>Ga0209751_10003102_pt1 | contig 16222 bp, 14 predicted proteins | sample RifCSP13_1_FD_184019 | JGI IMG/M metagenome (GOLD analysis project Ga0209751, IMG submission 184019) | Soil microbial communities from Rifle, Colorado - Rifle CSP2_sed 13_1 (SPAdes) (version 2) | ecosystem: Environmental > Terrestrial > Deep subsurface > Rock core/Sediment | place: Rifle... | reverse complement strand
TCTGGGGCCGCAGCATGCGCGTCCTGATCGACATCCACCCGCGCGAGATGCGGCAGTTCAGCGCGCAGTTTCGCGACGTGATGTACGAGATGCCGTTCCAGGTGCCGGCCGATCTGATCTTCCTGGGCCGCTGCCTCGGGATCCTCTCGGGGATGTGCACCGGGCTGGACCCGGACTTCAACCTCTTCGAAGGCATCGCTCCCTTCGCCAACGATCTATTGAAGGAAGAGGGCGGGGATTGGCTCGGCGGGGTCCTGAAGTGGCTGGGGGAGAACGGGAGGACGTTGCTCTCACTCCCCGGCCGGCTGGATTCGGCCCTGGCGGACCTCGAGGCCGGGAGGTTGACGGTCACGGCCAAAGCCGATCCGGCGCTGGACCGGAGCCTGACGAGGTTGACCCGGGCGATTAATTCCCTTGTGGCGGCAGTGGTGTTGGCTGCGCTGCTGCTGGTGGGGGCGCTGCTCTACATCAATGGGGCGCAGGCGCTGGCAGCGATCGCGGCGATCCTGGCGCTCGTGGCTGGGCTGGCGATACTGCGCCGGTAGGCCCGCCGGGAACGAGCGGGCGAGGGGCTCCCGCGAGGGATCCCCTGGATGTCACTGCTCGACGGGCATGCGACCGGGGAGGCGCTAGGCCTTCCCGGCGTCGTCCATCCGCTTGAGGGCGTGATCGATCAGGCTGCGGGCGGCCAGCAGCATCTCCTTGCGGGCTGCGCGCCGGTGCTCGAGGAACTCCGGCGGGAGCATGCCCTCGACGCTCTTGCGAAATTCATCGCGGGCGGACTTGAGAGGTGCTCCCGCGTGTCTTCCGGAAGGTGGCCTGCCCACGGGCCTTCATGACTTCGCTTGGCTTCAGCCATGTGGACCTCCGATTCGATTATACGGCGGGTTTCTCTACCCCCCTCTACCCCCCCTGCAGGGGGGGCAGTGGGGGGGAATGAGTTTCCCCCCCACACCCCCCTACAATGGCCGGGCTGCGCGGCCGAGGAGGGCGCGTGGGTTGCGTACGCGGGAGTCCCAGGATCGACATCACTGTGGCATCCGTCCATCCACATCGAAGACTCGCTACTCGTTGACGGAACGTACCGTCTCGGATGTCGAACTACGAGCGCCCGCTAGTGCAGTTCCTCGCGCCTAGTTCTGGCCCGAAAGATAGCCATTGCGAGGGGGGTGCGGGGGGCCAGCTATTGGCCCCCTGCTGTCCCCCCTTTAGGGGGGACTATAGGGGGGTGGAAAGGAATGGCTTGCCGACGAGCTTCCCGGGCTGCAGGACGAGGTCCCCACCGAGCCTGCAACCAGGGCATGAGCCGATTTCAGACAGGCCCCGCCTGGATGAGTCCGACTACGTCTACTTCGCGCGCACCGTCTCGGCGGCCCGATTCAGCCGATCGAAGAGACTCGCATCGAGGTCGAAATGCAGCACCTGGGCCACGACCTGCGTCCAGCCATGGACGAAGTACACCCACCCATCCTCCACCTTGACGTTGCGCGAGGCGACTTGTGCCTCCGCCTGATGCAGGAAGTCCAGCTCGCCGCGATAGTTGAACTCCCAGGCAATCGCGTGGAGCGGGAAGACGCCATTCCAGGTGATCGGCGAACCGGGCGTGTCCTTGCCCATCCCGGTGGCATTGATCACAACACTGTGGGGTGGCATCTCGGCCATCCTCGCGTCGCTGCGACCCGGGTCGGCATTCTGGAGGTACTCGACCAGAATGTCGGTGTCGATGCCCGCAACCATCGCTTGGGCGTGGTCGAGTCGTCCCTGCGAGCGGTTCACGAAGACAAAGCGCCGAGGGCGATCGCCCTTGTCCTCCTTGTTTATCAAGTGGAGCAAAGTGGCGATGGCCGACCCGCCGGCGCCGAAACACAAGACCTCGCCCCCTGTCCGCTCGAAGTAGTCCTTCCCGGTGATCGCATCCAAGCTCAGGCCGGCGCTGATGGGGTCCTTGGCGTGGCCTTCCAGGCGCCGGTCGCGCTTGGAAATGCACGACACCTCCCCGCAGAACTCGGCGTAGGCGTCGAGGGTGTCAAACATGTCGCGGGCAGCGTCCAACAGGTCGATCTTGTGGGTGGTGACCAGCGCGCCAAGCGAGAGCGGGTCGTGCTTGATCTGCGCCACGGCTCGACGGTAGACATCCGCCTCATCGTGGATCCTGCAGTCCACGCCTTCGATGACGACCTCGGAGCGGCCAATCTCCCTCATCCAGAGCGGGAAGACCTTCATGATGGAGGACTTGCCGGTGGTCACCCCGATGAAGTAGAAGGTCGGATGGGGCTTAGTCGTGATCTCGTAGGCCTCAGGCATGGGAACCTTCTCTGCGATGATGCTAGCGAGCGGCACGGACACGCTGGACAACTTCCACGAACTCGGAGGCGAGCCGGGTGATCTCGTTGAACTTGCCTTCCTTGGCCAGGTGTGGCGGGCACAGCTCGCTGCCTGCTCCGACCGCGATCACGCCGGCGGCGAACCACTCGGCGACATTGGAGGCGCTCACGCCACCGGTCGGCATAAGGGGGATGTTCGGAAACGGCCCCTTGAGCGCCTTAACATACCCTGGTCCGGTCAGTGACCCCGGGAACAGCTTCACCACATCGGATCCAAGCCGGTAGGCGAGAAAGATCTCCGTCGGGGTGAGCGCGCCGGCCATCGTCGGCAGGCCGGTCGCCACCATGGCATGCACAAGGTCCGGGTCGCAAACCGGGCTCACCAGATAGCCGGCGCCAGCTGCTTGGGCAGCCTTGGCCTGAGCCGGATCGGTGAGGGTGCCCATCCCCAGGACGATCGAGTCGCCATACTTGTCGGCCAGCGCGTAAACGACCTCCTCCGCGCCCGGCGTACTGTATGTGATCTCGATGCCTTGGACCCCGCCGGCTACGAGAGCTTCGACCATTTGCAGTGTCAGCCCGGCGGAAGGCCCTCGGATGACGGCGACCAGGCCGATGTCGCGGATCCTGGCGAGGGTGGCTTCTTTCGTCATGGCATTGCCCCTTCGAGATTGATACATTCGACCCTTCTTCAAAGCCGGCTGGTGTGCGCCAGCGATCAAGCCACCCGGTGCAGCGGTTCGTCGCCTCGCAGGACGGCCAGACAATCACGAAGCGCCATCCAGCCCATGTTGTTGGTCGCCCCGTCCGTCTGGGCACCCAGGTGCGGGGTGGCAAGGACCTGGGGCAGAGACAACAACGGGTGGTTGGGATCCGGTGGCTCGGCCGAGAAGGCGTCCAATGCCGCGCCGCGCAGGTGACCGCTTCGCAGCGCCTCGAAGAGCGCGTTTTCGTCCACCACTTCGCCGCGGGCCGTATTCACCAGATACGCACCAGGTTTCATGGCTGCCAGGAATTCCGAGTCGACGATGCTGCGCGTCTCCGGCGTGAGAGGCAAACTCAGGCTGACGAAGTCGGCCTGCCCCAGGACCTCGTCCAGCGCGCCCAGCTCCACATGATGCAGTTGGGCGAACTCCGTGTCCGCTCTCGGGTCGTGGGCGACGATCCGGCAATCGAAACCCTCCAGCCTTCGGGCCAGCTGCTTGCCAATCGCCCCCAGGCCGATGATCCCAACCGTCTTGCCCTCCAAGGAAGTACCTGCGAGGCGTGGCCACTGGCCTTCATGGGCGGCAGCGGCGGCTTCGGGAATCTGCCGGGCGAGGGCAAGCAGCAGCGCCAGGGCCAGCTCGGCCACCGACACGGCGTTGGCTCCCGGAGTGTTGGTGACAGTGACACCTTTCTTGCGAGCCGCCTCCAGGTCGACATTGTCAACACCCGTCCCATAGCGAGCGATCACCTTGAGACGGTCGGCCGACTGCAATGCGGCGCGATCAATCGTATCCAGCCCGGCGATGTAACCATCTATTCCTGGCAGGAGACGCGCCACTTCGCCGGAGTCCAGAGGCTTGCCGGTGGGGTTGTAGATCACCTCGGCTACGACGCTCTCCAGATCGGTCTTGAGCCGAGGGTCGTGCTTGGCGTAGGAAGTTGGCGTAACGAGAAGCCGGCACTGGCTCAGATCCATGAAGGTTACCGGCCCTTGCGCCAGCGCGGGTTGTCGATGATTTCAATGCCCTGTGTGCCTTCGACCACCAGCTTGGGGAAACCGTTTTGCTCGATGGTGGCGTAGTCGTGGCCGGCGTGCCCTGGGTAGACAAAGAAAGTGGCCAAGTCCTCCTGGCGGGATGTGCATATCGACCGGTGCGCCCAGCGAGGCGGGATGTAAAGAACCCGACCGGGGGCGAGCGGTTCAACGGCCGCCTCCCCTTCGGGGGTCTGCATCACCATGAAGCCCTCGCCCCTCAGACAGTAGTACATCTCGCCCGCCTCCAACGCCTGGTGGAAGTGGCCCTTGGTCATGAAGAACTCGCTTCCGACCTTCCCGGGATGAACGATCGACATCCCCAGCTGAAGCTCGCCAGGGACCTCCGGCCGACGGAGTTCATAGACCTCATAGACCGGGAGGTCACCCTTTGCCAGCATCTCTGCATAGGCATCCTGATCAAGGAAGTGCCCCTGCAAAGACCCCAGCGTACGCGCCACATGGGTGTCAAACCGCGTCGGCGCCATCTGCGGAGAAGAAATCGTGAAGACGAACGGAATGTCAGCCATAGGTGCTCCTAGGATCGGCTGGATGTTGTGGGTAGGGCACCTGGTACCGTCATCACCTGTGGCGGGCCCTTCCTCAAAGCAGGTGTTTCACGGTTCAAGGATGACCTTCAGGGAATCGCGACTTTCGGCTGCGGCGAAGGCGTCGGCCGCCGCAGCCAATGGAAATCGATGACTGACCACATCGCTCAGGTCCATCCGTCCGGAGTTGACAATCCCGGTCGCGCGCAGACAATCGCCGGTGCTGCAAGCCGTCGTCCCTGTAACCACCAGTTCCCTGTAGTGCACCAGGTTCGAGTCGAAGGCAATGCTGGGTCGATCCTTCGGGAGTCCGCCGAAGAAGAGGATCCTGCCACCCACTCCGGCCAGGTGCAGCGACGATTCTTGTGCAGAATGAGCAGGGGCTGCCACGATGACCACGTCCGCGCCCCGGCCTCGGGTCTCCTCGGCCACGATGGCTGCGAGGTCCTCCTGGGCAGGATCGACAACCCGGTCTGCGCCCATGCTTGAGATCTGGGCTGCCCGCCTCGGAACAGGCTCACTGACCAGGATTTTCCCCGCCCCGCGCATACGCGCAAGCTTGACATGCATGACCCCGATGGGTCCGGCGCCCATCACCAGGACTATCTCTCCTGGAAGGATACGGATGGCATCCTGTCCCCGTAGCACGCAGGCGAATGGTTCGATCATGGCCGCCGCAGCCGGATCGACGCCCGCGTTCAGGGGCATGACGTTTCCCTGCAGAACAGCAGTCGCAGGCACGCGCAAGTATTCGGCGAAGCCGCCGTCCAGCGTGATGCCAATCGCCTCAAAGCTGACACACAGGTTGGTGTTTCCCGACACACATTCGCGGCAGTGGCCGCAGCCGATGTTCGGGGCGATGAAAACGACTTGCCCGGCCGTATACCCCTTGACTTCGGAACCAACCTCCTTGACGGTGCCCACGATCTCGTGCCCGGGAATCCGGACGGTGCCAATCGGAAATCTGCGGTGATCGCCGCGAATGATGCGCAGGTCTGTGCCGCAAATGCCTGCGGCCACCACCCTCATCAGAAGGTCCCCGGGGCCGATCGAGGGCTCGGGAACCTTCTCGAGACGCAAGTCCCCGGGGCCGTGATAGACCGCCGCCAGCACTCAAGCACCTCCGATCCAGCCGCAGACCGTCATCGGCTCAGGATCTCTTCCAGGGACACGGGACGCTGCTCTTGGAAGGAACGGGTGGCCGCCAGAACGCCGGCGACGGCCCAGCGTCCTTCCGTCGCACCCACCCTGGGCTCCTTCCCCGTCGCGATGCATTGGACAAAGTGCTCCAACTCATGGACATAGCCCCAGGCGAATCGCTCAGGCCAGGTGCGGTAGATGGGGGTCACCAGGCCCTGGTCTCGGTCGGTGCACACGACGATCGCCTGCCCTCGCAGGTCGCCAATCATCATGATGCCCTTCTCGCCATGGATTTCCACGCGGGCGTCGTAGCCGTAGTCGCAGGGACAGATACTCGAAATCATGCCGAGTCCACCGCTGGCCAGACGGACGATCACCAGCGCATTGTCATAGTAGCCGGGCGTATCGATGTTGTGCAGCCTTCCCTTGACGTTGGCGACCTCGGCATAGACTCGCTCGTAGTCGGAAGCCATCAGCCAGCGAATGGTGTCCCAATCATGGCTGTTGACCTCCGCCAGATTGCCGTTCGACGTCGTCAGGTCACGGGCCCAGGGCGGCGGAAGGCCGGGGCCGTGCGTGAGGGTCTTGATCATCATGGGCTGGCCGATTTCGCCGGATTCGATTCGCTTGGCCGCCGTCATGAACTCCGGATCAAAGCGGCGCATGAAGCCCAGCTGAAGGATCACCTGGTTCCGCCGGGCGGCGGCGAGCATGTCGTCGCACTCAGGCAGACTGAGCGCCATCGGCTTTTCCAGGAACACGTGCTTTCCATGCTCGGCCGCCAGGAGGGTGATCGGCTTGTGCATGGGCGTGGGCGTGGTAACGACCACGCCTTCGAAATCCACTTTCTCGAGTGCCTGTTCCAGGCTTGCGAATCGGCCCTCAATACCGAACTCGTTGGCGGTGGTCTCGAGAACCTCCGCCACAGGATCAACGATGGCCACCACTCGGCCGCCGGGGATGTAGCGAGTGATCGAGGCGGAATGGAGTCGGCCGACGCGGCCTGCACCAATCACGCACACACGGACTGGATTCTTCACCGCCTTCGCTCCCTGTGGTCCGGAATCACCGGAAGTACGCCTTCAGCGTTTCCTGCACGGTTAGGTACTGTTCGACCAAGCGTTGGTACGTGTCTCGATGCAGCGGATTGGGTCGAACGGGTTCGCCATCGGCCTTCGCCCCCTCGGCCGCCGCCGCACCCAGATCATCAAATAGCCCGGCGGCTTTCCCGGCAATCAAGGCGCTGCCCCACGTGCCGAACTCATCGCCCCGCAGGCGTTGATAAGGCAATCCCAGCACATCCGCCTTGATCTGATTCCACACCAGGCTGCGCGCGCCTCCCCCGATCGCTCGTGCTTCTACCAGTCTGAGGTCCTCGATTTGAGCCCTGAGGATATTCAGGTAGAAAGCGTACTCATAGGCTACGCTCTCCAGCAGGGCGCGGCAGAAGTGCGCCCGAGTATGCCCCCACGAAAAGCCGATCCAGGCGCCTCGCATGGCCGGCGCAGCAGGACAGATGCGTCCCCCCAGGTGAGGGGAGAAGAACAGGCCTTCCGCGCCGGGGGCAATGCCTGCGGCCTCGGCCGTCATCTGATTGTACAGGGCGGTATCCGTGACCGGACTCTGCCCATCCTGAGCCCGGTAGAACTGATCGCGGAACCAGCGCAGGGCGATGCCTCCACCGGCAATATAGGCCAACGGGTTCCACAGCCCGGGCAAGACCGAGTGCATCGACAAGAGGGCGCGGTGCTTCTCGTCGGCGACAAAGTGGTCGGTGCAGCCGGCCAGGACGGCCGCCGTGCCCGCCACATCGAACAGCATGCCCGCCTGGACGACGCCCGCGCCCAGGGCGTTGGCGGCTGTGTCGCCTGCCCCCGCGGCAATAGATGTGCCCGCGGACAGGCCGAAGTCGGTGGCGGCTCTGTCCTTCACCTCGCCAATGATCCGCCAAGGCTCGACGATCTCAGGCAGCTTCTCCTGGTCCAGGCCGAGACGATCGCACAGCTGGGCCGACCAGGTCTGGGATTGGGCATCCGAGCAGCCCGAGAAGTGGATGAAGGTGTAGTCCATAAAGGCTTGATCGGCCTTCAGGCCGGCCATCGTCCCGGCGACATAGGCAGCCGGCGTGATGAACTTGGCCACACGCCGGTATTCCTCCGGCCGCTCATGCTTCCACCACAGCATCTTCGGGCCGTGGTCGCAGGTGGGCGGGCAGCCGGTGAGGCGGGTGACGAGATCACCGGCCTCACGGTCCATCATCTCGATGTACGGCTGGCAACGCATGTCCAGCCAAGAGTCAAACCGGGTGGCAGGCTTGTACTCCTCATCGATGGTCCCGATCCCGGCCATCTGCGAATCGAAGGCGATGGCGGCAATCTGATCGGGGTCGATGCCGCTGTCTTGCACGCATCGATGGACGGTTTGTGCCGCCGAGGTGTAGAAGTCGTCGTTATCCTGCTCTACGACCCCGGGGTTCGGATAGTAGATCGGCACCTCCATGGCGGCTTTCGCGATCAGCTTACCGTCGGGACGGTACAGGGCAGCCTTCGTCCCGCTGGTACCCAAGTCAACCCCGATCAGGTACTTCCCCGCCATCAGGATCTTCCGCCCTCCCCGCAGGGAGATCTCAATCTGCACCAGGCCGACGCGGCAAATGGCCTCTTTGGCTCTTCGTCACGGTTGTTCGCTGCCAGCAGAGCAGGGGCTACGGTGGGGAGGGAGAGGCCAACAGCGGACCCAAGTCGCCCCAGGAGGCTCATGTGGAACTCCCCAGACTGCCTCGGATGAACTGAACCGCCTCCCGCGCTTCAGCGTCCAGGTCGACCCCAAGGCTAAGGTCGCGAAACACCTTGATGTCGCGACCCACCTCCCCGCCGGGCATGAGGAAGGGCTCCATCACCACATCGCCCTGGTAGTTGATCGTCTTCAGCGCAGAAGCCAATTCATCCCAGGGGATGTGACCGCGGCCGGGGGCTCGCCGGTTGTTCTCGCCGATGTGCAGGTGACCCAGGAATCCCCCTGCCCTCTCCACCGCCGATCCGATCGTGTCCTCCTCAATATTCATGTGGAAGGTATCCAACAGGATCTTGACGCTGGGGCTGCCCACGTCCTGGACGTATTCCCTTGCCTCCTGGCAGGTATTCATGATGAACTGTTCGAAGCGGTTGACGACCTCCACATTCAGCTGGACTCCCTGGTCCGCGGCCACCCTGGCGGCCTGCTTCAAGCTGGCAACGCTCCGGTCGACATACGGCCTCTTGTCCGCATTCTCAGGCAAGGTCCCTGGCCAGTGGCCATAGATGATCCCGCTGAGCGCGCCGCCGCCCATCTCGCCGATTGCGCGGATGATCTTCTCCAGGAAGCGCAGGCCGCGTTTGCGGGTGGCCGCATCCGGAGCGGCAACATCACAGCGAGCGGGCAGCCCGATGCAGTGGGAAAGCCCCAGGTTCCGGGATTGGGCGTGGTCTTTCAGGTTCCTGCGGGCCTCGGGCTGCATGTTCGCGATTGTGCCCGCATTCACCTCGAGCAGATCGAATCCAAGGTCGGCCGCCTTGTCGATCAACGGATGGAAGTCGGCATCCCAATCGTGAGTCCAGTAGGCGTAATAGATTCCAATCCTGTTCACGGCGGCCCGCCTCCCTGTCGTGATCGGGTCACGGACACGCGATGGCTTCGTTCCCCGATCGCTCGGCCGCGTGCACCACTTCGCCCACCCACTCGCCCTCCATATCGTGAAAGGGGCACCAGGGATTGCTCAAGAGGAATGCCTCCAGCGGGATGCTCCTTCGAGCGAACGTCCTGGCCATTGGCTGGTTCCCGTAGCTCCAGTGGCCGATGCCGTATCGGAGCACGGCCGTCAGATTCCGAGGGCGGCCTCCATGCTTTTCAGATGGCGAAGGCCTTCCTCGGCAAAGAGATCCCGCAGGCGATGGTTTCCCGGGAAGGAGGTCGAAAGCAGAGGATCCGATCCGGGCGGGACGGGCTCCAGGACGAGGGCCCCCTGATAGCCGATCTTGCGCAGGGCGGCCAGGAGCCGGGCGAAGTCGATGTGGCCGCGGCCGGGCGGCAGCCGGTTGCTGTCCGAGACATGCATATTGACCAGCAAACCTCCGGCCTGCTCTGTCGCCGAGGCCAGGTCGGCCTCTTCGAGGTTCATGTGGAAGGTGTCGAGGTGTAGGCGGAGTTGGTCCGAGCCCACCTCCTGCAAGAAGCGCAGCGCCTGATCGACGTTGTTGACCAGGAAGGACTCGTATCGGTTGAGCGGCTCGAGCGCCAACAGGATGTGTCGATCGGCGGCATAGGCGGCCAGGGCCCGGGCGGACTCGACGGCCAGACTCCACTCCTCGCCGAAGGCGGCGGTCCACTCGGCCTCGCTCGTCACCTTCGCCTGGGGAGCCACCCGTCCGGCGGGGGCGGCCAGCATAACGACCACCCGCGCCTGCGTGGCGACGGCCAGGTCCACGCAGCTGCGCATGTACGCCCCGGCGGCCTGGCGTTCGTCCGGATCTCGCGCCGCCGCATCCCGACCGGGGATTCCCCGGATGCACCAGCCGAGAATCGAGGTTACCTGAAGGCCGTGCTCCTTGGACAGCTGCCGCACCTGGATCGGGTCATAACGCGATGGTTCTCCGACCAGCTCGACCCCGTCGTAGCCAAGGCGGGCCAGGCGCTCGAACGTGACCGGTAGCGGTTCCCCGGCATAGATCCAATTGCTCACAGCATACTTCACGGCAAGCCACCTTCCCCGTCAGGTCCTTATGCGTCGGCGACGCCATTGGTCAAAGACGACGACGATGATGATGGTCAGGCCCTGGACGATGCGCTGCCAGAAGGCGCTGACGTTGAGCAGGTTCAATCCGTTGGCCAGAACGCCCATGATCAGCGCCCCGATCATCGTCCCGATGACACCGCCCTCGCCGCCGAACAGGTTGGTCCCGCCGATGACGACGGCGGCGATCGACCTCAGGTTTTCCTCGTCCGCCATCAACGCGTTGGCCGAATTCAACCGGCCGGCCAACACCAGGCCGCCGATGGCCGCCATGAGCCCGCAGATGGTGTAGACGAGGACTTTCGTACGGTCGGTGTTGATACCGGAAACGTGGGCCGCCTCCCGGTTGCCTCCGACGGCGAACGCCGCTCGCCCCAGCGCCGTGTAGCGCAGGATGAACCACCCGACAAACCCGATGGCCAGGGCAATGAGGGCGGCGACGGGAAATCCAAGGACATCCCCGGACCCCAGCCAGATGACCTCGTCGGGCAAGTACCCCTTCAGTTCCGTGGCCGTCAGGTGGGAGGGGACGGGGAGCCCGCCGGTGATCAGCAGAGCGATGCCACGGTACAGGCCGAGTGTGCCCAGCGTGGCGATGAAGTCCGGGATTCGCCCGCGGGTAATGATGGAGCCATTGATCCAACCCGCGATCGTGCCCACCATCAACCCCACGATCAGCCCAACCCCCATCGGGACCGGCCCGAAGGACAAGCCCGCCACCTCGATCCGTTGCGTCATAAGGACGGCCGCCACGCACGCCGAAAGGGCGGCCATGGCGCCAACCGACAGGTCGATTCCGCCCGTGATGATCACCAGGGTCTGGCCGACCGCCAGGATGGCGGTAATCGACGTCTGGCGGGCCACATTGACGCCGTTGCCGACCGTCAGGAAGTGTGGCGTGGCGAGAGAAAGGTACCCCGCCAACACGAACAGGGCGATGAGCGGCCCGACCCGCAGCAACCCCTGTCGAAGCAGGGCCGAGGCCCGGCCGATTCTCGCCTTCCCGACGTCGGGCAATTGACCCGGGGAGTGAGCTGCCTCGACCTTTGGTTTCTCCGTCACGGCGACCTCCAGGTCGCTCAGCTTGCGTCGCGCAAGAGGTCTTCCTGCGTCGCCGCGCCCCGAGGATACTCAGCCGTCACCCGCCCGCCCCGGAGCACCAGGATACGGTCGGCCATCGCCAGAAGCTCCGCCATCTCGGAAGAGATCAGGATCACGCCCACGCCCTGCTGCGTTAGGTGATCGATCAGGGAAAAGACCTCGGCCTTGGCCCCCACGTCCACGCCGCGGGTCGGATCATCCAGCACCAGGACCCTGGCCCCGCTGCACAGCCAACGGGAAAGCACGACCTTCTGCTGATTGCCGCCGCTCAGGTAGATCACCGGCCGGTCTAACGAGGGCGGCTGAATGCGCAGGTCCTGTACGTAGCCCGAGGCCACCTGGCGCTCCGAGCGCAAGTTCAACCAACGGGCGGGGGAGGCCTGGCTGAGGCGGCCCAGGGTGATGTTGGGTGGGATCGGCAGCATTGGCACGATCCCCTCGCGACGCTCGCGCGGCAGGAAGCCCATCCCATGGCGAATGGAATCCGACGGGCGTTCCAGACGGACGCGCTGACCATCGATGAAGATCTCCCCGGTCGTCTTGGCCTCGAGCCCGAAGAGGGCCCGCGCCAACTCCGTCTGGCCTGCCCCCATCAGGCCGAAGATGCCGAGGACCTCGCCGGCGTGCAGCTCGAACGAAGCCTGGCGAAGCGCGCCGGGCACGGACAACTTGCGCAGTTCGAGGATCTGCCTGGCCTGCGGACGGCCGCGCCGAGGGTATTGCTCCGTCAGCTCGCGGCCGACCATCATCTGGATCAGGTCATTCTGGGTGGCGGCTTCGACCGGCAGGGTGGCGATTCGCTTCCCGTCCCGCAGGATAGTCACCCGTTGTCCGACCAACGGCACCTCGGCTAAACGATGGGAAATGTGGGCGATGGCGACTCCCCGCTCGCGCAATCGCCGCAGGATCACCAGTAGTCGCTCGCGTTCCACATCCGAGAGCGCCGACGTCGGTTCGTCCATCACCAAGATGCGCGGCAGCCTGGCCAGCACCCGGGCGATCTCCGTAAGCTGTTTCTCGGCTACGCTCAAGGAGCGCACTTCCGCTCGGGGGTCGATCTCCACCCCCAGCTCCGCCAGGCCTTGTTCGGCCAGCAGATACGTCCGTCGCCAGTCCACGATCCCCAGCCGGGTGCGCGGCAGCCTGCCGAGGAACAAGTTCTCGGCCACGGTGAGCGCCGGGACCAGGCTGAATTCCTGGTAGACCATGCCGATCCCGAGTCCCTGGGCGCGCTCCGGGATGAGGTTCTGCACTTCCTTGCCCTGGATGAAGATGCGGCCGCCATCGCGCGGGATGGATCCGCTCAGGATCTTCATCAGGGTGGACTTGCCGGCCCCGTTTTCGCCGAGGAGGACGTGGACTTCGCCGGCGTACAGGTCAAAATCCACATGATCAAGGGCGTGGACCCCGGGGAACCGCTTGTCGATCTGCTCCATCCGCAACACCGGCTCACTGAGCGACATCGGCTGCTCCAGCAGGAGGCGCTATTGCGCCGTGTAGCCGCCGTCGACGCTCAGGATTGAGCCGGTGGCGTAGGCCACCTCGTCGCTGGCCAGGAAGAGAATCGCCGCGGCAATCTCCTCCGGCGTGCCGAGGCGGTTCAAAGGTCGGGCTTGCTCCAGACGGCGGCGGGCTGCCGCCGGATCCGGAGCGCGGCCGACGGCCGCCTGGACGAGCGGGGTGTCGGTCGTGCCGGGGCAGACGCAGTTGACCCGGATCCCGCGACCCGCCAGGTCCACCGCACAGCTGCGCGTCAGGGCCACCACCCCTCCCTTGGAGACGTTGTAGGCGACCTGGCCCGGGATGCCTACCAGGCCGGCCTCCGACGCGACGTTGATGATGGCTCCCCCGCCCGTTCGCTCCATGGCCGGGATGACGTACTTGGTTGTCAGGAAGGGACCTGTGAGATTTGTCGCCAGGACGCGCTGCCACGCTTCGGATGGTGTCTCGGCCGCGTTCCCCTGCAGATAGATACCGGCGTTGTTGACCAGCACGTCCAGACGGCCCCAGGTCTGCAAGACCTGTTCGACGGCGCGCCTCACATCGTCTTCGAGGCTGACGTCGGTCTGGAGGAAGATGGCCTGGCCGCCGGCCGTCTCCACCTCGTCGGCAACCGATCGGCTCTCCTCCGCCTCCACGTCAAGCAGGGCGACCCGGGCTCCCTCCTGGCCGAAACGGACCGCTGTGGCGCGCCCGATGCCCTTCGACGCACCGGTGACGACCACCACTCGTCCCTGAAATCTCATCGCGCCCTCCTTCCTTTCCCGGGGTGGAGCGATCCGGACCGAAGCGGGGGGAGCCTCGCAAGGCTCCCCCCTTCATCGGACACTTGGCCGTTACTGGCAGTCGGCCTTGACCGCCTCCCAGTCGATCTCCGGAAGGGCTGGCTGTGGATAGAACAGACGAGCATTTTCCTCGTAGGCAATGCGCGGCCGGATGTCATACGTCGCCGGCACGTCTTGCCCGCAGGCGAGCATTACGGCGAACTCGGTGCCGAACCAGCCCCAGTCGGCGAAGCCGTGGGTCGTCTCGGCCACGATCTTGCCTTCGGCGATTCGGTCAACCGATTCCGGGGTGACGTCGTTGGTGAAGACGGCCACCTTCTCGTCCCCGATCACCGGGCCTTCGCTGGCCAGCTCCAGGCGATCGACGGAGGATGAAGCGAGCATTGCGCCCAGGCCCATCTCGTTGGAGGCGGCCCAGAAGAAGTCGAGGTTGTCTGGGTTCGCCTGGAGGAAGTCCTCGGCGCACTTGATGCCCTTCTCGCGGTTCCAGTCGGCGGCACACGGAGCCCCTACGATTTCGATGCCAGGGTAGGGGTCCAGCACGTTATGGAACCCGTTGAGCCGAGCCTGGGAGAAAAACCCACCGGCGACGCCTTCAATGATGGCGCCGCGGGCCTGGATCTGCTCCATCTCGCTGGCCGGCAGGTCCTTGTACAGGTCTCTCCAGAACTCGATGTCCAGGTACTGATCCGGGGCCACGTCGACCGTCCGGCCAGTGCCCAGCACGCCGGGTCCGCCGAAGTAGTCGAGCAGCGCGTAGGCTGTCACTTCGGCCCCGACGGTATTGTCGAAGCCGATGTAGGAGCTGATATCAAGGCCCTCGATCGGTTCCAGCAGGTTGACGATGATCACCGGGATTCCGGCCTCGTTGGCCTTGGCCACAGCTCCCTTGATCACCTCGACCTCGATCGGGGAAATGGCGATGACGTCGACCCCGCGCTGGATGTAGTCTTCGATGATCGCCACCTGGTCGGCGAAGGCGATGTGCGTGGCGGGAGACTGTGAGATGACCTCCACGTCTAATCCGTGAGCGTTGGCGTCCTCCGCCGCCAACTCAAAGAAGTCGGTCGCCGTCTTGAACACCCCGGTGATGTCCGGAGGCGTCCAACCGATGACGATGGGCTGCGACCAACGTTCGGCGGCGGCCGGCGCCTCGGTGGCGGCCGGCGGTTGGGCTTCAGGAGCTTGCGTTGTCGTTGCCGGCGCACCGCACGCGCCAGCGAGCAGACTGAGGATCATCAGCACCCCCAGCCGCACGGAACGAGACTTGCGTGCACTGTACATGAACCTTCTCCTTCCTCAGTGAATTTCGGACGAGGGAGACACTACGCTCTACGCGGCGTCGAGTTGCCGCCGACCTCCTTTCTGGCACAAGCCACACAAGAGGGTGACCAATCGTCCAGACCCCCGCGATGTCCGAGCACAAAGCTCTTCGGGTCGCACCTATCCGAGCCCATCTTCCGGTGGATTCGCTCGGCCGGCCTGCGTGGAGGTGGCTTGCAGGCGCCCTCCAGCCGCCTCCGGCACCGGTCGGTCAGTGCGCAGGTCGTTCCCCGGAGGAAGGTCCTCCGGCTCGCCTCCAAGAATCCGCCTCCTTCCCGGTCCCTCGCGCATACGGATGAGCTCGACTTCGAAGCGGGACCGGTCCCCCCGGTGGAGGGCCAGGTAATACTCAATCGGAGTACCGTCCGCCAAATAGCTGACGCTTTCCAGCATGATGAGAGGCGCTCCCTTCGGGACCTTGAGCAGTTGCGCCTCACGGTCGCCGGCCGCCCACGCCTCGATCGTGCGCCGTCCGCGCGCCAGTTCAATGCCGCACTCCTTCGACAGAATCCCGTAGAGCGATTGACGGGTGAGATCGGCCTCGACCAGGCCGGGGCACAACGAGTAAGGCAAATACGTGGTGACGAGGACGATCGGCTCATCATTGATGAAGCGCAGGCGTTCCACTTCGATGACAGGAGCCTCGCGAGGCAGGCCCAGATGGCCGGCCACTTTGGCGCTGGCACGGATCACTTCCTGTTTCAGGACCTGGGATACAGGGGCGTGACCCCGTTCCTGCATGTCTTGGTAGAAGCCAGTCAGGCGTTGGACCAGGCTCTCGCCGATCTTGGGCTCAGCGACGAAGGTCCCCTTGCCCTTGCGACGGGCGACGATTCCCTCGTCACTGAGGTCGCGCAGGGCCTGGCGGACAACCGTGCGACTGACCTCGAACATCCGGCACAGGTCGGCATCCACGGGGAGTTGGTCGCCAACCGACCACTCGCCGCGCTCGATGCGACGCCGAATAAGCTCCTTGACCTGGGCGTAGTAAG
>Ga0209751_10003097_pt1 | contig 16232 bp, 10 predicted proteins | sample RifCSP13_1_FD_184019 | JGI IMG/M metagenome (GOLD analysis project Ga0209751, IMG submission 184019) | Soil microbial communities from Rifle, Colorado - Rifle CSP2_sed 13_1 (SPAdes) (version 2) | ecosystem: Environmental > Terrestrial > Deep subsurface > Rock core/Sediment | place: Rifle... | reverse complement strand
CCCGCCATGGAGAGCTCGAGACGTCGGTGGACCTGGCTCGCCATCGTGGCCCTCGCCGCCGTGGCCCTGCCGCTCGTCGCCCGGGCGACCACGAGGCAGTGGCACAGCGACGTTCTCTGGGCGAACGCGCTTCGGTCGCTCGGAGGAGCGGCGGTGCCGTACGACCTTGATGTGTTCCTCGACGCGGGCGACGACGTGCTCGCGGGGCGCAGCCCCTACGTCGAGCCCGACGCGATCGAGGAGACTCCCGGATCTCCGTACGTGTATCCGCCCGTGCTCGCGCTCGCAGTCACGCCTCTGTCCGCATTGCCGGAACAGGTCGCCGACGACGTTCCCGGCATCTTCTTCTCGCTGCTGCTCCTCTTCGCGATCGTCGGGGCTCTGCTCCTCCTAGACGTTCGCGACTGGCGCTGCTACCCCGTGGCGCTCCTGTATTCGGTGAACGTCGAGGCGGTGGAGGCCGGGGCGCTTGGACCGATCCTGCTCTTGCTCGTTGCGGTCGCCTGGCGCTACCGCGACCGAACGGGACCTGCGGCGGGGGCGACCGCGGGAGCGGTGGTCCTCAAGCTGTTCCTGTGGCCTCTCGTCGTCTGGCTGGCGGTCACCCGAAGGGTGCGCGCGGCCGCGACCGCGGTAGTGATCGCCGGGGGGCTTGCGCTCCTCTCGTGGGCCGTCATCGGGTTCCGCGGCATCACGGACTATCCGCGGCTGCTGACGGAGCTCGTCGAGCTCGAGGGCGAAAACTCGTACGCCGCGTTCGCCGTCCTCCGCGCGATCGGCTTGCCCGATCTCGCAGCACAGGCGGCCGTAATCGCCTTCGGCCTCGCGCTGCTCGTCCTCGCGTGGCATGCGGCAGGCGCTCTCGACTCGATCGAGTTCGAGCGGGACCGAAGGTCGCTGACACTTGCGATTGCGGCTGCCCTCGTCCTGACACCGATCCTATGGCTGCACTACCTCCCCCTCCTGCTCGTACCCATCGCGCTCGCGCGACCCCGCTTGTCCCTGCTGTGGTTCGTCCCGCTCGCTTTCTCGGTGTTCGAATTGCTCGACTGGTACCGCGGCTGGCCACGAGGGGACAGCGAGGCGCTGGCAAGCGTCGCCGCGGTTGTCGCCCTCGTGTTCATCGTGTCGCTCAGACGGGGTGGTACGCCCGTGGACGAGCCGCGCAGCGCGCCGGCTCGGGCGTAGACCGCTTGACATCGTTGTGAGTGAGTGCTAACTTCCCGCGCATGACAACCGCGACGAGACAGACGGCAGAGGAGCGGCGCGAGGAGGTCCTCGCGGCGGCGGTGGACGAGTTCGCTCGCGCCGGCTTCCACGGCGCATCGACCGACGCGATCGCCCGCAAGGCGGGGATCTCGCAGCCCTACCTTTTCCGTCTCTTCGGCTCGAAGAAGGATCTCTACCTCGCCGCCGTCCGCCGCTGCTTCCGGCGCACGCTCGAGGCGATGCAGGGCGCGGCCGAGGGTCTGCGGGGCGAGGAGGCCCTCGAGGCCATAGGGCAGGCGTATGGCCTGCTTCTGAGCACGGATCCCACGATGCTCCAGGCGCAGCTGCAGACGTACGCGGCGGCGCTCGACGACCCCGACGTGAGGCAAGCCGTGCGCGACGGATACGGCGACCTCTACACGTACTGCGAGCGCGTGTCCGGCGCGTCCGAGAAGCGGCTCGCCCGGGCCTTCGCGAACGCGATGTTGCTGAACGTGATCGCCGCGATGGGATTCCACGAGGAGGCCGAGCCCGAGGGCTGGGCGCTGCGCCTCATGACCGGCTGCCGTCAGACGGAGGAGTAGTCGGCCTCTCTTTTTTCCTGCAATGGTGAGTAATCAGTCACTACATTCAACGGAGGAACGATGACCGCGAAAGCCAGCACCCTGTGGACGTTCGCGATCACCTCGATCGCGCTCTTCATGGTCGTACTCGACAACCTCGTCGTGTCGACGGCGATCCCCGTGATCCGCGTGGACCTCGGCGCCACCCTCGAGCAACTCGAGTGGACGGTGAACGCGTACACGCTGACCTTCGCGGTGTTCCTGCTCACGGGCGCCGCGCTCGGGGACCGGTTCGGGCGGAAGCGGATGTTCATGATCGGCGTCGCGCTCTTCACCGGCGCATCTGCGGCCGCCGCCCTTTCGCCGTCCGCGGAGTGGCTCATCGCGGCCCGCGCCGTGCAGGGGATCGGCGGGGCCATCGTCACCCCGCTGACGCTGACGATCCTGAGCGCTGCCGTCGCCCGAGAGCGGCGCGGCCTGGCGCTGGGAGCGTGGTCAGGAATCGCCGGGCTCGCCGTGGCGATGGGCCCGCTCGTCGGCGGCGCGGTCGTCGACGGGATCTCGTGGCAGTGGATCTTCTGGCTGAACGTGCCGGTTGGGCTCGTTCTGCTCCCGCTCGCAACTCGCCTCGCCGAGTCCCACGGCCCCGACCGGGCGCTCGACCTTCCCGGACTTGCGCTCGCCAGCGGAGGCCTCCTCGGAATCGTGTGGGGCCTCGTGAACGGGAACGCGGACGGCTGGACGAGTCCGACGATCGTCGGCGCGCTCGTCGGCGGCGCGGCGCTCCTTCTCGCATTCGTCGCGTGGGAGCTGTGGGCAAAGGAGCCGATGCTGCCGATGCGGTTCTTCCGCGATCGGGCGTTCGCCGCCGCGAACGGCGCCTCTCTGCTCATGTACTTCGGGATGTTCGGCTCCATCTTCCTGCTCACGCAGTTCTTCCAGACCGCCCAGGGGTACTCGCCTCTCGAGTCTGGCCTGCGGGTTCTCCCCTGGACGGCGATGCCGATGTTCGTGGCGCCGCTGGCGGGCGCTCTCTCCGACCGGATCGGCGGGAGACCTCTGATGGCGACGGGGCTCGCGCTGCAGGCCGTCGGGCTCGCCTGGATCGCCGCGGTGTCGACTGCGACCGTCGGTTACGCGTCCCTCGTCGGGCCGTTCGTGATCTCAGGGATCGGCATGGCGCTCTTCTTCGCCCCGGTCGCGAACGTCGTGCTCTCGGCAGTGCGGCCGCAGGAGGAGGGGAAGGCGTCCGGGACCAACAACGCAATCCGCGAGGTCGGCGGGGTGCTCGGCGTTGCAGTTCTCGCGTCGGTCTTCGCCCGTGTCGGCGGGTACGAGTCGCCGCAGACGTTCACCGACGGTCTCGTGCCGGCTCTCTGGATCGGGGCCGTGGTGGTCGCGGTCGGTTCGGTCGTCGCGCTCCTCATTCCGCGGAAGCGGCGGCCTGGCGAGGTGGAGGTGCCCGAGTCCGAGCAGCTCGTCCCGCAACTCGAGGCAGCCTGATCGCCATCGAGTGAGGGCTGCTCTCTCGTTCTCGATGCGCCGCCGTCCGAGGCGGCGCATCGGGGCTATCCCATGCGTTGCGCTCTGTCGACCGCGCGGCCTACCGGCCGGCCGAGGCTCCTCGCATACGACGCGGTGAGGTGATGGCTGTCCCGGTAGGTGATGACACCTCCCGCCGTCACCGCCCTGCACGGGTCGCGGGGACACACGGCGTCCGTGGGATCGGCGACGTAGGCCTTCCGTAGGCCCGCGGCGCCCGCGCTCTCTGCGGCGAACAGGGCCGCATCGCGATAGATGGCCGGCGCTCGCGGGAAGTCGCACTTCGCGGGGTCGCCGATGTTCTCGGAGATGCAGCGCGGGATGCTCCAGGGTGGGCGCGGCGTGTCGCGCAGTACGACGACCCGGTCCGCGAGCGGGGCGAGCCGTCGGAACATTCGCCGAGCAGCCGCGCTCCAGAGCGGGGCGACGTCCGCCTCGTCGACCCGTTCCCCTGCGTCGTCGAGGACCGCTCCCGCTCCTACGTAGAACCTGGAGATGAAGATTGCGTCGACGCGGCCGAGCTGCCGCACTCGATCGATCACGTTCGCGCGCCAGGTGACGCACTCGGTGTACTCCCTGGAGAGCGTCGAGTTCCACACGCGTGTGTCGAAGGGGATGCAGGCGGCCTTCGTCCATACGTACAGTCGCCAGCCTCGGAGCCGCGCGAGCTCGGCGAACGCAGGCTGGAGATGGTACGCGTGGGAATTGCCGATCAGCACCATCGTCCGAGCTCCGCGCGGGTTGCCGAACTGGCAGTCCGCAGGAGCCACGGTCGTCTTGAAGTCGGCGTTGCAGCTCCCCAGGTCCGGGCGATCGTTGCGGGCCTCGTCGGGTGTCATCTGCAACTTGACGGGTCGAGATCGGCCGAGCTGACCGCCCACGCCGTTCGAAGCCGCGCTCGCGCTCGCTGTCTCGACGGGAAGCGTCTGCTTCGTGAGAATCGCCCCCACTCCCAGTACCGGGATCAGCGTGAGCGCAGCCCCCACGAGGAGCGACGGAACGGGTCTTGCCACGAGCGAGCGAGCGTGGCGCACCGGTTGCTCCACGAGCACGTTGCTCACGGCGGCCAGGGCGAGCGAGACGGCGATCGCCGCGATGACGACGCCCGTAGGCGTCGGACCCAGCTCGTCCGTCTCGGCGTCGACGGACGCGAAGAGGAACCCCGCCATCACCAAGCAGGGCCAGTGCCAGAGGTACCACGCGTACGAGATGCGGCCGACATACCTGGCCGGCCGTGTGGAGAGGCCGCGTCCGACGAAGGTTCGGTCGCTTGCCGTGCCCGCCCCGATGACCAGGACCGCGCCGAGGACAGGTGCGATCGCCGCGCTCCCGGGGAACGTCGTGTCGACGTCGATGAGCACAGCCGAGGCGACGATGAGCCCGACACCGGCGAGCGCGACTCCATCTGCCAGCCGTGTCGGCAGTCGCGCGAGCCACGTCACGGTGAGTGCGAGGATCGCGCCGGCGGCGAGCTCCCAGGCGCGCGTGTGTGTCCCGTAGAACGCGAACGGACCGTTACGCGGTGTGAGCAGCACCGAGGCTGCCAGCGAGGCGGCACCGATGACTCCGAGGATCACGCCGACGCGCCAGGCGAATCGCCTCCAGTCGCTTGTCACGGCGCGCCTGCCTCCGGCCCAGGCCACGATTCCGAGAAGGATGAGCGGCCACAGGACGTAGAACTGCTCCTCAACGCTCAGGGACCAGTAGTGAACGACCGGGCTCATGACGTTGTCCTCGGCCAGGTAGTCGCTCTCCTGGAACGCGAAGTGCCAGTTCGCCCCGTAGAGGCCCGCGGCCGCGACGTCGGAGCTCACCTGTCCTCGGTCGAGCGGTGCGACGATGAACCAGGCGGCGAGGCCGGTCGCGGCGAGCACGAGGGCCGAGAGCGGGAGCAGGCGGCGCACGCGTCTCGCCCAGAAGCGCGTGAGCGAGATGCGCCCGTCGCGTGCAAGCTCGCGCAGCAGGAGACCGGTGATCAGGAAGCCGGAGATGACGTAGAAGACGTCAACACCGACGAAGCCGCCCGAGAAGATCGTGAGGCCGCCGTGGTACAGGACGACGAGGACGATTGCCACTGCCCGCAATCCTTCGACGTCCGGGCGGAACGACTCACCGCGCGGGGCTGGGGCGATGGCGCCCATGCGCTCAGCCGTCGGCCCAGGGGCTCTTACCGACGAAGCGGAGCTCCGATGCCTTGCCTCCGAGCATCGCGAAGACACGCACCTGATGGTCGCCTCCGGGCGCGGGCAAGACGGATTCCGGTAGCCGGAAGAAGAAGCCCGCCTTCCATACGCCGTAGCGGGTCCGGAGGTCTCTCCGACTCTTCCCCGTGCGGCCGACGTAGACCGAGCGTCCGTCGACGAAGACGACGATCCGTTCCGCTGCCTGCTGGGCGGCGAGGTCCGCGGCCCAGCCGTCGAACGATCCGGTTCCCGCGTTCCAGGCGGCGCGCACCTCGCCGGACAGGGCCTTCGGCTCGACGCTGATCGTTGCTTCGTCGGAGGACTCGATCACGGGCTTGGCCCGGGCCTCGAGCGTGAAGGTGACGTCGCCCCTGCGCAGCTCCTCGAGCACGAGTCTCGCGCCGGCGTTGACGACCGCGAAGATCCTGACGTCGTTCGCACCCGCGCGAAGCGAGTCCTCCGGCACGAGTGCGGCGAACTTCGTGCTGCCGAGCTCGCTGTAGGTCCGCGTCACGGCCCTGATCGTCCCGTTCACCGCGATTGCCAGATCCAGCTGGGTGGAATGAGTGCCCGTGACGTTTCCGGTCAGGTAGCTGGGCAGAACGTCGGTCGAGAGGTCGACGACCTGGAGCAGCTCGCGTCCCGTCAGCTCGACGCTCGTACGACGGCTCGGTCGCGTGTCGAGCCTCCCGACGCTCTTCCCGAGCAGCTCTCGATGCGGTCCGATTCGGTACACGCCATCGATCGGGCCCGTACCGAAGACAGCGTGCTGCTGCGCCAGCTCCCGCGCTCGCTGGGCGCGCAGCGCGCTCAGGGGTGCCTGCACCGAATGGCCTTTCGGACTGCCGACGATCACGGTGCCCTCGGTGGCGAGCTTGCCTCCGAGGAGCGATCTCCCATCGGCGCGCCAGGGGAGCCGTGTGCGGAGGGCGTGCGCGATCGTCGGCACGATGTCCACCGTGCGCGCGAACGAGTCGTCGATGCGGCCCTTGCTCTGCCCCGGCAGCTTCACGAAGAGCGGCACGAAGGCGATGTCCGGGAGGTTCGCCTGCTCCACGTTGCGCCGGGTCGATCCCGGAAGAAACGACTCTCCGTGGTCGGCGGTCACGACCACGAGCGAGCGGTCGTAGAGGCCCGTGGCGCGCAGCCGACGCAGAATCAGGCCGAGCGCCCGGTCCGAGTACCCGAGCTGGAGAAGGTATCGCTGCTCTGCCTGCGTCGTCAGCCAGCTATCCGTTGTCCAGCCTCCCCTGCCCTCGCCCGGGATGGCCTGCACGTTCCCGTCGTAGCGCTTGCCCGAAGGCAGGAACCTCCAGGACACGTGCGGAAGGGACACGTGCAGGAAGTAGAGGGTGGGCTTGCGGCCGGCTTCGATCAGCGACGCGAAGTCGCAGATGGTCGGGCTGCACGGGGGCACGGTCTCTCTCGGCGTTCCTCCCGAGGGTGCCCGCTCGTCGCCGGCCAGCTCCCGACCGCCGAAGTTCCCCCAGGTGTTGCTGATCGGCGGGAGCCGAGAGACGTACGGGTCCGGAAGCAGGAGATGGAGGTAGACGATCCCGACGTCCGATGCCAGCGAGCCGGTCTCGTCGCTTCCGTTCGGGTCGAAGCTCTCGGTCTTGGCCTTGTGGCACAGGCTCGGTGGGCACAAGCGTAGGACCTCGATGACCTTGAGGTCGTAGCTGCCGCCGAGGAACGTGAACAGGTTCTGGGGGTGGTCGGTGAAGATCGGCAGAAGGCCCGGTTGGGGCAGCTTCCCGGAGAGAAGCGCCGGCACCGCGCCCGCGGTGTGCGAGTACACGGTCGTCGCGTTCCTGAACCACGCGGAGTTGCGGGCAAGCGCCGCGAAGTTCGGGAAGCGCCGAGCGTCGACCTCGCCGTCGCGGCCCATCAGCGTCGCGGTCGGGAGCTCGTCGAAGACGAGCATCACGACCGGCGTCCTCGACTGGACGGCCACGGTCTTCGCCTCGGCGCTCTCGAGGAAGACGAGCTTGGACACCGGCGAGTTGAGAAGGAACAGCGCGAGAAACACGAATGGCGCCGGCACGAGGAAGGTCAGGAACGTGCGGATCGCGCTCACCCGCCAGTACAGGAGGGTCCCTCCGACGCCGAGCAGTACGGCGGCGACGATCGCCGTCTCGCCCGCCAGGGAGTCCGTCTTCGTCGAGATGTGCAGCGCGATGACCGCCGTCAGGCAGCAGACGAAGGCGAGATGAAGCCACTTCGCGACGGCTCGACTCACGATGCTCACCGCCAATTCGACTCCGATCAACACGGCGGGTACCGCAAGGAGGACGGCGAGTGCAAAGAGGACGATCTGAGTGCCGGTCGACCCGCGCACGGCGAAGAACTCGGGGTTTTGCCCGAGGATGTCGAAGAGCGGCTGCGCGAGCGCGAAGGCGGAGAGCACCGTCAGGTGGGCGCCGTTGACGAGCGCCCAGTGAAACCGTCTCTCAGCTCTTGGGCCGGACATGGTAGAGCGTTCGCGTTCCAGACGACAGGTGCTCGGAGGTGACGAGATCGAAGCGCTCCAGGAGGCAGCGCTCGAACCAGTCTTGCCGGTAGTCGGGGTGATCGTGCGGCCGCTTTCGAGCAAGCAGTCGTCGGACCATCGGGTCCTCCGGGCTCGGGAACTCGATCACGATCACCGCCGAGAGCTCGCGTAGCCAATCGATGAACTCCTTCACCGGGACGTTCCCGCCGATCACGACGTGATGGATGAGTGCGAGGCAGAGGGCAAGATCGGGACGGCCGCGTCCGAGCAGGGTGCGGCGCTCCACTCCTCTCCAGCCGAGGCCGGGCGATGGATCGACGAGATTCATGGCGAGCGGCAGGATCGTCGACGTGCGCTCGGACTTGAGCGTCTCGTAGAGACGGTCGACGACGACGGCGTCGGCGTCGACCGCGACGACGTAGTCGGCCGTAGCGGCGGCGATCCGCGCGTGGTGCCCGTCGTTGCACCCGAGATCCCAGACGAGTCGGGGCCGCTCGGACGTGACGGCCTCCGACACGAACAACGTCTTCCGGTCGGCGTCGGCGTCGCTGTACGTGGTGGTCAGCCCGTAGCCCGACCAAGTCGACGTCGACGCTGGCGAGCGAAGTCTCGAGACGAGCTTCTCCAACCCCTTCACATTCGCGACGATGATCTCCTTGCGGAACCCTGCAGCCTTGAGCTCCTGCTTGATGTCAGCGTCGCGCTGCTGATAACGGCGCTCGAGACGGCTGTGGAGTGCGACGTGCGTGAGCGCCCCGCGGCGGAAAAGATCCCGCAAGGACAGGAGGGAACGACACTCCTGCGGAGAGATCCCCTCGATGCTCCCGCGAAGCCAGGGCTGAAACGGGACGCGTTTCCACGCGTGCAGGAGGAGTGGAAAGAGGAAGAGCATGCAGAACTGTCGGTAGCCGGCCCATGCCTCGCCCTCGCGGAGCCGCTCGAACGAGCCGATGTCGACGAAGATCGGTCGACTGCCGCGAAATTGAACGTTGTACGGCGAGGAGTCCTTGAGGATCATCCCGGCCCCGATCGCGCGCCGCACGAGCTCGAGCTGGAGGAGCGCCGCGTCCCGAAGCATCCCGAACGTCCACTCGTAGGGGTACGACACGAATGGGATGACGTCGTGCTCGAGCACCGTGGCGACACCGGAGTACAAGCCCTCGGTCGGGATGCCGAGGTCGGGCGCTTCGCGCGTGCCCACGAGCTTGCCCTCGCCGAGGAGCTCGGCAAAGAGCCCCGAGGATGCGAGCGCGTTCCAGTCGGCGAGCCCCTGCTCGCTGAGAAGCCGGAAGACTCGCCCGTCGGTCGTGAGGACGCGGCTGTCAGGGTCGCGGAAAGAGCTCGGCTCGAGCCCTGTTACCGCCGCCTGGCCTTCCAGTACGGGTCTTGTGGGGCTACTCAGCTCGAGGAGGCTTCGTCTTGCGGCTTGCGGATCCGGAGAAAGCGAAGGATCCGACCCCAGTAGAACTTGGCTGCCACCGCGGCTGCTGCCACGCCGCCTGCGATTGCCTGAAGAAGCAGGCTCCCCGTCCCAGGGTCGATGTACGCAAACATCCTCACAACTCGAACCTCCTGTGAGCTTGGGGAAGCTCTGGCCGGGCGTCGGTGAACGGCGTGTGAACAGCGGGATAGTAGTCGAGCACCTAGACGGGCGCAATCTGACGGCGAGTCCACGGGCAATTTTGCGGCGGTAGGGTTGCGGAATGAACCGGCCGTACGGGCCGCCGGACGCCCTCGCGGCTCCGCGCTACACGGGTGTCAAGACGTTCGCACGCTGCCCGCTCAGGGACGATCCGACGGGGGTGGACGTCGCAGTGCTCGGGATTCCCTTCGACACCGCGACCACGAACCGCCCCGGCGCGCGCTTCGGTCCCGACGCGATCCGCGCGGCGTCGATCGTGCTGCGGCCGTACAACCCGGTGCAGGATGCGCAGGTATTCGGGAGTCTGTCTGTCGCGGACCTCGGCGACGTCGCGGTAACGCCCGGAAACGCGGAGAGGACGGTCGCTCAGATCGCGGAGCAGCTCGAGCCGATCGTGCGCGGCGGGTCGCGCACGCTCTGCCTCGGCGGCGACCACCTGATCGTGCTCGGCGAGCTCCGCGCTCACGCGGCGGTGCACGGGCCTCTCGGTCTCGTCCTCCTCGACGCCCACGCAGACGTCTGGGACGTCTACTGCGGGGAGCGGTACTACCACGGATCGCCGTTCCGGCGAGCAGTCGAGGAAGGGCTGCTGGACCCCGAGAGGTCGCTGCTCGCAGGGATGCGCGGCTCGCTCTACGGGCCCGATGACGTCGCGATGCCGTCCGAGCTCGGCTTCGAGGTGATCTCGGGTGAGGAGCTCGTCACGATCGGCTTCGACGAGTACGGAGCGCGCGTGCGGGAGCGGGTCGGGGTCGGGCCTCTCTTCCTCTCCTTCGACATCGACGTCCTCGACCCGGCCTTCGCTCCCGGGACCGGAACTCCGGAGGCAGGTGGCTTGATGACCCGAGAGGCGCTCGGGTTCGTGCGGGCGCTCCGTGGGCTCCGCTTCTCGGGATGCGACGTCGTCGAGGTGAGCCCGCCGTACGACGGACCGGGGCAGCCGACGGCGATCGCTGCGGTGAACGTTGCGTTCGAGCTGCTCACGCTCGACGTGCTCGGCGAGCAGGCCCCGTGACGCGCAGAACGCGGCTCGTCGGGACGATCGTCCTGACCGCTGCGGCCGTCGCCTACCTCATCTGGAAGGTCGACCTCGCTGCGACCCTCGACGTGCTCGAGAAGACCGACCTCGCCTGGTTCGCATTGTCAGTGGCGATCATGGCCTTCACCGTCCCGGTGCTCGCTGCGCGCTGGGGGTGGCTCCTCCGTTCGCACGGGATCGCCGAACGGGTCCGGTGGCTGACGCGGACGTACTTCGTTGCGTACACGGCGGGGCAGTTCCTGCCGACGTCGCTCGGAGGTGACGCCGTGCGGATCATGGAGACGTCCCGCCGGCACCACGGGCGAACCCTCGTCGTGACCGGGACGGTGGTGCTCGAGCGCGGGCTCGGCGGAGCCGCCACAGTCCTTCTCGGGGCCGTCGGCTTCCTCCTCTCGATCGGCCGCTACGACGTGAGCGCCTACCTCTGGCTCGAGGGCGTATTCGTCTTCGGAACGCTCGGGCTTGCATTCCTGTTCTTCGCGCGCTCGGTGCGGCCGCTCCTTCGGCGTCTCGAGCCCCTTCTCGAGCGCGTTCGACTTGCCCGGCCGCTTCGGGGCTTCTACGAGAGCATTCACCACTATCGCGGTCAGCCGCGCGTTCTCCTCACGGTTCTTGCCGTGACGCTCGTCGTCCAAGCGGTCCGCATCCTGTCGATCTGGGCCGCCGCCGAGGCCGTGGGCATCCATCTCGACGTGCGCGTGTACTACGTGATGGGACCGCTGCTCTTCCTCGTCATGCTCGTGCCCTTCACTCTGAACGGGATCGCCGTACGCGAGGCGTTTTTCGTCAGCTTCCTCGGAAGCCTCGGTGTCGGTGCGAACCAGGCCTTCGCGGCCGGCTTCCTCTTCTTTCTCGTGACTCTGCTCCTCGCCTTGCCAGGTGCCGCGATCCTCTTGAAAGGCGGGCTCACGGGATCGTCGGAGGTTCCCGGAGGAGCTTCTGCGGACAGGCAAGCTGGTAGCGTTGGCCCGCCTTGACGACCGGTTCGCCCCGACGCTCGACCGACGTCTCGGTGCTCCGGGTCATGTGCAGGACACGCGTGCTGCACCGTCCGATGCGATGAGCGAGCGCGTCACCTCGACGCACGACGTCTCCGTGTCGATCGTCAACACCTCCAGCATGGAACTCCTCCTGGCCTGTCTCGAATCGCTCCAGGACGCCACGAGCCCGAGCCTCTCGGTCGAGGTCGTCGTCTTGGACAACGCGTCCGACGACGGCTCCGTGGAAGCAGTCCGCGAGCGATTCCCGTGGGTACACCTCATCGAGCAGCCCTTCCGTGCCGGTTTCCCCGCGAATCAGAACGCCGTGATCAGGACGACGAGCGGGCGGTACGTCTACGTCCTCAACGAGGACACCGTCTCGGAGCCCGGCTCGCTCGATCGGTTGGTCGCCTACATGGAGGCGCACCCTCGTGTCGGGGCGCTCGGACCGAGAATCGTCGACCCGGAAGGCCGCCCCCTGGCCTCTGCGTGGCGATTCCCGACCCCGTTCTGGGCGGCCGTCGGCGCGTTCACGCTCGGCAGAGCCGGGATCGTCCAATCCGGACGAGCACGAGCGCGTCGGGTCGACTGGGCGATGGGGTGCGCCCTGCTCCTCCGGAGGAATGCCCTCGACGAGGTCGGCCTCTTCGACGAGCGCTTCTTCATGTACGTGGACGAACCCGATCTCTGCCGGCGGCTGGCCAAGGCGGGCTGGGAAACGCACTACTTTCCCGATGTCGCCGTCGTGCACCACGTCAGCCAGTTCTCGGCCAACGTGCCGGAGCGGCGCATCGTCGAGCACTGGCGCAGTCGGCGCAAGCACTGGGCGAAGCACCACTCGCCTCTCGGCGCGCGGGCGGCCGCCTTCTTGACGGGTCTGCAATATGCCGCCCGTGCCGCGCTCGCCTCCCTGCTCTTGCGCCTGCCGGAGGGGCGACGGCCGCCTCGCGTGAACCCGACGTTCGGCGCTGCGCTCAGGCTCAATGTCCGTAACGCCTGGTTTGGCGAGACCGGTCCGGGTCTTGCCGAGCTCGCGGACGAGTGGAACGAGCGGAAGCGGCGGTCCGCTCCCGCCGAGGCGGCGCAGGACCGCACCTAGGATGCCTCGGCGCGCAGCCGCCGAAGCTCGGCTCGGCTCGTGCGCCGAGCTGCTGGGGAGATGACCGAGATCACCCTTTACCTGCGGCTCGCGTTCGCGACGGCGCTCGTCCTGGCGCCCGGCTGGCTGCTCGCGCGCGCGCTGGGCCTGCGCGGGGTCGCGGTCTCGCTCGCCTGGTCGCTCTCGCTCCTCCTCGTGACCCTCGCCGCGACCTTTGCGCTCGACGCGTCCCTGACGATCGCGATCGCGCTGCTCGTAATAGCTGCTCTCGCCGCTGTCGCCGTGCTGATCGCACGCGACCTCAAGGTCGTCGCACCGGTTCCGGGGCGATGGTGGGCTGCGGGCGTCGGAGCCGTGCTCGGGATCCTCCTCTGGCGAGTCGCCGGGCACGTGCAGGGCGACGGGCTCTTCCATCTCGCGCGGGTGCGGAAGCTGCTGACCTTCGACGAGCTCTCGCTCGACGCGGTCTCGGAGTTCGCCGACGGCAGCCTCCACCCGGGCTACGCGTTCCCCCTCTGGCACGGCTTTGTCGCACTGATCGCGAAGCTCGCCGGGACCGATCCCGAGCAGGTCGTCCTGCATCTGCCCTCCATCCTCGCCCCGCTCGCGGTCGTCGTCGCGTACGAGGTCGGCTGGGCACTGTTCCGGAGGACCTGGGCTGCGGGCGCGGTCGCGGGAGCGCAGGTGGCGCTCGTGTGCTTCGCCCCCGGCCACGGCGGCGGCTACACGTCTCTCGCGCTCCCCGCGACGTCGTCACGGCAGCTGCTCGTGCCCGCGGCACTCGCGCTCGCGCTCGAGGCGCTGCGCACCCGTTCGTCGGCTCTGGTCGCGTCTGTCGCGGCCGCGGGGCTGACGCTCGCCGTCGTCCATCCGACGTACGCGCTGTTCCTCTGGCTCCCGTTCGCCGGCTTCCTGCTCGTTCGGGCGCTGTGGACGAGGAAGGACCTGCGCGCGGGCGCCGTCGCGCTGGGCGCGCTCGCTGTTCCCGCCGCCCTGTTCATGGTCTGGTTGATCCCGGTGGTCGGCGACACGGCGTCGGTGTCGCCGGACCGGGCCGAGATTCGGCGTGCGTTCGACCACTACGCGGGACAGCTCGACGTGCGGTCGGAGACGAGCTACAGCCTCGCGCCGGAGGTGTTCACCCGTGCCGGAGCCGTGGCAGTGGCCGCGCTCCTCCTCGTCCCACTGGCCGGCTTTGCCGCTCGGCGGCGGTGGGCGGCGTTCGTCGCAGGCGGTTCCCTCGCCGTGTTCGCGGTCGTGCTCGTCCCGCTGCTGTTCACGAACCTGGCGGACCTCGTCTCGATCTCGCAGGCACGCCGTGCGGCCGGCTTCCTGCCCTTTGCCTTCGCCTTCGCAGGCGGCCTCGGCGTGCTCTCCCGGATCATGGGCCCGCTGCTGCCCCCGATCGCGCTCGTCGCGGGCGCCGTCCTGCAATTCGCGTACCCGGGGGACTTCGGCTACGTGCTCGACGATCCCGGGCCCCCATGGATCGTCTGGCTCGCGGTCGTCGGGGCTGTGGCCGCGCTCGTCGTCGGGGTCGTTCGGCGCGGCCCCTCGCTCGAGGCCGCCGCGGGCGCAGCCGCGGCTCTGTTCCTCCTCCCCGTCGTCGCCGTCGGACTCGCCCGCTGGACGCCGATCGCACAGCCACCCGCCTCGACGCTCTCGCCGGGCCTCGTGGAGGCGCTCAAAACGATCGTGCCGGAGCGCGCGATCGTCTACTCGGACCAGGAGACGAGCTACCGGATTGCCGCCTTCGCACCTGTCTACATCGCGGTCGCGCCGCCGGGCAACGTCGCGGACACGGTGAAGAACCGGCCGTACGTGCGGGCCCGGGACGCTCGCAGGTTCCTCCGGACCGGAGACCTGTCGATCCCTGAGCGGTACGGCGCCCAGTACCTCGTCATCGACCGCCTTCGCCTGCGCCGGCCGTTCGACCTGCCGGAGCTCTACCGCGACCCGCGGTTCGTCCTGTACCGCATGCGGCCGCGCGGCTAGCCATCTAGCCCCAGCCGCCGCCGCCAGGCGTCTCGATTCGGAGCAGGTCGCCGGCCCCGAGGTCAGCGGAGACGAAAGCGGGGAGCTCGACGCCGTTCAGGAGATTGCGCCCCGGCAGGCCGTCGCTTCCTCCGCGCTCGCCGCGCGGAGCGAGCGCCCGACGCTGGGTGAGCAAGGACAGCCGGCAGGGCTCGAGGGCACGGAGCTCCCGAATGACCCCGTCTCCGCCGCCGAAGCGGCCGGCCCCACCTGAGCCGGCGCGGAGCGCGTAGCGCTCGACGCGTAGCGGGTAGGAGAGCTCGAGCGCCTCGACCGGCGTGTTGAGAGTGTTCGACATCGCCACGTGCACGGCGGATGGGCCGTCGGCATCGGGGCACGCGCCCTGGCCGCCCGCAATCGTCTCGTAGTAGGAGAAGCGTTCGTTGCCAAAGACGACGTTGTTCATCGTCCCCTGCCCCTGCGCGGGGACGGGGACGGCTTGTCCGAGCGCCGCGAAGACGACGTCGACGATCCGGCTCGAGGTCTCCGTGTTGCCGGCGGCGACCGCTGCAGGCGGGCGTGCGTTGACGAGGCAACCCTCGGGAGCGCGGACGGTCACCGGGGTGAACGCGCCTCCCGAGGCCGGGAGATCAGGAGCCGTGAGACAGCGGACGACGTAGAAGCAGGCCGAGCGCGTGACCGCGAGCGGGCAGTTCAGGTTCCCGGCATGCTGCGGCGCCGTGCCCGCGAAGTCGATCTCGATCGCGTCGCTCGCTAGTGTCACCGCCGCCTGGAGCTCGAGAAGCCCGTCTGGGCTTTCCAGGTAGTCGGACGCCTCGTAGCGGCCGTCCGGGAGCTCCGCGAGCGCGCCACGCACGACACGCTCCGAGTAGGCAAGGAGCTCGTCCATCGCCGCCGCCACCCGCTCTCGCCCTCGCCGGGCGCACAGCTCGTCCAGCCGCCGCTCGGCGAGATGGTGAGCTGCGAGCTGGGCCCGAAGGTCGCCGCGGCGCTCGTCAGGGTTGCGCATCCGGCCGACCAGACTCTCGAGGGTGGTATCGTCGAGCAGCGTTGGAGGGATCACGACACCCTCCTCGGCGAGCGTGGTCGAGCCGGCGGGCAGGCTGCCGGGCTCGGAGCCGCCCACGTCGGCGTGATGGGCCCGCGTCACGGCGTAGCCGAGCGCGGTCCTGGTGACGATGGTGAGGTCGGGGAGGTGTGTCCCGCCCGCGTACGGGTCATTGACGATCCACGGCTCGCCCCGCACAGGATCGTGCCTCCGCACGGCGGCGACCGCCTCGGGCATCGCGCCGAGGTGGACCGGTATGTGCTCGGCCTGCGTGACCATGCGGCCCTCGTCGTCGAAGAGGGCCGTCGAGCAGTCGCGCCGCTCCTTGATATTGGCGGAGAACGCGGAACGGACGAGCACCGCGCCCATCTCCTCGGCGACGGCTCGGAGCGCGCTGCCGATCACCTGCAGCTCCACGGGAATCACGCGGCTCTCCTCAGG
>Ga0209751_10003096_pt1 | contig 16233 bp, 16 predicted proteins | sample RifCSP13_1_FD_184019 | JGI IMG/M metagenome (GOLD analysis project Ga0209751, IMG submission 184019) | Soil microbial communities from Rifle, Colorado - Rifle CSP2_sed 13_1 (SPAdes) (version 2) | ecosystem: Environmental > Terrestrial > Deep subsurface > Rock core/Sediment | place: Rifle... | reverse complement strand
GGCGCTTTATAACCGTGACCTGCTGGTGCAGCATCAACTGTACGCCACAGGCACCACCGGCCGGCTGCTGAGCGAGGCCTTAGACGCCGAGGTGGTGCGCCTGCAGAGCGGCCCACTCGGAGGCGACCAGCAGATCGGGGCGCGCATCGCCGAAGGTGAGATCGACCTGCTGGTCTTTTTCTGGGATCCGCTCTCGCCGCACCCCCATGACCCGGATGTGAAGGCCTTGCTGCGCATCGCCGTGGTGTGGAACATCCCGGTTGCCTGTGACCGGGCGACGGCCGACTACGTCATCTCCTCGCCGTTGATGACCGAGCCTTATGAACGCCAGCTGCCGGATTACGGGGCTTATATCGAGCGCTTCGAAGCTGTAGAGGAAAAAGAGACGGAGGACGTTGGACAGAAGACCGATGAATGGAGAACGGATGTTAGGCTGAGCGGCTGATGCCTCGCATCCAATCCGACAAAATCTCTTGACAAATCGATCAGCGAAGTTTATAATCGAACAAGTTGTAGTACAGCACTACTGCTCAACAAGTTTTCCCTTCACTTCCGTGTTCACCGATATCCCCACCAAAGGCGTCGACCGGCGCAGGTTATACCAGCAGATTGCCGATGATATCGAGCGACTGATCCTGGAGGGCACCTTCCCACCCGAAGGACGCTTGCCCTCCGAGCAGGAACTGGCCGACCGTTACGGCGTGAGCCGCAACGTGATCCGCGAGGCGCTCAAAAGCCTCAAGGAACTGGGGCTGGTTGTGATCCGCACTGGCAGCGGCACCTATGTCCGCCGGCCGACGATGAAACCGGTAGCCGAAGCGCTCAACCGCTTCGTGCGCCATAGCCTGCCCGATTTCTCCCTGGCCCATTTCTACGAGATCCGGCGCATGATCGAACCGGACAGCGCTTCCCTGGCGGCAAAACGCGCCTCGGAGGAAGATCTATGCGCCATCCAGGCGGCGCTGCAAGAGATGGAGTCCCATCGCGACGACCTGCAAGCCTGGAGCGGTGCCGACCTGGAGTTCCACCGTGCCATCGCCGGGGCGACCCACAACCCCCTGGTGCGCAGCATCATCGACGCTTTAATTGACCCCCTGCGCATCGTCATCGCCGCCGGATACGCCGACCCCCACGGCACGCAAGCTGGCCTGGAAGCCCACACGCGCATCACAACCGCCATCCAAAACCATGACAGCCCAGCCGCACACCAGGCGATGCTCGAGCATCTCAACGACTCCGAGCAAAGATTGTCGAAGATCAAAGCCTAGCAAAACGCCTGGCACCCTTGCGTCTTAGCGACTTTGTGTTGATGATGGATAGAATCCAAAGGAGGTGAACAAGAAAAAAACACAGCAGCCCGATTCCCATCTAATTTGTTTAGTAACAACTTTCTTGCTAAAATTAGGAGGAGCGAAATGAACCGTAAGTTTTTCCTATTGGTGGCCGTAATTATGGTTTTTGCCATGATTTTAAGCGCCTGCGCGCCGGCCGCACCACCCGCTGAAGAGACCGCTGCACCACCCCCCGCGGAAACTGAAGCGCCACCCCTGCCCGCAGAGACAAAAGTTGCCTGCCTGGTGCAGATCGACCTGAGCCATCCCTTCCACCTTGGAGAGGTCGAGGGCGCCAAAGAAGCTGCCCGCCGCTATGGGTTTGAACTGCGAGTCACCAGCGGTGAAGGCGACGTCAACAAACAGATCCAGGCCTTTGAGAACTGCATCAACGAAGGTGTGGACGCCATCTCAGTCAACTTCATCGACTTCAAGGCCTTTGGGCCAGCCATGGAAAAAGCCAAGGCCGCTGGTATCCCGGTGGTCTGCTTGCACAGCACCACTGAAGGCTGCGTCACCACGTTGGGTTTCGATGAGCTATACACCGGCCACGAAGTCGGGAAGTACGGTGTGGGTCTGCTCAAGGAGGCCCCATGCTGGCCGGACTGCGAAGCTGCCAACATTCAGGGCTTGCTGGGACAGGGCTTGAATGAAGCCCGCAGCGGCGGCTGGAAAGAGGAGATGGAGAACGCCGGCGTGACTGTGGTTGCCATGGAGCCCACCGACTGGCAGCCCGAGAAGGCCGTGGCGGCCATGGAAAATTGGCTGGTCGCCTATCCCGAACTGGACCTGGTTTATGGGAATAGCGATGGTCTGACAGTGCCTGCCGCCCAAGCAGCCCAGGCTGCCGGGAACACAGACATTCTCTTCACCTCGGTAGATGGCAGCGATTTCGCCCTGGAAGCGATCAAGAACGGCGTGCTGAAATCCACCTTCATGTACGCACCGGAGTATTCCGGCTTCTGGAAAGCCTGGGTGCCGTTCAAAGCCGCCATGGGTGAGCAGATCCCGACCGAGATCTTGATCAAGGGCGCCCTGGTCAATACCGATAATGTGGACTGCGCCCTCAATCTTGCCAAGGATCAAAAGGAGAAGATGGCCGAGTTTGAGTTCGAGAAAACTCTGCCAGAGCTGCTAGACATTTACTGCAAGTAGGACCCTCGCGCAGCTCCAAACCGAGGAGGAGACCGGGGTAATCCGGTCTCCTCCTCACGAACAAAAACTGTGAATCAATCCATCGAAACCAGGCCGATCCTCGAGATGCGCGGCATCTCCAAGCGCTTTCCAGGAGTCTTGGCGCTTGACGAAGTAGACTTCAGCGTCCAGAGGGGGACGATCCACTCTTTAATCGGGCAGAACGGCGCGGGTAAGTCAACGTTAATGAAGATCCTGGCCGGCGACTACCTGCCGACCAAAGGTGAAATTCTGCTCGATGGGCAGGCGGTCAGCTTTCACCATCCCAGCGAATCCCGCGCCCGCGGCATCGCCATTGTTTACCAGGAACTGAGCTTGCTCCCCAACCTGACGGTTGCTGAGAATATCTTCTTAGGCCGTGAGCTGGGCCGATATTACATTATTGACGATAACGCCATCCGCAAAGATGCCCAAAAGGTGCTCGAGCAGCTCGGCGTGGAAACGATCGATGTCAATGCGCAACTAAGCAGCCTGCCGCTGGCGCAACAACAGCTGGTTGAGATCGCCAAGGCCATCTCGTTTAAACCACAAATCTTGATCCTGGACGAGCCAACCGCAGCTCTGACTCCGCAAAATGCCGAGCGATTATTCGAGATTTTAAAGCGGCTCAAAAATCAGGATATCGCCATCATCCACATTACCCATCGCTTGAAAGAGATCGTCGAACATTGCGACTGGGGCACCATCCTGCGTAACGGCAAAGTGATCAAGACGCTACCGATCACCGCGCAGACGAGCGAAGACGAACTGATCGAGCTGATGATCGGCCAGGAAGTGGAGAGCTTCTACCGCCAGTTCGTGGATCACGAGCTGACTGGGCAGCGCATCCTGCTTGAAATCGAAGACCTGATGATTGGCGAGCGAGTGAAAGGAGTGAGCTTCCAGTTAAAATCCGGCGAAATCCTCGGCCTGACCGGGCTCTTGGGTGCTGGACAAAACGAACTGGTGCGCGCCCTGTACGGCATTCAGGAGGGCGTTTCGCATTGCAAGGTCAGACGGGATGGGAAAGCAGTAACTATTTCCTCCCCTGAACAGGCGATCGACCTGGGTCTGTGCCTGCTGACCGAGAACCGTAAAGAAGAGGGCTTGTTCCTTGACATGAGCGTGAAGGAAAACATCAGCATGCCCTCCTTGTCCAGGTTCCTGCGATCCAAGCTGCTGCCCCTGTTAACGAATTTGCGCGAGAAGCGAGCAGTTCAAGGGATCGTCGAAAAAGTGAACGTGGTGATGCGTTCCGCAGAGGCAAAGATGCGCACATTGAGCGGTGGCAACCAGCAAAAAGGCATCCTGGCGCGTTGGCTGCTGCGCGATCTGGAGGTTTTAATGTTCATCGAGCCAACGCGTGGCATCGACGTGGGCGCGAAGGCCGAAATCTACCGCTACCTTGACTCGCTGGCTGACGAGGGGCGCGGAATTATCGTAGTTTCACCGGATCTGACCGAGATCTTAGGTGTGGCGGACCGCATCTTAGTGATGCACGAAGGCTCTATAGTCCGCGAGTTTCACCGCCAGGAGGCCAGCGAAGAAGTGCTTTTGGCCAATATTCAAGGAGCGACAGTCAACTCCAGACAAGGTACAAAGGGCAATGGCAGTTACGCAACAGAAACAACAGGCGCTGCAGAAAGTCCCCTTCGCTGAGTTTTTTGCGATCTGGATGGACCGGCTGGGCACCGTATTGGTCGCCTTGGCCTTGTTCACCATATTCAGCCTGACCGCAGAATATTTCCTTACGGTACAGAACATGCAAAATATCCTGCGGCAGATGGCGATCACCTCCATTCTGGCGATCGGCATGACCCTGGTCATTTTAATCGGCGGGATCGACCTGTCTGTCGAAGCGGTGGTGCTGTTCAGCGCAGCGGCGATGAATGGCTTGATCTTCAACCACGTCATGCCCACCGGCCTGGCAATCCTGGCTGGCTTGCTGGCCGCTGCCCTGGTAGGCCTGGTTAATGGTTTAATGATCGAAAAAGTTGGCATCAGCCCGGTGATCGTGACCCTGGGGACATTGATCGCCGTGCGCGGCATGGGACAGATGATCCTGTGGATCAATAACTCCTGGCTCTGGGTGACCGAGCCCATCTTCGATTACATCAAGGCAACCACCTGGCTGTTGATCCCGATCCCGGCTGTGCTGATGTTTGTTCTTTATGCCATCGCGGCGATCATGATGAAGAAAACGATCCTGGGACGCTACATCTACGCGATCGGCGGAAACGAACGGGCTGCCAGGTTATGCGGCGTCCCCACGGTCAATACCAAAATCCTGGTGTATGTGCTGTGTGCATTCGGGGCGGGCATTGGCGGCATTTTGATGAGCGCACGGTTAGGAGCCATCAGCCCGGGCGTTGGTCAGGGGCTGACTTTCGAAGCCATCACCGCTGTCATCTTGGGTGGTACAAAGCTTTCCGGTGGGGTAGGCCGGGTGGAAAAGACTATCCTGGGGGCGTTCATCGTGGCGATGATCCTGAACTATATGACCATCATGGGCATCTCTGCCCATTACCAGCGCGCCGTCACCGGATTCATCATCCTGGGTGCAGCCGTGTTGGACCAGATCAGCCGGAGCCGGAGCAGGTAAGGAGATCAGGAGGTATTGCGTATGGACCGGCGATTGAAAATCCGTCAGGCAGTCGGTCGTCTCTTCCAGCGGTTCAGCCTGGCTATGATGACGATCATCATGGTGATCATCTTTGCTGTCGTCAACGATAACTTTCTGACACTCTCAAATTTGCAAAACATCCTGGAGCAGAACGCAGCCCTGGCGATTGTGGCGGTCGGGGTGACCTTTGGCATCATCTCCCGCGTGTTGGACCTGTCACCCGGTTCGGCGATCGCCCTGTCAGGCGTGGTAATTGGGCTGGCCTTTCAGGCAACCAACAACATTGTCGTGGCTTTGATCTCTGGTTTCGCCGCTACACTATCCATCGGTTTGTTCAACGGCATCCTGATCGCCAAGTCGGACATCAATCCGGTGATCGTCACCCTGGCTGCATACATCTGGGCGCGCGGTCTGGCGTTGGCCTTGACCGAGAAAGCCTCGATCGTGATCCAGAGCCCGTTGGTTGGGTTCATGAATGACCGCTTCCTCGGATTAATTTCTCCACCCATGGTGTTAATCTTGCTGGCATATTTGCTCGGCTCCCTGCTGTTGAATAAGACTCGCCTGGGCCGCTACACCTATGCCATCGGCGGCGATGAGCTGGCGACCAAAGAGGCGGGGGTGCGCACCGACCTGTATAAGATCGGCATCTTTCTGTTCAGCGGATTATTGGTAGGCGTGGCCTCAGTCATCACCATGGCGCGCATGGGCGCAGCGGAGCCGAACGCGGTCTTCGGATTAGAGCTGGATGCGATCGTTGCTGTAATCATCGGAGGCAATAAGCTCGCCGGTGGCGAGGGCAGCTTGAGAATGACGATCTTCGGCGTGCTTTTCCTGGCCCTACTCAACAACGGGCTGAGTACGATGGGCTTGCGAGACGCATATTTTTACTTTTACAAAGGAATGGTGATCCTGATCGCCTTGTTCGTTGAGGTGACCAGCCGCCGCATGCTGGCGGTAACCAGGCCGAGCGCGTCAACTGCCAAGGAGATCGCTTCGCAGCTCCTTCGCTGAGCGTAGGGCCCCGGTGCAGATTGACAAACCAATGAGGTATCCCTATGTCCAACCTGTTTGGAAAACCTTATACGCGTGAGCAATTATTGAGGCGGGTGGGCCACATCTCCCAGGTCGGCGGCGTGCAATTACTGGCGTTTGAAGACGGCCCGCCGCGCGGCGTGCGCATCCTGGAGTTCCGCACCGGCAGCGGACTAACCTTCAAAGTGGCCATCGAACGCGGCATGGACGTGGGCTACGCCGAATACCAGGGGGAATCGCTAGCCTGGATTCCGCCCACCCAGTTGGCCGGCCCATGGTACTTCGAAGGGCAGGACGAATTTGGCTGGCTACGTACAGCCCTGGGGGGGTTTAACAACACCTGTGGTATGCTGCACATCGGCAATCCGGAAGAGGCCGATGTTAGCCATTACAACTTCCCCGCCCGATCAACGGACCGCTACGGCGTTCACGACCGGGCGGCGTTGACCCCCGGCAAGCTGCTCAGCTACGGCGAGCGCTGGCAGGGCGATGAATGCCTCCTGGAGGGGGTGGGTGAAGTGACACAAGCCCAGACTTATGGCGAGAACCTGCGCCTGACCCGCCGCTATAGCTGCAAATTGGGGGAGAAGCGTTTCTTCATGCACGATCTGATCGAGAATGCCGGCTTCCTACGTACGGAGCACATGTACCTGTATCATATTAATGCCGGCTTCCCTATCGTGGATGACGGCTCGGAGCTGATCGCCCCCTTTTCGCCCGAACGTCCCCCAGATGTGCTGTTCGGTAATGTGACTGACCCGCACAATGAATACCGCCACTTTATCCAACCTACGAAAAACTGGGTGCAGCAGACTTTCCAGCACCACATGGTCGCCGAGGCTGACGGGAGTGTACCGGTGGCGATCGTCAACCCGTCGCTCAACGGCGGGCGGGGGCGCGGCCTGTACGTGGTCTACAACCAACAGCAAATGCCTAACTATATCGAATGGCGTATGATGGGCGAAGGCCAGTACGCCGTAGGCATCGAGCCGTGCAGCAACGGCTTCGGCCGGGAACAGGTCGAAGCGGCTGGTGAGCTGATCTGGCTGGAGCCGGGCGATCGGCGCCAATACGACCTGGAGGTAGGCATCCTGGACGGAACCGTCGAGATCAGCGCCTTCCGGCAAAGGATAAAACGTATCCTAGGAGGCTGACACCATGCTTGAGGACACTTTTGGACACACCCCATATAGGCGCGCCTTCGATTTAGGCGACGTTTATGGAGTGGGTTATGACGAGGAGCGCGCGGCGCGCAAAAAAGTAAGGCTGGGCATCATCGCCGCCGGCGGGGTGACTCAGTCTAAGCACCTGCCGGCTATTTGGCGCCTGCGGACTATTTGGGAGCAGATCGAAGTGCCAGCGGTCTCCAAACGCGATGAGCGCGATGGGAAGAAAGTAGCCGAGTTGTACGGTTGCCGCTGGTACAAAGATTACGTTAAGATGCTCGCCGAGGAAGAATTCGATGGTGTAATTATAGCTTCCCCGGATGAACTTCACTACGAACACACTCTGGCCTGCCTGGAACGCGGCCTGCCGGTGCTGGTCGAAAAGCCGATCACCCGCTCGTTGGTTCATTCCGACACCATGTGCAAACTGGCCGACGAGAAAGGTCTGGTGTTGATGACCGTAGCCAACAAGCGCTACTCACCGCCTTATCGGAGGGCCAAAAAATTTATTGTCGAAGGCCCGGTAAAAGACCCGGCTCTATACGTCGCCAAGTTTAACCTGGGCTACGATTACGTCTGGATCCTGGAGCAGGGCACGATCCACATCTTCGACATCACCCGCTACCTGATGGGGGACGTCACCAGCGTATATGCCCTGGGCGTCAACAAATACGACCGCAACAAGCTGAATTATCCGGTCGACAACCTCTCTATCAACCTGGAGTTCTCCAGTGGGGCGGTCGGAAACGTCTGCAGCTCGGCGACCGCCTTGAGTTTCAAGCCGTGGGAACGGGTGGAAGTGTACGGAAACAAACGTTGGCTGGCGGTGGAAGACCAGTTTGAATTGATCCTGTACGACGAGGAGGAAGGCCCGGCCAAGCACTGGCGGCCGGTCATTCCGAATACATTGATCTTCGATGAAGAGTTCGGTGGATTCATGGGGATGATTGAGAACTTCTGCCAGGCGATCCGGGGTGTCGATCGACCCCTGGTCACCGGCTGGGACGGACACCGGGCGTACGAGATCAATGTCGCCGCCCACCTATCGATGCACCGCCAGGAAGTCGTGCAACTGCCGCTCGATCCGCGATCTGCGGACGAGGAAGGGCGTGCCTTCTTAACAAAGAAATGAAAGTCAACCACTTCGAAACCTTCCTGACCAATGCCGGCCTGCGCAATTACCTGTTCATCCGGCTGCACACAGACAGTGGGCTGTCAGGCGTTGGCGAGGCCTCCCTTGAGTGGCAGGAGAAAACGGTCGAGACGCTCTGCCATGAGTGGGTGGCAGAGCGGGTGATCGGGCGCGACCCGTTCGACATCGAGGCCGTCGTCGGGGGGATGGTGCGCGATCAATACCAGGGTGGCGCGACGGTGATGACCGCCATCAGCGGCGTGGAGATCGCCTTGTGGGATATCATTGGTAAAGCCTGCGGACAGCCCGTTTATCGATTAATCGGCGGGCTCTGCCAGCGGTGCATCCCGGCTTATGCCAACGGCTGGTATGGCGGGGCGCGCAACCCCAAAGAATACGCCGAACTGGCCAGGGAAGCTGTAAGACGCGGCTATCAAGCGCTCAAGTTCGACCCCTTCGGCACCGCCTGGAAGAACCTGGATATGGCCGAGGCCGATCTGGCCGAGGAAATGGTCGCCGCAATTCGGGAGGCGGTCGGGGCGCGGATTGGATTGATGATCGAGTATCACGGCCGCCTGTCGGTCGGTACAGCGGTCACCTTGATCCGCCGCCTGGAGCGCTATGCCCCAACCTGGTCGGAAGAACCGGTCGCGCCGGATAGCATCGACCTATTAGCGGAGGTCAAAAAGCAGGTGACCGGCCCGATCGCCGCCGGAGAGCGCCTGTATACCATAGCGGACTTCTACCGGCTGGTCAATCTGCGCGCCTGTGACGTGGTGCAGATGGACATCGCCCACTGCGGTGGGATTGCGATCAGCAAGAAGATCGCCGCCATGGCTGCTGCCCAGGACATGCGTGTCGCGCCGCACTGCTCGGTTGGCCCGGTCGCCCTAACCGCAGCCCTGCATTTCGCCGCTAGCACGCCGAATTTCATGATCCAGGAAGCCTTTGGCGAGTTTGACGTCCCCTGGCGTGACGACCTGGTCTGCGGGTGGAATCCGCTCCAAAAAGGCGAGTTCATCTTGCCGGAAAAGCCAGGGCTCGGTGTCGAGCTGAATGAGAGCGTAATCGCCGCACACCCTTACATCAAGAACGCCTTCCCCAGTCTGTGGGACAGTGAGTGGTTAACTGATTTTAAGCAAGATGAAAAAGGCGTGAAACGGGAAAAGTAAAACGCCAAATGCCCATCGATCTGATTTCCCTCGGCGAAATGATGTTGCGCCTGTCCCCGCCGAAGTATGAGCGGTTAAGGCGGGCAACTGCCCTCGAGCTGCGCGCCTGCGGGGCGCAGTTCAATATTACCGCCAACCTGGCCGCCCTGGGCAAGAAAACCCGCTTGCTCACCAAACTTCCGGATAACGAACTGGGATGGCTCGCCCTCTCACTGGGCGACTCTTACGGCGTGGACATGTCGCAGGTCAAGTTGGAAGGCACAAAGATCGGCATGGTCTTCGTGGAATTCAGCGTCGCCCCGCGCCGGCTGGCGCATATATATGACCGCACCGGAAGCGCGGCCAGCAGGACCACAGCCGAGGATTTCGATTGGCCCAGGTTGCTGGAGGGGGCTCGCCTGGCTTACCTGGACGGCATCTTCCCCGCGCTTAACCCCAGCTGCCGGCAGGCTGCCCAGGCTTACCTTCGAGCCGCTAAGGAAGCCGGCTGTACCCTGTGTTTCGACGTGAACTACCGTGAAAGTCTGTGGACACCAGGCGAGGCATTGGCGTTCTACCGCCAGATTCTACCCCAGGTCGAAATCCTGGTGACCAACCGTTCGGTGTCCGAGAACGTGTTTGATTACCAGGGAAACGACGAGCAGCTGCTCTCCGCTTACAGGGACAAGTTCGGTTGCTCGATCGTCTGCCTGACCTACCGGGAGATGGACGGCTTGCAGCGCGGCAGCTGGCGGAGCCTCGGGTTGCAGGGAGACCGGGTCTACTCTGGGCGGCGGTTCGAATTCGAAGTGGTCGACCAGTTCGGCAGTGGGGATGCCTTCTTCGCCGGGGTGCTTTACGGTCTCCTGGAAAAGGACGATCTCCAGTATGCGTTGGATTTCGGCGACGCGCTGTGCGCCCTGGCTCACACCACCGAAGGGGATGTAGCAACTGTTTCGCCGCAGGAGGTGGAAGCTTTGCTGGCGGAAGGGTATAACCTGGTAACCAGAAGGTAAACAGGGAGGCAGGTATCCAGGGAATGAGGTAGACAGGTATACAAGGGATAGGAATAAATATGATCGATGAGATGAACCTGCGCGAACGCGCCATTTTCTGGACAAAACAGTCCGGAGTATTGCCAGCGATCAAGATCAAAGGCGAGGACGATCTCATTCCCTATATCCACGCCATGTACGCCGGCGGGGCGCGGGTGGTGGAGATCACCACGACCACACCACATGCCCTGGAGCACTTCAAGGCGATCGCTGCGCAGTTCAATGGGGAGGTGCTGGTTGCGGCCGGCACGGTGCTGGACGCAGCGACGGCGCGGGCGGCGATCCTGGCCGGGGTGAGCGTGATCGTCTCACCAGCCCTGCGGCCAGAGGTGATCGCCACCGCCCGGCGGTACGGGGCCGCCTGTTATTCGGGGGCCTTCACCGCCACCGAGTGTCTGGCAGCCATGGAGGCCGGGGCGGACATGGTCAAGGTCTTCCCTGCCGCGCTCGGCGGGCCGAAGTATATGACCAATCTGAAGATGGTCTTCCCCGAGATGAACCTGATCCCCTCGGGAGGGATCAGCCTGGATAATGCCGCCGAGTACATCCGTTGTGGAGCATGCGCCGTCTCCGGGGCGCGCAATTTCTTCGATTACGAGATGGTGAAGAAGGAAGGCGTGGCCTGGGTGACGCGCCAGGTGGCTACCTATATCGAGATCGTCGCAAAGGCGAAAGCAGATGCTCCCGTTTTGCCATGACGATTTCAACTGCCACATCAGGCAAGACTCTCCTGATGGACAGCGATCCGGCCCGAAACCGTAACAATCAAATGCTGAACGGCAATCCCCTCCCCTGGCTGCTCGAAGACGACCTCGATAACTCCAGCGTGCGCTACTTTGCCCTGCGCGAGCTGTTGGACCAGTCTGAGGACACGCCGGAGGTCCGCCGCGCCAAAGAAACCATCATGGGACATGGGCCTGTGCCGCGAATTTTGGGTGCCCAGAGTCAGGAAGGAAGGTGGATCCCCCGCAACAGTAAGTATCAATCCACATCCTGGCAGATCGTGTTCCTGGCTGAGCTGGGAGCCGACCCACAAGACGATGGCGTGCGCGCCGGTTGTGAGTACCTATTGAGCCATACCATCGCTGCTAACCATGCCTTCGCTTCCAGCCAGCCGCCAGTACCCAGCACAGCTGTCCACTGCCTGAACGGTCTCTCCCTGTATGCGCTAGGACGCCTGGGCTTCGGTGATGACCCTCGAGTTGAAGCCGCCTTTGATTGGCAGGCGCGCGCCATCACCGGCGATCTACCACCGGAGGGATACTATAAATCCAGCACTTCCGGCCCCGACTTTGCTTGCGGGGTTAACCTGGGACAGCCCTGCGGTTGGGGCGCGACGAAAGCCATGCGAGCGCTGGTTTCTGTCCCAGAAAACAAGCGCACCCCAGCTATGCAAAATGCTATCCAAACGGGTGCCGAGTTCCTTCTCAGCCATGACCTGACCACAGCAAATTTCCCTTACACGGAACGGATCAGTTCCACCTGGTTCAAGTTCGGGTTTCCGCTCAGTTACTGGAGCGACATCCTGGAGACGACTGGTGTGCTGGTCGAGCTGGGTTACGGTGAAGACCCGCGCCTGGCTGATGTGCTGCGGTTGATCCTGACCAAGCGAGACGCCCAGGGGTGCTGGAAGATGGAGAACTCGCTTAACGGCAAGATGTGGGTGGATATCGAGGCGAAAGGCCAACCCAGTAAATGGATTACGCTTCGAGCGCTGCGTGTACTCAAACGAGCGGGAATAATATATGGAGGTAACACATGAACGATCTATTGATTAATGTTAAAGCGATCCTGTCAACTACCCCAGCTCGCTGGCTGAATTTGACCGGAACTTTGCCGGTCGAGTTGTTGACCCGGCAGCCCGCGCCCAAGGAGTGGTCGGCGCTGGAATGCCTGCTGCACCTGCTGGATACCGAGCAATGGATCTTCCCGCCGCGCGTCCAGGCTTTCCTGGCCGGACAGGATTTAAAGGCGTTTAACCCCGACTCCCAGGGGACGCCGATGGATGCAAGCACGAAGCCAGCGGAGATCGCCGCTTCGTTTGCCCAGCTGCGCGCCCGCAGCCTGGAGGCGCTGGCCCAGGTGGCCGAAACGGATCTTAGCAACACCGCACGCCACAGCGAACTGGGAACCGTGACCCTGGCGGAGATGCTGCACGAATGGGCAGCCCACGACCTGATGCACACCGTCCAGGCGGAGCGCGCCGTGATGCAGCCGTTCATCGCCGGCAGCGGCCCCTGGCGCCCGTACTTCGCCGACCATGACATCGACGCTAAGGTACATCGATAAACCGCAGAGAAGAAAGACAATAAACTAAAGCTTTGCCTTGAGGCTCAGCGCGAAGGGACGAATGAAGGGGACTCGGTGGGAAATGGTCGATTGATGAAGTGCGACGCACCTGGTCAGGTGCGTCGCACTCATCTTAGATTATGGACAAAGATGATAGAATATATTTGGAGATTATTCACAGATTTAGGGAGAAAATCATGGTTGTGCAGGATAGCTTCGAATCTAATTACGATCAGGTCCTGGTGACAAAACTCAACCCAGAGACCTATTTCAAAGAGAGAGTCGACGATAAGATCCGCGCTTATACCCGACTCAGTCGGATTTACCGGGGAGCCTATTTAATTGTCGGCACGCTATCCATTACCGCTTCTGCGAGCGTCCCAGTCCTGATCAACGCGGATCTTGGCGAGAGGTTTCCCACCCTGTTTCCCACCCTTTTGAGCCTGTTCGTCACCATCCTGGTTTCTCTGGAGCGGCTGTTTCGATTTCGAGAATACTGGCGTAACTTTGATTTCGCCGAAGAGGCCTTACGGCGGGAGAAATTTCTATTCCAGGCAAAGGCGGGGGAATACGCCAACAAGAAAGAAGACGACGCTTTTCGTCTATTTGTCAGGCGTTTTGAAGAAAAGATCCGGTCCGAGAGAGTCCAAACGCTGGACGATCGCACCCGGGATTCTACCAGCCAATAACTTGTCTCGAGTTAAGCTGACCGGCGCTGCAAGAAATCGGAAAGGTAATAAGTTAAGACCCCGAGAATAAGCAAATAGTTGAAGAATGACACCGGTACGACAGCCGGTGTATATCGCCCAAAATACAGGGTAGCACCAGCCACCGCCAGCATAGTCACAATAAAGGCATTGCGGGCCGACCGGTCATTGATCCCCTGGGTGCGCTCATCGCGGCGCAAAGCCGTCACACCCAATTCAGGATGCACCGCGTAGCGCCCACTGTGCGGAGCCCAAAGAAAGAAGGCAAACGCGATAACCCCAATGAGAGCTGCCACCCACCACGGGGAACCGGTGAGAGCAAATAATAAGCCGAATGCGGCAGAAATAACCGCCCGACTGAGGTAATAAAGCGACATACCGGTCATGATCGGTCCTCCTGGCTGGCTTCCAACCAAAATACCTGCTCGAGTGGCTGGCCCAAGGCCTTAGCCAGTTCAAGCGCCAATTTCACCGAAGGTACAAATTTGCCTTTCTCAATGGCAATAATCGTTTGTCGGGTCACTCCAATCACACCTGCCAGTGATTCTTGGGTCAGTCCTTTTTGAAGACGAATCTCCTTCAAATAACTTCGCAAAACCATCTTTTCTCCAGTGTAAAGTATAGCTTACATTATAACCAGATTCCACCAGATGTCAAGTGTACTTTACATTACCGGTCACACTCAGATAACTCTTGGCGGAAACGAAGCAGATGTAATTTAGACTGTGCCGGATCTCTAAATATAATCCCCCAGTTCGAAAGACGAGTATTTTACAACAATCCAGCTAAGGCATAAAGGATCGCTAAGGCGATCAAGAAAACGAGAAAAAAAAGAATGGCCAATACAGCGCCGAAAGGGATCGTTCTACCCCCTATTTTCCAGGGACTCAAGAGCAGGCTTTTTATCGCTTTGGGCTCAAGCAAACCCTTCAGCCAGGAAATGAAATCTAATTCAGTCGATCCCCCTCCTGAAGGACCGGTTTCGATAGAAGCCAGTCCGAAGTCTTTTTCAAGGGCGAAAAAGGCCTCGTCCATTTCGGCTGCGCTGGGAAACCGATGCTGGGGGTCTTTATGCAAAGCACGCGCCACGATATTGGCCAACTCTTCTGGCACCTGCTGGTTAAACTGCCTGGGGGAAGGCGGTATCTCGCTGGCATGCATGCGCACCATAGACCAGATTTCCTTTGACTCGAAAGGCAGCCGCCCGGTGAGCATTTCGAAAAGGGTGGCCCCCAGGCTATAGATGTCAGACTGCAGAGTAAGCTTCTTTCCGCGGGCTTGTTCAGGAGGGATATACCCCACGCCCGTGAGCATCAAATGGGTCTTCGATAATCCAGATTCAGAGAGCAGCACGCTCAAACCGACGTTGGCTAGCTTGACCTGCCCTTCGAGAGTGAGCAGGATGTTCTGGGGCTTAATTCCTTGATGGATCAGACCCTGTTGGTGAATATGATCCAGGGCGGCGCAAACCTGGCGGGCAATGAATATGCTCAAACCGGCGGGTAGCGGCCCATGCTCGGTGATGTAGATTCCTAAATCGATCCCCTCTATCCATTCCATGACGATGTAATAATGATCTTGTTCGACGCCATAGTCGCGGACGCTAACCAGGTTGTCGTGGGATAACACGGAGAGGCGGCGCAGATGTTCTCGGAATCGAACGGCGAAGCGAGGATCGGCATGGTAGCGTGTATGAAACAGCTTTATGGCAACCGGTTGGCCATTCCCAGGGGCTATGGCGCGATAGATCGAAGCTACTTCACCACGACTAATTTCCTCTTCCAACCGATAGCCAGCGCCAAACTTTGTGCCTCGATCCAATATATCCTTTTGTTGGGGCGTTGGAATCATGGAATATTGCCTATGGGTAAGGCATCTCATCCCCGGACGGAGAATCTGCCTGATCTCTCAGGGGGACGATCAACTCTTGACCTGCTGAGATATTAATCAGGTTCTCAAGATGGTTGGCGTCCATCAAAGCTTGTACAGTCGTGTCGAAACGCAGGGCGATCTCGAGCAGAGTTTCTCCCGGTTTGACAACATAAGTTTGAAAAAACTGACTGCGATAGATAATGGGTAAAAACGACCTCGGTTCGGTCCTGGCCTGGATAGGAGCGCGGCTTTTAGGAGCCTTATCCCAGCGGTAATAGCTGAGCACAGTCAAGCTGTTGTTCACCAAGTCTTTCTGGCGTACATAGCCATGGGTATCCAGATATGTCTTAACTGTCCAATCTGGATCTGCCGACTCGATGTCACGGACGACCAGCCAGACATAGGGAAGCCCCCCGATTAAAGTGGTCAGGTCTTCAACCCTCTTTGGATCGGGGTGAAGCAGGATTTCATCACTCGGGTAACCTTGGGTAGCGATGGATACGCCCTCACGCTTGAAATAATAGTTAAAAGGCAATTCGGCATAACCGGGGAGGAAAAATACCAGACCGTCTTGCTTCCCCTCGGTTTCCTGAGCTAAAAAGCTCGCCACACTTCGCCAGTCTTCTTTCCCCTCATACCAGGCATTGTACCCGAGAGAGACTGAATTCATTACGACCAGAGGGAGCAACAGCGCCAGCA
>Ga0209751_10003092_pt1 | contig 16258 bp, 12 predicted proteins | sample RifCSP13_1_FD_184019 | JGI IMG/M metagenome (GOLD analysis project Ga0209751, IMG submission 184019) | Soil microbial communities from Rifle, Colorado - Rifle CSP2_sed 13_1 (SPAdes) (version 2) | ecosystem: Environmental > Terrestrial > Deep subsurface > Rock core/Sediment | place: Rifle... | reverse complement strand
TGAAGCTGTTGATCGCCGGGGCGAACGCCTTGACCGCCGCGCCGACGCCGAGCGTCTTGACGACCGCGACGAGGGCATTGTTGGACGGATTCGCGGGCGCGGCGGGCTGGGGGTTGTAGCCACCAGGGCCCTGGGCGCTCGAATGCGCCAGGATCTTGATCTTCGTGGCCAGCAGCGTCCGTCCGTCAAGAAGCTGCCCCTTGATCTCCACGACGTCGCCCACGCTCAGGCGGCGTCCCGTCTTGTCGTCGTCGTCATCATCCAGTTTGAACTCTCGGTGGAGGACGACGATCCAGCGGCGGTCTGTCCGGAACTCGCGGATCTGGAACGACCCGCCGGGGTCCAGGGAGACGATGAGCCCGGTGATCTTGGCTTTGTTCTTTTCGTCGGACCACGCCGGGGCCCGCATGACCACGGTCAGGAACAGCAGGATGGCGACGGCCAGTGAGAGGATGCGCATGAACCGCATACGGAACTCCTCCGAGGGACTCAATTGAGGCCTGTGGCGCCTCATAGGAGACGTTCCCTGGAGGGGGCAGCGCAAGACGGCTTCAGGCCGGTGGCGGGTGTTTCTGCAGCGGTTGGCGGAGAAGTAACGCGTGTTATACTGAAGCTCGGTTTGCCCCCATCGTCTAGGCAGGCCCAGGACGTCGGCCTTTCAAGCCGGTAACGCGGGTTCGAATCCCGCTGGGGGCACCAAACCCGGACGGGGCAGGCCTTTCAGCCGTCGGTCTGCTTCGCCTCTCTCACATTATCCGTCTCAGTAGTGCAAGAAATGTGCCCCCCTCGATGACACCTCGCGACTTCAGTTGGTTCCACCCGTTGATGTTATTGAATGCCTCAGCCGTTATGCTGATTCGAATGGTCGTAGCAGTGCTCTTGTCCAAGCCCCGAATACTTGGAGTAATTTTGACCGCGTGCCAAATGGCAAGGGGCATGAGACTGCCCTTCGGGAGTTCGAATACCTGGTCGAGGCCGTCCTTTCCGAAATGAGCGTCGACATCTCTGAAGTCAGTCCATTCACTGCCTCCTATGAGAAGGGTCTCGAAGCTGAGGATGCCGAGTTCGCGGCCCGCGCCTTTTAGATTGTAGAGGCGTGAAAATGGCAAATCCCGCCTTCCCCTTGCCGACGGGAACATGGGTTCGCTGCTCGTTATGAGGTCGGCAACGGCCTGCCAGACACGTTGAGGAGGATACGGGTAGGTGACTGTATCGAGAGGAATGCTGGGCGAATCAACTCTAGTAACAGCATATTTGCGCGTTTGTTTACCCCGCCGAATGGTCAATTCTGTGGAAGCACCCACAGGGCCGGGCCTGATGGGCTCCGCCCTTGCCGGCTGCCCGTCTACGTCGATGAGCTTGTCTCCTGTCATTAGGCCTGCTTGCGCTGCCGGTGAGCCGTCTATGACAACAATGACGGGTGGCGTTGCCGTCGTATCAACCAGAATACCTATCCTTCCGTTGCCTTGGGGTGTTGTTTGAATGGTGATGCGGGACGGGCTTGTGGACGCGACTTGAGCAATGGTTCCCCGGATTGTCCGAGGCTGAACAAAGGCGGACGAGGTCGAAAGAAGCGCCAAGCCTACCCCAAGCGCGACGAAGAGAGAGCTAAGGCGGGGTGGGCTCATTACCATAGCCCAGAACGGATCGCTGCCGCGTGCGCGTTAAGGTCGTCGCGCGACGCCTGGCTCCGCGGCCACGAGAACCGCACAGGGTCGTCCCGAAAGCGCGGCACCACGTGCAGGTGGATGTGAAAGACCTCCTGCCCGGCCGCTTCCCCGTCTGCCAGGAAGAGGTTCACTCCCTCGCACCGCACACCTGACCGGCGCAGGGCACCGGCCAGCCGCTGGGCCACGCCGAACACCCGCTCGCCGTCCCGTTCCCGCAAGTCCGCCAGTGACGCTGCGTGGGACGTGGGCGCAACCAGCAGGTGCCCAGGGTTGACCGGGCCGATGTCCATGAACGCGATGACGGCTTCATCACGGTAGACGGTGCTCGCCGGGATCTCTCCCCTGATGATCTTGCAGAAGATGCAGTCAGCTGCGGTTCCGCTCGCCATCGCCTTGCCTCCTGAAGATCAGGTGTAGGGAGGAACGCTCTCGCTGGCTCCAGAATGGAGGATGCCGCACGAAGGCACGAAGGCAAGAAGACTCGCGGTGTGTGCGGTGTGACGGTGCGAAGGCTCACGAACCTCGTGACGCAAGTGACGTCCAACAACCGCCTGGAATGGCTCGTGGTGGCCAGCATCCTGGCGCTGCTGGCCGTCGCCTTCGCCATCGGCTGGATTCGCCTTTACCTGCCGAAGATCCCGTAGGCCGCCGCCCGGCGCGTCACTTCCCCTCTGTGGGTTCCACCGCGCCCGCGGGCACCTCGCGGCGACCCCGCACCCGGCCTGCCGCCCGATCCATGACGACGTAGAATGCCGGAATCATGATCAGGCTGCCAACGGAGGACGTGATGAGCCCACCGATCAGCGCCAGGGCGAGCGGCGCCTGCAGTTCCGAGCCAGGTCCACGCCCGAAGGCCAACGGGATCAGAGCAAAGGTCGTGGTGAGCGTCGTCATGAGGATGGGCCGCAGACGGCGCTGCCCGGCCCGCGCCAGCGCCTCGAGCAGCGGGGTGCCATCGTCCCGCAGTTGTAGCGTGTAGGACAGCAACACGATGGCGTTGTTCACGGCCACGCCGACCAGGACGATGGCGCCCAGGCCCGACTGGATGTTCAGCGTCGTGCCCGTGAACAGTAGCGCCGCCACGACGCCGACCAGCGCGAACGGGACCGCTGCCATGATCAGCAATGGTTCGAAGAGCCGCTCGAACTGGGCCGCCATCACCATGTAGACTAGGACGAGCGACATCAGGAATCCCGAGGTGATCTGCGCGAAGGACTCCCGCTGGTCTTCGAACTCGCCGCTAAACGCCACCGAAAATCCGCGGGGCAGCCGCTCGGCCAGTACCGCCGTCCGCACGTCGCTCAGGGCGGCGCCCACGTCACGATTCGAGATGTTGCCGGTCAGCGTGATGATTCGCTCACGATTTCGGCGCTGGATCTGCGTCGGGCCGGGCGTGCCGGCCACGCTGGCGACCTGCCGCAGCGGGACGATCCCGCGCGGGGTGCTGATCGGCACGTCGGCCAGGCGATCCGGGGTCGCCCGGTCCGCCTCGCGCAGGCGCACCACGACGTCGATATCCTCGCCGCCGCTGCGGAACAGGGCGGCTGTCGTCCCGCCGATGTAGGTCTTGACCGACGTGGCGACCTGGTTGGCGTTCACGCCCAGTGCCGCGGCCTTCAAGGGATCAACCTGCACCGTGAACTCCTCGGCGCTCTCCTCGCGGCTGACGTTGAGGTCGGTGACCCCATCCACGCGCTCCAGGACCTCGCGCAGTCGACGGGCCGTGGCGTTGCCGACTTCCAGGTTGAACCCCCGCAGGTCAATGCTGATCGGGTCGGGGGACCGAAAAATGAAGAGCGAGTTGAAGGGGGTGAAACGCGCTGCGGCGCCAGGGATGCGGACCCGCGGCCGCATGTCATTGATGGCCTGCTGCGTGGAGGGCGCCTCGGGCTTCAGGGTGACTCGGAAGCTGATCAGGTGCGTTCCGGCCGCGGCAAAGGTGCTGCCTACGGACGTCAGGACATCCCCAGTGCCAGAGGTTTCCTCGATCAGCAGTTGCTCGATGCGGCGCGCCGCCCGATCGGTGATATCGAGCGCCGTGCCGCGCGGCATCTGGACGGACAGGAAGAACCCGCGCTCGTCCGCGGCTGGGAACGTCTCACGGCCGATCAGCGGCAGCGCCCTCCAGGCGATGAACATCAACACCGCGGCCACCGCGACCGCGAAGAACGGCGCGCGCATCACCCGCACCAGGAGCCGGCGGTAGCCGTCTTCGACCGCGACCAGACCGCGCTCCGCGGCGTTTGCCGCGCGGCCGGCCACTCCGGTGCCATGGGTCATGATTAACCCCCGCGCCGCGAACGTCGGGATCAGCGTCAGGGCAACGAGCAGCGAGCACATCAGGGCGAAGGTTACCACGTAGGCCAGCGGCTGGAACATCACGCTGGCGATCCCGGTCGTGAAGAACATCGGCAGGAAGACGGCGATCGTGGTCAGGGTGCTGGCCATGACCGCGGTCCCGACCTCGTTGGTAGCCTCCTCGGCGGCCAGCCTGGGCGGGCGTCCCTCCTCGCGGTGGCGGAAGATGTTCTCCAGCACGACGATCGCGCTGTCGACCAGCATGCCGACGGCCAGGGCCAGGCCGCCAAACGTCATCAGGTTGAGTGTGAACCCGCTCCAGAACATCAGCAGGACCGTCGCCAGTATCGAGACCGGGATCGCCGTCGAGATGATGAGGGTGCTGCTCACGTTGCGCAGGAAGACCAGCAGGACCAGCACGGTCAAGACCGCTCCCAACGCCGCGGCGGACCGGAGATTGTTGATCGACCGCCGGATGAACAGGCTGCCGTCGTTGACAGTCACGAGCGGAGCCTGGGGAAACTGTTCCCCAAGCTCTCCGGCGACTTTGAAGATCCGCTGGGCAACCGCGACGGTGTTGGTGCCCGACTGTTTGGAGATCGCAATGAGGAGTGCGGGCCGGCCGTTGATCCGGACGATCGACGTGGCATCGGCAACGGCGTCCTCGACCGTGGCCACGTCGGCCACTCGGACCGCCACGCCCTGCCGGGTCGCGACGACCGTCTGCGTGATCTCGTCCACCGAGGCGAAGCGCCCGACCGTCCGCACGACGCGTCGCTCCGCGCCGACCCGCACGTCGCCGCCCGGCTCGCTGACGCTCTCGGACTTTAGAGCCTGCGTGACCTCCCGGTCGGAGATCCCCAGCGCTTCCAGGCGCTGCCGGTTGAGGTCCACGTGGATCTCGCGCGCCCGGGCGCCCCGCACGTCCACGGCGGCAACACCGTCGATCTGCTCGAAGCGCGGTTTGAACTCCTTTTCAGCCAGGTCGCGGAGCGCGCTGAGGTCGCCGCGGCTCTCAATGCCCAGCAGGACGATGGGGAAGAGGTTGGGGTCGAACTTGGCGACGCGCGGGATCTCGGCGCCGGTGGGCAGGCGGTTTCGCGCGCGGTCGATCGCCGGGCGCACCTCGTTGGCCGCGGCGTCGAGGTCTGTTCCCCAGTTGAATCGGAGCGAGATGCTGCTGCGGCCCTCGGTGGAGCTTGAAGAGATCTGCGTGACGCCTGGCACCGTGCTGAGGACGTTTTCCAGGAGGATCGTGACTTCGCGCTCGACTTCCCGCGGTCCGGCGCCGGAATAGTTCGTCGTCACCGACAGGGTGGGGAAGGAGATGTCGGGCAGCAGGTCCACCGGCAGGCGCAGGAACGCGATGATGCCAAGGAACGCGACGGCCAGATAGATCATGGTCGTCGTGACGGGGCGGTTGATGGCGTGGCGCGAGACGTTCATGGCCGCGGTGCTCCCGGGCTCGTGGCCGGCGCCGGTCGTTCCTGTCCCGAGCCGGTCCGGACCTTCATCCCGTCACGCAGCCCCTGCTGCCCGGTGGTCACGATCGCTTCACCGGCGCTGAGCCCCTCAATGATCTCTGAGCGGCTGCCTTCGATGTAGCCGACACGTACCGTGCGCTCCTCTACTGTCTCGTCCTTCACCACGAACATGACCGCCGCCTCGCCCCGGCGCACGATTGCGTCGGACGGTACCACGATCGCCTGGCGCTCGTCGAAGACGATCGTCGCGCGGGCAAACATGCCCGGGCGCAGCGCCAGGTCGGCGTTCGGCACGATGACGATCAGCCGCGCGCTTCGCGAGGCCGCGTCGAGGGCGGGCGCGACGCGCGCGATCTTGCCTTCGAAGAGGCGGTCAGGCAGCGCATCCACCTTGATCCGCGCCCCGCTGGTCTTCCGCAGCCTGGGCATGTCGGTTTCGGGCAACGGCACGTGCACCTCGACCGGACTGATCGTCGCGACGGTCGCTACCACGGTCTGAGACGAGATGACCGCGCCGGCCTCCACGTTCAGGCGCATCACGACGCCGCCGATGGGCGACGTGATACGCAGCTCGCGCAGCCGGGCGCGGGTCTGCGCCGCGATGGCCTCGGCCTGGCGCACCTGTGCCGCCTGCGCGTCGATGTCCTCGGTCCGAGGTCCTTGACGAACGAGCGCCAGCTGTTCGCGCGCGCCCCGGACACGCGCTCGTGCCAGCTCGACGTCGGTCTGGGCACGATCCACCGCCGCGCGCGCGACGAATCCGTCCGCAAAGAGCTGCTGCGTGCGGGCCAGGTCGCGCTCCGCCTGGGCCAGCGACGTCTCCGCCTGGGCCAGGGTGGCCTCAACCTGCGCGACCTCCTGCGACCGCGCCCCCGCCCGCAATTGCGCCAGGCGCGCGCGCTGCACGTCGACGGCCGCCTCGGCCTGCTTGACGGCGAACTCGAGTTCAGGATCGTCGATGCGGGCGACGAGGCCGCCCGCGCCCACGAACGATCCTTCCCTTACCGGCACCGCGCCCAGGCGGCCGGAGACGCGCGAGGTGATGTCCACGGTGCGGGAGGCACGGACCTCGGCGGGGAAGGTGCCTTGCTCGACCAGCTGCGTCGGGTCGACCACGGTGGTCCTGACCCCCGGCGTGGGCCGCTGGGGCCGCGCCACCCCGGGGCCAGTGGCCGGGCTCGCGGCCGGGCGCTTGGATGAGATCCACTGGGTCGCCCCAAACACGACGGCTGCCACCAGGCCTAGCAACAGGATGGGCCGGATGACGCGCATGATCATATATCCTTCGGTCCCGTAAATGCCTCGTCCTCCAGCGTGCGTGGTGCGCCGTTGCCGCTGTGGCGCCGTGGATGTTAAGATACCACAGGTTTCACCTGATGAGCCAGGAGCCACAGACCGTTTCCCTCAACTCCGCCCAACACGCCGCCGCTGCGGTCGACCATGCCCGCCGGCTCCGGCAATCTGCCGTAGTCCTGCGCCGGCTCGCCGGCACGATGAAGTACCATCCGATCACTGGGCAGCGCTCGGAGCCCTCAGCGGCGTTGACCGACGCGCTCGACGCGGCCGCACAGGTGTTAAATGAGATTCAGCGAGGCGCGGCGGAGCGCGCCGAAGAGGAGTCGTTCTTCGATGCCCGCGGGGAGGCCATCGCCACGCAGATCCGGGCAGGCCACGAGTCCCTGGAGCAGCGGGCTCAGGTGACGGCGGCGGCGATCGAGGTGCTGCGCACCGTCCTCGCTACCCAGGACGGCGAGGCCCTCGACGCTCCGTACGGAGGGAGCGCGCCCCGCCGGCATCATCCTGGAGCGTTGTGCACGATTGTCGCGGAACGCGCAGAGAGCCTGGCCCTCGCCTTAGAGACGGTGGCCATCCTCAAAGTGAATATTCCGGCAGGGGATCGATGACCGCGCGTTCCCCCCGCGCCCCGCGCACCCTGGCGAGCCTCGAGCGAGTTATCGTGGCCTGTCGCAAGTGCCCGCGGCTGATCGCGCACTGTCAGGCCATCGCGGGCATCAAGCGGCGCGCCTACCAGGACTGGGTCTATTGGGGGCGGCCCGTGCCCGGCGTCGGCGATCCTCACGCGCGGGTCATTGTCGTGGGACTGGCCCCCGGCGCGCACGGGTCCAACCGCACCGGCCGCATGTTCACGGGAGACGCCGCGGGCGCCACGCTGACGGCTTCGCTCTACCGCACCGGGTTCGCGTCTCAACCCACGTCGCTTGCGCGCGATGACGGCCTGGTATTCACCGATCTGTTCCTGACGGCGGCCGCGCGATGCGCGCCGCCGGGCAATGCACCCACCCCGTCCGAAGTTGCCCGGTGCCGGCCGTATCTGGTGAGCGAGTTGACGCTACTCCCACGGCTGCGGGTGGTGGTGGCGCTGGGACACCTGGCGCACGATGCGTTCCTGCGCGCAGCCACGGAGGCAGGGGTGCATGTGCCGCAGCCGAAGCCGCGGTTCGCGCACGGCGCGCAGGCGCGCCTGCCGTGGGGCGCCCGCGAGCTCATGCTGCTCGACACGTACCATCCGAGCCAGCAGAACACGCTCACGGGCCGGCTCACGCCGGCCATGCTGGATGTGGTCTTCCGGCGCGCGCGGCGGGCGCTTGACGCGGGTGTCTCCCCCGCATCACGGAGACGCGAATGGCCATGACCGTCAAGGAACGGACCTGGCTTGCTGCGGTCACGATGGTCTCGGCGATGGCCCACTTCGCCCTGGCTGCTCGCATTCCGCTCGGCGACGATGAAGCCTACTACTGGCTTTGGTCGCAGCGCCTCGCATGGAGCTACCCGGACCACCCGCCGATGATTGCCGCCCTCGTCGCCGCCTCGACGCGACTTTTCGGCTCCAGCCCCTTCGGCCTGCGTGCGGTGCCGATCCTCGTTGCCGCCGCGGCGCTGCCGATGGTCTACCTGGCCGGCCGGACTTTGTTTGACCGCGGAGCGGCCCTGCGGGGCACGTTGATCTTCATGAGCATGCCCGTGTTTGCCATTGGCACCGGATTTGCATTTCCCGACGGGCCGATGATCTTCTTCTACGCGCTCGCGTTGTGGACCGGGTGGCGGGCCCTCGCCACCGGCGGCTGGTGGTGGGTTGTGGCCGGCGCGGCCACCGGGCTCGCGCTCCTGAGCAAACTCACGGCCTTCAGTCTCGTCCTGGGCCTGGCGGGGGCCTTGGCGGGCGGCAACTGGCGCCGCTCGGTGCGTGACCCCGGACTGTACGCCGGGGCGCTGGTGGCGATCGCACTCTTTACACCGGTCGTCGTGTGGAACGTCCAGCACGACTGGCTTCTCGTCAACATTACGCTGCGCCGCGACCCCTGGATCGTGCCACGATCGATCCCTCAGGCGCTCGCGCTCTTCAGCGCCGGGCAACTGCTCTACTATGGATTTCTGGCGCCAGCGCTCATCGGCGCAGGACTTGTTGCGCTGCGACGGTTCCGGGAACCCGTCTGGCGGTATCTGGCCTGGATGACCCTTCCCCTGCTCGTCGTGATGGCCATCGCAGCGGTTGACGGATGGGCCAAGCCACACTGGCCGGGCCCAGCCTACCTGTCTGCCGGACTTGCCCTCGGGGCGTTATGGCCTCACTGGTGGCAGCGGCGCCCGCGCCTCCTCTGGGCGGCGGCCGGGCTGACGATGCTCTTGAACGCCGCGCTTATCGTGGGAGCGATGCTCCCCTGGGGCACCCAGGCCATACGGACCAGCATCGGCCGGTGGGATCTCGCCGCTGCGGTGATCGACCGGCAGCTCGCCCAGCTGCCCGGCCCGACCCTGGTGCTGACGGACACCTACCAGGCGGCCAGCCAGCTCTCGTACTACCTGCGTGCGCGCGTCCCGGTCACGTCGTTTTACGGCGCGTTCATCGTCTGGCAGCAGCCGGCAGAGTGGGTGGGCCGGAGTGCCGTGTACGTGGACGAACCCTATATCGAGCGCAAACCGGACATTGCCAGGATCTGCCGAAACGTGCGCGCGCTGGAGGATGTGACCATCGGGCCCGGGCGCACGGTGACGCTTCGTAGCTGCGAGAACCTCCGGTTTCCTTGACGCTGGTTTTTCGCGGCCCGTATAATCAAGTTACGGCGGTTAGCTCAGTGGTTAGAGCGCATCCTTCACACGGATGAGGCCGCAGGTTCAAGTCCTGCACCGCCCACCAGGATTGTGTCGGTCATTTCGAGGGAAGGATTGCCGGAACTCGGTCTGGACCGAGTTCCTCTGCGCGCAAACATTCTCATGTGCCGCTCGATCCGTCGTCCTGGATCGAGGGAAAGAGATCCCGCCGCGGGGCGTGCGCCCGCTTCCAGACCATGACGGCGCGCCTGTAGTCGATGACAACCTTGCCGTCCTGGTTGATGCCCCGCGTGCGAACCTTCACGATGCCTCGCTGCGGCTGGGAGCGCGACTCGCGCTTGCCCACGACTTCCGACTCGGAGTAGATGGTGTCGCCGGCGTAGACCGGGTTGGGGAGCTTGATCTCATCCCAGCCCAGGGCGAAGCCGTTCTCGCTGACGTCTGCCGCGCCCAGACCGACGACGATGGCCAGGGTGAGCGCGCTGTTGACCAGCGGTCGGTCGAACCCGGTCCGCCGCGCATAGTCGGCGTTGAAGTGGATCTGGTTGGTGTTGTTGGTCAGCAGCGTGAACCAGGTGTTGTCGGCGTCGGTGATCGTCCGGCCCAGACGGGCGCGATAGACGTCCCCGACCTCGAAGTCCTCAAAGAACCTGCCTTCCCATCCTGGTTTAATCGCCATCGCCCGACCCCCGTGCCCTCGGTATCTTCACGTTCAGTACGATCGGGGCAGGCCCAGGACCCGGTGGCCCAGATAGGCCAGCACCAGGTTGTTGCTCACCGGGGCCGTCCTGAGCAGCCGGGTCTCACGAAACTTGCGCTCCACGTCGTAATCTACGGCGAACCCGAACCCCCCGTGGGTGGTGAGGCAGACGTCCGCGGCCTGCCAGGACGCTTCCGATGCCAGGTACTTGGCCATGTTGGCCTGTGCGCCACACGGCTCGCCCGCGTCGAACCGACGCGCCGCGTCGTAGCGCACCAGATCCGCCGCCTCGATGTGTGCGTAGGCCTCGGCGATCGGGAACTGGATACCCTGGTTGGCACCAATGGGCCGGCCGAATACGACGCGATCCCTCGCGTAGGCCACCGCCCGCTCGATGAACCAGCGGCCGTCCCCGATGGCCTCCGCGGCAATGAGGATGCGCTCGGCGTTCCACCCGTCGATGATGTACCGGAACCCTTTGCCTTCCTCGCCGATGAGGTTCTCGGCCGGTACCTCCAGGTCGTCGAAGAAGACCTGGAAGGTGTGGTGGTTGATCATCGTCTCGATCGGCTCGACCTTGAGGCGGCCTCCGGTCGCGTGGAGGTCAACAAGGAAGAGGGAGAGCCCCTCGGTCTTGTCGGCCAGCTCGTCGTAGGGCGTGGTGCGGGCCAGTAGCATCATCAGATCGGACTGCCGGACGCGCGATGTGAACGTCTTCTGGCCTCTGACCACGTAGCGGTTGCCGCGGCGGACGGCCATGGTCGAAATGCGGGTGGTCTCGGATCCGGCCTGCGGCTCGGTGACGGCGAAGGCCTGCAGCCGCAACTCTCCCCGTGCGATCCCTGGCAGGTAGCGCGCCTTCTGCTCGGGACTCCCGTGCCGCAGTAACGCGCCCATGATGTACATCTGGGCGTGGCAGACGGCAGCGTTGCCGCCGGACCGGTTGATCTCCTCGAGTATGATACTGGCCTCCGTCATCCCCAATCCGGCTCCGCCGTACTCTTCGGGAATCAGCGCGGCCAGGTATCCGTGCTCGGTGAGGCCCCGAACGAACTCCTCAGGGTAGCTCCGCGCCCCGTCGAGCCGGCGCCAGTACTCGGACGGAAACCGTCGGCAGAACTCGCGGACGGCGTCCTGCAGCAGCGTGTGGGACTCCCCTCGCCGCAGCGTCACAGCGCCCCTCCTGTCTCCACGGCCATGGCTACCCCAGACCCCGCCTCGTCCCCAGGGGCATAGGTGCCGCGCTGAGATGCGACATTCCTGCTCCTGGCCGCCTATGCGACCGACCGCGGCAGTGGTAGAGTGCATCAGGGCTGACCTTCTTCTCTGGAGGCCGTTCGTGAGAGACCCTCGCCTGTCCAAGCTCGCGCAGGTCCTGATCCACTACTCCCTCAAGGTGCGGCCCGGCCAGCTGGTCCGCATCTCCGGGCCCGCCGCGGCCGAGCCGTTGGTCGTCGAGGCCTACCGGGAAATCCTGGCCGCCGGCGCGCACCCGTACACCCGCATCGCCATCGACGGGCCCGAGGAGATCTTCTTCAAGCAGGCGACCGACGACCAGCTCCGGTTTATCTCGCCGCTGGCATCCTTTGAAGCGGAAAAAGTAGACGCCGACCTCGGGATCTGGGGCAGCCTGAATACCCGAGCGCTGACCGGGGTTGACCCCAAGCGCATGGCGATGCGCCGTGAGGCGACCAGAGAGATCAACAAGCGGTTTCTCGAGCGGGCGGCGCGCGACGAGCTGCGGTGGTGCGGCACGCAGTACCCGACCCATGCCGACGCCCAGGACGCCGAGATGTCGCTGGCCGAGTACGAGGACTTCGTGTTCGGGGCGGGCCTGCTCGACCACCCCGATCCGATCGCATCGTGGGAGAAGGTGCGCGGCGCCCAGGATCGCATCGCCCGGATGCTGGACACGAAGGACACGCTTCACCTGATCGGACCCGACATCGACCTCAAGGTACAGGTGGGCAACCGCAAGTGGATTAACGCCGCCGGCGAGAACAACTTTCCCGACGGCGAGGTGTTCACCGGCCCGATCGAGGACGCGACGGCCGGGCGGGTTCGGTTCTCCTTCCCGGCCATCTACAGCAGCCGCGAAGTCCAGGGGATCACGCTCACGTTTGCCGGGGGCCGGGTGGTGGAAGCCACCGCGGACAAGGGCCAGGAGTTCCTGCGGGCCATGCTGGACCTCGACGCCGGCGCGCGGGTCCTCGGCGAGTTTGCCTTCGGACTGAACTACGGGATCACGAAGTTCACCCGGAGCATCCTTTTTGACGAGAAGATCGGCGGGACGGTCCACATGGCCCTGGGCGCGGCGTATCCCGAAACCGGCGGGACCAACACCAGCGGCCTGCACTGGGACATGATCGCCGACTTGCGGAAGGGCAGTGAGGTTCGGGCCGATGGAGAGGTGATCTACCGGAACGGCGCGTTCCTGATCTGAGCGGGGCGGCCCTACGCCCGTTCGAACTCCTCCACGAGCTCGTCGAACATCTGGTGCGTCTCGTCGCTGACCTGATCCTCCATCTCCGCGTAGCGATAGTGCTCCATCGCCTTGGTGTGGATGTTGTCCACCATGGAGGCTTCGATCTCGCGGAGAAGGGCCACGACGTCATCGCGGGGGAACTCACCGAATTCTCCCGCCTTCAGACGGCGGACAAACTCGTCGAGCCCTTTCATTTCGACCTGACAGAGCTGCTCGTAAATTTCCCACAGCCGCTCAGTCATCACGACACCCCGCCGCAGCGATTAGTGGCGGTGTTCGCGCGGCCTGCAAAGAATCCTTCCTCGCGCTCGACCGGAATCTGCACCTCGCTCGGCAGATCACCGACGCATCATCGTGGCTTTCCAGCCTCCGGGCCCTTTGCTACAATGAGGCCGCGTGAGCCGGCGTAGCTCAGTGGTAGAGCAGCGCACTCGTAATGCGCAGGTCAGGAGTTCGAATCTCCTCGCCGGCTCCAGTCAGAAGCTACGGGACCTGGTCTACTCCGCCCTCGACCTACTGCACTTGAACGTCTATATGGGAACTACGGTCGAGATCCTACAATCCGGCTCCGAAGGAGAAGGTCCTGATCCCGGCGCGGCCATTCTCCCCCCGCAAGCCTAGGAACGGATCCCAGGACTCCATGGGAGATCGTGGGCCTTTTCGCGGCGAGCTGTTGAGCGTTGAAGTTCTCGATGCGCTCGCCAAGGCGCTGGCCACCCGATTCACGCCGGCGCGGAATTCGCGGCACGGGGCGCGACGCTTCTTCTCCAGGCTCGACGACAATGACCGGAGCCTGCGCCGAGCCTACCGCACGCTTGTGGGGGATGTACGGAGCGCCGAAGCCCTTATGCCCGCCGCGGAATGGCTTCTTGACAATTTTCATGTCGTCGAGGCCGAGCTTCGGGCGGTCCGGGTCAGTCTGCCGCGATCCTACTACCTTGAGCTGCCAAAGATTACCTCCCGGGACCTGGTCGAGACTGGCCGTGTGTACGCGATGGCGGTAGAGCTCATCCGCCATAGCGCCGGCCGGCTCGATCTGGAACGACTCACCCGATTCGTCTCGTCTTTTCAGACGCTGGTGCCTCTCACGATCGGCGAGCTCTGGGCGTGGCCGACGATGCTCAAGGTGGCGTTGATCGAAAATCTCCGGAGACTCGCTGAGGAAATCCTCACAAGCCGCGCCGGGCGCATCGAAGCCGATCGATATCTCGCCCATTTTGAGGCCACGGCGGCCGAGGGCCCGCCACCAGATCTCCCGGACACGCTGCCCACGGCCTACGTCGTGCGCTTGCTGGAGCGCGTGCGTGAATTCGGCCCTCGGGTCTCACGTCTGCGCGCCCGGCTCGACGAGAGGCTCGCCGCGGACAGTCGGACTCCCGAGGATGTGATTCGCGCCGAGCACCAGGAGCAGGCCGCGTGTCAGGCCTCGATGGGGAATGCGATCACCAGCCTCCGGTTCTGCTCCTCCCTGGACTGGAGCCGGTTCTTCGAGCGCGTGAGTCTGGTCGAGCAGGTCCTTCGACGCGATCCGGCCGGTGTCTACGCGAACATGGATTTTGCGAGCCGGGACCGATACCGCAAGGCGGTCGAGGAACTCGCCGAGCCTGCGGGCGACGCTCAGATGCGCGTCGCGCTGCGGAGCATCGAACGCGCGAGGCAGGTTGCCGACCAACACCCCGGCGGCCATCGGGCGGCCCATGTCGGCTACCACCTGATCGGAGAAGGACGGAGGGATCTCGAAGTCGACGTCGCCCACCGGCCCGGCTTCCGTCAGAGGATACACCGGTTCATCCTCGGGCACGCAACGCTCTTCTACCTGGGGAGCATTGGCGCGTTGACCGCGCTTGGCGTGAGCCTGGCGATGGCCCTAGCCCCCGGGTGGCGTGAAGACGTGTGGGTCGCCGGACTGGTACTGATCCCCGCCAGCGATCTTGCGATTGCCCTCGTCCAATGGTTCGCTGCCGCGCTCGTGCCGCCGCACCGCCTCCCCCGGCTTGACCTCAGAGGAGGGGTCCCTGAGGAGGGGCGGACGATGGTGATCGTCCCAACGCTGCTCACCAGAATCGGGCAAGTCCGCGGCCTCCTCGAGCACCTGGCGGTCCAGGCACTAGGCAATTCCGATGCCCGCATCCATTTTGCCATTCTCAGCGATTTCACCGACGCACCCGCGGCCGAGATGCCGGACGATCCGCAGATCCTTGCCGCTGCTCGAGAGGGCATCGAGGAGCTCAACGCGCGATACGGGCAGGGACGGAGTGACCGGTTCTACCTGTTCCATCGCGCGCGGCGCTGGAATCCCAAAGAGAATTGCTGGATGGGTTGGGAGCGCAAGCGAGGGAAAATTGAAGAGTTTAACCGTCTCATCCTGGGCGCCACGGATACGAGTTATGACCTTCAGATCGGGGACCTCTCCGTGCTGCCGAAGATCCGCTATTGCATCACCCTCGATGCTGATACGCGCCTCCCACGCGATGCCGCCAGGCAGCTCATCGGGATCGCCCTCCACCCGCTGCACCGCGCCGAGACCGACCCCAAGATGAGGCGGGTGACCGCAGGATACGGCATCCTGCAGCCCAGGGTCAGCGTGACGATGTGGAGTACCGCAGGCTCCCTCTTTTCGCGGGTCTACTCAGGCCATACCGGCGTCGATCCTTACACCACGGCGGTCTCCGATACCTACCAGGATCTCTTCTCGGAGGGCAGCTACACGGGCAAGGGACTGTATGATGTGGCCGCGTTCATGTCGGCCCTCGATGGCCGGGTCCCCGAGAACGCCCTGCTGTCACACGACCTCTTCGAAGGGCTGTATGCGCGCCCTGCGCTTGTCTCCGACGTGGAAGTCGTCGATGACTACCCTGCGAGTGTCTTGACGCACATGCACCGGCAGCACCGATGGGTGCGCGGGGATTGGCAGATCCTCCCCTGGCTCCTTCCCTGGGTCCCTGGGCGACATGGGATCGAGCGGAACGTCCTTCCGCTCATCAGCCGATGGAAGATCCTGGACAATCTGCGCCGGAGCCTCGTGCCCCCGTCCCTGGTGATCTTGCTGGCCGCCGCCTGGACCGGGCTGCCGGGCTCCCCTCTGGCCTGGACGCTGGCGGCGCTGACGGTGATGGCGTTCCCGGTCTACCAACCTCTCGTGCGGCTGATCCGAGGGCCCTCATTCCGTCAGCCGTGGGCGGTGTTCCTGAGAGCCCTCGGGCAGGACCTCAGTACCGCGATCGCCCGACTCCTCGTCACGATCACCCTCCTCGTCTACCAGGCCTACAGAATCGTGCATGCGATCGCGGTCACCCTCGTGCGACTCGTCACTGCCCGGGGGCGACTTCTGGAGTGGGAAACGGCGGCGAGAGTGGCGCGCCTCGTTGGCAGGTATGGAATTGCGCGGTTTCTCCTCGAGATGGCCGTCAGCCCCCTCAGCGCTGTCATCCTGCTGTGGATCATGCTCGCCATCCGCCCAGGCGCAGCGATTGTTGCTGCTCCCTTCCTGGCCCTCTGGCTGGCAGCTCCTGTCATCGCGTATCGGCTCAGCCGCCCCGACGTCCCCCGG
>Ga0209751_10003091_pt1 | contig 16259 bp, 11 predicted proteins | sample RifCSP13_1_FD_184019 | JGI IMG/M metagenome (GOLD analysis project Ga0209751, IMG submission 184019) | Soil microbial communities from Rifle, Colorado - Rifle CSP2_sed 13_1 (SPAdes) (version 2) | ecosystem: Environmental > Terrestrial > Deep subsurface > Rock core/Sediment | place: Rifle... | reverse complement strand
AACCCCAGGTAGAAGCCCGACTCGGCGAGGGGCACGCCTGTCGTGCGATAGACGCCGGGCTCATCGGGTTCGGGCCCTTCGGCGCCGAAGGTGAAAACGGATACCTCGTGGCCGGCGGCTTCCAAGGCGCGCTTGTTTAGGCTGACATAGTTCGTCACACCGCTGATATGGGGCTTGTACATGTCGAGCATCATGCCGATGCGCATAGGTGGGTCCAGTGGCGAATTGGCATCGAATGGTAGCCATGCAGGAAGGAGGCGTCAAGCGATTGCCGAGGTCGCCTCTGGATTCGGCTCCCCCAGCCAGGAGGCTCGCCGCGGAGCGGATCGGCGCAGCCCTCGGCAAATAGAAACCGGGTTTCTCATGAGAAACCCGGTTTCTTGGTCGCAACGGCAGTTGACATATCGGTGCCAGGCAGGATACAATTCAACGTTTAGGGGGCGAGGAAGGCCAATCCAAGGAGACCTGCGCCATTGACGGCGCGGAGGCCGGAAGGAGGCAGGCGGCAGGAAGAACCCGATCCTCTGAGAATTCCCCAGTGTTGACAACCCACAAAGAACGACCTTTGAAGCTGATCCCTGGAGGGGAGAAGATCATGAAGCGCACTTTCGCCCTGTTATCCGTACTTGCTGTCGCAGGTCTCATCCTGGCGGCCTGCGCCACGCCGACGGCAGCGCCGACGGCGCCGCCAGCAGCCGGGGCTACGACCCCGCCAGAAGCGGCGGCCTTCGAGTGCACCGACGCCATCGGCTGCCTCGACGTCGCCCCCGGCGACCCGATCCACATCGCCTACGCCCTGACCGTCTCGGGCGCCACGGCCACGCTCGGTGAAGACAGCAAGGGCGCGATCGAGATCGCCATCGACGACGTCGGCGGCGAGTTGCTCGGCCACCCGATCGAGCTCACCGGCGAGGACACCCTGTGCAACGCCGAGGGTGGTCAGGCGGCCGGCACCAAGCTGGCGGCCGACCCGACAGTCGCTGGCATCGTGGGCACGAACTGCTCGAGCGAGGCTCGCGCCGCCATGCCCCTGATCTCAGCCGCCGGGATGTCGATGATCTCGTCGTCGAACACCAACCCGGACCTGACCAATCCCGACCATCCTGACCACTGGCCGGGCTACTTCCGCACGGCCCACAATGACCTGTTCCAGGGCCGCATCGCGGCCGAGTTTGCCTTTAGCGTGTTGGGGAAGAAGACAGCCGCCACGATCCACGACGGCAGCCCCTATGCCGAAAGCCTGCAGCAGGTCTTCGCCGATAACTTTGTCGCGCTAGGCGGGACGGTTACGGCTCAGGAAGCCGTCAACGTCGGCGACACCGACATGACCGGCGTCCTGACGAGCATCGCCGCCGGTTCGCCGGAGATCTTGTACTTCCCGATCTTCGAACCGGAAGGCGGCTTTGTTGCCGACCAGGCCAGGGCGACGCCAGGGCTTGAGGACGTGACTCTGATGGGCGCCGATGGGCTGCTGGCCGATACCTTCCCGGAGAACGCCGGTGCCGCAGCGGTCGGGATGTACCTCTCGGGCCCGTACGTAGCCGGCGCCGACTACGAGGCCTTCCTGGCCAAGTGGAAGACCAAGTTCGGCGGCGTGCCACCCAGCGGCTTCCATGCGTTTGCCTACGATGCCACCAACATCCTCTTCCAGGCGATCGCGGCAGTGGCAACCGTTGATGCCGACGGCACGGTCCATATCCCGCGCGGGGCGATGCGCGACTACATGTACACCCTGCGGGACTTCCCGGGCCTGACCGGGAATCTGAGTTGCGACGTGAATGGCGACTGCGCCACGGGTGAGGCGCTCGGCGTGTTCCAGCTGACCGACGCCGAGGTCACGGGCGGCAACTGGCCGCCAGCAGTCACCTGGACTCCGTAGGCGGTCATCAGGGAGACCGGCGGTCGATCGGTGTCGGCCACCACATGCTTCCCTGAGCCACCTTCTGGGTTGAGCCGGGCCTTCGGGCCCGGCTCAACCCGATCTGCACCCACCCCGGCCTCCGGCCGCAGGTGTCCCGGCGCGCCCGCCCCTTCTTCCTAAAGAGGATTCCCCCATGCGTCGGTTCTTCGAACGCTACGACATCATCGACGTCATCATGTGGCTGATCGCGGCCGCCATCCTCATCGGGGCCTTGATCGGCTCGGTCAAGACGATCCAGTCGGGGAAGTATTCCGCCGCCACCTGGGTCGACTTGAGCATCTCCGGTCTTACCCAGGGATCGATCTACGCCCTGATCGCTCTTGGCTACACCATGGTCTATGGCATCCTGCGCATGATCAACTTCGCCCACAGCGAGGTCTTCATGAGCGGATCCTTTGTCGGCTATTTCGCCGCCACCTGGCTGGCCGCCTCCGGCTTCATGGACGCAAACCCCGTCCTCGGACTCATCGTTGTCTTCTTCGTCGCCGCGCTGACTTCGGTTGTGGTGGCGGTCTTGCTCGAACGGATCGCCTACCGGCCCTTACGCCGTGCGCCACGTCTCGTCCCGCTGATCACGGCCATCGGCGCCTCTCTCTTCCTGCAGTACATGTTCCGCGGCCTCTTCGGCTCCCAGGTGCGCTCGTATCCTCCCATGCCCCGCCTGGAGGGCTCCGTCACCGGACCGTTAGGCGTCGAAATCGAATACGTGCAAATCCTGGTCATCGTGGCGGCGGCCTTGATGATGTTGTTCCTCTATCTGTACGTGCAGCGGACGCGCGCCGGGCGGGCTATCCGCGCCGTGTCCGAAGACAAGGACGTGGCCGCCTTGATGGGAATCGACGTCGATAGCGCCATCGTGACCACCTTTGTCCTGGGGGCGGCTTTCGCCGGTATGGCCGGGGTGCTGTACGCGCTGATTTTCCGCCAGATCACCTTCTTCATGGGCTTCGTACCCGGCATCAAGGCCTTCACCGCGGCGGTCCTGGGCGGCATTGGCAACATCCCGGGCGCCATGCTTGGGGGGCTCGTCCTGGGAATCACCGAATCGGTCGGAACGATCCTGTTCCTCGACGGCTATGGCGTCCCGGCCCCCTATCAGCTTAAAGACGGCATCGCCTTTGTGGTGCTCGTTCTCATCCTCATCCTCCGGCCGACCGGGCTGCTCGGCGAGCGCCTGGCACGGACGAAGGCCTAGCGGAGGCGACATGCCCGCCAAGCGTTCATCTCCACTGCTCACGGCGCTCCGCCTGGGTTCGATCGGCGGCGGGGTGGCGTTGCTCCTGTCGCTGATGGGGATGGTCGAAGCCCTGAGCGAGCGCGACATCATTGCCGGCGTCATCTCGACCGGGATCGCCCTGATCGTGGCCATCTTCATGGTCTTCGGCTTCAGCGCGGCGCGCGCACAGAGCGACTCCTCGCCTGTGACTCGGATCGCCGTCGGCACGCTGACCGGTGCCATCGGAGAATCGTTCCTCATTGGCCTGGTGATCTTTGGGCAAAACGTCGATCTTCGGCCTGTGTTCCCGAGCGCCTCGCCTGAGCTTTACACGCTGCTGCAGTTCGGACGGACCGGAACCCAGGCCTATGTCACCATGTTGGTCTTCGGCGCCGTCGTCGGTGCCTTCGGCGCCGGCCTGGCGCTGATGCCCGCTCGCTATCGACGGGCGATCGTTGTCGGGCTGACGGCGGTCACCCTGAGTGGCCTGCTTGAGGACCTGATCCATATCACCCTCGCCACGGCGCCGGGGTTACTCGTGCTGGCCGACCGAATCCTGGCGAGGGGTGTCGAGAGCGGGCTGAAACCGATCGGCGCGGTGGTCGTGTTTGTTCTCTTCGCGATCGTGACGTTCTTCTGGGGGCCGATCCGGACGGGAATCGATGCCGGCCGGAAGGCCGTCCCGCCCTCCCAACGACACCGCGCCGGCTTGCTGATCTACGGACTGTTGATCGTGATTCTGCTCCTGCTCCCCAAGGCCTTCGGTCCTTACCTCACGGAGGTCAGCAACTCCGTCATGATCTTCGCCGTCATGGCTGTCGGCTTGAACATCGTCGTCGGTTTCGCCGGGCTGCTCGACCTGGGCTACGTCGCCTTCTTTGCTATCGGGGCGTATACCATGGGCGTCCTGACGACCACCGCCGTCGGCGCGCAGCGGGGGCAAATTGTATGGGGGCCCCAGCTGACGTTCTGGGAGGCGCTGCCCATCGCCGTGCTTTTCAGTATCACCGCCGGAATTCTGCTTGGCATCCCGGTCCTACGCATGCGCGGCGACTACCTGGCGATCGTCACCCTGGGCTTCGGTGAGATCGTGCGCATCATGGCCCTGTCCGATGCTTTGAAGCCCTTCATTGGGGGCTCGCAAGGCATGGTCGAGATCGGGGTCCCCAGCCTGGGCCAAGTGAACGCCAGGCTGTCATCCCAGGAGCTGTACTACTACTTAATGTTGGCAGTGCTATTCCTGGTGATCTTCATCGCGCTGCGGTTGCGCGATTCGAGGCAGGGACGCAGGTGGATGGCCATGCGTGAGGATGAGGATGTGGCCCAGGCGGTAGGCATCCGCCTGGTGTCGACCAAGCTGCTGGCCTTCGCTTCGGGCGCCGCCATGGCCGGGCTGGCCGGCGCCATCTTCGCCTCCAAGGTCGGCTCGGTCTACCCGCACAGTTTCAACCTGCTGGTTTCGATCAACGTCCTGGCCGTGGTGATCGTCGGTGGGATGGGCAGCGTCCCGGGTGTCGTCGCTGGGGCGTTGGTGCTCTTCGGCCTGCCCGAGTTGCTGCGCGAGTTCTCCGAGTTCCGATACTTCGTCTTCGGCGCGGTGCTCGTGGCCATGATGCTGTACAGGCCGGAAGGCTTGTGGCCGGAGGCGAAGCGCCGACAGGAGCTCCACGAAGCCGACGAATCCGGGCCTGATCCCCAGCCGGAGGTCTTGGTGACCTCGGGCGGAGCCGGATCGGCTTAGGCCGGGAACGAGGAGAAACGGAAATGGCGATCCTGACCTCCCGGAAAGTGGTGAAGCGCTTCGGTGGCCTGGTGGCCGTCAGCGACTTCGACCTCGATGTTCAGGAGCGGTCGATTCACAGCGTCATCGGCCCCAACGGTGCCGGCAAGACGACGTTCTTCAACTGCGTCACCGGCTTCTACCGCCCCGAAGGCGGCCAGATCACGCTCGACGGCCACTTCCTGGTCGGACTTCGGCCGGACCGAATCACCCGTCTGGGGATCTCCCGCACCTACCAGAACATCCGCCTTTTCAACAACATGTCGGCTCTCGAAAACATCCTGGCCGGCGAGGACCCTCATCTTCGATCGGGACTGTTCGGCGCCATTCTCCGAACCCCAGGCGTCCGGAAAGAGGAAACGGCCGCCCTCGATGAGGCGCGCCGGCTGCTGCGTTTCGTCGGGCTGGCCGGGCAAGGCGACTTGCTGGCGAGAAACCTTCCCTACGGTTCACAGAGGCGTCTGGAGCTCGCCCGCGCCCTGGCCGGGAAGCCGAGGCTGCTGTTGCTCGATGAACCCACGGCCGGCATGAACACCCAGGAGACGGCCGAGATGACGGCCTTCATCCGGCGTCTGCGGGATGAGCTGGGGATCACGATCCTGCTGATCGAGCACGACATGCGGGTGGTGATGGGGATCTCCGAGACCGTAACGGTGCTGGACTACGGCGAAAAGATCGCCGAAGGGCCGCCGTCGGAGATTCAAAAGAACCCGCGGGTCATCGAGGCCTACCTTGGGCGCGGCTCGACCGACCGGATGAACTGAGCGGAGCATCCCATGGCGATCCTGGAAGTCCACGACGTGCACACCTACTACGGCAACATCCACGCCCTCAAGGGGGTCTCGCTCACCGTCGAGAAAGCCGAGATCGTGACGCTGATCGGCGCCAACGGCGCCGGGAAGAGCACCACGCTCAAGACCATCACCGGGCTTCTCCGCCCGCGGCAGGGTAATGTCGTCTTCGAAGGTGAAGACCTCGGCCAATACAAAGCCCACCAGATCGTCTACAAGGGCGTGGCGATGGTGCCCGAGGGGCGAGGGATCTTCTCCCGCCTGACGGTCGGCGAGAACCTGGGCATGGGTGCCTACCATCGAAATGACAAGGCCGGCATCGCTGAGGACCTGGAGCGTGTCTACAGCCTGTTCCCGCGTCTCAAAGAGCGACAGGGTCAGGTGGCCGGCACGCTCAGCGGCGGGGAGCAGCAGATGCTCGCCACGGGGCGGGCGCTCATGGCCCACCCGCGACTGCTGCTGATGGACGAGCCGTCGATGGGATTAGCCCCTATCCTGGTCGAAGGGATCTTCGAGACGATCGAGAGAATCAACAAGGAAGGGACGACGATTCTGCTGGTAGAGCAGAACGCGTTGATGGCCCTGCAGGTCGCTCACCGGGGTTATGTCATCCAAACCGGCCAGATCGTTCTGACCGATACAGCCCAGGCGCTGCGCCAGAATCAGATGGTGCAGCATGCCTACCTCGGCATCGGCTAAGCCAGGCCGTCTGCCCTCGGCCTTCACGCCCGGCCCAGCCTCCGCCGCACCGGGCGTGTTGCTCTACAGACCGCATGGAGTCCAAGCTCATGCGCTTGCGCCTCCTGAGCGCCGACGACGTTCGACGCTCCCTGCCCATGGCCGACGCCATCCAGGCGATGAAGGACGCCTTCCGTCAGTTTTCCAGCGGCCAGGCCGAGGTGCCTCTGAGGTCCCGCCTGGAGGTGGCCGAGTCGGGGGGCGTCGCCCTGTTCATGCCCGCCTACCTGCGCGGCACACGAGACTTGGCGGTCAAGGCGGTGTCGGTCTTCCCTGGCAATCCGGGCCGAGGGCTTCCCACGATTCACGCACTGGTCATCGTCTTCGACCCCGAGACCGGCGTCCCAGCCGGGCTGATCGAAGGCGCGACCCTGACCGCGCTGCGCACCGGCGCCGCCTCAGGAGCCGCGACCGACTTGCTGGCCACAGTGGAAGCGGGGTCCGTCGCTATCTTCGGCAGCGGCGCTCAGGCCCGGACGCAGCTCGAGGCCGTTTGCGCGGTGCGCCCGGTGGAGCGTGTCTGGATCTTCAGTCTGGATCCCCCCGGGGCGGAGGCCATGGCCAATGAGGCTCGCCGGCGGATGCCCAACGTCGAGATTCGACTCGCCCTGGACGCTGATCAGGCAGCGGCCGGGGCCGATGTCATCTGCACCGCCACCACGTCCTTCACGCCCGTCTTTCCGGACGGTGTCCTTCGCCCCGGCGCCCACATCAATGCCATTGGGGCCTTCACCCCCGCTATGCAGGAGATTGATCCGGCCACCGTCGCGCGCGCCCGCGTCTTTGTCGACTCACGACAGGCAGCCCTGGCCGAAGCGGGTGACTTGATCCAACCGATCCGACATGGACTGATCAAGGAAGACTGGATTCAAGCCGAGTTAGGCGAAGTCGTTGCCGGCAGCCGCCCGGGCAGGATACGCCCGGAGGAAATTACCCTCTTCAAGTCGGTCGGGCTCGCGGTTCAGGATGCTGTGGCCGCAGGTGCGATCTTGCGAAGAGCGGAGGCGGAGGGCTTGGGCCAGGTCATTGAATTGTAGGATGCTGGAAAGCAGGTCCACGAGGTTGTCCATCCTACCCGTCCGATTCCGACACTCCATGTGCTGTCTTTGTTGTCACCCCCGCGAAGGCGGGGGTCCAGCCAAGGCGATCCTACGCCTGGATTCCCGCTTTCGCGGGAATGACGTCGCTTGAGGGCGGGAGGCCTTGCTCGGGGTCCGCCGCGGGCCTTTCCTGATCCGTTGTTGTCACCCCGCGAATCGCGCTCGCATCCCGGAGGGGAAGCGGGGGTCCAGTCAAGATGATCCACGCCTGGATTCCCGCTTCCCCTTCGGCATGCGCCCTCACCCCTTCAGGCACCCCTTCGGGTGCACCCTGGGTGTGCGCCGCCCTTGGCGCCCTGTCCCCTGGGGACACCCGAAGGGGTGTAGAGGGCGAAGGGCGCGGCGCCCTGCCCCTTAGGGGCGCCCGCCCTTGGCGGACTTTAGAGGCCGAAGGGGCGCAGAGGGCGAAGCGCGATACGCGGGAATGACGTATCTTATTGGGAAGGGTACTGCGCGAATGGCTACGGATCTCCCCTCCACCGCTGAGGTGGTGATCATCGGCGGCGGCGTCATGGGCGTCAGCACCGCCTATCACCTGGCGGCGGCCGGGATGCGCGACGTCGTCGTCCTGGAGCGAGACGAGCTTCTCGGTCAGGGCGCCACCGGCCGATGCGCCGGAGGCGTTCGGTATCAATTCGCCACGAAGATCAACATCCGCTTATCGCTCGCCAGCTTGCCGATGCTCGAGCGCTTCCCCGACGAGATCGGCGTCGACCCGCTCTACCGGCCATGCGGTTACCTTTTCGTCCTCACTTCCCCGAACGACGTGACAGCTTTTCGCCGCAACGCCGCACTGCAAAGGTCGCTCGGCGTCGACACCCTCTGGTTGGAGCCGGATGAGATTCGACGTCGATTGCCGTTGATGCATTTCGAGGATGCCCTGGGCGGGACCTTCCATGCAAAAGACGGGCTGGCGGATCCGAACAGCGTGGTGCAGGGATACGCCGCCCGAGCGCGTTCCTTTGGCGTGCGTATCTTCACAGGCTGCCGCGCGATAGGAATCGGACTTTCAGGCGATCGGGTCGTCGCGGTAGAAACCCCCTCCGGCCGCATCGGTTGCCGCCACGTTGTGAACGCAGCCGGCCCCTGGCTGGCTCCCATCGGCGCGCTGGCCGGCGTGAAGATTCCGGTGGAGCCGATCCGTCGGCAGATGGCGACGACCACCCCGATTCCCGAGCTGCCCGCGGACTTCCCCTTCACGATCGATTTCGCCCAGTCGCTGTACTTTCACCGCGAGGGGGACGGCCTGCTGACCGGGATGTCCAATCCGGCGCAGGCAACCGGCTTCGATCAATCGATCGACTCGGAATGGGAAGTGGCGGCCCTGGACGCCGCAGCGCAGCGGATGCCGGCTCTGGAGAACGCAGGCCGGCTCGCTGCCTGGGCGGGCCTCTACGAAGTCACGCCCGATGCACATCCCATCTTCGGACCGACCTCCACCGAAGGTTTTTGGGTGGTCGGAGGGTTCTCGGGCCATGGTTTCATGCACGGACCTATCGCCGGGAAGTTGATGGCCGAGTTTCTTACCCTTGGTCACGCGGTCACGGTCGACGTCTCTCAACTCGACCTGAAAAGGTTTACCGAAGGGCGCCTCGCTCCGGAATACAACGTCGTCTGAAACCATGTCCGCGGAAATCATCGCCATCGGCACCGAATTGCTCCTGGGAGAGATCCAGGACACCAATACGCAATTGATCGCGCGCGCGTTCCAGACGATCGGCCTGGACCTGCATCGGTCGACGGTCGTTGGCGACAACGCCGAGCGTATTTCGACCGTCGTCCGGGAGAGTCTGACCCGGGCCGATGCCATCGTCACCTGCGGTGGGCTTGGACCCACCGTCGACGATCCCACGCGGCAGGCGGTGGCCGAGGCCCTCGGCCGGCCTCTGGAGTTCCGTGAGGAATTGTGGGGCCAGATCCAGGAACGATTCGCCCGATTCAGACGACGGCCATCGGAGAACAATCGCCGCCAGGCCTATCTGCCGGACGGCGCCGTGGCGATCGAAAACCGCGTTGGAACCGCACCGGCCTTCTACATTGAAACCGGTTCCGCCATCGTCGTCTCCCTGCCCGGCGTTCCGGCGGAGCTGCAGGTCTTGCTCGAGGAGGATGTCCTCCCCCTCCTGAAAACCAAGCTGCAGCTGAGAGGCGTGATCAAGAGGCGGATTCTTCATACGGCCGGCGTCGGCGAGTCCGTCATCGACAGCCGGATACAGGACTTGGAGCTGTTGGAGAATCCAACGGTGGGACTGTCGGCCCATCCCGGCAGCGTGGATGTTCGCCTCACGGCCAAAGCAGGAAGTAACCAGCTGGCGGAAGAGTCGATTCGGGACCTGGAAGCGACCCTGCGACAGCGTCTCGGCGAGGACATTTACGGTGCGGATGAGGAGAGCCTGGAGGGTGAGGTCGGAAGGCTGCTCCGGGGTCTTGGCTGGCGGATCGGCTGCCTCGAGTCCGGGACGGCCGCAGCGTTGGCCTCAGCCTTGGCCTCGACCGGCAGCGCCTTTGCAGGTGGAATGATCCTTCCCAGCGATCGAGACTTGAGTGAGGTCTCGCTCGCTTGGCAGATACAGGCCGGCGCCGACGTGATGGTTCAGGTCTCGCTCGAACAGGACAAGGCACGACTGAAGATGCATGCCCGCTTCGTCGGCCCGTTTGGTGAGGCAGCCCTGGATCGATCCTACGGGGGACCGCTCCCGAATGCGTCTCAGTGGGTGGTCAACATCGTGCTGGACCACGTCCGCCGGATGCTGCTGAGGATCGAGCCTTAGCCAGAGCGAACCACCACCCCACCCTCCCCCGTCGAGCAAAAGGCGCTCGATGGAGGATGAGGTAGACCTCCGTCCCATCGCCCTCGTGCGTCCGAGAACTCGTGCTGGATGATTCAACCCCCACATCATGGTTCCCATTCTCGGCTGATGCTCGGCGGGGCAGGACAATACAACGATCGATTGACACCTGATTCCGGCAAGAAGTGTAGGAAAGGGTTCCGCACCTATCGGAACACCTGAAGGTGAGCGCTAGGGTGCGGGTTCAAAGCAATCCGCGCACAGCGCCTGCCAGGCTTCCAGCTCGCTTGCTGTCAGGGACACCCGGAGTCCGGCCGGGAGCTGGAGGCTGTCCCCCGAGGGCAAGGCGATTTCGCGCCCAGAACCCACGAAGACGTGACACGTTCCGCTCAGGCAGTCGATAGCAGCTGAATCGAGATCGAGGCGAGCCCCAAGGGTTGCCGCCTGTCCGACACCCAGAACGGCCAGGCCATCGGCCGCCCTCACGTGGACCGGCCGCGGACTCCCGCGCAAGGAGATGAGCATTCGCCCCGACTGAACCTCGAGGATCGCCGGTACAAGGCTTTGGTCGGACGGCGCGTTGTCCGGATAGGCATCGAGCTGAACCAGCTCCAATTGCGTATCGGCCGCCAGGTAGAGGGTCGCTGATGGAAAGCTGCCACGCTCGCCGGCCGTCGATTGAAGCGAAAGCTGCATCGGAGAGGAAGTTCGCAAGGTCGCTCCGGCCGACACCAGGTCGAGGCGGCCCAACGGCACGGGGTCGGCCGCTCCTGGCATCTGTGCCAGGCCCGAACCCTCCAGAACGACGGCGTATCCATAGTCCGTCATCGTCACCGGCGCCCGGTTGAGGAAGCTCGCCACGGCAAGGCCGCCGAGCAGGACCATCGCCGCTGCGCCCATCGCCCACAACATGGGGCGGCGTGACCGGCGCACGGCTTCGCCGGGCAGCCGGATCAGCCCGACGGATACGTTGTCGTCTGCATCGCGCCCCAGGGCCAGGCTGATCAAGTGACGGGCGGCCTCGCGCGGCTCGCTGCCCTGCAGGCAACCCGGTATCTCCGACGGTTCCACGAACGGTCGGCCCGTCTCGCCGCTCGCCCGAGTGAGACCATCGGAGGCGATCATCACCCAGTCTCCGGGTTTGAGCTCCAGTCCTTCCTTCGGCCCGGCGATCGGTTCCTGCGACCTCATCGCTCCGAGTGGACCGGTTGATTTCATCAGCGGGTAGGCCTGGCCTCCACGCACGAGGAAGGCGGTTGAACGTCCAGCGTGGGCGGCAAAGAGCCGGCGGTGGACCACACACACCGCGGTCGCCGAAACCTCCAGCGGAGGCGAGCCTTCGCCGAGAGATGCTTTCCACGCCGCGGCTGCACTCTGTAATCCTGAGGCGAGGGCACGACTCAGTCCATCTGCCGAAGACCGCGCCACAGCCTCGACCGCACTACGGACGGCGGCATCGGCGACCGCTCCGGCCCGCGGCGAGTTGCCGCCATCGGCGACGATCCCCAGGAGGACCTCCTGGCCGTCACGCGTTCGGACGTATCCCAGGTGAAGTCGGTCATGCAGCACCCGCGGAGACGCGCCCCCCTCGGCCTGCTCTGCCGCGAATCCCATCGATTTCTGCGCCGACGTTCTTTTCACGGCTGCCGCAGACATGCTGTCATGAGCCTAGGAGATTGGTGCTTCCGTAGGTGACGGTGGGTCTGTAGCAGGTGGCGGGTCGGTTGGCGGTTTGGTCTTCTTCGGAGTGTTCGTGGGCGCCGGCGGCTCGGTCGGCGGCTCAGGCGTATCCGGCGGCGGCTCGGGCGTATCCGTGTCGGACGGAGGTTCAGGCGTTCTCGTCGCGCGCGGTCCGGACGGCCCCGATGGCGGGCGCTCTGTCGGCGTCGGCGGGATGTGCGTGGGCGACGGTGTCAGCGTAGGAGTCGGGGTCGGGGTGGGCGTCGGAGTGGGAACCAGGCCGAAGGCGAAGTCGGCGAATGCGTACAGATGGTTCTGCGACGACTCGGGCCCCCGGATGGATCCCGTTCCGTCGGTCCAGGCGCGCTGGTCTCCGGCCAACTCGACCCCGCTCGCCTCGATGTCTTTGGGTGCGACCAGACACATACCATGGAAGCAATCCACCAGGAACAGTCCGCTGGAGGATTGAAAGACGAAGCCCGCCACTGTACCCGACAGGGTGACCAGGGTGCTCGTCGGAGAGGTCAGCACGAGGGTCGCCGGCGAGTCTGGTTCCGTCGCTCCGACCACCATGCCCTGCTCCAGAGAAACGATGCTCTCACCCTCCCCGCTCTCGTCCCCGATGGCGAGGACGGCCAGGGCGCTGTCGGGCCCAAGGACGATGAGCGATCCATCGCTGAGCGCCAACTCCATCGCCGCGTCTCCGCCTGTGGTATGGAAGCGAAGGCCCGACCCAAGAGGAAGGATCTGCTTGAGCTCCAATGGACGGAAAGCGCCGTCGCCGAGATCGACTTCCGCGGTGCCCTGCAGCGCGGCAACATAGGCCACGCCCGCCGGCAGGTTGGGAATGGAAGGGAATCCGGGCGTGTTCGACTTGACCAACGCTTGACTGACCAGGACCCCGGAAACGACCACGGCCAGGAGAATCCCGACGGCTCCTGCCACGGCCCGCAACGGGAATGGCCGCGGGGGTTCCGGGCCTCCGGGGACTTCGACCACAACGACCGAGACATTGTCATCGACCTTGCGCGCCAGCGCCTGGTGGACCAGCATCTCGGCGGCACGTTTGGGATGGGCCGACACCGCCAGCTTGGCCAACTCTTGATCTTCGACGTAATGCGCCGATGGTCGATCGTGTCGCGACTTGATCAGCCCGTCGGTGCAGGCGACGATTCGGTCGCCGGGCTGCAACGGCAGACCTTGCGCCCTCCGGGCTTCGGCCGGCGGTTCATCGCCTCCCCGAAGCCAGAGGCCGAGATCCACCTGGAGCGATCCGTCCTGGCCAACGAACCGTACGATTTCGTCTCGTCGGGGATGGCGATGTGCCTCCCGCCGGGTGAGTTTCCCCGAGCGGACGGCATCGTTCTCCCAAGTGTGATCGATGGTCAAACGAACGGTCTTCCCCTGCCGAACCAGGTACAAGCGGCTGTCCCCGACGTTGGCCACATAGAGCCGGTTCCTCACGATGGCGGCGACGGCGGCCGTGGCGCCCATATTCGTCTTCCGCCGGCTGGCTTTGGCTTCCGCAAGCACGCGAACGTTGGCTTCTTCCAGGGCCGACTGCAGGATCGCCGGCAGATCCTCTCCGGTCGAACGCGCAAGGTGTTCAAAGATCGTCGTCACCGTCAGCTCGGCGGCTCGCTCGCCGGCGTTTTCGCCGCCAATTCCGTCGCTCACGACGGCCAGAGTGACCGGCAGACCGCCGGCCGTTCGAACCAGTCCCACGCGCGACCGGTCCTCCAGCAACGTGCGCTGCGGCGAAGCGCCAATGTGCGAAAGCGCCTGGGTATAAGCCGAGACGGAAGAGGCCGGGTCGGATGGGGTCAACCGATCACCCTCGCCAAGTTCGCCATGACCTCGAGAATCTCCCACCGACGGTGGACGCCTTTCCGTCGACTCTCGTCGGCCTGAGTATCACTCACGGTTCAGCCCTTTCCCAGGATGCGTCGCTTGGTAGAAACCACGCGTTGGGTGCGCCAGTCGGCGGAGTAACGCTCGATGAACTCGACGAACTCCGCCATCCCCACCCTCAATTGCGGCCTCTTGGCCAGACAGCCTTCCATGACGAACTCGTCGATCGCCGGTGGGACGTCTTGCCGGGTCTTCCCCATGGGAACCGGCGACGAGCGCAGGATGGCGGACGTGATCGTTCGGTCGGTGACACCCAAGAACGGCTCCCGGCCGATCAGCATCCGGTAGAGCAGGATCCCCATGCTCCACACGTCCGCTTTGGCCGGGTCGACGGGCGCTTCGGGCGGACCGGGATCGCGCACCTCCTGCAGCCTCTCGGGAGCCATGTAGACGACGGAGCCGTCGAGTTGTTGGCGGACGAGCTTGGCCGCCACGCCGAAATCGATCAGCACCGGCTCCAGTCGGTCCCCTACTTTGAGCTTGCGCCGGAAGAGGATGTTATCCGGCTTGACGTCGTTATGGGCGAATCCATGTTCGTGAACATGCTGCAAGGCCATCCCGACTTGATGAGCGATGGCGGCCGTCTCGCCCAGGTTGAGCGGGCCCACGGTCCGGATGTAGTTTTCCAACGACCCGCCGTACAGACACTCCATCCCGAAGAACCACGGGCTCCCGCTGATTTCCACCGCCCGCTCTTTGAATCGGATCTTCCCGTCGGAGACCGGCGCCAGCCGAACCACCCCGGCGTGTCGGAGTCGCTGAAGGATCTCGACTTCCTTGTGGATGGCTGAGAAGTAGTACGTCTGGTGGGATCCCACACGGCTGATCTTGAGGGCGACTTCTTCCTCGCCGCGAGCCTCCGCCTGGCGAGCCCGCACCACGCGAGACATTCCCCCTCGACCTTCGGGGTAGACCTCCACCACGCTCAGCCGCCCGATGCGCAGGCCGGGTTTGATCGCCGATAGTTCAGTCAGCGCCACGGATTCCTCGTCTCAGTCGCCAGGGCGCCCGATCAGAGTTTCGGGCCCGGTCGGCCGGCGCGGTCGTGTCAGGCGGAGCTCGTCGTCGAGGTCCGGCGCGGAGCCGTCCGGGCGCGGCAATTGAAAAACGAAGCGGATCCCGCCGCGTTCCACCAGCGCGACGTCGATGAGATCTCCATCTTGCAGGGCGCGGGGAATCAGCGGTTCGAGTTTCTCTCCGTTGACGTAGGTGCCGTTGGCGCTGTCTTCGTCGCGCAAGGCGAAGTGGTCGTCTTCGTCCAGCACCGTGCAGTGCAAGCGGCTGATCGGACTATCCTCATCGTTGATATGAAACAGCAGATCGGCGTGCCGGCGCGAGCGGCCAATCGCCGTCGTTCCGTAGATTTCATACGCTTTCAACGCCGAGCGGTCCATGCCTTCGACTGGCACCAGGAAGGCCCGAGCCACGTGCGAGGTCCGTCTCCCGGTAACCCGGTCGACGAAATCGACCACGTCCTGCCTCGCCTGGCGCAACCCGGGCAAGACGGAACTGCGGCGGACCAGGACCACCGCCGCCACGGCGACGGCCGCCAGGACCAGGACGATGACCACGGCCAACCCGGCCGTGTCCGGGATGACCCATCCGCCGCGGCCCCCATATTCGACCGTGACCGTGATCGGGCGTGAGACAACGTGGTAGCCCAGCTCGTCGGTGACATCGAACTCGAGCACCGAAGACACCGGCTTGCGGCTGCGAAAATCGCGCACGTCCCACGTGCCGACCAACTTGCCCTCGACGATGTCGGCTTCGCCCACGGCGACGCCGTCCACCACGAGCTGAGCCTGGACCTGGCGCGGAAATCCATCCGGCCAGAAGACCTCGGCTGTCACCAGGACGTATTGCGGGTCGGCGGCCGCCGATGCGGTGGGTATATCCGGGTCGCCGCGAACGATGGCCTCACCGGCGGCAGGCGCTACGATGGTCAGTTGAGGCGGCAGCGGGCTGGCGGTGTAGCTGCCTTCCGCCTCGAAGACCTTGTCGCCGCTGAAGAGGGCCAGGAGCACATGACGGGGCGCGGTGGAAGTGGAGGTCGAGTGATAGGCCAGGGCCGTCTGCTCCCGCCAGCCGGCGATCTGGTCGAACAGCGGGGTCAGGTCGCGTGCTTCATAGAGGGCCCAGAATCCTCCCAGCGTCGCCTCGGCCAGCGGGCGGAGCGCCTCGCCCCAAATGCGGGACGCCTGATCTCGCACGAGCACCACATGAAGGGGGATGCCGGCAGCGGCGGCGCGCGCCGCCACCTCATCAAGATCGCCGCGCATGCCGGGGGTGAAGAGCACAACGACTTTGTACTTACCCTCGCCTCCCGGGGTGAA
>Ga0209751_10003090_pt1 | contig 16261 bp, 12 predicted proteins | sample RifCSP13_1_FD_184019 | JGI IMG/M metagenome (GOLD analysis project Ga0209751, IMG submission 184019) | Soil microbial communities from Rifle, Colorado - Rifle CSP2_sed 13_1 (SPAdes) (version 2) | ecosystem: Environmental > Terrestrial > Deep subsurface > Rock core/Sediment | place: Rifle... | reverse complement strand
CTTGGACCCGCTGGTGCCGTTCGCCGCTCCGCTCCTCGGCGGACTGACCGGGCTGATCTCCGGCACCTATCCTGCGTTTCGGGCGGCCCGCTTGGAGCCTGTCGAGGCGCTGCGGTCCGGCACCTAGTTCCCCAACAGATTGTTGACACGAATCCCGGCGGGAAGGCGGTGCGCCACCTATCCCACACCCGAACGAAATGAACGCAGTCCTCCACCGGCCAGGGATCCGTGGTGAAACTGGTATCCGCCAGAGTCCGCCCGTCTGGGAGGGTGATCAGGTTCCCGATGACCTGGAGCGCTCTAGCAGATGCAAGCAAGTTTGCGCCGCCATGCTCAGCGCCACACCTTCCGATTCGGCGCGGCCCTAACGATCCGGCCCGCGATCTCCGTTCCTGTCCCACGTCGGCAGCAAGGGAGTCGCGCGCGTCCCGCACGTACGGCAACCGCCGCGCTACGGCGAGTAGCGCTACGCTGGGCGCGCGGCAGCGGCCCGCGCCGGCGTGCCGCTACTGGAGCAGGTTTGGCCGGTTCCGGCGGCTTGCGCCGATGCTCTCGGTCGAGGCCGGCAGGCGGCGCCGGGCCAAGGAGAGCGCCCGTCAGGCGCTCATGCGGAGTCCAACCTATTCCGCCCTGCTTCGTCGCGGCCCGGGCAGGGACAGGGGCGACGGTGGCGTCGAGGATGGGGCGGACCGTATAAGGGTGGCACTTGAGGAGCGGCTCCGCCAGGGGGCATCGACGTGTTGGCAGGGGCTGGTCGCTGCCGAGAAGGTTGTCGACGAGGTGGCGGAGGAGTTCGGCGGCGAGGACCCGCTACAGCCGGACGAGCGAGAGGCGCTGCGAGACGCCCGAGTTCGGCTGGAGGAGCTGATCAAAGAGCTTGGTGAGCGGCTGGGCCCGCTGGAGCTCGCGGCGCCGCCGGACGAGCTCCTCGCCACGCTCAGGAAAAGGGTCGGACTTCGCAGCGACTGACCATCTTGGCGCTCATCACTTGAGAGCGGCTCATCGGCCCCACAGCGACGGGATTCCGGTTTGAGAATGGCTCAACAGGAGCGAGGAGAGCGCCCACGCATTTTGGGAGCAAAAGTCGATCGGTTTCCCCGGGGCGGACACTAAGCGCCCGTAGGGTTGGTTGTGCTGCTTAAGGTCGATCTCTCGGATCGCGGGTGCCGAGGTCAACCGGCAACCGCCTCGTTCTCGCGCTCCCACAGCGAGATCACGTTCCCCTCGTTCGGCTTCGAACGTCCCTCCAGGGTGTCCCGGTAGACGCGCTCGACCGTCTTCGCACCGTGGCGGCCCTAATGCTGAGGCATGAGAAAAGCAAACGCTACGTCGAGTCCGCGCAGGACCGAAAGGAGAGTGGTTACCAGTCGGCGCATATCGTCTGGTAATCCTTGAGTGTCCGGCGCGCTGTCATTCCGTGTGAATACGAGCGCCCTCGCTGCTAAAGCGCGGCCACGGAGCCAGTAGCGGACGTCGGGGTTGCTGCGGATGTTCCTCACCCAGTCGGATCGGCTCGCACGGGTCGTCCCGACCAAGACTTGGTCGCCGATCAACGTGGCCAACACCGGCGTGCGATGAGGAAGTCCGGTCCGCCGCCCCCTGGTCTCCAGAACGATCAGCCCCGTGAGAGCCATCGAAGGGAAGGCGCATCCTGAGCGCACGGTCGGTTCGATTAGGCGGTTTACTGTGCGGTAGAACTCAGCCTCCAACGTCGCAATACTCGTCATGTCGGGCCTCAGTATTCGGGCTTCCCCGCAACGATGTCAAGCGACATGTCGCCTAGGACAGCGCCCCGAGGCCGTGGCCGACACTAAGGGTTGTTAGTGAACGCCTCATGCTGGCTCGATGGCGGGCGTTGCGATACCTGTTACGTCGTAGAAGAAAGCCTGCACTCGATCTCGGTCGTGTTGCCTCGAAATCCTGTGGACAACCCGTTGAAGTTCATGCAGTATATCCCTAAGCTGAGGGGGCAGGGAGAAGGGAGCACACGTGCCGAGGCGGGTGATCATGGTGGCGGCGGTAGCTGTGCTCTCTTTGGCAGGGGGTTTCGTAACGCTCGCCTATCCGGCCATCTTCAGAGGCTCTCTCGCCGGGCCCTCGCTGGAGTTGGACGCCGAGGGCAAGGTCGGCCTCGAGTCCAGGATAGTCCTCGAACTCCGCGGCAGCTTCTCGGAGGAGGATATCCGCGAGTCGCTGGAAATCCGTCCCCGGGTCCCGATGGGGGAGTCCGGCCTCCGGGTGGAGCACATCGCCGCTTTACCCTGGCATGAGGGGTTTCCCTGGGCCAAGACGCGGATCACGATCAACGTGGAGAAGACCCGGCTGTTCCAGCCGGAGACCAGCTACACCATAGCGTTGAAGGACGGGCTCCTCACGTTCGATACGATCACGCTACCGCGGGTGGTGGCCGCCCACATCATACCGACCGCGGACGACGTTTCAGGCAGTGTACCAACCTCCAGCTCAGTCGTCCTGCAGTTCAACGAAGAGCTCATCTGGCAGGACGAGTGGCTGAGCGTTGATCCGCCCGTGGACGTGACGACGATGACGAGGAGGACAAGCGGTGGCGGGACGGAGGTCGTCGTGAAAGCCGCGGAGCGGTGGGAGAACGCCACAACGTACACCGTCGCCGTCCGTGAGGGAGTAACGGACGTCCATGGGCACGAGGGGGAGGAGCCGTTCTCGCTGGGCTTCACTACGTGGCCCGCGCCCGTGGTCGTCAGGGCCACGCCGACCGGCGACCAGCTCTCCCCGGAGAGCGCCGTGAGGGTTGAATTCGACCGGGCGATGGACCGCCAGAGTGTCGAGGAGAGCTTCCTGATCCAGCCGGGCGCTGCGGGAAGTTTCGAGTGGGAGAGCGATCTGGCGTTCGAGTGGAGGCCGATGGCGCTAGACTACTCGACGGCGTACACGGTCTCGCTGGGCGGCACCTCCATCGACGGCGACTCTCTCGTCGCCCACGAGTGGTCCTTCGCCACCCACGACCCGCCGATCCAGCTGGCGATCGAGGGCGAAGAGACGAGCCCAACGACGCTCCGCGCCGCCGTGTCCGGAGGCACGGGCGAGTACTTGTTCGAGTGGAGCTCCGGCGAAACGAGCCAGGATATCTCGGTGGACCTGTGGTTCGAGGAGGTGCGGACGTACGCCGTGTCCGTTACCAGCGGTGACCGCAGCGCCTCCGCCGAGTTCGTGGTCAGCGGCCCGCCGTCCCCCTGTCCAGACGAGTGGCGGATCATCAGCGAGGAGGTCTGCTACAACGAGGAGACGCTCCCTGGGCCCGTGCAGGTGTTCACCGCTCGGGTGGACCTTCGCGACCCGGACGTCCGGCTGAACTCGCTGCCGGCGGGGGACTTCCTGGGCCAGGCCCGCAGGGTGAGCGAGTCCGCCCAGGCCGGGGACGCCGTGGTCGCCGTCAACGGCGACTTCTTCAACATCAGCGGCCGCGAACATTTCACGTCGGGACCGATGATCTCCGGGGGCAGCTTCGTCCGTGCTCCCCAGTCCTCAGGCGTCGTCTTCGCCCTGGATGGAGCCCTGAGCTCATGGGTAGGCCCAGCGCAGCAACTGGAGGCGTACGTGCGGCCCCCCAACGGCGACGCGCACCGTCTGAGCGCGGTCAACACGGCTCCCGGCGAGGATCAGCTAGTGCTGTTCAACGCCTACCGGGCTGGCCAGCTCGCGGTCGCGGCGGACGGCTGCTACGCTGCGTTCGCTCCCGTCGACGATGGCGCGAGCAGCCCGTACACTTTCTCCTGCGGCGCGACCGCGAACGTTCCCCTCCGGGTGGGCGAGTTCGTGCTGGTGGGACGCGGAACCGCCGCCGATTGGCTGGGCCGGTACGTCGACCAGCCGCTCAGCTTCGTAACCGCGTTCGCGCTGCCGGACGTAGAGTTCCTTGTGGGCGGCTCTCACGTGCTCATCCAGAACGGCGAACCGACGGACCCCGAACTGCTCGCGGGCCCGCGTCACCCTCGTACCGCCATCGGCATCGACGCTGAGGGCTACCTCTACCTCGTCGTCGTTGATGGACGGAGCGACGACTCGATAGGGATGACGCTGGCTGAGCTCCAGGCCTACCTCGCCGGCTTCGATCTCGTGAGCGCGATAAACCTGGACGGCGGAGGGAGCAGCGCGCTCGTGCTGGAGGGAGCCGTGATGAACACCCCGTCGGACGGGAAAGAGCGGTCCGTAGCCGCGGTCGTGCTGGTTCAGCCCTCCCAGGAGACGTGCCGGCACCGGTTCATCCGGTGCAACTAGGCCCCCGGCTTCACATCAGCCGACACTAAGGCAGATGGTAACTATCCCCTTGACACAAGTAATTGTCTGTAGTATATTCTATGTATGAGCAAGAGCGACCGCAACAAACCCCGGCGCGGGACAGCTTCCGAGAGCCGCTACACCTTCTACGAATTCGACCGCGACTTCCCCGATGACACCGCCTGCCTCGACTGGCTCGTCGGCCATCTCTACCCCGACGGTATCCACTGCCCGACCTGTGAGAAGGCGACGAAGCACCATCGCGTGAAGACCCGGACGGCCTACGCCTGCCAGTTCTGCGGGTATCATGAATACCCGATGAAAGGGACCATCTTCGAGGACTCGGCCACGTCCCTGCGCCTCTGGTTCCACGCGATCTACTTGATGGCGCAGACGCGAGGCGGTATCTCGGCCAAGCAAATCGAGCGGGAGCTTGGTGTCACCTACAAGACGGCGTGGCGCATGGCGAACAAGATTCGCACCCTTCTGAGCGAGTCGTTCGACGATATGGGCGGCAAGGTTGAGGCGGACGAAACCTATGTCGGCGGCAAGCGGCGGGACGGTCGCACCGGTCGCCCTGGCCCCGGCTCTAGCAAGACCGCCGTGTTCGGGATGGTTGAGCGAAAAGGCCGGGTCATCGCCAAGAAGGTTCCCGACGTGAAGGGCAAGACGCTCATCCCGCTCGTCTCCCAACACGTTCTGCCCCGCTCCATCGTCTACACCGACGAGTGGAAACCCTACCGCGCCCTTGGGCGGAAGGGCTACTTCCACGATCGGATTCACCATTCCACCAAGGTCTACGTCAGAGGGGACGTGCATACCAACACCATCGAAGGCTTCTGGTCGCTCGTGAAGCGCGGCATCGGCGGGGTCTACCACGTCGTTTCCGCCAAGCACCTTCAAGGCTATCTGGACGAATACTCGTTCCGCTACAACCACCGGAGCGACGAGCGCGGCATGTTCGCCGCGTTCATCAGTCGGATTCAGAAGGCGGTCCCGAGGACTTCTTGATCCGCCGCAGCACGTCGAAGAACTCTCCGCGTGTAATAGGTTTCCCATCCTCACCCCGCTCTGCCTGAGCAAGACGGTTCATCATATCGCTCCGACCTACCGCCATGATGTTGGCGCTCTCGTCTCGAAGGGCCTCGGCCTCCGCCTGGAGACGCCCGGATTCCTCTCTTGCTCTCACCATTCGGGTTACCACCTCTTCTTGAACAATTGGATCGGGCAGAGGGATCGCGAGCCCTCGAACGTGCTCGATCAGTAGCTCTGTCTGACCCGTTGATCCGGATACGAACCGCAACATCTGCACTTGGCCATACTCGCTTCTCAGGAACTCCACAACATACTGCACGTTGATCCCCGACCTAAGGCGGACAATGGCGACATGGCCATCGGCGATTGCAGGCTCGTCATATGGGTAGCGGTCGACTCGCCCGATGGTTCCCTCACCTGTCGAGGTGATGAGGATATCGTCCTTCTGCACGAGTGCCTGGGCGCTCTCCGAACGGATCGCTTCGGTATCAGGCGCAAATTCGGTATCTGTGTCGATCCCTCGTCCAGTGACGTTCCTCACCTTGAGAATGGGGATGCCTTCGGCTGCCTCCTCTGATGGCTTTCGTCCGCGTGCGGGATAGCCCTCAACGCAGAGGTTTTCTAGGGAAACATGATCGGCAGCCATGTTCTTCAACGTCTCCATGACGCGGCAATAGACAGGATGGAAGTAGGTGTAGCTGAACCTATCTTCTATGCGGGGCCGCCGTAGAACGTAGCTGAGCCGATCATAGAGAAGACTAGTCCGGTTGACGGTCGGTTCGAGCCATAGGGAATCAGCGGTTGGTTCCTCTCGCAGAAATCGCATGCTTCCGCCATCGGTTACCTCCAACTCGATCCCGTCCCAGGCATCAGCCTCGAAGCGCTGATATTGCTCACGGATGGCCAACAGGTCGTTTTCTGGGATCGGCTTGCCGGCGGGGGTGATCCCAATGTATTCGGCCCGCGCGAAAAAGATATCGCCTTGCTCACTCTTGTCGTTCGGGTCCTTCTTCACCGCGTAGAGCAGGCTCGTGCAAGCTGCACCCTCGCTCATCTTGAATGCATCCTGAGGTAGACGGATCACCGCCTTGACGACGCACCTGTCTAGAATGTGGCGCCTGACCGGTGCGTCGTTCCTATTCGAAAGGATGCCTTCCGGCACGACGGCAAAGAGCTTTCCTCCTGGTCCAAGCAGGCGGATCTGCCGTTCCAGTAGTAGGACTTCTCGCTTTTGACTGACACCGCGTCCCAATTCGTAGCGCTGGAGGATGTTCGGCGTATCGTCTCTAGCTCCGAATGGTGGATTCGTCAACACCACGTCGAACGTTCCATCCTCAACCGACGGAGCATGCGGGTAGAAGCGCTGGCGTTCCGTGACCTTTGCGGTTAGCTCATCAGTATCTAGTGCATTAGCCTGGTAGACGCCCGCGTGTCCGTCACCGTGTAGGATCATGTTCATCTTGCACGTTCGGGCTGCCCGCTGCTCCCAGTCAATCCCCACGAGGCTCTCGTTGGCCAACTCTCTGAGTAGCCGTTCCTTCTGTTGCCGGGAGAACTCGGAGGCGCGAATCTTCTCGCTCACCACATCGTAGACCCGAATCAGGAAGCCACCTGTTCCGCACGACGGGTCGATGACGCGCTCGCTAATGGCCGGATCGACGACATCGACCATGAAGTTGACCACCACGCGCGGCGTGAAGTATTGGCCCAAGCCCCCGCCTCGGTAGGTAGCAGACAGGAACTCTTCGAACGCAACGCCCTTCACGTCCATGTCCGTCAAGCCCAGGCTCTTGTCCTGCAACATTTCAACGATTTTGTCAATCGCTTCGGGGGGTAAGGCTATCTCCTGGGTTGAGCCTTCATCGGCAAAAATCTCGCGGTATCGATCAGACGCGACCGTATCCCTCCAGAGCTGCTGTATGATCTCGACGCCTTGACTGCGCATTTCGCGGACTGAAGTGAGCGTAAACCGGTTGACTTCACGGCGACCTTCGGCTACCTCGCGCTCCTCATACATCTTCGCAAAGAGCACCTTCGAGAGTTCGTCAAAGGCGCGGGTCGGGTCGTAACCCTTCAGGTTCCGAATCGTGTCATGGCAGCGACGCATGAGACGCGAAAGGTCGCGGACGCTCTCGATGGCGAAGAGCGTCCGGTTCGCCTGGAATCGGAGCGTGTCCTTCTGGTTCTGAGTAAGGCGACGCCGGTTGAGATCAGCTAGGAGTTCCTTTAGGCGCGGCAGCTCATTGATCTGCTGTTTCCGCACCGCATCGAAGACTTGCCATGAGCCGTTGCAGAGCGCGGCATAGGGCGCGATGTTGTCAAGGAGCCGAGCATAGGACACGACCTGCTCCCTGTCGTTCTCCGTCAGATACTCACGCGGGTTCTTCGCATCGACTACGATGACCGGGACTTCGTCAACGAAGACGACCAGATCGGCGAAGATGGTTTTCCGTTCACGGCCCTGTTGCGCCGAGATTGGATGATTGAACCGGAGGACGACGGTGCCGTTGCGGGTCGCGCCCTCTTTATAGCCGAGGGCTACAAGATCAGGGACGATTACCTTGGTTAATACATCTTGCTCGGAGTAAAGCTCCACAGCAAGAATATACTGACGGATGGCGAAGCCGGGTAATTGTCTCTAGGGGATAGTTACCAGGCAGATTAGTTCGTTAGACGTCGGAGTCCGACCAACACCACCACGCCTCAGTTGACCCGCGCCACCAGCAAGCTGCTCCGCATCGTGCTGCTGCAGGCGGCATGATCTGCCCCCGCGGCTGCCGTCGCGAAGTCAGGTTCAGACTGGCACAGCGATGGTGCAAGCCACAGGGGTTACTCCCATGCACGTCACGACTCGGCGGCCCAGGCCGCGATCGTGCGTCTGGGCTCGGCGGCTGTCAACGACACGCTACCCCGTCGCATGCTCACGACGCGCAGCCCGACGGGGCAGAACTGAAATCGAGCTAGTGAGCGCGCCGCCCGCTGTGGGCCCAGAGGCCTCCAGCAGTTGCGACCGCCAGACCAGCGATGACGGCAGCAACCCAGGGCAGGCTGCTTGAGGGGCCGGCGGTTGGCGTTCCCCCCGTGGCCGGCAAAGCGCTCGGTCCCTGGACCGCACCCAACGCCGCCGTTGGTGTCGTCGTCGTGGTGCCGGTCGTAGCTGCGGGCGTCGGCGTTGGCGTCGGTGTAGCTGTCTGCGTGGGCGTCGGGATGGGCGTCGGCGTGGGTGTCGGCGTCGGGCTCCCTACCATCACGTCGATGTGCGAGATTTCCTGGCAGGTGGAGCTCGGCGTACCGGTCCGCTGCACCGTCACAACAGATGTCCCGATACCCGTAATGCCGTAGCAGGACGCGATGTTGGCGGTGTCCTGCGTGAAGACCTGGCTGTGGTCGCCACCAAACATGTTGGCGCCGGACTTGATGCACACGCCCGTGACAACGTCGCCTCCAGCGTCGTACGTAGCCAGGTCGGCGGTGTCCGGGCTGATGCTTACGACGCCGCCAGTGCAGTCGCCGTGGTTCTCTACGGCCCCCACTGGCGCGGAGAAGTTAAGCAGACCGAAGTAAACGGCTAATGCCGCTGCAATAGCGATAGCTGTGCCCACGAGGGCGGTGAGTGTTCTTGGAATTCTCCAGTCGCTGTTCATAGCTGCTCCCCTTTACTGGGCTAAAAGCCTATGGCACACATCAGGCCAGGGCATCCATTACCTGAATGATAGCGGGACCGAGGATGGCGATAAAGAGAGAGGGGAGGAGGAACACCACCAGGGGGAACGTCATCCAGATTGGGATCCGCTGGGCGATCTGCTCCACGCGCTGGCGGCGGCGTATGCGCGTCTGGTCCGCCTGAACCCTGAGCACATCGGCGATCGAGGAGCCGGTGGTCTCCGCATGAACGATCGAGTTGACGAAGGTGATCACGTCCGGCACGCCCGTCCTTTCACCGATGTCGCGGAGGGCGTCGCGGCGGCTGCGGCCGAGGCTCATATCGCGGAGGGCGTGGGCGAGTTCGTCGCCGAAGGGGCCGGGGAGACGCTCCGCGACCTTGGCGAAGGCGGAGTCCAGCCCTAGGCCGGCCTCCACGCAGGTGGTGACGAGATCCAGGGCGTTGGGCAGCGTCTTGAGGATCTCACTCTGCCGCCTGCCGACCCTCCGCGATAGCCAGAAGTAGGGAAGATACAGGCCCATGACGGTAAAGGCGATCAGGCCCAGCACCTGCATACCGCCAAATCCAGCGCTAGCCAGGAGCATGAGCGCCAGGAAGAGGCCGGGAATGGCCACCGCCGTGAGGACCATGAGGAAGAGGAAGCCGCCGAGGGAAACGGGTTTGCCAGCCAGAGTCAGGAGGTAGATGATGCGCGATACGAAGGTAGTAGGCAGCAGCCTGGCGAAGGCGTTCGCGATGCCTTCGAACAGGGGCCAGACGACGCGCTGCCCGAAGGGGCGGGTCAGGTCTGGGCCCTGGTCTTCCGACAAATGCGCGGCCAGGTTCCGCACCCGGGCACCGACCGGATTCTCGGGGCGGCTGGCGAAAGACATCAGGACCATAAGCACCGCCAGGAAGGAGATCAGCGCCGCAATTGTGGCTAGCACCATGGCTCTTCCTCCTAGATGTCCACGCTAACGATGCGCCTGATAGTTAGCATGCCAAGTATGTCTAGCACGATAGCCGTGACCAGCAGAAGACGGCCCGTCGGATCCGTGAACAGCGTGGACATGTACTCCCAGCTGAGGACCAGCATCATCGCGACGAAGGCGGCAGGCATGAGGCCGACGATCCAGCCGGACAGCCGCTTCTGCGCCGTGAGCGTGTTTATCTCGCCTTTGATGCGGACACGTTCGCGTATGGTGTGGGATACCTTGTCCAGGACCTCGGAGAGGTTGGAGCCGACGGAGCGCTGGATGAGGACGGCGGTGATGACCACATCCAGGTCGTAGCTGCCGACGCGCTGGCCAAGCGCCACCAGCGCATCCTCAATTGATGCGCCCATGCCTGTGTGCCGGAGGACGCGCTGGAGTTCGGTGGACATGGGCGGCTGGAGTTGCTCCGCGGCCAAATCCAGGGCCTGGAGAAGGCCGAAGCCGGCCCGCAGGGAGTTGGACAACATTGTGAGCATGGGCTCCAGTTGATCGTTGAACTTCTGCACCTGTCGGATGATGCGCAGTCGCACATAGAAGGCAGGCAGCATGTAAGCGATAGCGGCAACCACGAGTCCCCCGAGGAAGGCGAGGGCGTGGCGGTTGCCCAGGGAGAACACGACGACCAAAGCCAGCAATCCGACGAAGAACCGCAGGGCAACGTATTCGTGGAGCCTGAGCGCCAGCCCTGCCCGCTCAAGCTGGGTGCGGGTGCGCGCCGCCCAAGCGCCTCCCCCCGCGAGCAGAGCGAGCGGTAGAGCGGCCTCCGCTCCCGGTGAGGAGTACGTCTGGAGCGTCTCCAGGCGGCGGAGGGCGGCGGATTGGCGTCCCCGCACCTGAAAGAACCCGAGGACGATGAGGAGAACACCGAAGAAGGCGGCAGCGGATGCGAATAGTTCCATTCCCATGACCTACACCCTCACCGGCGAGAAAAGCTCATTGGAGAAGCTGAGGCCCATCTCCGTCAGCCGCTCCAGGAAGCGCGGCTGAATGCCTGTCGGCAACACCCGGCCCAGCACCTGGCCGTTCGAATCCATCCCCTCGTGGTGGAAGCGGAACAGGTCTTGCATCGTGACGATCTGGCCCTCGAGGCCGGAGATCTCGCTAACGGCGACCACCTTGCGTGAACCATCCACGAAGCGGGCGAGGTGAATGACGATGTGGAGCGCGGACGCCATCTGCTCGCGGATCGCCCGCACCGGCAGGTCGAAGCCGGCCATGAGGATCATGTTCTCGACGCGGATAAGGGCGTCCCGAGGGGAGTTCGCGTGGACGGTGGTGAGGGAGCCCTCGTGGCCGGTGTTCATGGCCTGCATCATGTCGAACGCTTCCGAGCCGCGCACCTCGCCGACGAGGATCCGGTCCGGTCGCATGCGGAGGGCGTTCCTCACCAGGTCTCGCTGGGTCACTTCGTGACTCCCCTCAAGGTTGGGCGGCCGCGCTTCCAGCGCAACCACGTGGGCCTGCTGCAATCGCAGCTCGGCTGGGTCCTCGATTGTCAGTACTCGCTCCGTGCTGGGGATGTATGCGGAGAGTGCATTGAGGAGCGTGGTCTTTCCGGTGCCGGCGCCGCCGGAAACGAGCGTGTTGAGGCGACCCTTGACGCAGGCGCTGAAGAACTCCGCCAGATCCGGAGTGACCGTGCCGCTCGCCATCAGGTCGCCCATCGTGTACTTATCAGTGCGGAACTTCCGGATGGTTATGGTCGGGCTCCTGGGAGCTACCGGCGGAACGACAACGTTGACGCGCGAGCCATCTGCGAGGCGGGCGTCCACGTACGGCGAGGACTCATCCACGCGCCTGCCCAGCGGCGACAAGATGCGCTCCGCGATCCGCATGATGTGCCTGTCGTCCCGAAAGCGAGCATTGCTGAGGCTGATGATGCCGTCGACTTCGTGGTAGACCTGGTCGGGGGCGTTGACCATGATCTCAGAGATCGAGGGGTCGGAAACCATCGCCTCTATCGGGCCGAGACCCAGCACCTCGTCGGCGACGTAAGACATCAGGATGTCACGCTCCACACCGACAACGCCGCTGGCGATGTCGGAGATGATGGCGCGGGCAGCCTTCTCCACCACCTCGCGCGCCTGTTCCTCCGGCAGCTTTTCGATGGCGGCGGCATCCATGTCCTCAATCAGACGCTGGTGAACGGCGAACACCGTGTCCCACTGGCCTTCGCTGAGGCCGTCCCGGCTGTAGCGGCGGCCGTTGCCGCCGGCCGGCTTGGTCACCTCTTTGAACTTCTCCTGCCATGTCGTCATGACTTCTCACCTCCCCGTGGTGCGCTCCCTAGCGCTTGAACAGCCGACTGAGCAAGCCGGAGCGGGCCGCGCCGTTAGCGTGACCGTTGCGCCCGCCTGCGTAGCTCATCTCAACGCCGGCGAGCATGGCCGCCAGCTTCATGATCGTCTCGGACACTTTGGAGTGGGGGCGGTCCGCGACGGCCGGCGCGCCCAACTGGATGCTGGACCCAAGCTCCTCGTCGTGGGGGATGGACCAGAACACCTCGCGCCCCAGTACCTTACTCACGTCCCCCTCCCCCAGAGAGTTCGTGCTCGTGGCGTGATTGATGATCAGTTTGATCTTCTCCTCGTTGTCCATCCCCCCGCTCAATAGCTTGAGCGCGGTGCCCGTGTTCTTGATGCTCGTGATATCCAGGCTGGTCATCAGCAGCACGACTGTGGCTTTCTCCAGGGCGACTGCCACCAGATCCGTGAACGTCGCGGGACAGTCGAGCACGACGAAGTCGTGGGTCTGGGCCAGCACTGTGATAACCTTGTCCACCGCCTCCGGGCTGACGTCGCGCCAGTCGGTGGGTTCGTAGGGCGTCCCCAGGACACGAACGCCGCTCCGGTGTCGGGCGAGGGAGCCGCCGAACGACTCACGGTCGAGTTCGTCGACCTTGCTGGCCGCGTCCACCAGGCTCGCCTCGACGGGGACATCGAACATCAGGGCGGCGTCGCCAAAGATGGTGTCGATGTCAACGACGACGGCGCTGCCTGCGTTCATCGCCACGAAGGCCGTGGCGAGGTTGGTAGACAGGGTTGTCTTTCCGATGCCCCCCTTGGCGCCGAAAACGGTGATCACCATCCCGGCGCTCCTCGGGCCGGCACCGGGGTCGGAGAGCAGGGTGCGCCGGCGCTCCTGCTGCGCCAGGGTTGCGTGCAAGGCCTTGACAACCTCATCTATCTTCAGCGGCTTGGTTAGGTAGTCACGCGCGCCGGCGACGACCGCCCGGCGGGCGGCCTCCGCGTCTGTCGAGGAGGAGTAGGCCACAATTTGGGCATCCGGAAGGAGCTCCGCCAGTGACTCTATAGTCTGGAGGGCGCGGGCCGGCGGGTCTTCGACGCCAACGAGTACGAGGCTCGGATTGATCTCCGATGCCAGTGACAGGGCCTCTGCCCCATAGCCGACCCCGCCCGCGACGATGAACTGCGCGCGAACGAGGCCCTTCTGTAATTCGGCCCTCGTTTCGAAGTCCTGGTCTACCACCAAGATCCTGATACCCCCCACCATTGTGCTACCCCTTTCCTGCCCCTCCGGGCCTCATCTACTGGGTGCGCTCCACCACTATGAGCGTGGCCGGCACGTCGACAAGAGCCTCGTCGGCCACCGGGCGGGCGTCCATGCGCAGGATGCCGAACTCGTCGGCGGTGGTGAGCATCTGCGCCTGCGCCGGCGTCACCTGAACCGTTGCCGTGGCGGCCTTGGGCTCCGTGTCCGCCTCCTTGACCTCCTGGGCCAGGACGCCGCTGGCGGTAGTGGGCGTAAGGGTCTGGGCAAGACCGAGGACCTTGACGTTTTGGAGCAACGTGGTGGTCAGCACGTATCTCTGCGCAACGTCCCCTCCCTCCGCTCCGGCGGGGGTCAGATCGGGATCCGCAACCTTGTAGGTTAACCCCAGCTGGGCCAAGAGGTGGTTCGCCGCCTCGACACTGTCCACCTGGAACACGCCGACGACGTCCACCTTGTCGCCGGGCTTGATGTTGCCCCCGGCCGTCACGACCTCGCGCACCTCCACGGAGATGCCGCGCATACCGGGCTCCACCTTGAAGGCGAGGCCGTCACCGGTGACGTCGCTGACCATCGCGGGCAGTATCTGCGCCCCGGCGGCGATCTCCGTGGTGACGACGCGGTCCACCAATTGACTGCGGCTGCCGAAGGCATCCGGGTTAGCCGCGTCCGACGACAAAAACTTGACGCTGAGCATGTCGCTGGTCACGCGGGTCTGGGCCGGAATCGTGTCGTTCGCCACCACCACCGCCACGGTGCCGCCGGTGCCGCTCTCGGCGCTGTTGATGGCGACGAAGACGATGGCGGCGGCGATGGCGGCCAAGAGCAGCCCCAGGTAGAAGACATATCTCTGGGACTTGCCCGGCCGCGACCTGGTCATTGCCTGTTCTGCCATTTTCTGTCCCTCCTTGTTGATTCGACCGTCTGCCGCCTGTCCGGATTTCCGCTGATGATTCCTCCTGCTTCGCTACTCCACAAGGAAGAAGCCCACTGGCGCGAACGGGTTCTCGGTGACGCCCCACTGCACCTGCCAGGCGGGCGTAACAGGTATGTCGGGCAGGAGATATCCCCACACGTAGCCGTTGATTGGGTCCGGCGGGAACTGCCAGCCGGCGATGTAGAAGATGGCGAGTCCGTAGATGCTAATGTCGACGCTCGACCCCGTTGGCGGGAAGGCGCTGATGATTGCTAGGGGGACCGCGCGGCCGTCGCAGTCGGGAGTCGCCGCCAAGGTGGCGGCTTCCAGATAGCTGGTGGCATTGCAGCTGTCGGACAGTTCCGGCTGGCCGGCGTAACGGTCGTCGAGAGCGTCGCTGGTGGTCTTGCCGAGCTTTCCGGTCTTCGCCCGGCAGTCGTCCAGCGTCTCGCCTTCGCCCACTACGACGTCCTGGGTGCAGGCGTTGCTCTTGACCGGCGAGCAGGTGTTGCGGATGACATCCATGTAGACGTCGGCGCCGGTCCCGTAGATGGAGATCGCCCCGTAGTTACCGGGTGTATTGTCGTTGGTGTCCTGGAAAGTGTACAGGGTGGTGGGGTTCAGGCCGTAGAAGTCGATCGGATCGGTGTTTTCGGCGACGATGCCCCAGGGCAGGATGCAGGACGCGACGCCGAACAGCTTTGCCGCCGCGGCCGGGGGGTTGAGGGTGGGACTGCCCACGCCTAACGCCTCCGCGACGAAACTGTTGGAGGCCCGGCTCACCTTCACCCGCACCTTGTCGTCGTCGCCGTCGGAGTTCTGGTCTATGAAGCAGAAGTTGCCCTGGAGGACGCCGCCGGAGCAATCCGGGGGTGCCAACTCAGTGCTGGGGTCGATGCCGTTAGCCACGGCCCACTCCTCGCCCCGCAGCTCTGCCGCGGTGCGGTCAGGCAGCTCCTGTGCGGCGGCCATAGCGATAGCGTCTGCGTCGTTCTGGGCATCGCGCTTGTCACGCAGCCACCAGCCGACGTCGACGGAGATCATTATGGCGCCAAGGCCGATGGCCAACACGCCAACGCCGACGACGAGCACCTGCCCTCGCTGCCCCCGGCTCAATAAGAATACGCTCCGCAATAACCTCAACACCCAGTGCCTCCACTGCCGGCTCCCGACACAGGCAACTCGATCCGCATGTCAGCGCACGAGTTGAAGTTGATGCCGTCAAAGGCCAGGCCCAAGAACGCTTTGAGCGGGGTGATGAACGCGTAGTTGTAGTCGCTTTCTACCACCACGGAGTCGCCGCGGTCCCCGGGCGCACCGTTGGCATCCTTGTCGAGGTAATACACGGTGACGTCCACCGGGTCCAGGAGGCCGTTAGACGTGGTGGCAACCCTATCCGCTATCTCGCCTGTGGTGGCGCCAACGGCCCCCATGCGGGCTCCCTCTCTGGTCGAGTTGGTCACGATCACCCAGCGGCTGATTCCGACGCCGAAGTCGACGATGATGAAAATGACCACGAGAAAAATCGGCAGCAGCAGGGCGAACTCCACCATGGCCTGCCCCCGCTCCTTGCGGCCTGTCGATCTCCTGTTGGCCATGTCCTCTGTTCGGCCTGCCATAGTCGTGTCCTCCCCTGAGGCAGCGGCCCGCCGGCGTCGCTAGCAGGTGCCCGGAGCGATTTGGTTGCACACGGTTGCTGCCCAAGCCCCGAATGGTGTAGTCAGATCAACCGCGACCGCCGCGAGGACGATGGCCACGGAGATGAACATACTGATCATGGCGTATTCCACCATGTCCTGACCGCGCTCGCCGGTCAGAGTCCCGCTAGTCCATCGCCTGAATCTGTCCACGTACCTATCTCCTGCCCGTTTGGCGGCTTGCCGTGGGGCTCAAGTGCCCCACGGC
>Ga0209751_10003089_pt1 | contig 16262 bp, 10 predicted proteins | sample RifCSP13_1_FD_184019 | JGI IMG/M metagenome (GOLD analysis project Ga0209751, IMG submission 184019) | Soil microbial communities from Rifle, Colorado - Rifle CSP2_sed 13_1 (SPAdes) (version 2) | ecosystem: Environmental > Terrestrial > Deep subsurface > Rock core/Sediment | place: Rifle... | reverse complement strand
TGACGCTTGGGCTCGCGGCCGGCGCTCTCTTCGCCTGGCGCCGGAGCATGCGATTCTGGTTGCTGATCGCTGCCATTGCATGGGCCCTGGCACTCGGAGACCAGACCCCGGCCTATGCGGCTTTCGAGGCCATAGTTCCCGGCGCCGGCCTCCTTCGCGTGCCGGCGCGCTTCTTGATCCTGGCGGCGCTGGCCCTGGCGATGCTCGCGGCGCACGGTATGGATGGCCTGGTCTCGTCGCACGCTGCGCGGCGGCTGCCGCGTGAGCTTTTCGGCCCGCTCGGGCTCGCGCTCGCAACGTTGGCCGCCGTTCTCGTTGCGTCATCGGCCGGGACCTTGCAGCCGGGGCTTCTTGGCGCTGGAGCGCTCGCGGCGGTTGCAGGGATCTGGGCGCTCCTTGCCCATTGGCGTGCGCGGCGCTTCCTGGCTCCCGGCCTCATCCTCATCGCCGTCGTGGACTTGATGTGGATGGGCTTCTCCCTCCTGGAAGTTCGGGACGACGGCGCGGCGCTCTCTGAGCGCGAAGCAGTGGCGGAGGAGGTCGCCGGCGGCGCCGATGGGGAACGCTCCTTCTCCCCCTCGTACAGCATCCCGCAGCAGACAGCTGCGATCCAAGGTCTCGAGCTCGCCGACGGAGTGAACCCACTCCAACTGCGCGGCTATGTCGCCGCGATGGGGCAGGCTACCGGGTTCAACTCCCCCGCCTACAGCGTCACCCTTCCACCATTTCCCGCGGAAGGGCCGAGAGGCGAGTGGGAGCCACAGCTCGATCTGGGTCGTTTGGGCCTTCTGAGCGTTGGCTTGATCGTTTCGGACTTTCCTCTCGTGTCCGAGGGGCTGGAGAGCGCGGGCGTTGTCGACGGTGTGCATATCTACCGCAATCCCCAGGTGCTGCACAGGGCATGGGTGCAGAGGGAGGGGGGAGAGCCCCGGGGCGAATGGGCGCCCGTGCGAAGCTGGGAATGGTCGCCGAACCGGATCGTCGTCGAGGCGGAGGGGCCGGGATTGCTCGTCTTCAGCGAAGTGGTCTACCCGGGTTGGAGGGCGGAGATCGACGGAGAGCGAGGCACTCTGGAGAGCGCCTATGGCGTCCTGAGGGCCGTTCAGCTGCCGGAGGGCAGGCATGCCGTCGTTCTGGAGTATCGGCCGTGGCGTGTGGGCGCGGGGATCGCGATCTCTCTTCTCACTGTCATCGGCTTGGCCGTTCTGTGGATCCGCCGATGACGAGAGCAGAACGGCGCTGGTGCCTCCTCTATTCGGCCGTTCTTGTGGTCCTGACGGGCATGCCCTACCTGCTCGGGTATTTCGCGCAGAGCGAAGCCTGGGTGTTTAGCGGGTTTGTTTTCGGCGTCGAGGATGGCAACTCCTACATCGCTAAGATGCTTTCGGCGTCGCAAGGGGCATGGCTCTTCCGCACGCCATACACGACTTCGGATCAGAGAGGCATCATCGCCTTCCTGCCCTACATTCTGTTGGGGAAGCTTGCACAGGGCGAGGCGATCCGCGAGCAATTGGTGGCGCTATTCCACGCGTTCAGGAGCGCAGCGATCTTCCTCGAGGTTTGGGCGGTCTACCGTTTTGCAGCCCTGTTCATCGCCGAGGGCCCTTGGCGGCGGTGGGCGACGATCCTGGCCACCGCTGGAGGAGGCCTCGGCTGGGCCCTCGTTGCGCTCGGCCAGGGGTCATGGCTAGGGAGCCTGCCGCTCGACCTCCACTCGCCCGAGAGCTTCGGCTTCCTCGCCATCTATGGATTGCCCCATCTTGTCCTGGCGCGCGGGTTGCTGCTGCTAGGCCTTGTGTTCTACCTGGGGGGCTCACAGACCGCCCCCCGGAGCGCCTGGTCGGCCGGGGTCGCCTGGCTCGCGCTCGGGCTCGTCCAACCCCTCACGGTGGTTACGGGCTATTCCGTTCTCGCAGCGCATCTCATCCTGGTCGCTCTTCGGGCCCTGCGCCGCAACGAGAGAGCGGCGGTGCTGGGTTGGATGAGAGCGGCGGTGAAGGTGGTGGTCGTGTCGGCGCCGATGGAGATCTATAACGCCCTGGCGTTCGCCACCGACCCCTACCTCCGCGAATGGACGGCGCAGAATCGGATTCTCTCCCCTTCGCCGGCGCACTATCTTGTGGCCTATGGGCTGCTCCTGCTGCCGGCGGCGCTGGGGGCTTGGCGAGAGCTGCGAGCAGCAGATCCGCGTGGCTGGCTCCCGGTTGGCTGGGCGCTGGCCTTGCCCGTCTTGGCCTACGCGCCGGTGAACCTCCAACGACGGCTCCCGGATGGTGTCTGGGTGGCGATCGTCGTGTTGGGCGCGATCGGGGCCCGCGAATGGGCCGACGGCAGGCCAGGACGACGCCTCCTCGCTCCGGCCTTGCTCCTGGCTTCGCTACCGACTACGTTCATCCTTCTCGCCGGCGGCGCGCGGGCGGCCCTCTGGCCCGGCGAGCCGGTCTTTCTTCCTCAGGAAGAGGTTCGAGCTTTCACGTGGCTCCGAGACCATGGCGAGGAGGCGAGCGGGGTCCTGGCCTCGTTTAGGACGGGGAACGCCCTGCCGGCCTGGGCGCCGATGCATGTTGTGGTCGGGCACGGCCCGGAGAGCGCCGGGCTCGAGGAACTCTTGCCGGAGGTCGAGCGGTTCTACGAGGCCGGGATCAACGATGAGTTCCGGCGGAGGTTTGTATCTGAGCACGGCGTCGACTACGTTCTCCTCGGTCCTAACGAAGCAGCGCTCGGAGATTGGCGGCCCGAGCGGGCGTCCTTCCTGCGTGAGATCTACTCGGCCTATGGCTACTCGATCTATGAAGTTGGGGACTGAGGGAGCTCGGCAGTGACGAGGCGATGGGAGGCCGCGCTACCCTGGCTCGCGGCTGCGCTGGGACCGGCCGCCCTCTTCGGGCCCATGCTGGCCCGGGGGGAGGCGCCGTTTTGGGGGACGCCATTGCTTCAGTTCATCCCCTGGCGGACGCTGGCGCTGAGCGTTTTCGCCTCCGGTCATCTCCCGCTCTGGAACCCCTGGGTGGGGACGGGAGCCCCGCTGCTCGCCAACTATCAATCGGCCCTCCTCTACCCGCCAAACTGGCTCATGGCGCTCACCGGGCCCGCGTGGGGCGGTGGGTTCCTGACGATGCTGCATCTGGTGTGGGCCGGAGCGGGGATGGTCGTCCTCACGCGGCGGCTTGGCCTTTCGGTGCTGCCCCAATCGCTGGCAGCGCTTTCTTTCAGTCTCACGGGCGCGCTGATCGCACGAGGAAGTTTTCAGACGATGATCGCCGTCGCCTCGTGGCTGCCGTGGTTGGCCGCCGCGGCCGACGGGCTGGGGCATGCCGCACGCGAGGGGACGGCCGGCCGAGAGCGGGGCAGGGCGGTGCTCGTCTGCGGCGTAGTCCTTGCGCTGCAGTGGTTGGCGGGTCACGCCCAGTTCTCCTGGTATGGGCTGCTCTTGGCCGCCGGCTGGGCTTTCGTGCGCGCGGGCTCTGCGGGGAGGTGGCCGGCGGCGGCGAGGTCACTGCTGTTGCTCGGCGCGGCGGCGCTGCTCGGCTTCGCCCTCTCCGCTGTTCAGCTTCTGCCCACCGCTGAGAACCTCCTGCAGTCATCACGAGGAGCCGGCCTCGACCCGGAATTCGCCCTCACCTATTCGTTGTGGCCTTGGCGTCTTCTCGGTTGGATGATGCCCGGGCTTTTTGGCAGCCCGGTCACAGGGGACTATTGGGGCTACGGCGCATTCTGGGAGGATGCGCTCTATATCGGGATTCTCCCCTTCCTCCTGGCCCTGGCCGGTCTCCTCCGTGCGATCCTTGGGCGCGGGGCAGACCGGTGCATCGGCAGATTCCTTGGCCTGACGCTCACCCTGGCGTTGGTCTTCGCACTGGGCAAGTACACGCCGATCTATCTCCTCCTCTACCGTGCAGTCCCGACATTCGATCTCTTCCAGGCACCCGCTCGCTGGGCCATTTTGGCCGTGTTCTCCGCGTGCGTGCTGGCCTCGTTTGCTGCGGAAGGATGGCGGCCGCTTGCTGGCCGCGGCCTCTATTGGGCACGCCTCGGAACCGCCGGTGCTGCCGCCTTCGCCATCTCGGCATGGCTCACAGGGCCGCGGCTCGCCGAGGTGGAGCCGACCTTTGTGCGCGCCTTCGCTCTCGCCGGCCTGCTTGCGGCGGGCGCCGGCGCCCTGGCGCTCCTTCGCAAGGCATCGCCAGGCCCCGCATGGTCTTTCGCCGTCGCCGGCTTCGTGCTCCTTGACCTTCTTATCGCGAGCCGGGGCCTCAACCCGTCTGCGCCCCTAAGCCTATTTGGCGGAAGCACACGTCTCGCCGGAGACTCCGGCGCCTCGCATAGGCTCTTTATGCCTTCGGAGCTCGAATACGATTTGAAATTCGGGCGCTTCTTCCGATTCGACACTTTCGACCCAGGCGTCGACTGGAGCTTGGTTCGGGAGGCAGGGCTGCCGAACACGCTTCTTCTGGAGGCTATTCCGTCGGCCGACAACTTCGATCCCCTCCAGCCCTGGCGCTACGTCGCATTCCGCGAGGCGTTGGAGGGCCTGCCACCAGAACGACAGGATCACATCCTGCGATGGATCGATGTCGGATGGAGAGCCGTCGCCGCTCCTGATCGGGCGGAAGGCGTTCGCTATCTCCCCATCGAAGGCGCGAGGCGGGCCTGGGTTGTCCCGGCGGCACGGTGGGTGGGGACCGAGGAGCAGGCCCTTGAAATCGTGATGAGCGATGGATTCGATTGGGAGGCTGAGGTGGTCCTCGAAGGGACGCCGCCGGAATTCGCCGCTCAAGAGGGCACGAATGGCACGGTCGAGGTACTCGCCCAGGCAAATCCGAGCCGTGTTGTCCTCGAGGCGGAGTCGGAAGGCGGGGCGTGGCTGGTCCTTGCGGATGCCTACTATCCCGGCTGGCAGGCGCGGGTGGATGGAACGCCCACCCCGATCTACGCCGCGGATGGGCTGCTCCGGGCTGTATGGTTACCCTCCGGCCGGCATCAAATCGAGTTTGACTACCGGCCCGCCAGCGTTCAGATCGGCGCGCTCATCAGCCTCTTGGGATGCGCGTTCGCCGCGGTCGCGGGGGCCAAGTGGCGCCGCGCCTGAGAGCCCTATGGCCTGCCCTGGTTGCGCTTCTGGTTTCCGGAGGCTTTGCGGGCTCGAGGCTTGTCGCGGCCGACTGGGATCCCCTGGCCCTGGCCACGATCGGCACACGCTTCCAGCAGGGCGATCCGTCGGGCACGCCGGGCTACGACGGCCAGTTCGCCTATTACATCGCTCTCGATCCTGAGCCGAGCGAGGCCGCTCCCCATCTCGACGTCCCGGCATATCGCTATCAACGCATCCTCTACCCGCTCCTCGCTTGGGCGCTGGCGCTGGGGAACATGGACCTTGTTCCCTGGACTCTGCTCATCATCAACCTTGTTGCGCACTTCGCCGGCACCTGGGCTCTGGCCGCGATCCTGGACCGGCGAGGTCACTGGACCGGCTTCGCGCTCTCGTACGGCCTATGGGTGGGCCTTGTGGCAGGGGTGGGACTCGATCTCACCGAGCCAATGGCCTATGCGCTGATCTGTGCCGCGTGGCTCGCCCGCGAGCGCGGCCGGGCCCACCTGGGCTCATGGCTGATATGCCTCTCCCTTCTGACCAAGGAGACCGGCGTCTTCTTCTGGGCGGGCTTGCTCACAGCAGATCTCGTCTCTCGCGCGCCATGGCGTACGCTCTGGCCTCTCGGCCTGGCGGGGGCGATCTTTGCGGCCTGGCAGGTTGCCCTATGGGGCATCTTTGGGCAGCTCGGCGTGGGGAGTGGCGGCGATCTGGCCACGCCGTTCGAGTGGATCCCCTTCCTGGGTTTCCTCCGGATCGGCCTCGTAGAGCCTGCGGCTCTGGCGCTCTTTGCTGTGATCTTCGGCCCGACGATCCTCTTTCCCGCGGTCTGGGGTATCGTCGCCGCGGCCCGCCAGGCCGCACAACGGGTTTGGATCCCTGAGGTCTGGGCGCTCCTGCTCAACGCGGCCTCTATCCCTTTTCTTCCTTTCTCCACCTTCCGCGAGCCGCTCGGCCTCGTCCGCGTCGCCAGCGGCCTGATCCTGGCGACGGTTCTCTTCAGCTCGGCTTTGGGGCTCCGCCGGCCCCTGGCATACTCCCTTTCGTGGTGCGCCCTCCTGGCGATTCTCCTCAGCGGTTGAACCAAAACCCCGGGAAATCTGTGTTTCTCTCTGGCCAACGATGTCGTCAAACTGCCGCGGCCAGGCGCGGGCTGTGCATCGCACCACCGGAATTCTCTCGCCCCACCCACCTGCTCGTTCCCTGCGAGGGCGGCTATAATCGCTCCGGCTGGTGGGCTTATTGCACCAACCGGCGCCGGCGCCGCTGCATCTGAGGAGCCAACATGACGGCAGTGCAGGCCCTTTCCGAAGCGCTGATCTCGAATGTTGAAAAGGTGATCGTCGGCAAGCCGGAGGCGATACGCATGGTGGTCATCGGCCTGCTCTGCCAAGGCCACGTCTTGATCGAAGACGTCCCCGGAACCGGCAAGACGATGCTCGCCAAGAGCCTGGCGCGTTCGATCGGGTGCAGCTTCAATCGCATTCAGTTCACCCCCGATATGCTGCCGAGCGATATCACGGGCGTCTCGATCTTCAACCAGAAGACCGGTGAGTTCGAATACCGGCCGGGGCCGATCATGGCCCAGATTGTTCTCACTGACGAGATCAACCGCGCCACGCCCAAGACCCAGGCGGCGCTCCTGGAAGCCATGGAAGAACGACAGGTGACGGTGGACGGAGTCACCCGGAAAGTGCCTGAACCCTTCCTGGTCTTGGCGACCCAGAATCCGATCGAGTATGAAGGCACCTTTCCCCTGCCCGAGGCGCAGCTCGACCGGTTTATGCTTCGCGTGAACATCGGATACCCTTCCCCTCAGGATGAGATCCGCGTAATGGAAGAGCAGCAAATGGCTCATCCGATTGAGTCGCTGGAGCGGGTCGTTGCCGTCGAGGATCTGCTGGCCGGGCAGAGTGAGATTCGCAGTGTTCCCGTCTCGGCGGAGATCAAGAGCTACATCGTCCGGCTGGTCAACGCGACGCGCCGGCATGGTGAGGTCTACCTGGGGTCGAGCCCACGGGGGAGCCTGACGCTCTTCCGCACCGCCCAGGCCCTTGCCTCGATCCTCGGCCGCGACTATGTCGCGCCGGACGACATCAAAGCCATGGCCGTCCCGGCGCTTGCCCACCGGCTGATTCTCGGCCCGGCGGCGCGGAGCCGTGAGGTGGATGCACGCGAGATCATCCAGGAGATCCTGGCCGCCGTCCCGGCCCCGGGAGGGGAGATCTCTTGATGTCATCCCGTGCCGGCGTGGTCCTGGTCTTGCTTATCGCCTCGCTGGCGGCCGCCGTGATCTCCGGCAAGGAGCTCTTCTTCAACCTGGCTTACGCCTGGGGAGGGTTCTTCCTACTCTCTTTCGCCTGGTCCAGGACCGCCCTGGCCGGAGTCTCGCTCGAACGGCAGACGAGAAGCACGCGGACGCAGGTCGGCCGCGTGTTGGAGGAGCGGATCTCTCTCCGCAATCGAAGCCGATTCCCGAAAGTCTGGGTGGAGGTCGATGATCGGTCTGACCTCCTCGGCCACCGGGCGTCCAACGTGAGCATGGGCCTCGGGGCAAGGAACGAACGAGTCTGGGCTGTGCGGACGCTGTGCCTCCAGCGAGGCAGCTTTCGCCTCGGCCCCGCCACCTTGCGCTCCGGCGACCCCTTCGGCCTTTTTCCCGTCACTCGTCAGGCGCCGGAGACGGAGCAGGTGATCGTCATGCCCATGACGGCGAAGTTGAGCCGATTTGCCCTTCCCCCTGGCCACCGCCCGGGCGGAGAGGCGCTGCGCCACCGCACCCATCAAGTGACGCCCAGCGCCGCCGGAGTGCGCGACTACGCGCCGGGCGACGCGCTCAACCGCATCCACTGGCCTTCGACGGCCCGGCGGCTTCGGCTGATCGTCAAGGAGTTTGAGCTGGATCCAAAGGCCGACATCTGGATCCTGTTCGACGCCGCCCGTCTCGTCCAGGCGGGCTCGTCGGCCATCCCTGATGCGGAGATCCCGCACTGGACGTCGCGCCGGATCGTGCGTCTTCCCGATTCGACCGAGGAGTACGCCGTGGCGGCCGCGGCCTCGATCGCGGTTCACCTGGGGGAGCAAGGCCGCGCCGTCGGCCTCCTGTCCTATGGGACGATGCGGACCGCCATCCAGCCGGACCGAGGTCGGAAGCAGTTGGTCCGGATCCTGGAATCGCTTTCGGTCTTGAAGGCCGATGGCTCCTTGAGCGTGGAAGAGGTACTGAAGATCGAAGCGCGCCAGATCCCGCGGGGCGCGAGCGTCGTCCTGATCACTCCGGCGGCCAATTCCGGAATTCTCACCGCCGCCCAACAGGCGGCTCGCCGGGGACTGCTGCCGATCCTCGTCCTGATCGATGCTCAATCCTTCGGCGGCCTGCCGGGAACCGACGGCCTGGCTGGGCCTGCGCGGCGGGCCGGCCTCACCGTGCGGGTGGTCCGCCGCGGAGACGACCTGGGCGAGGCGCTCTCCCATCTCCAGCTGCAGCGTCCCTTCGCCAGGGCGGCATGATCGGGGCCCGGCAGGCCTCGGAGCACGCGCGGATCGCTCGGAGTCTGAATTCCGAAGACCGGGTACATTCGAGGGAACGCCATTGCGCAACGCCATCTTGCTGATCGCCGTCTTCTTCGCCGGAATGTCGGGGCTGGGGCTGGAGATGACGGCCTCCCGCCTGCTCGGCAACGTCTACGGGACGAGCAACATCGTCTGGGCCAACATCATCGGCCTGATGCTCGTCTACCTGACGGCGGGCTATTTCCTCGGAGGCCGTTGGGCCGACCGCTCTCCCTCGCCGCGCACCTTCTACCGCATCATCGCCTGGGCGGCATTCACCGCCGGGCTCGTCCCCCTGGTCGCCAGGCCTGTGCTGCGGGAGGCCGCCGGCGCCGTCGAGACGCTCGACGCGGCCGTCATGGCGGGCTCGTTCCTCTCAGTTCTGATCCTCTTCTCGGTCCCCGTAACCCTGCTGGGGTGCGTTTCGCCGTTCGCCATCCGCCTGGCGATCACCGACCCCGCCAAGGCCGGCACAGTCTCCGGCAGGATCTACGCCATCTCGACCCTGGGCTCGATCCTGGGGACCTTTCTGCCCGTTCTCTGGCTCATCCCCAGTATCGGGACCGCGCGCACCTTTCTGGCCTTCAGCCTCTCGCTTTTCACGATCGGCTTCGTCGGCCTCGCCGGCACCGACCGCAAGGCCGCGGCGCGGTATCTGTGGATGCCCGTCGCGCTGCTGGCCCTCGCCTGGTGGGTGTTGCAGAGCCCGATCAAGGCCACCCAGGGGCAGATCTTCGAGGCGGAGTCCGCCTACAACTACATCCAGGTCGTCGAGCGGGAAGGGACTCGCTACCTGTTGCTCAATGAGGGGCAGGGCATCCACTCGGTCTACAATCCGGCGGGAGGGCCCACCTTCGGCACCTGGGACTACTTCCTGGCCGCGCCGTTCTTCAACCCGGGGATCGCGCCGGGCAGCGTGGAACGAGTGGGGTTGGTGGGCCTCGCCGGGGGGACGATCGCCAAGCAATACACCTCTGTCTTCGGCCCGATCCCGATCGATGGGTGGGAGATCGATCCCGAGATTGTTGCGGTGGGGCGAGAATACTTCGACATGAACGAGCCCAACCTGAATGCGATCGTGCAGGACGGCCGATGGGGGCTCGCGCACAGCCCGTGGCGCTATAGCGTCATCGGCGTCGACGCCTATCGCCTGCCCTACATCCCCTGGCACCTCACGACGCGAGAGTTCTTCCAAGAGGTGATCGATCATCTCACCGAGGACGGCGTCCTGGTCATCAACGTCGGCCGAACGCCGGACGACCGGCGGCTCGTCGAGGCGATGGTGGGGACGATCGGCGCCGTCTTCCCTTCCATCCACGTGGTGGATGTCCCCAACACGTTCAACACGATCGTCTTCGCCACCGTCCGGCCGAGCAGAGCCTATGATCTGGCGCTCAACCTCTCTGCTCTGCGGTCCGGCGGCGCGCCGCCGCTCCTGCTGGATGTGCTCGAGCGGACGATCCTCAACTTGCAGCCGACGCCGGAGTCGGATGTGGTGTTCACCGACGACTGGGCGCCGATCGAGCAGCTCACCAACTCCATGGCCATCCGGTTCATCCTGCGGGGTGAGCTCGACATCTTGCGTACGCCGTGAGGTCGCCGATGACCAGCCCCATATCCGCCGACTTATCCTCCCCGAAGAGTGCCTCGCTCTGGGGCTCCATCGCCTGGAGATTGCTCGCCGCGGCCCTGCCGGTGGCCCTCCTGCTCACCAACGTCCGGCTGCTGGGGACCGACGCTCTCCTGATCGCCGAGTATCGCCGTGCCGGTTTCCCGGCCGATCCCTATGGCTTCACGACGGAAGAACGAATTCGCTGGGCGAAGGTCGCCCGCGACTACCTCCTGAATGACGCCGGGATCGAGTTTCTGGCGGACCTGCGTTTTGAGGACGGCTCACCGGTCTACAACGCGCGTGAGCTGCGTCACATGGACGACGTGAAAGGGCTGGTGCAGGCTACGTTGAATGTCTGGCTGGGCAGCCTCGGGGTGGGGGCGGCGGCCGCGGCGGGCTCATGGATCGGGCGTCGAGCTGGGGATCTACGCCGCGGGCTCTGGGCCGGGGGACGGCTCACGTTGATTCTGATGGGCGTTCTGGTCGTCGGGCTGATCGCAGCGTTCTCGGTCGTCTTTGTCGGCTTCCACCGCCTCTTCTTCGAGGGGGACACCTGGCTGTTCCTCTACAGCGACACGCTGATCCGCCTCTTCCCCGAGCAGTTTTGGCGTGACGCCTTCTTGTTCGTCTGCCTGGCGACGCTCGCCGAGGCGGGGCTGATCCTTCTCCTGGCCCGCCGGCGCTAGCCTCGCGCGCTCAGGATGACGTCAGGTGGAAAGGCCGGCCGCTCAGGATGGCGTCGGGGAGTGGGGCGGGCGGCCGTGGGACAACGTCGCATTCCGGTGCGCGTGGTAGCACGACCCCTGGCTCGTTGGAGCCTCTTGGTTAACGTCGTCCTGAGGCCGTATCCCGGACGCTCGATCGGTGCGCATCCTTGGAGGCCGACACTGGCGCCGCGCTCACCTGCACCGCACTTGCGTGCTGCCTGCACAGTGCCGCAGGCACACGTGTGCAAGTACGGTGGGCGCGCAGCGCCAGTGCAGGTGAGCACGTGCCCCAGTTGTGAGATCCTTCGCGCCTCCGGGTCGGCGAAGGGACGAATGGCAGAGAACGGCGCTCAGGATGACTTTAAGGGGAGCCGGCCGCTCAGAGCTTGTGCGTCATTCTCCGTGTAATTCCTCAGCGTCGCTCTTTGTGGTCTAAGCATCCTTGATCGACCTCCGACCCTGCTCGCGCCTCGTTGGGGCGTGGCACACCTGCCCTGGTCGGGGAGCCAGGGTGCCTCCTTAGAGCTCCGATCCCCGTCTCCGCTGCAAATCAACGCGCACTGCGCGCGGGCAAGGGGGGAGGTGCTCAGGCCCCGAACTTCGTCAGCCTTCCGGCGTGAGCCATGAGCAGCGGCATGGCATCGGTCGAATGCAGCGTCCCGAGGCCGCCCGAGTGGCAGGCACGCTCACCGAAGCGCGATTGGTCGTCCGGCAGGCATGTGCCGGGGGCCCAGAGCAGGAACGGGACCGGGTGCCAGGTGTGGGTGCGCAAGCGGGCCGGCGTCGAATGATCGCCGGTGATTGCCAGCGCCGCCGGCTCGAGCGCCAACAGCGCGGGAAGTGCCGCGTCCACCGCCTCGATCACCGCAACCTTGCCCTCGAAGTTGCCGTCTTCGCCCATGCTGTCGGTCTTCTTGATGTGCACAAAAAAGAAGTCGTACTGGTCCCACGATTTCGCCACGGCGGAGAACTCGTCTTCGGGACGGTCGCCCTCGACCTCGAGGATTTCCATCCCAACCAGTTGCGAGACGCCGCGGTACATCGGATACACGGCGACGCAGGCGGCCCGCAGGCCGTAGATTTCGGGGAATTGTGGCAAGCGCGGATCGGTGGAAAAGCCGCGCAGCGTGATCGAGTTGGCCTTGGGCTGATCGGCGATCTTCTTGCGCGCCTCGGCGATCCAGGCATTGAAGAGCTCGGCAGCGCGCTGAGAGCCCGGGCTGCGCGGCCCGGCGGGGAGCGGCTCCACGCCCACCTGCTGCGGGTCGGTGTCGTCAATCTCCGCCTCGAGCCCACGGCCGCGCATCACGACCGCAAACCGGTACTCCCGCACAGCGCGGACCTCCAGCTCAACTCCCGGCACACGCACTTGCGCAATTCTCTCGACCAACGGCGCGGCGGCGTCGGTTGAGATTCGTCCCGCCCGGCGATCCGTGATCTTGCCGAAGGCGTTCACCGTACAGAAGTTGCCTCGGGCGGCTACATCGCCCTTGCGAACCTCCATTCCGACTCCGATCGCTTCCACGACGCCGCGGCCCACCTGGAAGGCGATCGGGTCGTAGCCGAAGAGGGCCAGATGGGAGGGGCCCGAGCCGGGGGCGATGCCGCGGCGGATGGGGATCGCCTGGCCGAGCGTGCCCTCGAGAGCCAGCTGGTCCATGTTCGGCGTGCGCGCCGCCTCGAGCTCGGTGGGCCCCCCCGGTTCCATGGGCATTCCGCCAAGCCCGTCCAGCACGAGCAGAACGATCTTTCCCGGGGCGCTCTGCCGGAGTTCACTCATCAGATGAAAGTCGGCCATCCAGGTGGTCCTTTCGGGCGGCGAAGGTCTGCCTCGTGGGGCATGGGGCGCCGGGGGGGAGATTGCGGCGCGATTATACCTGCTGATCTTGATGGGGCAAGGAACAAGATGCGCCTCGCCGAGTGAGGGTCCGCGCGGGGCGCGTCTGACAGACGGCGGGCGCCGCGCGGACGGCCTTCGTTGACGCCCCTATCGCCCTCTGGTATAGTGGCCCACGTGACAGTTCCCGAACCGTCCGCGAAGGCAAACGGCGCTTCCGGAAGCCAGCGGGGAAGAATCTGGCGCTGGCTCCGCCCGGGGCTTGGGGTAAAGCGGTGGTTCGTCGTCATGATCGTGGGGATGACGCTGATCGGCCTGGGCTTGGCGTACATCCTCCTCGACATCTACCGCGCGAACCCCGAATCTCCTGTGATGGCGGCCCTCACGTTGAGGACGCTGCCCCGTTGGTTGCGGGCGGCTCTCCTCGCCTCAGCCGGATTCGGGCTTGTGCTCTTTTCCGTCGTCCGACTCAATCGAACGCTGATGGCTCCCTACATACGCCGCGGAAAGCCGATCGTCGACGCGGTCGCCGAGCATCGCCGCCTGGGCCGCGGGCCGCGCATCGTCGCCATCGGCGGCGGCACCGGCCTGGCCATTCTCCTGCGTGGCATGAAGCGTCACTCCGGCAATATCACGGCGATTGTGACGGTGGCCGACGATGGCGGCTCTTCCGGCCGGCTTCGGCGCACGCTCGGGCTGCCGCCCCCGGGCGATATCCGCAATTGCCTGGCGGCGCTGTCCGACGATGAGAACCTCGTCACGCAGCTTTTCCAATACCGGTTTGCGGACGGCGGTGAGCTCGATGGGCACTCGTTCGGCAATCTCTTCATCGCCGCCCTCTCCGGGGTGAGCGGCAGCTTCGACCGGGGCGTGGTCGAGGCGGGCCGCGTGCTCGGAATCCGGGGTACGGTTCTGCCCTCCACGTTGCGCGATGTCGCCCTGCTGGCGGAGAAATCGCTCGCCGCCGACACGCAGGCGATCCGGGTGGCGGGCGAGAGCCGGATCCCCTCTGCGCCTGGTTCGATCCTGCGCGTCCAACTGGAGCCCGGCGAGCCCCCGGCTCATCCCGAGGCAATCCGCGCCGTGCTGGCCGCGGACCTGATCGCCATCGGCCCGGGCAGCCTGTTCACCAGTGTCGTGCCCAACTTGCTGGTGCCAGACCTGGCAAGCGCCATCCGCAGCAGCCGGGCCTTGCGCGTCTTTGTCTGCAACGTGGCCACCCAGCCGGGCGAGACCGATGGCTATGACTGCCTGCGCCACCTGGCGGCGCTGGAGGATCACAGTGGTCCGGGCCTGATCGACGTCGTGTTGGCCAACGACCGGATGGAGGGCCCTCTTCCCGAGGGCGTCGCCTGGGTCTGCGCGGAGGAAGACGCCCCGGGCATGGTCCCGGTCCAGCGTGCGGATCTAGCCGACGCTGGCCGTCCTTGGCGGCATGACGCCGAGAAGCTGGCCCAGGCGCTCATCACGCTCCTCGAGGAGAAGACCGGCCCGCTCGAACCGCCGCCCAATGGCCGTAACGGACGCCTGGCGCCCTCGAACTAACTCCATTCCACAGGAGAACTCTCATGAGCACCAAGATCGGCATCAACGGCTTCGGGCGCGTCGGCCGGCAAGTGCTGAAGGCGATCCTGGAGAAGTATCCCAAGGACCTGGAGGTCGTTGCGATCAACGACCTCTTCGACGCCAAGACCAACGCCCACCTCTTCAAGTACGACTCCAACTACGGGATCTACCCTGGCAAGGTGGAGGTGGATGGCGACTTCCTGGTCGTCGACGGCCGACGGATCAAAGTGCTTGCCGAGAAAGATCCACGCAAGCTGCCCTGGAAAGACCTAGGGGTCCCGCTGGTGATCGAGTCGAGCGGCGTCTTTACGGACGCCAAAGCATCCGGCGAGAAGGCCGGCGCGGGCGCGCATATCGAGAGCGGCGGGGCCAAGAAGGTGATCATCAGCGCCCCGGCCAAGAACGAAGATCTAACGATCGTTCTCGGGGTCAACGACTCGATGTATGACCCCTCCAAGCACCACATCGTCTCGAATGCGTCCTGCACGACCAACTGCCTGGCCCCGGCGGCCAAGGTGGTGCACGATACGCTGGGGATCGTCCGGGCGATGATGACCACCGTCCACGCCTACACCAACGATCAGCGCATTCTCGACCTGGCCCACAAAGACCTGCGCCGCGCCCGTGCCGCCGGCCTCAATATCATCCCCACCACCACCGGGGCCGCCCGCGCCCTTGCTCGGGTCATCCCAGACCTGAAAGGCAAGTTCGACGGCTTTGCGCTGCGAGTGCCGACGGCCACCGTGTCGGTGGTCGATTTCGTCGCCGAGGTGAAAAAGGAAACGACCGTCGAGGCCCTCAACGCCGCGTTCAAGGCGGCTGCGGAAGGCCCAATGAAGGGAATCCTGGGCTACACCGACGAGCCGCTCGTCTCCTCCGACTTCAAGGGCGACGACCGCTCGTCGATCATCGACAGCCTCTGCACCATGGTGATGGGTGGGACCATGGTGAAGGTGGTGGCCTGGTATGACAATGAGTGGGGTTATTCCGTGCGCACGGCGGACCTGGCTGCGAAGCTGGCAAAGTCGCTCTAGACCTCAGGAGGGAGCTCCGGCGCCGAGACAGGCGCCGGACTTGTGAGTCGCCATGTTCAACAAGAAGACCGTCCGCGACTACGACTTCAGGGGGAAGCGCGTGCTCGTGCGGGTGGATTTCAACGTTCCAATCAAGGCGGGCAAGGTCAGCGACGACACCCGGATCCAGGCCGCGCTGCCGACGATCCGCTATTTGCTCGACCAGGGTGCGGCGATCATCCTTTGCTCCCACCTGGGCCGCCCGAAGGGCAAGCCCGAGGCCGAATTCTCGCTGCGGCCGGTGGCCGCCCATCTCTCGGGCCTCGTGGGCCGGCCCGTCGGTTTCGTCGAGTCGTGCATTGGCCCGGAGGCCAAGGCGGCGGCCGCCAGGATGCGCGCGGGGGATGTGCTCCTCCTCGAGAATACCCGCTTCTACAAGGAAGAGGAGAAGAACGATCCCGCCTTCTCCAGCGAGCTGGCCTCGCTGGCCGAGGTCTTTGTCAACGATGCGTTTGGCTCGGCTCACCGGGCCCACGCGAGCACCGAGGGCGTGGCTCACCATCTGCCTGCCGTGGCCGGCTTTCTCATGGAGCAGGAGCTGGCCTACCTCGGCAAGGCGCTGGCCATCTCGGAACGGCCTTTCGTCGCCATCCTCGGAGGGGCGAAGATCTCCGATAAGATCGGTGTGGTGGAAAGCCTGGCCGCCCGCGCCGACCGGCTCCTCATTGGCGGAGGAATGGCCAACACCTTTCTGGCGGCGCAGGGCTTGGCGATGGGCGATTCCCTGGTCGAGGCCGAGTCGGTGGAAAAGGCCAAGGGCCTTCTCCAGCGCGCGGGTGAGCGCCTCCTGCTCCCCACCGATGTCGTGATCGGCGACAAGTTCGAA
>Ga0209751_10003088_pt1 | contig 16265 bp, 23 predicted proteins | sample RifCSP13_1_FD_184019 | JGI IMG/M metagenome (GOLD analysis project Ga0209751, IMG submission 184019) | Soil microbial communities from Rifle, Colorado - Rifle CSP2_sed 13_1 (SPAdes) (version 2) | ecosystem: Environmental > Terrestrial > Deep subsurface > Rock core/Sediment | place: Rifle... | reverse complement strand
TCTCGTCCTGCGTTAGGTCCAGGGCGTGGAGGTCGTAGCAGGGATTCCGGTCGGGGCACTCGTAGATGCAGAACTCGTTGACGATGACCTCCAGCGCGATGCCGAGCGAGCGCCCTACCGCGTAGAACTCGGTGAGCTTCTCGCGGTCCCGGTTGGCGAAGACGTCGAGGCAGATCTTCTCGACGCTCGGACAGCGATCCTTGAGGAGCTCGAGCTGCCTCGGGTGCCGGAGCTGGAGTATCGTCGAGATCTCGACGGGGAGGGAGGGGCAGAGGGCGGAGACGAGCTGCGCGACGAGCGGGTGCGCGACCGTGACCCGGACGACGCCGATATCCGAGAGGAACTCCAGGAACTCGCCGATCTCCGCCTCCCGAGCCTTGAGCTCCCGCGGATCGACCGACGAGGTATTGATCGTGTAGTTCAGCCCCATCCCGAGCTCGAGCGCGTCCCTTACGTAGGACTCGAGGAATAGCGCGTCGCCGTCCCGGAGCCGGAACCCCGGCCGCGCCGTCCCTATCGGGTTGACGCTCGGGAGGCTCCCGTAGAGCTCCGTGATCCTCCACTGCTTAGTGGCATACTTGGAGTTCAGCCCGGCGAGTCCATCGAGGAGTTCCGGGTCGAAGTTGCAACCGATCTTGTAGCTCATCGGATAGGTCGCCATTCCCGGTCCTCCTCTAACTCGACGTCGCGGACATGGAGAGTTTGAAGGCTCTGAAGCCGGACCTCGATAGAGTACGCCTCGTTATACCCGATGATCTGAACCTTATTTCCATTGATGCGGAGACGGGCAAATTTCCCGATGGGCCACTTCTCTGTAATCTCCCGGAATTTATCAGAATCAAATGTGGATGTAAACCATCCCATACTCAGTCCCTCCCAGTATTAGGCAGAGCGTTCCGGGTCTCCTCGTACGTCTTCATGACGGTCGCGAGTTGGTAGAGCTGACAGAACTCCAGGAACCCCTCCCACGTCCTCTTAGGATTGGGGAAGACTAGATCATAGAGGATATTTCTCTGCATCACGACGGCCGCGTGGAGCGAGACGAGCTTGAAGTTCCGCGCCAGAGCGAGCGAGATCTCCCTGGTCCTGTAGGGCTCGACGTCGAGCTGGAGTATCTCGGTCTCGATTATATCCTTCGGAGTGAAGGGGAGCTGAAGCCGCCGCGCCAGCTCCTTCGCCCGCTCCTCCCCGAGCCTCGGGATCGCCGTCGGGACGCCGTCCCCCGGGTCCCCCTTGATGACCTTGAACGCCAGGTGGTGCTCCGGGGAGTCGAACCCCGTGAACTTCGGGAAGTTCTCGGCGGTGCAGCAGGTCTTGGTCCTCGGGTCGTAGATCTGAACGTCCTCCCGCACGAGCTGCCAGAAGTCGTGGTCCGTCGAGGATATGGTTATCGGGCGGAGCGACCGCGTGATCACCGCGAGCGCGACGAGGTCGTCCCCCTCGACGCCCTCGACCTTCACCTCCGAGACGCCGAGCGCCGCGAGCCCCTCCCTGAATATCCGGAGCTGCCCCGCGAAGTTCTCGTAGTCCGCCTCCGTCATAGCCCCGCGCCTCTTCCCGTCCTTCCCGAGCTTGTAGGTCGGGAGGATTTTTCTCCGGAAGGCGGAGGGGGAGTCCCACGTCACGACGACCCGCTCGGGCTCGAACATCCGGATCTGACGGAAGAGCTCCAGGAACGAGCCGTGGATCATGCTCGTCCGCTCCCCGCCCTCGGCCGCGAGCCACTTCGGGTAGGCGAGGAAGTTCCGCATTACAAGATTTTTTGCGTCGATGCAGAGAGTCTTTGTCTTCATACTACGCGGCATCTCCTGGAGTTCCTATATTAAGTTCAATCGTCATCTCTACCTTTTCCGTGCTGTTTTATGTACTTTTCCGTGCTTTTTTATGTACTCTACCGTATCATTACGGAGTGGTGTCCCTTCTGCCATATGTGATAGGAACTCCTCGAATTGCTCCAGCTTCCCCCATGCCATAAATGGGATAGCCAGCCACTCCACGCGACTCTCACAGCCCTTAAAGTCCCGCAGGAGTCGCAAGGTTGTCGTGACCTCTTCCGAAGTGTAGATATTCGTCAAGAAATCTGTAATCGCCATAGGTTAGTCTCCTTACGTAGAGATTAGACGATTGCAACGAGGACACCGTAGGATGTCCAGCACTTTAATCGGCACTACACCGGACTCGGCGATCTGGTTCATTGATCCCTCTCTATCTTCATATTATGATACATCTTATATTTTCCATGATAGGCGGAATCTAGACGTCGGCGGCGTCGATCTTCCGCATTTCTGCTGCCAGTCTACGAATGACTTCCCGGCACGCCTTCTCGGTTCGTGCCGGGAGGGCGACGTGACAGAGCTTCATCGCCCCATAGTAGGTTAGCTGCTTCAGATAGACGCGCGTCGCGAACGTCGCCGCTACTTCCAGTTCATCATCGGTCCACCGCTTCTTCCCGTATAGCTCGGGGCCTCGTAGAGTCATGCCATTCCCCTAGGTACCGTTGACCTTCGAGAGGTAGCTCGTCCAGATCTCCGCCCGCTTCGGGCGCGGAATGCCGAGTATCTTCATCGCCCTGGCGAGGGCGATCTTCCGTCCCGTCGACTTCCTGAACTCGTCCCGATGACTACACTCTGCGTGCCCGGTAGCAGCTGGGATCGTCCCGCACGGCCGCATCTTCGCGAGGCACGGGAAGCGATGAATGGTGCAGAACGTCGTCCGCTTCCCGTCATATATGCAGTAGTGAAAGTGCACGTTATACTTAGCCCCCTCTACGTCTGCGAGTATCATCTCGACTCCTTCCATTTTCTAAGTTCAGGGATAGAGTAGAACACCGGCTTCCCGACCTTCTCCGCGTACGCCACCTCCTGGTCCGACCCGTACGACTCCCCGGGGAGGCGGAGGAGGCAGTCGCAGACGTCGATCCAGGCGAAGTCGAAGGGGAGGAAGTACCCGTAGACGTCGTCCTTCGGGGAGATCATATTCCAGAGCGCCTGGAGCTGCGGGAGGAACGGGACGAAGCCCTCCGCCATGAGTTCGTCGGCGGCCTGGACGGCCGCGTGAATCCCCCTCTCCAGGCCGGAGCGCATCGGCCCGGCCACGTAGACGCGGACGATCATCGGAGAACGGAGAGGAGCATCTCGGCCACCTCTCTCTGAATTTCTGGAATCATGTACATGTAGATCCTGTAGATCAGGATACCCCCGAGCGCGAAGCTGAGAAGATTGAGAAGCAGATTCATAATTTTACTTCCTCCTCCAGGATCTCCGGGTGCTTGGCGAGGACGTCCTCGATCTCGTACCACGGGAACCGCCGCCTCTCGTACTCGAACATCTCGGAGTCGCCGATCCGAGTGATCCGCTCCTCGTCCGCGAGGAGGTCGGCGAAGCCGCTCCAGGGGACGAGGCCGTCCGTGAAGTTGATGATGACCTCGCACTTCTGAAACGGCGCCCCGACCTTGTTCTTGACGACCTCGACGACAGCGCGCCCGGCGACGGGGAGGCCGCGGTCGAAGAGCTTCCGCTTGTGCCCCTTGTAGAGCACCCCCTGCGAGATCCGTATGCGCTGCGACGTGTGGAACCCCATAGCCTCCCCACCGGACGTCGTTTCGGGGTTCCCGAACATCACGCCGATCTTCTGCCGCGTCTGATTTATGACGACGAAGACCGTCCGCTCCCGGGCCACGACGCGCGTCACGCGCCGGAGCCACGCGGAGATCGCCTTCGCCTTCGTCATGTCCGACTTCGTGAAGTCCTCCATCTCGTGCTTCGTCGAGGTCGCCGCGAGCGAGTCGAGGCCGATCACGAAGAGTACGTCGTCGTCGAGCTTCCGGAGGACGGTGCACGCGTCCCAGACCTCCTGGAACGCGTCCTCCACCGTGTCGGGCTCGTTGTGGAGCAGCGCCCTGAGGTTGATCCCGATCCGCGTCCCGAACGCCTCGTCGAACGTCGCCTCCGAGTCCTTGATCATGCCCAGGCCCCCGAGGAGCTGGGCCTGGGCGATGATCTCGTGGAGGAGGACGGACTTCCCGCTCGAGTAGGGGCCGAAGACCTCGACCGTCCGCCCGACCGGGATGCCGCCGCCCAGGATGCGGTCGACGGCCCTGTTCCCGGTCGAGACGAACTCGGCCCTCCGCGACGTCCTGACGTGCTCCGTGTAGATCTGCACGGGGTCGGGTGAGAGTTTGACCCCGCGCTTCTTCCTGTCCGCCGCGAGCTTCGCTAGCTCGGCGACGAGCTTCGCCGCGAGCTGCTCTACGTCCCTCTTCGACATTATCTAAACCCCTTTTCTTCCTGCGATTTACGAAGTACCTCCATAATCTTCTTTCGGGTACCGGGGATCTTCCCGGCCTCCCCGAGGAAGCCGTTGAATAGAAGTGCAGCTTCATCGTCCTGAGCTAGGACCCTGCCCTGCATCCAGAGGCAGTAGACCCTTACGGCCGCCTCCTCTAGCTTCGTGCGAGATCTCGGCATGGCTACGTTTCTACTCCCTACCGACGCCCGCGACCACGAGGCTCGGGCTCCGGCTCGCTCCTGCCGCTCTTCCCGCTCGACCTGTCGCGGAGGCGCGCCATCTCCCGCTCCGCGGCGTCGTCGTACTCGTCGCCGCGCCCGCGCCGAGTACTCGCCGGGGGCTCGTCGGGCTCCGGTTCCCTCCTGCTACGTCCACCGCGAGCTGGAGCCTCCTCCGGCTCGGGCTCCCTCCTGCTACCCCGCTGACGCGCCGGGGGCTCGTCGGGCTCCGTCTCCTTTCTGGAGCGCCCGGTGGTGGCGCTGCGCTCATCCTTCTCCTCCGCCGTCCTGCTATTGACGATCTCCATCGGGTCCTCGCCGTCGAGGACGCGCTCGAGCTCCGCCTTCGAGAAGAGCCGGACCCTGACGTACTCCTCGAGGTCGAGCATCTCGAGGACGATCCCCTCGTCCACGTCCGTCGGGTCCTTCTCCGGGTAGACCTGGTACTTGGTCTCCAGCCCCTTCCCGGACTTCTTGACGTTGAGGTCGTACCCCCCCTCGAGCTGATAGAGCATAGGATACTTGCCAGTCAGGTACTCCATGATCTGATTAAAGATCATCGGTCCCATCGACCAGAACCGGGGCTTCCCGTCGTCCTCGTCGACGTCGAGGGCCTGACAGAGCCACCGCCCGCTCACCCGGATCTCGTCCGCCGCCGCGACCTCGCTCGACTTCTTCGAGAGCTTCTTGACTTCGGCGACGTACTCGCAGACCGGGCAGTCCTCGTCGGACATCCGGGTCCTCCCGTCCATCGAGATGCAGAGCCGGGGGCAGTAGACGTTGCCCTTCTTCGACTCCCCGAGGCTGAAGTGCTGCCCGATGTAGATGTAGAACGGGTCGCCCTTCGTCAGCGGGGGGAGGAGGCGGACCATGTTCAGCCCGTCCTTGAGCGAGATCCACTCAGCGCTTCCCCCGCCCCCGCTCTTCGCCTTCGCGCTCTCCCGATCCTTCTTGTACCGCTCCATGAGCTCGTCGTCGACGACGCCCAATCCAGCCTTCCGTCCGCGTTCCTCGCGTGCCATGATCGAAACCTCCTCTTGATGATATGTATGTACTTCCGAGACTTACTTACTCCTTAGGTTTCGGGTCTCGCCCTAGCTTCTGGATCTCGCGCTCCCGTCGCCATCCCATGAACCTAACGTAGAGTCCGTAGCAGAGGACGACGCCGATAGCGAGGACGAGGATAATGGTTACGAGCCCAAAGACGATCTCCGCCCCGCGGATCATCGCGGGATCTGGAGGAGCATAGCAGGTCCGCTCCCCGCTATGACCTGAGGCATCTGCCCGTTCCACTTCTGCTGCAGGACCTCCAGCTCCTTGAACCGGAGCGTCTCCGGGGACTGCTTCAGCGACTCTGCGAGGAGCTTGTTCGCGTTCGCCTCTCCCATCGCACGAGCGGTTCGTGCCTCGCCGTCCTTGACCGCCTGGAGGCGGAGGAACTCGAATCGCTGGACGTTCTGCTCTTCGATCTGCTTCGCCTCGATCGCCTTCGTGAAGCCAGGCGAGAACCCGAACTCGGTGAGGCTGACGTCGCGGACCGTAATATTGTACTGCGAGAGGCGGACCTTCAGTCCGCTCAGGATCTCCTCCTTGAGCCTCGGGCGCTCCTGGATGATCTTCTCGACAGGGAAGTGCGCCGTCGCCGCCTTGATGACCTCCGAGACGGCGGGTCCGATGACGCGAGAGATGAAGTCTGGCCCTACCGTGAGGAGCAGCTGATGACACTCTACACCGTCTATCTGGAAGTTAAGGACGACGTCGGCGTGGACTTCCTGGAGGTCCCGGCTCGCCGCCGTGAGCTTCTCAAACTTCAGGGCCTGGACCTTGACGTCGAGGCTATACATCGTCGTCGTGAAGGGGTTATACCAGTACAGCCCCTCCGGGTAGCACTTCGCCTCCATCTTCCCCCAGTAGGCAAAGACGGCGCGGTCTCCGGGGTGCACGACACCCCAGCCGCACCCAGCGGTGAGCCCCATCATAGCAATCGCCAATAGAAGCGCCTTTTTCATCGCTACCGTCTCCTCTCGGGTTTCGTAGTACCGCGTTCGCTCCGGAGCTGCTCCCTGTACCGCGCCTCCCGCCCCTCCTTCTCGTGAATCCGCTCGGCGAGCCTCCCTGGGTCGCCCCCGTCCATCTCCCGCCGCTTGTTGCTCGCGATAGAGACCATGAGCTGCATGCGGTGCTCCAGGGCGTCCCGCATCCCGTCGAGGCGGTCGACCGTCCTAGCCATGTCGAGGTACGCGAGGTCTGCCTTGATGTACGCCTCCTGCTGCGGGAAGTACGCCTCGACCGCGTGCCCCGTCGGCCGCTTCCCGTCGGGGCCTACTTCACCCAGGTACTCGAGGACGATCGCGCCCTCGACCTGATCGCGCACCGACTTCAGGCGCTCGCGCTCGTACTTCGCGTCCGCGTAGAGCTGCCCGATCCACGCCACCTTCGCCGCGTGCTGCCCCATGTCCTCGTTAAGGTTCTCCCGGTCCGTCTCGACGTAGGGGATAGGCTTCACCCTCCACGCGGGGCGACCGTCGAGGGACGGGATAATAATCTCGAGGTTCGCCGGGTCGAAGATCGTTTCCTTGGCCATTTATCTTGCTCTCCTTTCCAGTTCGAGGATGACTGCAGCGTCGTCCGGGACGACGTCGTAGATAGAGCCCGGGAGCGTCCGCCTGAGGAGCTGCGCGAGACCGAGCTTGATGAGCTGCAGGTCGCTCAGTCTGCGCTTCCGCAAGCGCGCGATCTCCCGGAGCGTAACCTTCTCGTGCAGGGCGATGCGATCTGTCTCGGACATCACTCACCCCTTCCTTTCCATTCTTCGAGAGTCGGGGCGTGCTCGTAGAGGAAGAGTACCGGCTTCTCGCACGCCGCGAGCATCTCCCGGAGCTTCGCCCTCAGGCCCTCGACGCTCCTGCTACTGGGTAGCGGCTCTTCGTACTGCATAAAGTGATCGTTGAGTATGGGTCCGAGATCGCCCAGCCGCTTCCTAGGAACTAGGTTGACGTCCTCGATGCGAAAGGAGAGGTCCTCGCCTCGATTTATGAAGGCTACGACGACGCGGAAGTTGTAGCTCACGACGGCTCCTCCATCTCTTCCCTCCAGCGCCTGAGGATCAGGTCGCTCTTCTCGGAGAAGACCTTCAGGAACTCGTGGGGCTGGATCTTGAGGTAGACGAAGAGGTTCAGCCAGTAGTTGCCGATGTCGACGTGCTCCTCGAGCGCGGCGTGCCGGTCGAGTGTCGCGGGGGAGCGGTGGTCCTTCCAGTTCGTCGCGCGGTCCAGGAACTCGAAGACCTCGGAGGCCATCGAGAGGACCTGCTGCTTGATGATCTCGGAGACCTCCTCCTCGGTGAGGTCCTCGAGGTCCTTCTGGTACTTCCTCCTCACGTAGATACGCTGGAACTCCCGACGCCTTTCGAGTAGGTCGGACATCGTAAACATCATCGTTCGGTTCCTTTCCTCCGACGAAAGAGACGCTGCGCTCTCGACCGTTAGACTACCCCGATTCTCTCCTTTCTCCTAGGCGAAAAGCGCCCCCGAGGAGCCCCGGAGCGCCCCCTAGGGGCGACTTTAAGGCCCCGCCGAGGCTTCCCCCTCTCCCCGACCGTCGAGGACGCGCCCGAGCTCTTCGGGCCGGGGTATCCGGGACTTAATGTAGGACTTCAGATCGACGAGTCGCTCGAGGGCGGCGTCGCTCACCGGCGACGGCTTCCCCTCCGGGGAGAGAGTGTACGTCGTAGACCGATCCTGCCGCACCTTCCTCACCGCAATGTCCTGTCCCTCATCTGCGTCGAGGAGGTCCGGGTAGGTCCCGGTGAGGAACCCGAGGAGCTGCCCGTATACGGGGAGGCCGAAGCTCCAGAGGAGCGGCGCGTCGACGTCGTCGCCGTCGCGGTCGAGGACCTGACAGACCCACCGCGTCACGGCGCCGAGGTCCCTCGCCCGGGAGAGCTCGCGGCCCCGCCGCGCGCTTCCCCTGACGAGATCGGTGTACTCGCAGACGGGGCAGGACCAGTCGACGAGCGGGGTCCGCCCGTCGAACCCGAGGGTGAGGCGGGGGCAGAATACCCCGGCCCTCCGCTCGGACCCGAGGCCGAAGTGCTGTCCGACGACGATGCTGTACTGATCCCCCTCCCCGTACGGCGGGAGGATGCGGACGACGTTGACCCCGTCCTGGAGCTGGAGCCACCCTATCCCCCCACCCCCGCCGGCGCCACCCCCACGCTTCGACGCCTCGTAGTCCCTCCGGTAGCGGGCGAGGAGCGCCGCGTCCGGTCCGTAGTCCAAGACCATTACTTAGTCCTCTTCTTCTCCGAGGTTGGCCAGCCGCACTTTCCGCAGAGCGGGAAACGCAGAGAGATTATTCCGTTGCACTCGGGGCAGCGTCCCATTACTCGTTCACCTCCTCGTCGTCCTCGTCTCCATTTCTACTGCTCTTTACCGCTTGCTTCTCTGGGAGCTTCTTGACGAAGAGGTCCCGCCAGGAGACGTGGGGGTAGCAGACCTCCAGGATGCGGTAGGATGGCGGGTAGATGACCTTGTCCCAGTAGTAGCGGTGGTCGTACTTCCCGTCGAAGTCCTCGGCGTGCACGCCGACGAGCGTCGGCGACGACTCCGTGATGACGTACGGGACCTTCATCCCGACGTAGTACTCGCCGCCCCTCGCCCGGAACGCCTCCGCGACCTTGACGTGCACCCCCTTCGTCTTATACTGCTCGATCCCCTTCATGAGCCCCTTCGTGATCGTGATGTCTTCGAGCCCCAGGTCGTCCCCGAGGACCCGCTCCCGCTGGTCGAGCATGAAGTCGAGGATAACCCGCACGGGACGCCGGTCGCGGACGATCATCTCGATCAGGGTCTTCTGGACCCTCCGGGCGTACTCGATGCCGTCGGAGCGCATGCACTCGAGGCCCTTGACCTCCGTGAACGACGCCTCCTTCCCCTTGTACATAGTCATCAGTCCGGCGTACCGCTTCTTCCGGACGAAGAACATCCGCGAGAAGTAGTTCTCGTACTCCAGCTCCACGCGGAAGCGGTCGTCCGGGACGCCGAACTTCTCCCGGAGGTGGACGCGGAGGTACTCGTTACAGCGCTTCACGAAGTTCTCCCCTTCTATCGCGGGGAGCTTGACGTAGAGCGAGTCCGTGTCACCGTAAAGCGGAACAATTCCCTCGCGCTCCGCAAACTCGAGCGCCTGCTTCAGGACGTACTGCCCGGAGAGCGTCACGGCCTCGGCGATCTTCGGGTTGAAGTAGCGGCTAGAAACAGATCCTAAATCCCCGTAGAAGCTGAGCCCCAATCTTTTGAAAGCGTAAGATATTCTGTAGTACAAGAGAAATAGATCAGATCCAACGGGCTCGTTCGCCTGCATCTCTGAGTAGATCTTCCGCTTCTCCCCCGTGTCCTGAAAGATGAGCGGGACGAACCCCGGGGTCTTTACGAGGAACTTCGCCCCTGTCGGGCACTCGATCCACTCGTCCGGTGAGAGGGCCGTCGCCTGCTCGTTGGTGACGTACGTCTCCGGGCTTATGTTGAACCCGATCATGACGCTCGGGTAGAGCGACTTGAAGTCGAGCGCCGCGACGTCGTCGAAGATCCCCGTCTTCGGGGCGAGAACGAAGCCGCCCTCGTACGCCTCCCACTCGTGCGACTTCTTGTACTCCGCCCTCCCCGCCGCCCCGAGCGCCCGGATCTTCTTCGAGCGGAAGTGAATACCGGTCTGCTTCCCCCGCTTCAGGAGGAGCGAGTCGATCTTCGTCGCGATGTGGTAGTCCTTCGTAAAACTATTTCCAATTCTGCAAAATACCTGCTCGATCTTCGCGAATCCCATGTGCTCCTCCAGCTCCAGGAGGAGGCGGGCGTCCCAGCGGTTGTACTCCTCGAGGATATCCGGAGCCTGCCGGTAAAGCTCCAGGAAGGTCGAGATCTTCAGGCCCCGCTCCCGCGCCATGGTGCGCCAGTCGAGCTTCTCCTTCTTGAGGATGTGCTTCGCGATGCTCTGCAGCGCGTACGACGTGTTAACGCTCGCCCCCCGCTGGAAGTACCGGTGCCAGACGCCGAGGAGGTCGATGATGTGGATGGTCTCCCAGCACGTCGCGCCCATACGGAACCGTCGCATCCGCTGGCGGAGGATCGGGAAGTCGAAGTTATTCCCGTTCCACGCGTAGAGAACGTCGATGCCCTCGAGGACCTTCATGAACTCCGCGAGCATCTCGCGCTCGGCGCGGTCGGTCTCCTTCTTCAGGAGGAGGAACCCGCGCTCTGGCTTCCGGGTGCGGTCGGCCCAGATAATCTCCCACGCTATGGAGAGGATGCGCCTGTCGGCGAGGGTCTTCCAGTCCGTCAGGGGGACGGTGTCGTCCGTCTCGATGTCGACGAACATCTCGTCGTAGACGTCGAGGATCTTGATGTCGTAGTCGGTCATGAAGCGGCGCATCGGCGTGAGGTCCGCCTCGAAGTGCTCGACCCCTAGCCCCTCGAGCTCGTCGAGCATCGTCCGGAGGCGCCGGTCCTCCTTGTACTTGTCGATGACGCGGTCGTCCCAGAGGGAGAGGTCGCTCTCGAGGACGTGCTCCCGGAGGGCCCACGTCCGGACGACGTGCCGCCCCGCGTAGACCTGGGTCCACTCCGGGTTGACGTCGTCCGCCACGAGGCGGTGGAGGAGGCCGTCGCGCATCCACCTCGAGACGAACGACGCCGGGACCTTCTCCACGAGGTCGCGGGTCCGGAGGTAGAAGTACCACTCGAAGTCGGTGATGACCTCGTGCCGCTTCCTCCCCTTCGCGTCCTTGTAGACGAGGACCACGTCGGTCCCGTCCGTCCACGCGATGGAGTAGGCGCGGTCGTCGTTCCAGGGACGACGCTCGAAGACGACGCTCCTCGACTCCAGCGCGGCGATGACCCTCTTGTCCTCCTGGTGCCGCTCCGTCTTCGCCTGGTCGGCGCCCGACATCGTCTGCGTCCGGATGCCCGCCAGGACCACGGCCCGCCCGAGCGCGTCGATCACGCGCTGCCGGTTCATGAAGTCCGTCGGGTTCCGGAGGAAGTAGCTCGGGTGATAGAGCGGGACGACGATCCCGAACTCCGTCTCGAACTCCCGCCCGACGACCTCGGCCATCGGTAGCGTCTTCGGGACCCCGAACGCCTGGGCCGCCGTGAGGCCCCAGGCGACGATGACGCGAGGCTTGACTATCGCGAGCTGCGGGAGGAGCCACTTCTCCATACAGATCTCGACGGCCCTCTCCGGTGGCTTCGCGATCCCGCCCTTCTCGTTCCTTCCCGGAAAGCACTTAGCAGTGTTATCAATCCAGAGGTCGGCGCGAGTGATCTCGACCGACTTCCAGAACTCGTCGTGGAGCTGCCCCGCGCGCCCGACGAACGGCTCCCCCCGCTTGTCCTCGTCCGGCCCCGGGGCCTCGCCGACCGAGGCGATCCTAGCCTTGGGATTTCCTATCCCGAAGACAACCTTAGTCGACGTCTTATGGCACTCGCACGCGGTGCATCGACTCATCCCCCGATCTCCTCCAGTATGAACTTCATGATATTCTCGGCGTCCGAGCTCTCCGCCCGGAGGACCGGAATGCCCCTATCTGATATCTCCTGGAACCTCTCTTCGTACTTATCGACGATGAGCTTGACTCGGTCTAGCGTATAGCGGTCGCGACAGCACGGGCGGGCCTGAATTCGCTCGAGGAGCGCCTCCGGGGAGGCGGAGAGCCCGATGAGCCGGACGTCATAGAGCCACTCTGGGCGGAGGAGCCAGTCAGGGTTCTCGACCCCCCGGATGCGGTTGTAGACGACGGACGTAACCGTCGACCACCTGTCGAAGACGTAGGTCTCCGTCGACCGATAGAGTGACGTGAAGACCTCGTGCCCCCGCCGCTCCGCCCCGAGCGAGTAGTAGTCCCCGTCCGAGTCGTGTCGGTGCGGGAGGGTCACGAAGTGCGGCCGGTCGTGAAATATCTCGCGCCGTCGGGCGCGGAGGCATTCCACTACCGACGACTTCCCGGTGGCGTTGGCGCCTTCGACGATGAAGATCACTCGCCCTAGCCTCTCTTGATTATGACGCGTGGTGTCGGTGGCGGATCGAAGGAGGAGTCGTCCCAGCGCTCTGTCTTCACGTACTCCCAGTTCGAGACGTCGCCCCCGGACCTCACGGCGTGCTGCATGAGGAGCCCCGCGGCTACGGAGCGCGCCGCCAGCTCCGTCTCCTCTCGGACGATGGCCAGGAAGCGGTACTCCTCGCTCGAGACGTGGCGGTAGATCACACGCCAGGTAGTCGGGTCTTCTTTACCCTTACTCATATTACGTACCTCCAAGAAGTACGATTAATGACGTTCCGAATTTGCCTATATGTTACTTTAAAATTACTAGCGATATCCTTGGAGGAGATAGATTTTATATAAAGATCCCGAATTTTACGAACCTCCTTTTTCGTTAGCCATCCTCTATTACGTTTAATCCTCTCAGATATTTTATTCAAGTAGTGATCTTTTCCTCGTGGCAGCCTACCCTTCTGTTTCGCGTCCTGCATATTATCCTTTGGTGTTCCGAGGAAGAGGTGCTTCGGTCGACCGCAGGGTTGACGGTCGCATGTATGGCAGACGTAAAGAGCTGGAATATGCTCTGGGATTGGACCATAGACTAGCTCCCAGATCTTCCGTACTGGAGCTCTGTTCCTAGGGCTATGCCAATCCCAGCACTTACCGTTTCGGTAAAAGAACGTCTTATGCGGAGGGCGGTACTGGCCTTCCCTATAAAGAATTGTCAACTCTTCCGGTGATCTAACTTGCACCATAATCTCTCCGAATCTTCTCGATTTGGGTCCACGATATACGCTCGGAGTCCAGCTTGCGATCACATGACTGCCAGCACGCATTGCAGCTCTCATACGACTGGATCTTCTCCCGAACGGCAGGGTCGGCCCAGATCTCCTCGAAGGGACGCTCGAGGACGTTCCCGAGGACCACGCCGAGGTTCTGGCAGAGCAGGAGGCGCCCGTCCTGCATCACGAGTGGATGATAGTAGATCCCCCGGCAGGGAGTCTTCCACCCCTTCGCCCACGGCGTGTAGAGCGAGACGTACTTGTCCCAGTAGAGGTCCGCCACCTCGTAGTACACCGGGACCGTCCGCTTCGTGAACTTCGAGAAGATGGAGATGGCCGCCGCGTAGCCCACCCGGACGTCTATACCGTAGTAGGCCGCAAACTCTATGACTTTCTCCAGATCCTCTCGAGTATTGTATTGAGAGACCGTATAGGCGAGCCGAAGGAACGTCTCCGGGTGATGAAGGTGGATCCAATCGCAGATATCACGGATGTGGTTGAAGTTCCCCGGGGCTCCGCGGATCTCATCGTGCTTCGGCCCGAAGGCATCAACGGACATCGAGAGGTTCGTAATCCCCCCGGCCTCAGCGTAGACCTGTTTGATGCGCTCCGGGAGGATACCGTTCGAGAACATGTAGTACGGGTGTCCCCGCTGGTTGAGCCCACGTATGATCCGGAGGTACTCCGAGTGTACCGTGAACTCCCCGCCGAGGAGGACGAAGGCCGCGTCCCTGAGGAGCGGGAGGTCGGCGAGCCTGAGGATCTCGTCGGCGGGGAACTCGACGCGCTCCTTCTCCATCCAGATATCACAGGTCTGGCACCCGGAGTTACAGATCGACGTCGAGAAGACCGAGAGGTCGATGATCTCGAACGGCTCTAGCGGCTCCCGGTCCGACCGGCGCTGCGTCGCGCTGTGCCGTGGCTCGTAGATCATATCAAGTCATCCCCTATCTCGTCAATGGCCTTTGTGCGCCACGGGCGCCTGGCGATGAAGGCGTCGAAGTCTTGTACTTCATGCGGCTTAACCCTGTAGCCGTGCGTTATATGGAAGTTGAAGTTTATGATGACATCATCTCCCCTCGGTATATCGTAGACGCGACCGTAGCAGAGAATCTTTACGGCACGGGGTGCGACGAAGCGCACGGTAAACCACATCTTCCCATCCCGAAGAAAGCAATCTAGCGTTCCCCCCTCCGTCCTCGCGATGGTCCACGCGTCTAGGAGGCTGTAGGGGTCGCACCACGCGCAGTCTATGAGGAGTGCCTCCGGTTCCATCGAGGCGCCGCTCGTATCTGCCTTTCTAGCTGGAAGAGGACTTGGTAGGGGCTTCAGCCAGTCAAACATAGATCAGTTCCCTTTCTCGAGGAGTTGATTGATCTGCGGCTTCATCACCTTCCACGTCTCCTCGAACGCCTCGAGCCTCGCCCGACCTACGCTATAATGGCGGAGGCTTCTGAAATCGTTCTTCGTGAGGCCGAGGACCTCCGAGAGGGCGTGTGCGATTCCCTCTGACGTCACCGGGCTCGGTATCCACCCGAGCCACTCGATCTCTGAGTTCATGAGCTCCCGGTAGCAGGGGGCGTCGAGGAGGACGGGAACGGCACCGGCGTACATCGCCTCGCGGACGCCCATCCCCCCGTGCATGTTATCGTTCATCCCCACGACGATCCGGCTCCGCCTGAGGAGATCCGCGTACTTCTCCTGGTCTCCGGGATCGTCGAGGATCTCTACGTCGTCCTTCGAGAGACCCGCCATCTCCTCCGGATTCGACCGGAGGTAGCGCGTCGTGTCGGTGAACGCGACCAGGATGCCGCTCCCTGTCTCTTTCCGGAGTATCTTGATAGCCTCGATGAACTCCCGGTGGTGCGTGTAGTTACTCGCCGACGCCCTGAAGACGAAGAGGACGTTCACGGGGGGCTTCCCGGACGGCGGGAGGACGAGGAGCCGGTCGAGTTCCTCCTGGTCGAACGAGAGGGGCCACTTAGCAAGAGCGGTCGGATTACTCGACCAAATAAACTTGAGCATCGTCTCGGATGGAACAGTAACTAGGTCTGAATTTTGAATACTAAGGTCTACGAGCGGAGACATCCACGGCCAGGGCTCTGCGTCCGGGGAGACGGTAAACATACTTATCACCCTCGTCTCAGGGTAGAGCTTCTTCAGGGGCCAGCCGATAAGCTCGTGCATATTGAAGACGAGATCGGCGCGAGCTACTCCACCTTCCCTACCTACTCCACCTTCCCCGCCCCCGAAGATATAGTCCCACGACCGGACGGGCCACTCGAGGCGCTGGAGTCGGTTATCCGGTAGAATCCTACAGCTATAGATCCACTCTTCGGGGACGACCTTCGAGAGGTCGTCCCCCCAGAACTTAATATCCGGCGCGACGAACCTGATCTGATCCGCCATGCTCTCCCGTAGGAGCCGCTCGCCGATGAACTGGAGGATCTTCGTGGAGCCGCAGCTCCGGAAGAGGAACTTCCCCGTCTCCTTATTCTGCTGCGAGAAGAACGGATAGAGGACGACGACGCGCTTGGCCATGACCTACCTCCGCGATATAAGTGAGTAGAGCACGTCACCGACGCGAGCCCTTAGCGTCGAAGAACGAGGTCCAGCTCCCACCCTCCCTGCGGTTGGAGGGGATGGGTCCGAGCCGTGTCTCGGCGGGGTCACCATAGGCGAGGGAGTAGATCGTCACGGGCTTCCCCAGCTCCCGGAGGGCGAAGGCCAGGCTCTCCTCGTCCCCAGTCGCGCCGAAGGTCAACGAACCCTGATCAACCTCTGCAGGAGCGTCAAAGTCTGGGGTTGACAGGATAGCAACCGGGATCTTCCCCTCGCTCTTCATGTTGATGCTGTTCGGGAAGCTCCCCGGCTTGATGTCGATGGCGACCGTGAGCGTTAGGACATCTGTGATCTTCGCCACGAAGGCGTCGTCGTTGCCGC
>Ga0209751_10003087_pt1 | contig 16270 bp, 14 predicted proteins | sample RifCSP13_1_FD_184019 | JGI IMG/M metagenome (GOLD analysis project Ga0209751, IMG submission 184019) | Soil microbial communities from Rifle, Colorado - Rifle CSP2_sed 13_1 (SPAdes) (version 2) | ecosystem: Environmental > Terrestrial > Deep subsurface > Rock core/Sediment | place: Rifle... | reverse complement strand
CAGGGGCACAAGATAGATCAGGCAAAGGACAAGAGTTTTTGGTCAGTACGAGTCAGTCGCGATATTCGACTGATCGTCCACAAGACCAACGCAAGCTTTCTGTTGTGTTACGTGGGCCACCACGATCCTGCTTATCAGTGGGCTGAACGCCGAAAACTGGAAACCCATCCCACGACAGGCGCAGCGCAGTTAGTCGAGATTCGCGAGACTGTCAAAGAGATCACTGTCCCTAAATATGTCGAGGTCGAGCAGCCAGCCCTTCAGCAGCCACCGTTCCTTGCGAATATCTCTGATGAGGAACTACTTGCTTACGGAGTGCCGACCGATTGGCTGAAAGATGTACGCCAGGCCAACGAAGACTCCATTCTAGACCTGGCCGACCATTTACCCGGTGAAGCAGCAGAAGCATTGTTGAATTTAGCTACCGGTAAGACGCCGCCAATTCCTCAACCAGCCGCAACGGGAGCCGATCCATTTGAGCATCCGGATGCGCAGCGGCGCTTTCGCATAATGAGCAACGTCGAGGAGTTGGAGCGAGCGCTTGAATACCCATGGGAGAAATGGAGCGTCTTTTTGCATCCGGCGCAACGCGAGTTAGTTAAAGGAGATTACAGCGGGCCAGTTCGTGTCTCGGGTTCGGCGGGAACCGGAAAAACAATCGTCGCGCTGCACCGGGCTGTTCATTTGGCCCGCACTCATCCTGATGCAAGGGTGCTGCTCACCACGTTCTCCGACACGTTGGCAAATGCTTTGCAAGTAAAACTAAGACGACTCATAAGCAATGAGCCTCGTCTCGGTGAACGAATAGAAGTTCACTCTTTGAACGGGATTGGCCGGCGACTCTATCAGTTGAACCTTGGGAAACCACAGCTCGCAGATCGCGAGATCATACGCACTAGTCTCGAGGAAGCCGCCGGCAAGGTAGAGGGGCACAAATTCGGCATTCGCTTCTTGCGGACAGAGTGGGAGCAGGCTGTTGATGCTTGGCAGTTGGAGAATTGGGAGGCATACCGGGATGTGACCCGATTGGGTCGGAAAACAAGGCTCCCGGATAAACAGCGGAAGGTATTGTGGTCTATCTTCGATCAAGTGCGTTCCAGTCTTGAGACTCAGAACCTGATCACGGACGCAGAGGTGTTTACGCGTCTGGCTACCCACCTTGCCGCGAGCAAGCATCCGCCTTTTGACTTTGCTGTGGTGGATGAGGCGCAAGATGTTAACCCATCCCAGTTGCGGTTCCTCGCTGCGCTGGGCGGCGGCCGACCCAACAGCCTGTTCTTTGCCGGCGATTTGGGACAACGAATTTTTCAGGAAGCATTTTCGTGGAAATCACTGGGTGTTGATATTCATGAACGCTCGAATACGCTTCATATTAACTACCGGACGTCACATCAGATCAGAGCGCAGTCCGACAGATTGCTGTCACCCGAAGTGTCCGATGTTGACGGCAATACCGAAGAACGCGGGGGAACGCAGTCGGTTTTCAACGGCCCGGTGCCTACCATACTGACTCTCGACACGCCGGAAGAGGAGATCAAATCCGTGGCACAATGGCTCGCAGGATTGGAGAATGAGGACGTTAAGCCACACGAAATTGGTGTTTTCGTGCGATCGGCGGCTCAACTGGATAGAGCGCGCGCGGCCGTGGATCTGGCTGGCCTACCTTTCAAAGTGCTTGACGAGCATTTGGAAACGACAAGCGGTTATGTATCGATCGGGACTATGCACCTTGCCAAGGGTCTCGAATTTCGTGCTGTAGTTGTTATGGCTTGTGACGATGAAGTGATTCCTTTGCAGGAACGAATCGAAACGGTAACGGACGAAGCGGATCTCAAGGAAGTCTACGAAACCGAACGCCACCTGCTTTACGTTGCCTGCACCCGTGCGCGTGATTTTTTGCTTGTGACAAGCGGAGATACGCCATCAGAATTCCTCGACGATCTGCATGCGTAACGTTCCTACTGCAAACTGACTCGCTCATCCAAGGTGTTTTCCTTTGTACAGTTTTCTATGGCATCAAAGCTCACAAAATATGACCTGGATAATGTTACAGATTACCTAGAATTTGAGTCATTCTGTCATGACTTAATGTCGAGGGAGGGATATAAAGACATCGAGCCGTTGGGGGGCAACAAGGACAAGGGACGTGATGCCATTCATGTGGATAAGTCGACGGGTACAGTGACTATATTTACATATAGCGTTCGTGAAGATTGGGAGGAAAAACTCTACGAGGACTTGGAAAAAATAGCTGTTGTGCATAAGCATCATTGCGACCGTGTCATCTTTCTAACGACTGGTAGACCTACGGCGACTGAAAATGACAATGTAAAACAGGATGTCAAGAAAGAATATGGCTTCAATCTTGAGGTTTATGACCTAGAGCGAATAGCAACGTTAGTCGATAATCAGTACCAGGATCTGAGGTTCCCTCATTCCAATATCTTCTTTGTTTCTTCACATGTAATTAACACTTTCTCACCAGGTAATGACCTCGACCGAAAAGCCTACGCAGAATATCTTTTGAGATTGCATGAGGAGTGGCTTCACAGATACACGCCTCTGCTCGCGAAGCATCGTGAAGTAGATACGTATGCGGTTCTGACAGGCTCAAGCCGAGCGGACACACCTGATATTCCCGTTGGCATGATTCCGGAGGCCGGTGTGGTTTCCGTGCTGTTGGGAGAGTCTGGTTCCGGCAAGACAACGGCTCTCTGGAGAATCTGTGTTGAGGCCAGCAAGGCCATCGTCGACGGTAGATCGGAAAAGCTCCCGGTTCTTCTGAGCTTGAAAGGGTGGTCCAATACCCAAATTTGTAGAAATTTAGTTCAGGATCAATCCGACCTTTTGGATACAGGTCGAGAAGCATTGGGCTTATCACTTGGAAGCAATCGAATGATCGCTATTGTTGGCGATCTAGAAATCTTCATAAAGTGAGTACTCTTTGGGGGGATCGGATAAGAAGAGCGTTTCGTGGGGAACAACGTTACTTTCCGGGGTAATACTCGATTTTTCAAGGTACGACTTAATTCTTCGTAGACAGGTGAATGGCGTTTTCACCGCTTCATTCCACCGTCACCGACTTTGCCAGGTTGCGTGGTTGGTCCACATCGCAGCCACGTCTCACTGCGATGTGATATGCAAGCAACTGCAGAGGAATAATAGACAGTATTGGCGAGAGCAGATCGCTGACGGCCGGGATCTCAATGACGTGATCCGAGACTACTGATGACATTGTGTCGCCTTCCGTGAGCACCGAAATCACGATACCCTCCCGTGCCTTCACTTCCACGATATTTGAATGAGTTTTCTCGTAGCGGAGCTCCGATGAACGGTTACCCTCTTCGCGTGTGTTGATGAAGAGCACCGGCAAACGTTCGTCGATCAAAGCATTTGGTCCGTGCTTCATTTCGCCTGCTGGATAGCCTTCAGCATGAATGTAGGAGATCTCTTTCAGCTTTAGCGCGCCTTCAAGTGCGACTGGGAAGTTAATGCCCCGACCGAGGTAGAGAAAGTCCGTCGATCGAAAGAACTCTTTTGCCAACTCCTCAATCTCATCCGACTCATTCAGCAATCGTTCAAGTTTAACGGGCAGCTCAGCCAACTGCTGCGTATGGTGCATCCCGTCGGTTGGTGAAAGCGTGCCTCGCAACTCACCCAGATAAAGACCAAGCAGGTATAGCGCTATCATCTGCGAAGTAAACGCCTTGGTCGAGGCAACACCAATTTCGGGTCCGGCATGTGTGAGAATCGTACCGTCTGCTTCACGCACTATCATCGACCCCTGCACATTGCAGATCGCTAAGACTTTTGATCCTAGCTCCTTCGCTTCGCGGAGCGCCGCGATGGTATCTGCTGTTTCGCCGGACTGCGAGATAACCAGCAGCAAAGTATTTTCGTCCATTACTGGACCGCGATAGCGAAACTCTGATGCATAGTCGACATCGACTGGGACACGGGCCAGTTGCTCGATCATGTACTTACCTGCGAGTCCCGCATGCCACGATGTGCCGCAGGCTGCGACCTTTATCGAGGTGATCCGTTTGAAGTCCGCTTCCGTAATGTTCCGCATCTCGTCGAGGAAGACTCGACCGGTCGACAGTGAGATCCGTCCCTGAACCGTGTCTCGAACCGCCCGCGGCTGCTCGTAAATCTCCTTCAGCATGAAATGCTTGAACCCGCCCTTTTCGGCCATGATTGGATCCCAGGTAATTCGTTGGACGGCCGGCTGCACCGAGTTTCCCTGGAAGTCCGTCACTCGAACCGAGTCTCTGGTCAGGATAGCAATCTCTCCGTCACCCAGAAAGAAGACGTCGCGCGTGTGTTGCAGGATTGGTGGAATGTCTGAGGCGACAAAAAACTCGCGGTCCCCTAACCCAATTACAACTGGCGGACCTTGTCTGACTGCGATAACCGTGTCTGACTCGTCGGCATTAATAATTGACAAGGCAAAGATGCCACGAAGGTCTCTGGAGGCGCTGCGGACGGCTTTTTCGAAATTGCCGTCACGCTTCAAGTATTCCTCAATGAGGTGAGCAATGATTTCAGTATCAGTTTCCGTTACGAACTGGTGATCACTGTTGCTGAGCTGTTCCTTTAATTTGAGGTAGTTCTCAATGATTCCGTTGTGAACGACTACAACTCGACCGGTACAATCGCGATGTGGGTGAGCGTTCTCTTCGGTTGGTCTGCCGTGAGTAGCCCAGCGCGTGTGCCCGATACCGTACGTCCCATCGAGCGGATTGAGGCGAATGGCCTCTTCGAGGTTACGGAGTTTTCCTTCCGCGCGTCTAATTTCGAGCTCATGATCCTCATTGACGACCGCGATGCCGGCAGAGTCGTAGCCGCGATACTCAAGTTTTCGCAGGCCATCGATGATCAGGGGTACGACCTGCTTATTACCTACATAACCGACTATTCCGCACATAGAATCTCCAACGCGAGCATCGAAAAGCGTTCAAACGCTGATTACTTCAACTTCTTTTTTACAACTGCTGGAACACCCGCCACCAGTGAATCCGGTGGCACATCCTTGGTGACAACCGATCCGGCGCCGGTGACCGAGCCCTTGCCGACCGTCACCGGAGCAACCAGCATGGTATCAGAACCAATTCTTACGTCGTCTTCAATCACTGTCGGATGCTTTTGCCGCCCGTCATAATTGCAGGTGACGGTTCCGGCGCCGATATTCGTATTGTCTCCGACAGTCGCGTCCCCGAGATAGGTTAAATGCATCGACTTTGATCTTCGGCCGAGAGTGGACTTTTTCATCTCGACAAAGTTGCCAACCGCACCACCCTCTTTGACGTGGGCGTTCATGCGGAGATGCGCGAAGGGTCCGATGCTGCAACTTGCATCCACGTGAGAATCAACAATGACGCAATGGTCCTTAATAACTACGTTATCCCCAATACGTGAATTCGCAATTCGGGTCCCACTCCGAATTACGCAGTTTTCTCCGATCACTGAGGGCCCTTCAACCGTTACGTCAGGATGGACTACGCAGTCGCGCCCAAACTGGGCGTCCGAGCTAATGTATGCGCTCGAGGGATCGATAAACGTCACCCCAACCTCGGTCATCAACCGGCGGACGGTTCGACGACGCAACAGGTTTTCGAATTCCGACAGCTCAGCCCGAGTATTGATGCCGGACAACTCACGCGCATCTTTGTGCAGGTAGATCTCGACACGTTCGCCACTAGCTAGCAGAATGCCAGGAACATCGGTGAGGTAGTACTCTCCTTGCGCATTGGTAGGCTGGACCTGTTCCAATGCCTGAAACAGCTTGGGCGGATCGAAACAGTAGAACCCGGCATTGATCTCTTTGATTTCTCGCTCCTGTTCCGAGGCGTCTTTCTGCTCAACGATCTTCGAAAACCCACCTGCTGAATCGCGAATGACACGGCCATATCCCGTCGGATTTTCCAGGCGGGTACTGATAAGTGAACAGGCAGCGCCGGTGGAGCGATGCTGATCCAGAAGTGCACGCAGGGTCTCGGCACGGATTAGAGGTACATCTCCAGTCAAGACCAGAACCGGGGAAGTGTTTTGCTGAAGTCTATCGCGTGCCGCCATGACGGCATCTCCAGTACCTCGTTGCTGGGCCTGGTTGACGATGCTTACCAACTCAGGGGGAACACAGCTTCGGATGGCATTCTCGACCTCGTCTGCCTGATATCCAACCACCACATGGACCATCCGGGGCTGAAGCGGGAGTGCAATGCGACAAACGTGCTCGATCAAAGGTCGACCATCGAGTTCATGAAGGACCTTTGCTTTAGCAGATTTCATGCGTGTACCCAATCCCGCTGCGAGAATCAGAATGTCAGGCGTTGGTGGATGCGGCGTGGATTGCTGCATGAATTATGTTGAAGCGAGCGGGGTCAATGCAGCGTGTTGGTGGCAAGAGATGACGACTTGAGCGAGCTTCTCTGAATCGTGACGCACTTTCTCGCCGCGCTCCAGGAGGTCAGCTCGAATAATCTCAGCGTCTGGAGCAACAGCGGCATCAAACGACTCGTCCCAACCGAGTTGATACGACCCCTCAGCTCGATATCGTTCCGCTTGCTCGGTTCGAATCGGGCGATTGTTCACTACGACGTAGTCGAACTTGATCTCGGGAGCATAACTCTGGACAGTCTCCAGGTGTTGCGTGGCTGAGTATCCATCAGTTTCACCGGGCTGACTCATCAGGTTACAAATAAACACCTTAATGGCTCGAGCCTGGCCAATTGCGCCTGCGACTTTCGCAACCAACAGATTCGGTAAGATACTCGTGTACAAAGATCCCGGCCCTACAGTAATCAGATCAGCGGCTCGAATTGCGGCTAAAGTTTCAGGTAAGGGCAGACATTGCTCCGGTTCGAGGTGTAACGACTCGATCCCCACACGAGAGGCGGTGATCGACGTTTCCCCACGAACGATTGTCCCATCTTTCAATCGCGCGACAAGTCGGACATCATTAATGGTCGCGGGATAGATGTGGCCTTTGCTGGCAAGAATATCTGACGAGAGGCGAACAGCTTCTACGAAATCCCCGGTAACTTCCGTAAGGGCAGCGAGGAACAGATTGCCAAAGCTGTGGCCTCCGAGCTGCCCGTCTCCGCGAAACCGATACTGGAAGAGACGCGCCAAAAGGTTGGAATCTTCCGAGAGCGCTATCATGCAGTTGCGGATGTCGCCCGGTGGCAGCATTTGAAGCTCATCGCGTAAACGACCCGAGCTTCCGCCATCATCTGAAACGGTTACGATAGCGGAAAGGCTCTCGATCCATGGGCCTCCCCCAACCGCAGGTTTCCCAACCAATCGCTTCAGACCTGCGAGTAGCGTTGACAGGCCCGTACCACCACCAATAGTGACTATCTTGAAGCCTTGGTTAAAAGGGGAAAGTGACAACGGGTTCTCCTGTTAACACGAACCGGCAGAATGATACCTAAAAGAGATGTGGTTTGAAACCAGCTACACTGAAAAGGGGACAGACTACAGGCGTGGCTGAAACACGATTCGGTCAAAGTCAGGATCATTCCGAAGGGAGGTCAGATCCTGATCATGCTGTGCTCGCAGGCGGAGATTGGGTTGTAGATCCAACGCGCGCTGCAAAGACTGCAGAGCCAGATCGACAGAGCCGAGCCGCGCCCGAGTAGCGGCAAGTCCATAGTGGATATGTGCGGCCTCGGGTTCTCTCTTTAAGGCGCGTTCGAACATCTCCTGGGCTGCTACGTATTCTCCACGGTTTAACTCAATCACACCTCGGTCATAGAGCGAATCCGCGTCACGCGGAAGCATGCTCTCTGTCCGCAGTCTGGATTCAGCAATGGCGAGGTAGGTGCGCGAGCGTGCTGCAACCTCGGACACTTGAGAGTACTTATCGAGCAGAGATCGGAATTGGTTGCGAGCCTCAGCAAATCGGCCGCGGGTAAACTCCTTATGCGCATTTTCAAAAGCGCGCAGTGCCGCAGACTCATCTACCGTGGGCTGCCGCGGCGCTGGTTGGGCAACGGTAAGAGGACGCGGCGCGCGGACCGCTGCAAGCTTCTGGGTCTTTTTGACTCTCGGTGCGACAGCTTTCTTCTGCCGTGTGACCTCTGCCCGACGGCCAGTTGCTTTGCGAGGAGTCGCTTTACGTCCGGTTTTTGATTTAGCCGGAGCAGCTTTCCGAGAGGTTTTCGCAGTGGCTTTAGCAGCCTTCTTCGCGGTCTTCCCCCCGGCACTAGAAGCTCGCCGGGCGGACTTCAGAGGCTTCGCCGCCACAGCACGTTGGGCTTTCGCCTTCACGGCCTTTGGCGCCACCGCTCTTCGCTTGACAGACGTTTTGCTGCCCGCCTTGCGGCCACCAGACGCGGAGCGTCTCAATCCTTTTGTCGCAGGACTACTCATTTGCTCAAAGGGGAATGCTTGGGATGCTGCAAAAACTGCGCGAGAGGGTAACATAGCTCCCCACGTAAATCAATTTGGTAACAGGATTTGCGGCCCTCCGGTCGGTCCAATTGACTCAACAATTCCCCATTGTGATAAACAAAGGAAAACACTTGAAGGTCATTGTTTGCTATGTTACAGTGCCTTCGGTTTTCCGGAGGGCCCCCCCAGAAGGAGAGTCACTTCGAAACCAATCGCGAAAACAGTTGAGCATCAATAACTTCCCGAAAAGCGCTCGACAACTGACTTGATACCCCGCCAGGATTCCCTTACTAAATTCAGACCCGTAGAGAGCTGTACTAATGGCAGACGCGCCGATCCTGCTTCGAGAACAGCAATACCATAAGATCAAGGCCGTCCTGGCGCGGTTGCGCCTGGACTCATCAGCCCGCATCGTCTTCCTCGTCGACAAAGATGGCCAAGAGATCGCAGTGCAAGGCGAGGTGGGTAATCTTGACACGACAAGTCTTGCGTCATTGGCAGCTGGGAATGTTGCAGCCACCGGTGGCATGGCTCAGCTAATAGGCGAAAAAGAGTTTCCGACACTCTCACATGAGGGGGAGCGGGAGAGCATTCACATCTCCGTCATCGGCAGGCTGCTACTTGTGGTGGTCTTCGATGAGTGTTCCAGTTTGGGACTCGTCAAACTGAGGAGCAAACAGGTGTCGCACCAGATTTCTACCATGATTGCTGAGATTACGCAGTCCGATGATGACTCGGACTCGCCATTCGCCGGCATCACGGACGAAGACATCGACAGCCTCTTCAATTAATAGGCGCTTATGACTTTCATCAACTACGCATCGAGAGAAATTAACTGCAAGATCGTGTATTACGGTCCAGGCCTGTGTGGCAAAACCACTAACCTGCAACATATTTTCGACGCAACCGCACCGCAGGCTCGAGGTAAGCTGATCAGTTTAGCCACCGAGACCGACCGGACGCTGTTTTTCGATTTCATGCCTCTGGAGCTCGGGACTGTCCGTGGATTCAAGACCCGTTTTCACCTGTACACTGTGCCCGGCCAGGTCTTTTATGATGCGTCGCGCAAACTGATATTGAAAGGAGTAGACGGTGTCGTGTTTGTGGCCGATTCGCAGGAAGAGCGCATGGACGCCAACATCGAATCGCTCTACAACCTTGAAGAGAACCTGCAAGCGCAGGGATACGATCTCATGAAGATCCCCTACGTGCTCCAACTGAATAAGCGTGATTTGCCCAACATCATCCCAGTTGAAGATCTAGCGGCCGAGTTGCAGCGCAAAGGTGAGCCCGTGGTAGAAGCTGTTGCTGCTACCGGAGCGGGAGTCTTTGATACGTTGAAGGCAGTTGCGAAACAGGTTTTAACAGAGCTTCGAAAAGGGTGACCCTCTAACCTCACGTCAGCGATTTCAGCATCAGCAGTCCGTCCCCGCCATTGGAATAGTATTTCGGCAGTCTTTGTGTTACGGCGTAGCCAAGGCTCTCGTAGAGTCTTTGCGCGGCGAGATTCAAAGATCTCACCTCGAGCCGCACTAGCCGCACGTGTCTTTGCCGAAAGCCTTTCTCAACTTCCGCCATTAACCGCTTTGCCAGATGACGTCGACGATGGTCGGGAGCAACCCCTACCGTCGTGACATGCCCGGTGCGGTCGGGCTCAACCAAACCGATGACGAAACCCACCATTACGCCACCCTGGGTCACCGCGCGATAGGAGATCGATTCCGGGGCGGTCAGTAGGTATTCAAAAGTCTCTCTGCTATAAGCCTCGCCATCCACAAAACATCGTTGGTCGAGGCGCCAGCATTCATCGAGCTGTGAGATTGTGAGGGGGCGAACTTCGTAATGAAACCCGGAAGCTACTTTGAGTGGTTTACTTTCAGGCTCCGAATAGTTTTCTTGCGGTTCGGCTGGTGACCACAATCGCGACCGAATTTTTTTAAGTACTGCCATACGGCGATCAATCTAAAGGGGAAGAGCATGCAGTTTACCATCACGCTTTGCAATATTTAAATGATCAACATGCAGTCGCCATAACTATAGAATCTATAGCGTTGCCTGATTGCATGTGCGTACGCATTCAGGATCAGTTCGCGCCCAGCAAACGCTGCTACCAACAATATTAAAGACGATCGCGGCAAGTGAAAGTTTGTGAGCAGTGCATCCGTCACCTGGAAATCGTACCCTGGTGTAATAGTCAAGTCAGCCAGAGAACTTACCGGCTGAAGTGTGCCGTCACTTTTGATGGCGGATTCAAGCGCGCGGGTGGTGGTAGTGCCAATGGCTACCACTCGGCCTCCAGCCGACCGGCTAGCATTAATGACATTAGCCGCCATCGCCGAAATCTCAAATGCTTCGGCTCTGACTCGGTGTGCCGATACCAGCGGCGACCGGACAGGTTCAAAGGTACCGTATCCCACGTGGAGTGTGACTTCGACTATCTCGACCCCGAGGCGACGTAACTGATCGAAAATTCTGGACGTAAAGTGTAACCCGGCGGTAGGGGCGGCAATCGCGCCGCGTTCCTTCGCATAGACCGTTTGATAACGTTCTTCATCGGCGCTCGTAGTTCCGCCCAGTCGTTTGATGTAGGGCGGCAACGGCACTTGACCGTTAACTGTAAGAAGGTGCTCAAAATCCGCTTCGGAGTTGAAACGAACGAGACGCATCTCAGCGCCGGGCGCATCGATTAATTCAACAACCGCATTTGATTCGCCAAATCGAACGATCGTTCCCTGCTGCAGGCGGCTGCTATTCCGAACCAGGGCTTCCCACGTGAGAGTCTCTATTTCTCGAACTAGTAGAATCTCGATTCGTCCTCCAGTGCCTTTACGAGTGCCAACAAAGCGCGCCGGAAAGACTCGAGTGTTGTTCACCACGACCACGTCTCCGGCACGTAAGTAATCGGCAAAATCAGCAAATTGAGCGTCCAACCAATTCCGCTCACGCGGTCGCACCACCAGCATCCGAGAGGAGTCGCGCTCAAGAAGCGGTGACTGCGCAATCAACTCTTCAGGCAGGTCATAATCGAACTCAGAAATGTCCATGCTAAATTGCCGGGCCTGTTTTACGCTGAGTGTTCGTAATGGAAAACAGCAGTAAGCTGTGCGCCGAAGAGAAGGATCAGACTTGAGACGTAGCTCCAAGTGAGGACCGCCACAACAGCCCCAACGGAGCCATACACCTGATCGTAGTGAAAGTAGCTAAGTGTCAAAGCGAAGAGATACTTTGCTGCTTCCCAGAGTAGGCCTCCGAGAACGGCGCCCGGAAGAGTGTCGCGAAGAGTTACTGCGGCCCTCGGCATGAACCGGTAGAGGGTAACAAAAAGAGTTACCGTCAGGAGGAAGCTTACGGTCGCGAAGACTGCCTGCCAGAAGGCGCTCCCCACGGATAACAATAGCGGATAGCTTTCGATTTGACGTGGCGAAAGACGGCCCGCAACGTTACGGAGCCCAACGAGAATGGATGTGATCAGTACCGAAGAGGAGAGGAGTACTCCAACTACCCCAATCATACCCACCGTTAAAGCTCGACCGTGCCAGAAGGTTCGCGAAACCGACCGCCAAATGCGATTTAAGGCGCGCTCGATCACAGAAAACACCCACGAACCAGCCCACAGCACGAGCACAATGCACGTTATGATCACGCCTTTCCCAACTGTCGACGTAGAGCGGATCGTCTCTCGCAGAAACTTTCCTGAGCCTGGATATACCTCTACAGCATGAGTCAGTAACTCTGTGGCGGCCGCGATCTGATTACCAATTGCCAGCATTAGTAACAACGCCGGAAACAGGGCCATGAGACCGAAGTAGCTCATGGCGGCGGCCGAGGTAAACAGATCGTTTTCGTGGAACTGGTGCAATGCGTGACCAAGCATCGACAGCCAGGGAGATCGGTTCCGTACTCCGAACGAATGCCTCGAAAAAGATTGCAGCCTACGCATTGGGTTAAGGACTACGGAAAGGATCTGCGGAAAGTTTAGCGGTTGTCAAACAGCCCCATTTTGTTAGGGCCTGAGGGCTTTAATCCGAAATGTTCGTACGCGAGCCGAGTAGCCACACGGCCTCGAGGGGTGCGATCAAGCATCCCGATTTGGATCAGGTACGGCTCAATAATCTCCTCTATGGAATCCTTTTCCTCGTGGATCGAGGCTGAGATTGTTCCCAGACCTACTGGACCGCCGTTGAATTTTTCAATGATGGTTAACATGAGTTTTCGGTCCATCTCATCGAGGCCGAAGGTATCTACCTCCATTCGATTGAGTGCGTCACTGGCGACTAACTGGGAAATCTTGCCATCGTAATCCACTTCGGCATAATCGCGAACGCGACGCAACAATCGATTCACTATGCGCGGTGTTCCCCGAGACCGCCGCGCAATCTCGCGGGCTCCCTCATCGTCTATCTCAACGCCAAGAATATCAGACGAGCGTTTGCAAATGACTTCCAGATCCTCGTGGGGATAAAAGTCCAGGTGGAAGACTATGCCAAAGCGACCTCGCAAGGGAGCTGTTATCAGTCCCGCTCGAGTAGTTGCTCCAACCAGAGTGAACTTTGGTAAGTCGAGCTTGATTGATCTTGCCGCCGCGCCCTGGCCGATTAGCAGGTCGAGGTTGTAATCCTCCATCGCCGGGTAGAGTTTCTCTTCGAGGGCCGGTAGCAGGCGATGTATCTCATCAATGAATAGAACATCGCCTTCCTGCAGGTTTGTCAGCAAGGCGGCGATGTCGCCTGCCTTTTCAATCGCCGGACCAGCGGTTGAACGCAACTCTGCGCCCATCTCGTTGGCAATGATGTTGGCGAGCGTGGTCTTTCCTAAGCCGGGTGGGCCAGTAAGCAGAACGTGGTCCAAAGCCTCGTGACGACGAAGCGCGGCCTTCATGTAAACACGGAGGTTCTCCTTTACCTGACGCTGACCGATGTAATCGGACAATCTTGTCGGGCGAACTGTGAGCTCAAACTGCCGCTCCTCGTCGTTTAGGGGAGCGTCTCGGATCTGAATTGGATCTTGTTTCGCTGACATTGTTCTTTAAGTCCGTGCCAATTTGCGCAGGCTGCTTCGTAACAGGGACTCGACGGTGAGACTCGCGCCGTCGTCAATAGCTGCCGTAATGGCTTTTTCGGCGGCCCCGCGTTGATAGCCGAGATTTAGGAGCGCAGATAGAGCGTCCGATCTTACGGCGTCTTCCGAGGTTATTGTTGCGGCAGGTCCGCTTGCGGCTGTGGTCTGATCCTCATCTGCCGCTGAAAGGGAAGCGATCTTGTCTCGCAACTCTACCACCAACCGCTCGGCTGTTTTTCTCCCGACACCTGGAATCAGCGTCAGCCGAGCCAGGTTGTTCGTGCGAATGGAGGAGATCATCTCGTCTGCGCTCATTCCTGATAGTAGAGTGATTCCCAGCTTTGGCCCGATACCACTTACAGAAATCAACCGTAAAAAGAGTTCACGTTCGCGCGCAGTCTTGAAGCCGTACAGTTGCAGCGCATCTTCTCTGACGTGAGTGTAGATCCGCAGTTGGACGTCCGATCCAGCATCCTCAAGATCATAGAACGTGGACAACGGTATGGTTACTTCGTAGCCGACACCACCAACGTCAAGAATCACTGAAGTTGCTTGCTTCGAAAGGAGTGTGCCTGATAGATGTGCAATCATTTCAGAGAAAGAAAACGGATCAGCGAAGGGCGATTGTAGTTGAAGGTAATTGGTTGAGCAATGGAGTTCGATATTGTTCGACATTGTTCGATATGCTTTAGCTTGTGGTGTTCCATTGCTCGTGCTTCAGTTCTCCGTGCTAACTTTGCGTCCTCTGTGGCTCGGTCGTGGTCTGTTCAGCAAATGCCACCCGCCACAGAGCGAGAACACGGAGCTAGCTAGCACAGAGAAACCAGTTTAGGACACCAGCCGAATGTCTCGCAGGTGGTACTGACCTTGAGATCAGAGCTATACTTCCCTCCGTTCCCGGATATCCCTCAAGATGAAGTCAGAAAAAATCTCAGAGCTTACGACCAATCGTTTGAGCATCTATCTGCGGTGTCTAAACACGCTCGCCGCCGCTAGAATCAAAACCATCTCCTCGCAAGCTCTCGCGGAACAGTTCAACCTCAATTCAGCGCAGATTCGAAAAGACTTGGGATACTTTGGTGAGTTTGGCGTGCGCGGTGTGGGCTATTACGTCGAAGCACTTCGCGAACACATCACGAAAATCCTCGGTTTGGACAAACCACATCGCGTGGGAATTGTTGGCGCTGGCCGGCTCGGAACGGCGCTGGCTAATTATGAGGGCTTTGGCGGCTCTAATTTTGCCGTCGTCGCCCTGTTTGATAACGATCCCGGGAAGATCGGAGAGCGCATAGGTTCGCGGGAACTACCCGTGTATGACGTTAGAAAGATCGAAAGCATCGTCAAAGAAGAAGAGATCGATGTCGTGGTAATAGCCGTCCCTGCGAAGGCCGCACAGCGAGTCTTGAACCAGGCGATGACGGCAGGAATCAGAGCTGTACTTAATTTTGCTCCCGCGTCATTGAGTCCGCGGTTGGGTGTGAAGGTAAAGACGGTTGACCTAACGACATCATTAGAATCGCTCTCGTATTTTCTAGGGCGCCCCTCAGCTAGCTCTGTGACGAATCCGCGCGGAAAATCTCATTCGCGCAAGGTAGAAGAAGCCAAGAAGCAGGAGCTCTAAAAAGAGCGAGTCGTATTAATGGACGAACAAACTGCCAGACGGGAAATCGTCAGGATTGGGCGGCTAATGTATGACCGCGGCTATGTCGTCTCCTCTGATGGCAACATTAGCATCAGACTCGACGATGGTCGGATCGTCGCAACCCCAACCATGACGTGCAAAGGGCGAATGACGGAAGATTCGCTTGCCATCACCGACAATCAAGGCAAACCGCTTTCAACTAGCAGACCATCGAGCGAGTTGGAGATGCACTTGTTGATTTATCGCGAGCGTGGAGACGTGAAAGCCGTTTGTCACGCGCATCCGCCGCATGGAACCGCATTTGCGGTTGCTGGTCTGCCGATTGATCAGCCGATTCTTTCAGAAGTAATTCTGACCCTGGGTTGTGTGCCGCTTGCCTCTTACGGTACACCGTCAACCAGTGAATTAACTGAGGCGATGCAACCGCTGATAAAACATCACAACGCTTTGCTGATGGCGAACCATGGTGCGGTGGCATATGGATCTGATATTTGGCAGGCTTGGGATCGTTTGGAGACTTTGGAACACACTGCGCGGATTGCGATACTTTCGCGTATACTCGGCGGCTCGCGAAACCTTTCTCCGGATGCAATTGAAAAGTTGATCAACGTGCGCGAGGCTGCGGGGTACCTGGGCGAAGGCGCCCGCTGTCAGGCTTGTGGTTATCTGCATGAAACGGAACTGGCGTGTCCCAGCGGCGATAGGCCAACTGCTCACTATTACTCAACTAATTCTGCTGCAAACGGCAGCGGTAGGATTTCGTTGACTCGAGAAGAGTTGGTTGAACTTCTGAGCCAGGCGGTAGCGCAGAGGGAATAGATTTTAGGGCTTAGGCCTTTGGCCTTTGATCTTTGCCTTGGTTGTTAGTGGTTAGTGGTTAGTTGTTGGTTGTTAGTTGTTAGTGGTTCTTGGTTCATGGTTCATGGTTGGTTGATGGTTAGAGTAACCGACAAAATACCAATCACGACACAGTAACAACTAGCCAAGAACAACCAACCACGAACAACTAACCACGAACAACTAACCACGAACAACTAACCACGAACAACGAACAAAGACCAAAGACCTAAGACCGTTTGACAAGATTTCTGATTCTTCTGCTTACAAGGAGCCTCTGAATGCAAGAAGCACTTGGCATGGTTGAGACAAAAGGCTTGGTGGCGATGATCGAAG
>Ga0209751_10003085_pt1 | contig 16276 bp, 20 predicted proteins | sample RifCSP13_1_FD_184019 | JGI IMG/M metagenome (GOLD analysis project Ga0209751, IMG submission 184019) | Soil microbial communities from Rifle, Colorado - Rifle CSP2_sed 13_1 (SPAdes) (version 2) | ecosystem: Environmental > Terrestrial > Deep subsurface > Rock core/Sediment | place: Rifle... | reverse complement strand
CCCTCCGGAATGTTTCTCTCTACCGGATGGGAAAAGCCGAGCGCCATATTCAGTTTCTTGCCGGCCACCGCCATCCGAAAACCGACGCCGTTCAATTCCAGCTGTTTCTGAAATCCCAGTGTCACTCCGGCGATCATATTGGCAATCAGCTTCGTCGTTGTCCCCCAGATAGCCTGCGCTTTCTTGGTTTCTCCCACTTTCGTCACCACAGCAGTATTTTCTTCCACGGCTACTTTCACTTCGCGGCGATGCGAAAACTGAAGCGTTCCTTTCGGGCCTTTGACAACGATCATACTCCCGGAGAGTTTCACCTCGACGCCGGCCGGGATACTGACTGGTTTTTTTCCTATTCTTGACATATTTCTTAACTTACGACTTACGACCGACAACTTACGACGAAGCTATTTCTTTTTCTGGTTGTTAGTCGTTGGTTGTCAGTTGTTAGTTAGTGATTACCACACGCGACAGATATATTCTCCCCCCAGCCCTCGGCGATAGGCCTCACTGCCGGTCATCACTCCCTCTGAGGTGGAAACGATCGCGATGCCATACCCGTTCTTCACTTTCTTGATTTCATTCTTCTTCACATAGATGCGGCAACCCTGCCTGCTCACCCGCGTCACTTCCTGGATAGCCGGCGCCTTCTTCGTCGGTGAGACGACGGTATATTTGAGCCCGATGCACAGAGTTTCATAAGCACCCTCGATCTGTTTTTCCACGCGCGCGACAAATCCTTCACGCTCGAGAATCTCGGCGATAGTGCATTTGAGCTTCGACGCGCGCATGGTCACCTGAGAGTGGCCGGCGGCTTGCGCGTTGCGAATTCTGGTCAACATGTCTGCGATTGGATCTAACATATTCTTTATCTAGCTTTTAGCTTCATTAGCTTTCAGCTTCCTTAGTTTCCTAATTTCATCAGCCGTTATTTTACTAACAAGCTAGTGAAGCTAAGAAGCTAACGAAGCTATCTCAGTTACCAGGAGGCCTTCTTCACTCCGGGAACCTCGCCTTTATTGGCAAGCTCGCGGAAACAGATGCGACAAATATCAAATCTGCGCAAATACCCGCGTTTCCGACCGCATTTCCAACACCGCCTGACAATGCGGGTGGAAAACTTCGGGGTTTTGAGCGCTCGCGCTCTAGTGGATGTTTTCGCCATAGGGATTTAATAGATTACTTTTCCTGTTTACTGTCTTCCTGCGAAATGGGCAAACCGAGATGACGAAACAATGCCTCGCCCTCTTTCCTGTTCTTGGCGGTCGTGACGATATTCACTTGGAAACTGAAAATATGCTGCACCCGTTCCGGGACGATTTCCGGAAAAACCACATGCTCTTTGATGCCGATATTGCAATTGCCGCTCTGATCGATAGCACTCTTGGGAATCCCCTGGAAATCACGCACGCGAGGCAGTGCCACATTGAACAAGCGATCGAGGAAATCCCACATCCGCTGGCCATGGAGCGTCACGCGGACGCCTACCTCCAGACCTTCGCGCGTTTTGAAACCGGCGATGGCCTTGCGCGCTCTGGTTGGGAACGCCTTCTGCCCGGTCATCGCCTCCAGGGAAGCGATGACATCGTCGACGCGCTTGGTGTCCTTCAGAATCTTGCCCGTCCCGGCATTCACGACGACTTTTCCGACACGCGGAACAGCCATCGCATTGCTAATGCCGAGTTCCTTCTTGAGAGCCGGAACGACTTTCTCGCTATAGACCTGTTTTTTCAGTGGCATTTCCATAGGTTAGATGACTTTACCGCTCTTCTTGCTCACCCGCACTTTCTCTCCGCCCTCGAACCGATAGCCGATCCGCGTCAAGGCGTTCGTATGCGGACAAACGAGCATCACATTCTCCAATCTTGGAAAAACATACAACACCTCTCCGCGCTTGCCGGAGTCTTTGCCTGCAGTGATTTCTACTTGGTTGCCTTTCTTAATTTTCATAACTGTAAACTTACGACTCACTACTTACGACTTACGACACGCCTCTCCCTATTTTTCTCTTTTCTTGTTGTCAGTCGTCAGTTGTTAGTTGTTGGTTATCATAGTACTTCCGGAGCGAGTGAAACGATCTTGGCGAATCCTTTTTCGCGGAGTTCGCGCGCGACCGGGCCGAAAATACGCGTCCCCTTCGGATCAACATTATTGGCATCGAGAATGACAGCGGCATTTTCATCAAAACGGATGTAGGAATTATCTCGGCGGCGATACGCCTTGCGCTGACGCACGATGACGACTTTCACTATCTCGCCCTTCTTGACGATACCGCGGGGCTCTGCGGACTTCACAGAAGCCACGACAATATCGCCCAAACCGGCATAGCGGCGCCGCGTCCCGCCGGGCACCTTGAAGCACTTGATGGTTTTCGCACCGCTGTTATCGGCTACTATAAGCATGGATTCTGCTTGGATCATGACTTTTTTGTCCGCGAGTCCGCGAGTGGCTCACAAAAATGAGCATCCCGCGCGCTTCATGGCACATACATTAATTACTTCTCATCCGAGCCGCAGGCGACTCCGAGCAATAATCCAACCTTTACTTTGAATTATTTTTCGGAAGCGCTACGGGATAATTTATTATGCGGCAACAACTTTATGCCGTTTGTCACGGCTGATGGGTCGGCATTCCTGAAAAATAACAGTGTCTCCCACGGCGTACGTATTCTCATCGACGTGCACCTTGTATCGTTTGGTCGAGCGGTACTGCTTCAGATACTTCGGGTGCGTCTTCAAAGTATTCACAGCCACCACGATGGTCTTGGCCATCTTGTTACTGACTACCACCCCTTTCCATTTGGGTGCCTTATTTCCGCCCAAGGCAGATCCCTGTCCGTCCGGCAGGCGGGCGCCTCTGGCGGACATTTTTTCTGTTGTCGTTTTCATAATTCTCTTCATTTAGCATCATGCTTAGGCTGCTTCGATAGCGCCCACGGATTCCTCTGCGAGCGTCATCAACCGGGCGATGTCTTTTTTGACCTTTCTGTATTCGCTGTGGGTCTTGGTTTCGCGCGTCGCCAGATCAAACCGCAGCTTGCGCGCCTTTTCTTTGAGTTCGAGCATCGCTTTCTCGCGCTCACCGCTTGATTTTTCCCGCCATTCCCTTGCTTTCATACATATTCTCTAATTTTCACTAATATCTCCACTAATACTCACGAATGTATTTGTGTTCATTTGTGGAATCATTCGTGTTTATTAGTACTTATTGGCGTTCAACAAATTTAGTTGTAACAGCCAGCTTGTGTGCGGCCAGACGGAGCGCTTCTGCCGCTGCCGCTTTCGGGATGCCATCCAGTTCAAAGAGGATTTTCCCGGCGCGCACTTTGGCGACAAAATGATCGACGCTGCCCTTTCCTTTGCCCATCGGCGTCTGTTCGCCCTTCTTCGTCATCGGCTTGTCTGGAAATATGCGGATCCACACCTTGCCGCCGCGCTGGATCGAACGCGTCATCGCCCGGCGAGCGGCCTCGATCTGACGGGCGGAAATCAGCCCTTCTTCCATGGCTTTCAGCCCATAGCTTCCGAAGCTCACTTTCTCTCCGCGCGTCGCAGCGCTTCCGGACCAGCCTCCGCGATGGATCTTGCGATGTTTGACTTTTCTCGGCATCAACATATGTGTACTAATATCACTAATTCCCCACCAATGACATGAATCTATTCGTAATTATTCGGTTATCATTCGTGTTCATTCGTATCTTCAAAAAACTTCTCACCTTTGTAGATCCAGGTCTTCACGCCGATCACTCCGTAAGTCGTCCGCGCTTCTGCCAGAGCGAAATCGATATCGGCCCTGAGCGTGTGGAGAGGAATTTTCCCGCGCGACAGCCATTCGCGCCGCGACATCTCAGCGCCGCCCAAGCGGCCGCAGATTTCGATTTTCACCCCTTGGACAGTCTTGTTGGCCTCTACTTGATCGAGCATCGTTTTGAGCACGCGCCGGAAAGGCAGACGCTTCTCCAATTGTTCAGCTACCTGTTGGCCGACCAGCATCGCATTGGTCTCCGGACTCTTCACTTCCTGGACGTCTACCTTGAGATCTATTTTCTTGCCGGCAAAAAACCTCTTTTTGATGGCTCGGGTCAAATCTTCGATACCGGTACCGCCGCGGCCGATCAGTACGCCGGGACGAGCCGTATGAATGATGAGACGCACCGCGTTTCCATTACGCTCGATCTCTACCGAAGCAATCGCCGCCGCTTTCCACTTGTTCACCACAAACTCGCGGATCTCTACGTCCCTGCGTAGCTGCTGCCGGTATGTTTTCTTGCTCCCATACCAGCGTGAGAGCCAGTTGGTCGTAATACCGAGACGGATGCCGGTTGGATTGACTTTATTCCCCATACTTGTTTGGTCTGTTGCTTTTAAAAAATTGTTCTACACCTCCTACAAATTACAAATCTTGTACAAATATACGAATCCCTTTTTCTTTGTTTTCCGTATTTGTATATTTGTAGTTCAATTTGTAATTTGTAGTAAGGCTTGTAATTGGTAGAGGCTACACGGATTTTCGCTGGAACACTTTTTTCACCACTTTGGGAATGGCCTTTTTGCCCACTCCCCCTCTGATCACTTCTTTTTTTTCTAGAGGTTTCATTATTTGAGATGTCTTCTGTTCTTCCTCTGTTTCAAGAGTTTTTGAGGCTTCTGTTTTTACCGTTTCAGTCGCTACTTTCTTCGCCGTACGATTCTTGCCTTCAATCTTTTCTTCCAGAATGACCGTCACGTTGGAACCGCGCCTGAGAAGCGGAGTGGCTCTTCCGAAGGCCCTCGGCAGCCAGCGTTTCAAACGCAGGCCATCGCCGACTCGGATTTCCAGAATATACAGATTGGCTTCATCCAATCCGTTGTTGTTCGTCGCATTGGCCATAGCGCTCTTCAAAAGATCATAAATCGGCTGTGAAGATTTCTTGACCATTTTCGAGAGCTGGAGCAAAGCTTCGCGCGCATCCACGCCGACGAGAGGGTGGGTCGTCAGACGCACTTTACGCGGAGCAACACGGAGATTGGTGAGAGTAGCGTGGACTTTCATATAAATATCTACTTCTTATCAGTTGGAGCGGCCGGAGCTGTCGTCGCTTTGGCAGCCTTGGCGGCATCGAGTTCTCGCTGTTTGGCGGCTATTTCCAATTCCTTCTGGATCTTACCGCCATGGCGGCTGAATTTGCGCGTCGGAGAGAATTCGCCCAGCTTGTGCCCCACCATTTCTTCGGTGACAAAGACGGAAATGAAATCCTTGCCGTTATGCACGCCGAAAGTGAAGCCTGTCATTTCCGGAGAAATAGTGCAAGCCCGCGACCACGTCTTGATAATCGTACGATCACCCAGTTTTTTCCCTTCGAGCTTCTTCAGCACGCGGGGATCGACATAGGGACCTTTTTTGAGACTTCGTGACATAGAAATTGACGTTATGACTTACGACTGACAACTTACGACTTTCGGGAAGAATTCTATTCTTATCTTCGTCATAGGTCGTTGGTCGTGAGTCGTTAGTTCTTCATTATTTCTTCTGGCGGCGGCTGACGATGTATTTATTGCTCTGATGCTTTCTCTTGCGCGTCTTCTTGCCGAGCGCTGGCTTGCCCCACGGAGTCTTCGGATGCATACCGATCGGCTGACGGCCTTCACCGCCACCATGCGGATGGTCATGCGGGTTCATAGCGCTCCCGCGCACGCCTGGACGGCGATTCATATGCCGGGCCCGGCCCGCCGAACCGATGCGTTCTGCGCCGTGTTCGAAATTACTCACCTGTCCGAGCGTAGCATAGCATTCCTTGCTAATCAAACGGATCTCCCCGGAAGCCAGTTTTATCTGGGCCATCGCGCCATCCAAGGCCATAAGCACTGCCATGGTCCCGGCACTCCTCACGATCTGTCCACCTTTGCCGACTTTCATCTCGATATTGCAGATAGTCGTGCCAGCCGGAATATTTTTGAGAAGCAAACGATTCCCGTTCACAATCGGAGTATTTTCTCCGGAAAGCACTTGATGCCCCTCTCGCATTCCATCCGTGGCGAGGATATACCGTTTCTCTCCATCCGCATAGTGCACGAGCGCGATCAAAGCTGACCGGTTCGGATCTTTTTCGATGCTGGCGATCCGACCAGGAATGTTCAGTTTGTCCTGACGGAAATCAACCACGCGATAACGGCGCTTGTGACCGCCGCCCTGATGGCGCACAGAAATCTTCCCTCCGGAACGGCCGGCTTTTTTTGGAAGCGGTGCCAAAAGAGACTTCTCTGGCGGCCGGTCAGTTACGCCCTCCGGCTTGACGACTGACATATTGCGGCGACCCGCATTATTCTTTTTGTAGATCTTGATGGCCATATTTCCTCGCTTATAGCTGTTAGCTTCGCTAGCTTCATTAGCTTGTATTCATTGAGAGTGATTCTCTCTTGAAGCTAACGTAGCTAGGGAAACTATTGAAGCTGATTTAAATGCCGCCTTTAAAGAGTTCGAGAGACTGCCCCTTCATCACGCTCACGATGGCCTTCTTGATAGCGCTCTTCATACCCATATTTTTTCCAAACATGCGTGTCTTGGCGGGCAATCTCACCATGCGCACTTTTTCCACCTGGACGCCGTAGGCTTCCTCCACCGCCCGCTTGACTGATTTTTTGGTAGCTGTTTTCGTCACCACGAAAACATACTGATTGAGCGCGTTCAAAGCATATGACTTTTCCGTAATGCGCGGACGAGACAGGATTCTGGTCGCCAGCGGACTTTCTTTCTTTACGAGCGCTTTTTTTGAAGCAACCAGTCCTGCAGAAGCCTTTTTTGCCGCCGATGTTTCTTTCTCTTCAGTTGTATTGCCAAATAATGCCATAGAGTCTTTTTACCCCGTTAGAGAATACCTTGCGGTCTTACTTCAGAGGTGGTTTATTATCTTGTATGAACACCAAAGTTTCATGCTTTGCGTGAATTCTCTAACGGGGTTTATTCCGCTTTTTTCTTATCCCACGCCGCGAAGCGCCCTTCCAGATTCTTGATACCGGCTTCCGTCAGGATGAGGTATTCGCGATCCAAAAGCTGCGTCACGTTGAGATTTTCAGTAGGCGTGTTCTCTACTTTGGGAATGTTGCGACTCATTACGGTACAGGCTCGTTCATTATCACCCGTCAAGCAAAGCACGAGGCTCTTCCCTGTGATGCCGAGCGCCTGCAATGTTGCAACAAACAGCTTGGTCTTTTTTTCAGGATAGTCGAGAACATCGATTACGATCATTTTTTTGGCACGCAGTTTTTCGGAGAGCGCCACCATAACGGCCTTCTGGCGCATCTTCTGATTGGTATCTTTGCTAAAGTTGCGATCCTTGGTCGGACCGAACGTCACACCGCCCTTGCGCCACAGGGGACTCCTGACAGAACCGGAACGCGCCCGTCCGGTGCCCTTCTGTTGCCACGGCTTGATGCCGGACCCGGCGCGCTCGCTACGATCTTTGGTATGGGCGATGGCCTGGCGGGCATTGCCAGCCTGTGCGACGTATACCTGATGGAGCAAAGTATCGTTGGAAGGCACAGCAAAAACAAAATCCTTGAGGTTGATTTCTCTCACATCCTTACCAGCGATATTTTTGACAGTAATCTTTGGCATGCCTCTTATCTTATCTTAACTTAGCTCCTACTACTTACAACTAATCACTTAAAGGAAATTGCTAAACTATAATCATTCGGTCGTAAGTCGTCAGTTGTAAGTTGTTGGTTATTTTTTCACGCTCATTATCTTGACGATGCGGCCATTTACCCCCGGCACGGCTCCCCTGACCCCGATCAGTCCTTCTTCTTTGTTGACATAGGCGACGGTAAGATTGAGCGCGGTCATATTCGCGCCGCCCATCCGCCCTGCCATCCGGCGACCCTTCACGACGTGCTCCGGAAATGTCGCCCCGATAGAACCTGGTTTGCGCAAATCGTGTTTGCCACCATGGGATTTACGGCCTCCGGAAAATCCATAGCGTTTCACAACCCCCTGAAAACCCTTGGCTTTGGTCACGCCAGCCACATTCACCTTTTCGCCGACTTCAAACAATGTCACATCGACGGATCCATCAACCGGATACTTTTCCAATTCCTTGGCCAGTGCCGTGCGATCGGTACCGCGGGCGATAGCCTTATCGATCCGGAATTCCTTGCGGATAGTCTTTCTGGGAGTTTTGTTGGTTTCCAGCTGAACGGCCAGATAGCCGTCTTTCTCGAGCGTCCGGCTGAGCTTCACCTTGTTTTCCTCGCAGGCGATCAAGGTCACGTTCAAAGCGCCCTTCGTCTCATCGAAAAGCGTCGTCATACCGAGTTTTTTTCCTAAAATAAACTTCATAATTTACTCTGATGGTTCTTCAATCCGACTACAAATTACAAATCTTCTCACAAATATACAAATCCCTTTCTTTTTCGGCTTCTGCATTTATTCGTATATTTGTACTTATATTTGTAATTTGTAGTAGTAAAAAACAAAAAACTGGACCTCATTAAGCGAGCCAGTTCCATTTTGAAACTCTCGATCGCTTAGTATCTGGGCTTCTCACCTGATAAAAACCAAATGAAGCCAGACTTGAACGAATATTTTCTTTTCCCCCTACAAATTACAAATCTTTTCACAAATATACAAATTCTTTCTTCGGCGTCTTTCCTCTATTCGTATATTCCGTAATGAATTCATTCGTAATCGGTAGAGAACAACTACATCTTTATCTCGACATCCACACCGGCGGGAAGATCCAAATTGGTGAGATTTTCGATGGTCTTCGGTGTCGGATTCAGGATATCGATCAAACGCTTGTGCACACGCATCTCATACTGGTCGCGGGAATTCTTGTGCACGAACGTGGAACGATTGACCGTCACCTTGTGGATCTCGGTCGGCAAGGGAACTGGACCGGTAATCACCGCTCCGGTGCGCTCGGCTGTCTCGACGATCTTCCGGGCAGACTGGTCAATCACCTTGTGATCGTACGCCTTGATCTTGATTCTGACCCGCAGATTCTGCGTTATTTCTGTCTTTTTCATTGCGTCATTGATACTGCTATTATTTCCCTTTTTTCAACCCGTTAGACCAGAACCTTCTCTTAGGCGCCTGACTACATATTATATCTTGTTCTTTCAAAAAACTCTGGTCTAACGGGTTTCAAGAGAACAATCGTCCCGAGTCCCGCCGTGGCGGGATTTTCGGGACTCAGTTGCCTCGAAATATCTACTTTAAAATCTTTGTTGCGACACCGGCACCGACAGTCCGGCCGCCTTCGCGGATAGCAAAGCGCATCCCCTCTTCCATAGCCACTGGAGCCAAAAGTTTGATCTTGAGCTTCACTGTATCACCAGGCATCACCATTTCGGTCCCTTCAGGAAGTTCCACTTCACCAGTCACATCAGTCGTCCGGATATAGAACTGCGGCTTGTATCCCTTGAAAAACGGGGTATGCCGGCCGCCTTCTTCTTTGGAGAGAACATAGACTTCACCGTCAAATTCGGTATGCGGAGTGATAGAACCCGGCTTGGAAAGCACCTGACCGCGCTCGACATCTTCCTTCTTGATACCTCGGATGAGAAGACCGGCATTGTCACCAGCCAGTCCCTTATCGAGAGATTTGTTGAACATTTCGATACCGGTCACTACCGTTTTGGCAGTATCGCGCAAACCGACGATCTCCACTTCCTCGTTGATATTGACGGTTCCGCGCTCGATGCGTCCGGTTACCACGGTTCCACGGCCTTCAATCGAGAAAATGTCTTCGATCGGCATGAGAAACGGCTTTTCGGTATCACGCACCGGCTGAGGAATCTGCTCATCCAGAGCGGTAATCAGATCAACAATCGGCTTTGCCGCTTCATCATCGGCTGATTTTGATTCCAAGGCTTTCAGAGCGCTCCCGCGGATGATGGTCGCCTTCTCGCCGTCGAATTCATACTTGGAAAGCAATTCACGGACCTCCGCTTCTACCAGCTCGATAAGTTCCGCATCATCCACCATATCCACCTTGTTCAAAAACACCACAATCGCCGGTACGCCTACCTGGCGCGCCAAAAGGATGTGCTCCCTGGTCTGAGGCATCGGACCATCAGTCGCCGAAACGACGAGAATAGCCCCATCCATCTGTGCGGCACCGGTAATCATGTTCTTGATATAATCGGCATGCCCCGGGCAGTCGACATGCGCGTAGTGGCGCTTGTCCGATTCATATTCGCAGTGCGATGTAGAAATAGTGATTCCCCGCGCCTTTTCTTCCGGAGCATTATCGATTTCATCGACGCCCTTGGGCTTCGCCAAACCCTTCATATTCTGCACATGCAAAATAGCCGCGGTCAAAGTGGTTTTGCCGTGATCAACGTGGCCGATCGTGCCGACGTTCACATGCGGTTTACTGCGATCAAATTGCTCTGCCATAACCTTGTTATAAAACGAATTATATGTAATAAATAATCCTCGCGGCAAGCCGCGAGGTATTACAACAACGCGAGCTGTCCTTGGTGAAATTTGATGTACTCCTGTTCTTTACCCTGATTCTTAACATAGGTCGTTACAGCCTTTTCACTCCCATGTTTTCCGATGGTGGAAATGTAGTAGCCGTCCGACCAAAATTCTCCGCCCCAGAGTTCTTGCTTCACCTCTGGCACTCGGGCAAAGATTTCTCGCGCTGTGATGCTTTTCACCACACGAGCGATCTTTGTCGGAGTATAGGTAGGGATTGATTGGATGAGAAAATGGACATGGTCTTGGTCTGCGCCTATTTCAAGAAAATGGATTTGGTACCGATTGGAGAGAGCTAAACACGTCTCTTTCAGAACCATGTCCACTTTCTCGGTCATCACTACCTTGCGATATTTGGTCGGACAGATGAGGTGATAGATGAGAACGCTGACATTGTGACTTTTGTGGATGTAGATGCTCATGCTCTCAGTATATATCATCCGCGGCAAGCCGCGGGGAATTATACCCTAAGAGAGATTAAAAAACCGCTCGGTCCCGACTGATGATGTTGCCACCAGCCAAAACCGAGCGTATTACCAAACCGGCTTACTTTCCGCCGATTGTTACCGTCTCCCCCTTCTTGAATTTGGATTCAATGATAAGCTGAGGTTTGCCGGCGTTACTCGTGATCATGCCACATTCCTTCGCCTCATGACCGGCTTCCGCTGCCAGGCGGATGTATCCGCCAACGTCTTCCTTGTCCATCACTACGATCACACCCTGACCACCGTGGAAGGTATCGTAAAAACCGGACGATTTGAAACCGCGCCATTCGCCGCCCAATTGCATAATTTCCGGCGGATCGTAAAGGTCGTCAAGTACAGCTGAGAAGCCATGCCGCTTGAGAAAATCTTCCCAGAATTTCCCCCGGAACGACCCACCTGTTAGATGAACGATAAGCGATGACTTCACGATTGGCGTCAGGTCAGGCGAAGACCAGCCATTCATGTGCACCAAAAATTTGTCGTAAAGAACTGATGGGGTCGCCGCCAGCTCGATATACGGACGAGCAGCCTCTTGGATATACCAGTTGTCACCGAAACACATACTGAATGCTTTGCGCATGCTGGATCCACCATTGGCGCGGAGTCCCTTTTCGCGCAAGGCGACAATCTTTTGACCGACTCTCACGTTCTTTCCCGTAATTACATTCTTGGGATGAACAAAGCCGAAGGCCATCCCTGACCAGATGTACATAAGCGTTGCCTGCAGGTTGTCCGAAGAGACACACGGCCCCATCTCCGCTGTTTCACCCTTGTACATGACGTAGTTGTTCTCGTCAGCCACTTCCTTGAGGCCGAGCATCAGCTCACATACAGCGTGAAATGTTTGCGAGTCACGGTCTTTGCCGAACGTCTTGATGTTCAGATCGTTGGCAAGCAAAGCAGGATATCCGCCATACCGCGTCTTATCGCCAGCATACATTGCCACCCAATCACGCGATGATTGCCTGTGTTGAAACGCTGCATCAGTAATGATGGGTTTCGTGCCGTTGCCATCCACATCAATGTCGAGCATGGTTCCTGGCGGCAGATCAATCGGCTCAAAACAACGCGGGCCACGAAAGAGGCCGCCCGAAAAATCATGCACCAGAATATGCGGATTGTTCTGATAAGTCTGTTTGCAGAGACCACCAGCAAATTTGCTGTAAAGATCCCCGAGATCAACATTCACACCATCTTGCTTGTACAGATCCGGTCCGACGATACCGACGCAATCACTCATTTTGTCACCCCGCGAAAAATAGTACTAATGAATACTCCTCGCGGCAAGCCGCGAGGTATCTTTGACAAATTTGTCTTTGATACTCGCCGCAAGCGGCGGGGAATTAGACCCTAATTGAGATTAAAAAACGACTAGGTACGCTGACCCAGCCCTCCTATGGCTCAACCCTATCAGAAGCCAAGAAAACACGCAAATACTGATCTCCTTCACAATCACCTGCACTCTATTTCCCGCGGCCGCTGGTTTTAGAGCGCAGCAAGAAAAAAGAAATCCAGAGTACCACAGTTTATGCAATTGCATAAACCGTGGTACATCACAGAAAGAAGAATTACTATATAAAAATGAATGTTACCGATTACCCGCCTGCCTCGACGACAAGGCGGGTAGCTACTGTTTATAGGTAACATTGAGTTTCGTGAAATTTTCTGTTTATAAAATGAAGAAACCCTACCAGTCGTTTGACCAGTAGGGCTTCATTTTTCCTCCTTCATCCTTCATCCGGTTTAAAGCGCCGCCATCAGCCCGTTACGGAAGATTGCCAGACTAGCCGGACTGCTCGGTGGCCGTTCCGGATGATCCATGAGGGCCATGGCCAATCCATTGTCGTTACAGATGGCCGCTTCTTCGCTCCCGTTCGGCGACTGGCCTTCGTAGACCATCACGACATTCCTCTTTCCGTGCCCGACGAGTTTGCCATAACGGTGTGCCGAGGGAAAAGTGAAAATACTTCCTTCGAGCCCCCGCGTCCATAGACAATCCGACACAAGAACTCGATGACGGATAGGCCGGCTTGAGAAAACACCCGACTCGTTCTCAGTCATCGCTAGTCCCGAACCAAAGAGACCTGCCCGCACCAATGCTTGCATGCCATTGCAGATTCCGATGACCGGGATCCCCCGCTCCACGAGAAGAGGGAATTGATCACCGAGAAACTCAGCCACCGCGACGCCCGTATCCGGATAGTCCCCGTAAGAGAACCCACCCGGTACGACGAAACAGTCACAGTCGGTAATCCGCTCCTTGCCTTCGTAAAGATCCCGAAGAAAAACCAGGCGAGGATCACCTCCGGCAAGCCGAAAGGCTTCCAGCGTTTCTGCTTCCGTATTGGTTCCGGGCGCGTAAAGTACGCTGACCCGACGTCTACTCCTGATGGCCATAAAGTGCCTCCTTGAATGTTCCCTGCCACGCTTGGCGGAGCAGATCGAGGTTGAGAGATTTCCTTTTCACCAAAAACTTGCGCTCTGGCAAAATGGTACCCACAGCTAACGGATGAAGTTCTGGGAGATAACGATAGAGGCTGTGTGCAATTACCGGTGTAGCTTCCACCAACACACATCCCAGACTTTCCGGGAAAAGTTCAGCACATACCTCCGCCTCGAATCCGAACCCCGAGGCTTCAATGCCTTCAAACAAACGAAGGAATATGCCACCGCGGTTGATCGGCACGGCTGATACAAAGACGCCGTTCCGTGCCAATTCCCCAAGCTTTTCGAGATAGATTCGCGCCTCTTCAACGGGAAACCGGTCCATAGTCGTCCCGGTGATACCCAATACCGAGGAAAGGATGGACCCGTCAAGACGAATGGCACGCGGCCCCAAAGCGACGAGCACATTACCGGCAGTCTGCCAGCGGTGTAAAGCCAGCCGACCCACATCAGACACCTTGCCTATAGCGGTTATCGCAACACTCGGCGGTACTTTGACGATAACGCCACCGAATGTCCCACGCCCTGCCGAACTGTCTTTGCCGGTGATGAACGGCGTCCCGGTAGCAAGCGAGAGATCAACAAGCACCTTCACTTGTTCCCTCAGATGCCACAGCGACACCGGGTCTGCACCATCGGTATAGAAGTTGTCAGCCAGTGCGATGTCTTGCAATTGCACACCGGCTACCACTTGAGTCGCGATCGCGTCCATCATAGTATTGACGGCCGCGCTGACCGGATCTGCTTCGAAATGCCCCGGTGAAAAACTGATACTGACCGTAGCGCCGTAAGGTTTCCCAAACACCGGACGGAGAACCGCCAGTGACGAAGCGACGTTGTAATTTTCTCCGTAAAGCGGCCCCTGATACGTGATGCCCTGCACCGTGGAATCATACTGTGTCGTCGCCGAGGATTGATCGCAGACATCAAAGTGTCCAACGACTGCGAGCCCCATCGCTTCCACATTCCCAAGCGTGATTTCCGGGTATGTTACCATCTGCGTTTTCTCTGCCGGCGCCAGTACCTCGACTGAAGGCAAGGGGCACTCGTCAAAATACGCATACGGCACATCCAAATCGATTTCTCCGGACAGCTGCATACCGACGCTAGGAACGACACCGGGATCAGAGAACATCTGGAATCGGCCGCTGTCGGTAAACACACCGATGACTGTCGCTTCCAACCCGTACTTTTCGTAAATAGCCATGGCCTCAGCGTATTTTTCCGGCTTTACCGCATGACCGAACCGCTCCTGGCTTTCGGAGAGAGCGATCTGCCAACGTGCCATATCGGCGCATTTGAGCGGTACCAGGGCGAGATTGACGATAATGCCACCCACTCCATCGGTACCCTTGCCCATTTCACCGAAACACGACACGATTCCGGCCGCGCCAAAATCATTGCGCGCGCTACAGCATCCCGCGTCGCGGAGCGCAACTCCGGCTCGCATCATTTTTTGTTCCGTATACGGGAGACCGATTTGCACATGTGTGCTGTCTCCGGTATCGGTTTTTTCGGTGATCCCGCCCGAACTGATGGTCGCTCCGTGCAATCCATCATTGCCGGTTCGCCCACCGACGAGTACTACCAAGTCGCCTTTGTGCGGCGTACCTTTTTTCGCCGCGGCGTGGGTCGTAATACCGACGGTACCGCCCAACGCGAACGGCTTGCCGCTATAGTCCGGGTGGCTCATCATACGCACCAAGTCCATCGGAATACCCATCGGGTTTCCATAACCAGCAATGGCGCGCACGGTCTCCCGAGCCATCACGGATGCCGACATGGCTCCTTCCAATTTCGGGTAGCGCTTGCGAACCCGCTCACCGATGACGGTGAGTTCCACATTGCCGATCGGTTTGGCTCCGAGACCATTTTCCAGAATGTCCCGAATAACCCCACCTAGTTTTGTCATCTGTCCGCCGAAAGGCTCAGACTGCGTGGGAGAATTGTGCGTCTCGAGTTTGAACAGGAGAGCCAACCCATCGTAAAAATCCCACACGCCGGCATTGTCGACAAACGCCGACAACAGATTGGGATTGCCGATCTTCGCCGTCGCATCCTTGAGCATCTGGAACAGACCGAGTGCTTTCCACAACGTATGGAAGCAGTGTTCGCTCCAAAAAGCGGCGAATGTTTCCAGATAGACGTCGGACACTACAAAGAGGCCGAGTCTCCCCTGAAACTGCACCAACTTCTTCATCTGCGAAAGCGAGAGATACAGCTCACGATTTTTGCTCAACTGTGTGAGCTCTGCGTCGCCCATCGCGCGGAGATCATAATACTGCGTCTCCTGACGAACCCCGCGCGGTTTGAGCGTGGTAAGCTGCGGCTCTTCGGTATAAGCGATATGCACAGCCTTGTTCACATACAGGCCATCCATACGTTTTCCATAATACCGATAGCCCACTTTCACCGCGTCGACTGTGACGCCGCGCTTGGCGCAGAGTTCGATAATCATCGTTTCCTGCGGATCGATGACGCCGTTCTGATACATCACTTCTTTGAATTTCACTGATGGATCGGACGGCATCTCTTCCGCAACGCGCGTCGTGATACCATCGGAAAACAATGAGTGAAGCGCCGCGACATCCAAAATAGGCTCGTTCGTTTCCAGATTGATGATTCGATAAATATCCGGAGTCACTCCCGGCTTGTTCGGCACGGTGATGATTCGAGTGATGATCATGGTTTTCTCCTCTGGTTGACTACACTGAATTGCAAAGACTGCGTGAAGGTCGAAATGGCCTCCACAAGCTGAAATCTGTGTCGCTCTTCGTTAGAATACAAGTTGTCAAAGAGCCAAAACCTGCCGAAAGCAGGACTTGATATTCTATCAAAATGCCTCAAAATAGGCAAAGGCCAGAAAAAATATGTAAAGGGGAATTAGAAAT
>Ga0209751_10003083_pt1 | contig 16287 bp, 19 predicted proteins | sample RifCSP13_1_FD_184019 | JGI IMG/M metagenome (GOLD analysis project Ga0209751, IMG submission 184019) | Soil microbial communities from Rifle, Colorado - Rifle CSP2_sed 13_1 (SPAdes) (version 2) | ecosystem: Environmental > Terrestrial > Deep subsurface > Rock core/Sediment | place: Rifle... | reverse complement strand
GAGGAGGTTATCCGATCGTTGCGGGCGGAGGCGGATCAAGTTGACAAGGTCGACTGGCGCCCGACGATCGATCCGGCGCTGGCCGATCTCGTGGCAACCGCGCTGCCTCCCTCGACCCAAGAAACTGCCGCCGCGCCAACGCTCGTGGATTGGAGTTTCCTCGATACAGACGATGGCCAGCCGGGTGAGCTGCCCGAGTGGGCGAAGAAAATGATGCGGTTTCTCCCTCGCCACGCCGACGACATTGCCCGCCGCCATCGTTGGAGCCGCCCGATCAGGCCTCCGGCTACGCCGCCTCGCTACGATCCCGACGAGCCACCCTTCGATCCCGACGAGTTCCTGGATTTCGACGAAGAGACCGACGAGGACGATGGCGATTTCGCTGACACGCTCTGAGAAAATGCTCTCCAACCGCGCGGACGCGGTTGGCAAGACCTCCGGCCTTCGCAAGGTTAGCGCCGGAGGTCATGGGGCGCCGGCAAAGTTTTTCACCACGAGCGGCAGATAGATCCTCAAACAGCCCGATGATGACGGCGTGAAGCACTGTTCGGCTACAGCGGCAGTTAAGGGATTATCGGCCCTCTCGAAGTAGGTTTCGCCGACATTGGCTGTCGTGCCAGGCGGCAGAACGTACGCCACGAGCGTGAAACTGATGACCGGGCCGGGGCCGTCGATGCGCAGTCCGGCATCCCCGTAACATTGGTGATCGCCTGTGTCGCCCGGATCGCACGTACTATCATCTGTGTAGTAGTTGGACAGGGCGCCGCCGCTCGTATCGACATTCGGTATTGCTGCCACTAGACCACCCGGCCCCCCCGCGCCCCCATTGACTTGAAACCAATCATTAGGCGGGGTCGTCGGAACAGCATCGGTTACACCGTCGATGGTCACGCCGCCTGCCGTATTGCTGTCGTAGTAAGTGGTGATGCCGCTTATGGTCGGACTGATCCAGTCGAACGAGGTGCGGATGAAATCGGGTAAAAATCCGCCCAATATGGACAGGTCGAGAGTCACATCGAAATCAATGCGCGATCCGTAGAAGGCAGTGCGCGAGCCGCCGTCGCTAGCCGCGGCGCGAATTGGCCCGACGGCGGGTAGCGTCACCGTGGCCGGGACGAACGTGCGCAATGTCTCCTCGTTCAGCGTGAGGAAAAAAATCTGGGCGCGGAACTTCTGGCGATCCAGAATATCCGCACTTCGACCATTGATGAACAGGTCAGACAGGCCGACGAAGGCAGCCGGGCTGAAAGCGGCAGTGTATGAGATGGCGGTCGCCGTTTGCGCGGACTCGGTCCAGGTGATGTAACGGGCACTGCTCGGCGTAAGCGTCGTCGAGCGATAGAGATAGACCCAGGCCTGGCCTCCGACGCTCAGCGGATCGGTCACCGTGATCGCGTAACGTGAGTAAAGACGCGACTGCGTATCCGCCGGCCAGATCGCCGTGCTCACGCTATCGCCCGCGTCGCCCGCCATGAAAACCAGTTCGTCGTTGGGATCCAGCAAGCCGCCATCGCTTATGACGTAAGTGCCGGTGATGTTGACTTCGTCGATTTGGAACGGAATAGCCGTCCAGTTCCCGGAGCGGTAAGCGTGCAAGACCAGGTCGTCCAGGAGCGTGCCTGAAAAGGCGGAAAAATTCGCGCCTTTAACGACGACCGGGTCTTGAGGACGGTTTACTGCAGCGGCTGCCAGAGGCACCTGCGATGCTGTCGATTGCGCCTGGGCCGTGCTCAAGCCCGCGACGACCAGCCATGCGACAGCCAGCCCGATTCCTATCGGCAGCACGAACTGTCGAGCGACTTTGATGTTCATGGCTTCCTCCTCCCCTTTTTCAAATGGCTGTCAAGGCCCAGCCGCCATCATCGGCAGGAACTGCCTGGGGCTGGGGAAAGGCTCCGGTGGCTCGATCACCATGCTCACCAGTTGCAGAAAGGCGACCAGGACCTCGCCCGCTTCGAAGTAGCAATGTCCGTATCTGAAAACCTCGTTATGCTGATGCAGCGCAAGCGAATCGTTCAGAATGACTTTCACGCGGTAGAGCGGCTCGTGCCAGTAAGGCACTTGTTGGTCGAGCGTGGTGTGAAGGGTAACCAGGGGAACGGTGAGCTGGCCGGTCGTCTGGTAGTGGGCTTCGATTTCGTCCAGCGCCGCCTGGTCGGCGCTGAAGCGCCGAACCGTGAGATTGAGGTGCGCGTCGTCGTTCGAGCCGGTGTAAACCCGACCCTGGTTGTCAAACGGCTGGCCGCCCAGCTTGGCGATCCCGTCGTTGGTGGCGAGGACGTTGTACATGAGCGCATCGTATATCGAGGTCTCGATCGTGCTGGTTACGCCAGAAATGTAGGGCGCGTTGCTCACGCGCAGGAGTTGATCGACCTTGTCTGCGCTTGCCGGATCCAGAATGGCGGGCCGGATAGTTGTCGCGTAGTAAGTGGGCCAGTTGTCGATGAGCGATTGGGGGACGCTGATGGGATCGCCCTGCAACAGGTTAGGAAAGAAGTAATCGAATAGAACCCGGAAGTCGCCGAAGTAATCGATCTGCTTGTGAAAGTCGCCGATCGGCCCGCAGGCGGCCAGCCCGCCGTCGAAGACGTCGGGACGCTGCTCGATCGCCAGAGTCGTGATCAAGCCGCCCTCGGACACGCCGGTCAAATAGATGTGGTTCGGCACACCGTGCGTCGCCGTGTAGATGAAGACGTCGACCAGCTCGACCAGGTCTTCGACGCCGTCTTTGACGGCCAGGCCGTTCGTGCGGTAGCTGGTGGCGGCGAAGGCGAACCCCAGCGAATTGACGAGCTCGGGAAGTGAAGTGCCATTGGGGAGCCTGAGCTGATTCTCGGGGATCGCCAGCGGCTCTACGTTGTAAGGCACGTAACCGTGCGCGTAGATCACCAGGTCCCCGTTCCATGATCCGGACGGCATGCAGATGCGGTAGATCGCGCCGCCGGGTTGTACCCCGTCCGGATCGCACACGCTCGACGTGCTTGTGGCCGCTGCCGGATACGCAAGCAGGCTGCCTATCGCGACTGCCAGTACCACCGGCGCGAGAACAACAAGAGTCAAGCGAACAATGCGCGTCGTCAATTGGCCGTCCTAACTGCGCCTTTCACATCTGGCGCGGGCATCCGGGATCGATATAGAACTGTCCACTGGGAGCGTGCCCAACTATAACACTGCCCTGCAAGAATGGTCAAACCCCCTACACCCACGATGAGTGCTCAACCTTACGAAGGCTCCAAAGCCTTCGCAAGGTTTCTTCTGTGAATCTTTCTCCCCACGTCCACCAAGGGCGCAGCCATCAGGATCAACGCTACGACAAACAGCGGCCAGTCGAACCGTGTGGGCAGCACGGCGCGAATGGCGTCGATGCCGCCGGGCAACGCGCGGATCGTGTCGGCCATGAAGACGTACAACGCCAGCAGGACGCCGATCAGGTTCAGCGCCAACGCCCGTCGACCGGGCCATATCGGTCGATGGGGTTCATCGTGCAGCGCGACCAGCGTCCCGCCGACGATCATCATCGCTGCGATCAGTATCGGCGAGAGCACCGGCCCCCACCACGGCAACGGGATCAGGAACAGCACATCCCAATCGAGCAGCGAGCGCGGCCAGCCGACGATCACCGCCAGGAACGCGTAATACAGCATGTCCCATGCGCCGAACGCGATCAACGAATAAGCCAGGCGGCCGCGCCAAGTACGGCCGGCCAGCCAGCCGACGGCGAGCAGCATGACCAGCGTCGCCGCCTCGCGCACGAGCTCGGCCTGGCTCAGGTCGACCGAAATGGGCAGCGGCTCGGCCTGGTATGGATCGACTCGGCCGACCAGCGTCCGTAAATAGACGACGGTGGCGGATTCCATCCACGCCATCGCCGTCGCGCACAGCACGACGATCAACCAGCGTCTCATTTCGCCCACAGGTCGCTTCTCTTCACCAGGAAAAGAGTATGGGATACGGAAGCGGGCCGGCGGGATCGAAGAAGCCGTCGTACGGATCCGTGGCCATCTCTTCGAGCGGGTGATGGTTGTCGGGGAGCAGGTGCGGATCGGAAATCACATACAATAGTATAGCAGATACCACCACTGTGTTGGCGGGGTGGGGTATAATGAGTACGTCATGTTGATACTCGGCCGCTTCGATTCGGAAGAAAAGGTGGAGGCCATGGATGAGTTTGATATCGCCAACCTGAACGGTCGAACACTGAATGAAATCTGTCGGATGCTTAAGCGCCGCCGTGCCGAAGAAGGGTTTTCCTATCGGACTCATCATGCTGGGCGAAACGATCCGACCGATCCATCGACTTGGAGCCTTCCCGTCTATCATGCTTCAAAGTGGGTGACTGTATTGAGCATCGCTCGCTATTTGCGTGCCTTTCCTCGATACCGCGATGTGCTATCGCGATTTGGAGTAAATTCGGATTCCACTGTTCTTGAGGGTAGTGGGCATGAAAATTGACCCTGCGACGTGAGCACGGTCTAAATCAAAGATACCTCAAGTTCCACCTTGACAACATTTATGTCGCAGGTAGTGGGATTGCCGAGATTCAGCTTCCAAATGCCAATCGGGGTCTGTGACCTCTGTGCTGACTGTTATCACCTAGAGCGGATTCCTCTTTGATTTACGCCGGAGTCGAGGCTTCAGCCGGAAACCGCCTAAAGGCTCGACTCCGGATTGGCGTACACGCAATCGGAATCCGCTCTAGTCAACCCGAAGCCTGTGTGAGCAGGTATAGCACTCCCAGCAGCAGCGCCAGGCTGCGCACCGTGTCGAAGCCGGCGGCGCGCTCCACCGTCTTCCCCGGAACCAGGACCAGGATCGCAATCAACAGCCACAAGAAGATGTCCATGCCGCACCTCCAGCGAGATCGGGCGAACAGGCTAACTGACTCCAATGTAACCTGACTCGTGCTCCCCACGAAGGCCCTGCATCCCGCTCGGCCTGCACTCACGTGCTTGACAGCCCTCCCGCGCGACGGGATAATACTGTCCAGGTCTCATAATCTAAACGTCACTTTTGCCCGAATTCGCGCACGATCACCGTGATTCGTCTGCTCCTCGTCGAAGATAACAAGGCGCTGCGCCGCGCGGTGAAGTCGGGCCTGGAAGACACCGGCCAGGTGTCGGTGGTGGCCGAAACGAGCACGGGCGAAGAGGCCGTATCGCTGGCGGCGGCCGGCCCACCCGACGCGATCCTCATGGACGTCCAGCTTGCCGGTGCGATGAACGGCGTGCAGGCTGCCGTCGCCATTCGGCGCGAGATCCCGCGCCTGCCCGTCGTCTTCTACTCGATTCAAGACGACGAGCGCTTCTACCGCGATTTCCTCGCCTCGGGCATCCTCACCCACTACGCCTACGTCCGCAAGAGCAACTATCTCCTGCCGCACATGGTCGTGCCGCTGCTGCGCGATGCGATCGCCGGGCGCAGTTTCGTCGATCCCGAGATCGAGCAGCGCGTGCAGGAAGTGCGCCTGAAGGACGAAGACTCGCCGCTCGACCTGCTCGAGCCGAACGAGCGCGAAGTCGTTCGCCTGCTGGCGCAGGGCATGACGAACGAGCAGATCGCGGCGCGCCTCGGCTTCCGCGACCGGCGCGCCGTCAGCCGCACCAACGGCCAGATTTACGCGGCGTGGGGATTGGCGAACACGGCCGAGGACGAGAAGACTGCCCGCGCGAGGGCCACGTTGATTTACAATACCGGCCGGATGATCGTGTGGGACGAGACCGGCACGTCGCTCGTGCGTGACGCGCGCGGCGACTGGACGCCGCTCTACAATTGACTCGCACCGGTTTCGCAACTTGCTCAGGCTGGACTGCCAAGTCCAGTCGCTTACGCGGACTTGGCAATTTGCTTGCATTTGATCGTAGTAGCGACTTTAGTCGCTGATTTGTTTAGACGACTGAAGTCGTCACTACCACGAGGTTTGAGCGGTGTCCCGCTTCGACATCCTGCTCGACTTCCTCCTGTTGATCAGCGCGCACGCGCTGTCGCTGTTCAACGCCGTCGCCTTGCTGTGGCTCGGCCTGACGGTGCTGCTCACCGGCAATCGGCGCCGTCCGGTGACGATCGCCGGTGGAGCCGGGCTGCTGCTCGGCGCGATCTTCTTCGCGGGGCACACCTTGATCATCGCGGCGGCGATCGGCACCGGCGTGACCGTCGTGTGGCCGATCATGTGGGTGGTGGCCGTCGCCGCGCCGTACATGTGGGGCCTGTCGATTTATTACTACGCGGGCGACCCGGCGACGGGCCGCTGGATTCGGCGCATCCTGACGCTCGCGGCGGCGGCGATGGCGCTCCTCCTGTTCGTCGTCGAGCCGGTGCCGCCCTACTACGAATTCATCTCCGCGTCGAATCTCAAGCCTTCGATAGCCTGGGCGTACGTCCCTTATCTGTTCCTGTGCTTCACCCTGCCGCTCGTCGCGCTGCGGCGGCGAGCGCGGGCGCCCGACCGCTTCCGTCGCGCCCGGCCCTGGCTGATCGGCGCGGCGACCATGCTGGCGCTGGCCGTGATCGCCTTCGCCTACACGGCGTATGCCATCCTCCCGCGCATCATTCCACCGGACAACCTGACGCTCGATTTGATATTCGAGTTCTTCTCAGCCGACATCGTCGTGACCGGCTTCATCGCGCTGGCCGTCGCCTTGCTGGGCCGCGTCGTCATGGCAAACAACATCCTGCTCGAGCGCGTGCAGTCGAGCCAGGGCTTCTTCGAGCGCTGGCCGAACGTCGTGCTCATCCTGTTCGTCGGCTCGTTCTTCGTCGCCCTTCTGTTCAACGCGCCGATCCGCCCGATCTACGGCTTGATGGCGACGACGATGCTCGCCGTGTTCGCCTACGCCATGTTCAACTGGCGGCAGCACGTCGAGCGGCAGGCGTTCCTCGAGCGGCTGCGCCCCTTCGTGACCAGCCTGCACCTGGAGAATCGGCTGCTGTCGCCCGGCGCCGGCGACAGTTGGAGCGAAGCGCGCCAGCTCTTCACGGCGCTGTGCCGCGACGCGCTGCAGGCCGAGCGCGCCTGTCTGCTTTTCGATGCGCCGGCGCCGGCCGCGCCCGGTTCTCTCGACGCCGGGCCGCGCCCGCGCCGCTTCGATTACGCGTGGCGGCCCGAGCACGACGCCGTTCTGTCGCTGCCGGCGACCAGCTCGGCAGACTGGTCGCGGCTTGACGCCGACCACTGGGCGTGGCCGCTCTTCGATTCGCGCGGCCCGCTCGGACGCCTGATCCTCGGCCCCAAATTGAACGGCGCGGAATACACGTCGCAGGAACTGCAGGTGGCGGCGGCCTGCGCTGGGCGCATCCTCGACGCGCTCGCCGGCGAGCAACTGGCGCGCGTCGCGATGAGTCTGCTGCGGCAGCGCATCGCCGAGGTGCAGGTGATGAGCGCGCGGCACAAGCGCGTCCTGCACGACGATCTTCTGCCGCAGATCCACCTCGCGCTCCTGCGCATCGAATCGCTGCGTCGGAAGCCCGGCGGCGAACAGCCGCTCGACGAGATCGCGGGCGAGCTGGTGCAGGCGCATCAGCGCCTGTCGGCGCTGGTGCGCGAGATGAGCACCGCCGCGCCGGCGCAGCTCGAAAGCGAGGGTTGCGTTGCCGCGCTGCATAGTGCTCTGGCGCACGACTTCCGCGACAGCTTCGACGCGATCGATTGGCAGGCCGACCCGGTTGCGACCGAGCGGGCGCGCCGGCTCCCACTTTTCGTGGGCGAGGTGATCTTCTACGCGGCGCAGGAAGCGATCCGCAACGCGGCCCGGCACGCGCGCGGCGACGATCCGGGCCGCAAGCTGCGACTCGACGTATCGGTCGCCGGCTCGTCCGGCGACGGCTCCTCCGGCTTGCGGGTTGTGATTGGCGACGATGGGGTGGGTCGAAAGAACACGGCGGGCTATTCAGCCGGCGCCGGGGATGGCGACACCGGCGGCGGGGGAAGCGGCCTCATCTTTCACAGCGCCATGCTCGCCGTCGTCGGCGGAACGCTCGGCGTGTCGGACCGGCCTGACGGTGGCACTCAGGTCGTCATCGAATTGTCACACGCTTGATCTTCGCAGTTACTCGCGGGGCTTTCGGTTCGGCTCGCTCGACGTGTGCACGCAAAACATGTCAGGTGGCTCACCGCCCGCGTCCCCGCGGGCGGCCAACCGCGAGGACGCGGCTTGGCGAGCACTGTAACGATTGACAACATTTGCGTGCACACCTCGACGTGTGCTACTGACGGTGTGTATATGAGTGTGTATAATCTCGTTTGGAGGCGAACATGGCAACCTTGGAAAGAGTACAGGTGCTCTTGGAGTCTGCACAGCGTCGCGCGTTGGCCAGGATTGCCAGGCGCGAGGGACGCAGCATATCCGAGGTCCTGCGAGAAATGATTGAATGGGGACTCGCTCAGCGTGAGCAGACCAATCAACAGTGGAAACAAGTCCTGGGTCGCCTGAGACAGATGCGTGAAGCCAACCGAGAGCAGGGGGTCTATCCTGGCGACCTGGTCGCTGAGGCACGCGCGGAACGTGAGCAACAGAACGAGGCGATATGGCGCAGGTCATCATAGGGGATCTTATCATGACGCATGGCAAGCTGTGGTGGCGCGACGGTGTCATCTACCAGATCTACCCGCGCTCGTTCGCCGACTCGAACGGCGACGGCGTCGGCGATCTGCCCGGCATCATTTCCAAACTCGATGTCCTGCGTGACCTGGGCGTCGACGCGATCTGGCTCAGCCCGATCTATCCCTCGCCGATGAAAGACTTCGGCTACGACGTAGCCGATTACTGCGACGTCGATCCGGTCTTCGGCGCGCTGTCCGACTTCGACGACCTGCTGCGCGAAGCGCACGCCCGCGACATCCGCGTCGTCATGGACATGGTGATGAACCACACGTCCGACGAGCACCCATGGTTCGTCGAGTCTCGCGCCAGCCGCGACAATCCCAGGCGCGACTGGTATATCTGGCGGCCCCCCTCCATCTCCCCCCGCTTGCGGGGGGAACACAAGGGGGGTAGGCCGCCGAACAACTGGGCCTCGGTCTTCGGCGGCAGCGCCTGGAAGTTCGATACGCAGACCGGCCAGTATTACCTGCACTTGTTCGATTCCGGCCAGCCCGACTTGAACTGGCGCAATCCCCAGGTGAAACAGGCCATGTTCGACGCGTGCCGCTTCTGGCTGGATCGCGGCGTCGACGGCTTTCGGCTCGACGTGGCGCACATGCTGTTTAAGCATCCCGATCTGCCCGACAACCCTCGCAAGTTCGGCCGGCGCGCCTACGAGCGCCAGTATCACTTCTACCACGAGAACCTGCCCGAGACGCACGCACTCTGGAGAGAGTTCCGTACGCTGCTCGACGCGTATCCCGAACGCATGGCCGTCGGCGAAGTGAGCCCCGACGTGGCGCACACGTACTACGGGAACGGGGACGACGAGCTGCATCTCGCCTTCAACTTCGGCCTGATGCGCCTGCCGTGGAATCCTCGCGCCTTCCAGCGCGCCATCGTCGAGCACGAAGCGCGCCTGCCCGACGGCGCGTGGCCGTGCTGGGTGCTGAGCAACCACGACAGCGTGAGACACATCAGCCGCTGGGGATCGGGCGCCGAGGGCGACGCGCGCGCCAAAGTCGCCGCGACCTTGCTGCTCACGCTGCGCGGCACGCCGTTCCTGTACTACGGCGAGGAAATCGGCATGCGCCAGGCCAGGATCCCGCGCGCCGAGATCGTCGATCCGCCGGGCAGGCGCTACTGGCCGTTCTACGGAGGCCGGGATGGCTGCCGCACGCCGATGCAGTGGGATGCCACGCCGAACGCCGGGTTCAGCGCCGGCAAGCCGTGGATGCGCTTGAGCCGCGATGTCGATCGGATCAACGTCGAGCGCGAGCTGGCCGATCCCGATTCACTGCTCAATCTTTATCGTCGCCTGATCGCGCTGCGAAAGGTCATGCCTGCGCTGCATCGCGGATCATATCGCCCCCTGATCGAGCGCCCGCGCGAGGTGATGGCCTACCTGCGTGAGCACGAGAGTCAGTCCGTGCTGGTGTGCCTGAACTTCGCGTCGAGGACAGCTCGATTCGACCTGGAGGCGGCTCGCGCTGCGCACGGCGCATGGAAAGTGCTGCTCTCGACCACCACGCGTAGCAGGGAAGGCATGAGCGTCGGCGGAGAGGTGACGCTGTATCCGAACGAGGCGCTGGTGCTGGAGCGAGTTTAACCGTTTAGATTATGAAGTGGGCTTCACCACAAATCCAAAATCCAAACTTCAAAAGAAACCAGACTTTGGTAAATTGCCGGAGTGCAACTTTCAGGCTGCCATATCTTGGGCTTCCGCAGGCTAAAGCCTGCACTCCAAACGCCAGAACGCTTACGTCCGGTGTACCGTGACAGGCTGAGGTCGGGCGTTAGTGCCGCCTCTGTCCAAGTCTGCAACTCTATGATAGACTTAAACCAGATCGTCCACAGATTGGCATTCGACCGTGATATACTTGGGGCATGGAACTCGAATCCATCGTGTGCCCGGAGCACATTGAACAGAAACTCGAAGCCAAGCATAACGTCACATGCCGTGAAGCCCGTCAGATCTTTTTCAACCTGCCTCGGTTCCGTTTTGCAGAGAAAGGCCACACAGTGGGTGAGGACGTGTACGCCGCTTTCGGCCAGACCTTCGGCGGCAGATACTTATCGGTTTTCTTCATCTACAAACCGAAAACCAAGCGGGCTATTATCATCAGTGCGCGCGACATGAGCGACAAGGAACGTCGAGCCTATGGACGAAAGTAATCTGAGCAGCATTTCTAAAGCCGATACCGACGAGAAGATGGGCGAGTTCTGGGATACCCACGACTTCACCGAGTTCGATACTGACGCGCCGGATGTGAAGTTTGAGGTGACTCGCGCTGTACCTATCGAGGTTGAGTTGTTCAACGCCATCGAGAAGGAGGCGCACAAACACGGCGTACAGGTGGAAACGTTAGTGAATCTCTGGCTTCAGCAGAAACTCGCGGAACAGGCACAGTAGAGTTTTCACGTAGGGCCAAAGGTACGGTCGGTGGGGCGATCACTCGCCCCGCCACCAGTCCACCCTGTGGGCCGTGCGTGGCACTGTGTTTCTATCATTAGACGATGCCGAACGCGCGCACCGGGAACGTGCCAAAGCCTTTCACCTTGACCGGCACGGCGAAGAAGCGAAATCCCCTATCGGGCAGGTGCGACAGCCGGCACATGTGTTCGCAGATGGGGATCTCGGCGGCGAGCAGCGTCGAGTGTACAGGACGCGTGCCGTCGGCGGTGTCGTCGATGTTGTACGAGTCGATGCCGACGAGCGCCGCGCCGGAATCGGCCAGAAACTTCGCCGCGTCGCCGGTCAAGAAAGGATGCCCCTCGAAGTATTGCTCCGTTCGCCAGTGAGCGTCCCATCCGGTGTGAACGAGCACTGCCTTGCCTGTGACGCCCAGGCCTGCAAAAGTATCGCGACCGATCGCACGTCCCGTTCGATTCACGGCGCGGACGACGACGCAATCCAGATCGGCCAGCGACGACAAGGCCAGCTCCGAGAGGTCCTTACCCTCGGTATAGCGGTGAAATGGGCTGTCGACGTAAGTGCCGGTATTCGCGACCATCTCGATCTTGCCGATCTGAAACTCCGTGTCGCCGGCATAGTACTGCCGGGACTGCTCGCGGCTGAGATAGTCACAGATGATCGGCGCGGGCAAACCTCTGTAGGTGATCATCCCGTGCTCGACAGTGTGGCTGACGTCCACGAGCCGGCGCTGCGCAATAGTCATTCGGATTCCTCCTGCGCTCGTCGTATCCGCGTTTTCCGCGTGCATCCGCGTCCAAAAATTACTCGCTCAGCGGCGAAGCCTCGCCATCAGGTACGTATCGACGTACTGCCCGTCGCGAAAGGCGAAGGCGACGCGCGTGCCCTCAATCACAAAGCCGAATTTCTTGTACAGCCGGATGGCCGGCTCGTTGTCGGTGTATACATCCAGCTCCAGGCGAATCAGGTTGAGCCACCTGTCCGCCAGATCGACGGCGGCCTGCATGAGCGCCGTGCCGACGCCCTTACCCTGCCAGTCGTCGCGCACGGCCATACCAATATCTCCCACGTGGCGGCGGCGCGGCGAGTTCGGGAACGTGTGCAGGCCCAATTGCCCCACGACCTGATTTTCAGCACAGGCCAGGAGATGATACATGCCTTCGGGTGGCTCGGTTAACCGCTTGCGCCACATTTCGGCGGAGGGAAACGGCAACTGCATGGTGCCCCAGACGGCGCGCGGGCCTTCGTAGATGCGCCGCACCGCCTCGTAATCGCCCGGCTCTACGCGTCGAATCGTGATCGTCATGTGACCCTCTCGTAACTGCTCAGCCCGCGTCATTGCGAGTCGCGTTGTGTGCGACGAAGCAATCCCCTTGCCGGCCGGGTGGAGATTGCTTCGCGAACAGATGCTCGCAATGGCGGGTGGTCGGTGAGTTTCTGAGCAGGCGCGGCGCTCCGTGTCACTCTGTGAGGCGCAGATGCTCAATCAGTTTTGGGATCATCTCGTCGTGGCCGGCGATCAGTTCTGGCACGCCGCGCGGCAGGTGCGCCCAGAAGAACTCGAACAGGATCGGTTCGGCGCTGTCGTCCGACGGATCGGTCTCATGGTGCTGCCATCTTTCGGGCGGATCGCTTTCGCAGCGCAGGTGGTAGAAGGTGCGGTGATGAATTTCGTCAAGCCCGAAGTCCGACATGTCCTGCCGCGCCTCGCCCAGATAACCGGCGAGCTTCAACCCGGCCAGGCCGGTCTCCTCGACGGCTTCGCGCATCACCGCCTCTTCGGGTGGCTCGCCCGGCTTGACCGTTCCAGCAGGGACCTGGATACCCGCCTCGGGCGCGTGCGGATGGCTGAAAACCAGGAGGCGGTCGTCGTGCGTGACGTAGGCGAATGCCTTGCGACGGAGCGTGGGCATGGGGATGGAGGCTCAACACTACAACTTCATCAGGATGCCATGCCCAGGATTAGAACGGGGCGGCGCTATTTTCCTGTTTCGTCCAGGTTCTTGAGCAGCCCCATCTTCATCGCCTGCTCGAAAGACAGCGTCGGCGTCTCCGAGGGTTCTTCTTCGGGCGGCGCTTCGTCGAACAGCTTGTCGAGCGTCTGCGCCATCTCCTGACGAATGGCCTGACGATCCATCTGCTCGACCGGCGTGCCGGATTCTTTCTGCACCTCGGCGGCGGCGCGCCGGGTGATCTCCTCGATCTCCGCCGCCGCTTCTTTGGCGTACAGCCACACCACGCCTTGCTTGGTGCCCTTGGGCACGACGATGACTAGGAACAGGCCCTGTCCCAATCCGGTCGTGTACACGCTGACGCGCTGGCCTTCCAGGTAATTCATCGCGAACCCGTCGCCCTCGCCCAGCAGCGACGCCAGTTGATTGCTCATCGACCGCCCGCCGACGATTAGCGACGACAGCGCCTGCACGTCCGTGTCGGCGACCATGCCCTTGGCCGCGATCACGTAGCCCGCCTCTTCGAGCAGCAGCACCGACTCGGCGGCCGTCTGCGCGCGCAGCTTCGACAGCGACACTTCGATCTTGTCGAGATCGGGCCGCGAGAAGATGTACACGCGCGCCGGCCTGGCATCGGGCCTAGCCTCGGCGCTCGCCGAGGGCGCTGCCGGGGTCACCGCCGCCGCGCGCGCCTGGGATTTCTTCACCTCGCGCTTGACCACGTCCAGCACTTCGTCGATCGAGAACGGCTTCTTCAAGTAGTCGGTGATGCCGACGCGCATCGCCTTGATCACGTCGTCCATGTCGCCGTAGCCGCTCAGAATGACGATCGACAGGTGCGGCGCGCGCTCCTTCACCCGCGCGATCAGGTCCATGCCGCTCATGCCGCTCATTTTGAGATCGGTGATTATCAGATCGAACTCGGACGACTCCATGATTTGCAGGGCGCGCTCGCCGCTCGGCGCGGTGCGCACGCTGTAGCCCGACGCCGTGAGCACGTCGCTCAGCGCCTTGCAGATCTGCGGCGCGTCGTCCACGACCAGGACGGAGCCGGCTGTGTCTTCCATGGCGTGCTCCTCACTCCACTGCGGTCGTGATCGCCCTCAGCGCGATTCCCGCTTCGAACAGGGAGACCAGCCCGCACATCAGCGTCTCTTGCCGCCCCTCGCGGTTTCGGTTGAAGAACTGGATCAGCGGAACCCACAGTGCCAGCACGATGCCGTACAGAATGTGCACGGGCGCCCGCGACAGCGCCGCGTCTCGCCCCTGCAGAAAAAGAATGGCTCCCAGCGCGCCCTGCGCGAGCGCCGCCAGGTTGCCGACGACGATGACGCCCCAGTAATCGGGGCTGACCGATCGACGCCGGGCGTAGCCGGCGACGCCCCACACGCCGGCAATGGCTGCGAAGAATACCAATGCCCAGCCCAGACGACCGTGAAGAAAGGCGAAATCCAAGCGCTCCTCCCGTTTCTCGTCCGATGCGCCGCTACTCGTTGACGGCCGTCGCCGTCCACTCCCACGCGCCCGCATCAGCCTGAAGCCCGAGCAGCGCCACATCGCTCAGCGCCTGGTTGACCTGTGAAGAAAACGGCGATAACAACGCCGTCGGCACGGCGACCCATCCGAACGATCCGCCGGTCGGCACGACCTGCACCGCCGCGCTTTCCAGCCGGAGCGGTTCATCTGCTTGCGGCTCGATGCGAAACGTCGCCGCCACGTTCAGATTGCTTATGCTCTGCACCTGGCCGCTCAGGGCAATCACGCCCGGCTCGACGAAGCGCGCCTTCCCATCTTGCACCCCGACATCCGGCCCGGCGATGAATCGGAAATACGAGCTTAACTGGTCCTCGCTGAAACGAACGGCGTACGCCTGACCGGGCGGAACCTGTTGGGCCTCCGCGATCTGCTGCGCGAATGCTTCCGCTTTTTGTCGGGTCGAATCGGTTGGCTGGCCGTTCCCGTCGTTCACCGGCCGCTCGAGCGCAGCGAATACTTGTGAGCCTAGCACGATCCCGCCGGTGAAGAAACAGGCGGCGGTGACGAACACCATCGCGCCGACGACGATCACCAGCCGCAGCACGGCCTTTTCGCTGTAGCCGACGACGGTCGTCGACTTGACGACGTCGCGTCCGGCGACGTCGCCCCCGACGGAGGCGTCGCCTTCGACGTCGATTCCGCCCGACCGATACTCGTTATCGCCGGAGTCAGATGGTGTGTCGTCGGAAGATGCAGACATATGCTATGGCGGCTGCGCGCAGCTCCGCCGACGATTATGCCCTATCCCGACTGGCTTGGCAAATGCTCACGCGTGGCTCAGCGCCGCGCGCAGGGCGCTCTGATCGATGGGTGCGACGTCCGCGCGCAGCGCTTCGCGCCCGTTGATCCACACCACGGGGATGGCGTGCCTGTATCGATCGTACAGCGCCGGGTCGCTCGTAATGTCGCGCCGCTCCCATTGGAAGTTAAGCTGGCCTTGCAAGAGCAGCAGGTGCGCTTCGACCTGTTCGCACAGGCGGCAGTCGGGTTTGGTGAAGAGGATGAGGTGGGGCATGAGAAAAGCAAGACCTGCCAGGTCTCGGAGACCTGGCAGGTCTGTTGCCTAGGGAAGAATATCCGCCAGGTACTCCGCGAGCGTGTCTTCGGTCAAGGGACCGACGTTCACGCCGCGCACGATACCATCCCTGTCGACGAACACCGACGTCGGCAGGCCGAGGACGCCGAAGGCTTTCGCCGCCGCGCCCTCTTCGTCGAGCAGCACGGGGAAAGGCATCTGGAACTCTTTCACGAATGCGCGAACGTCGTCGACGACGTCCAGTTGTGTGTTGTCGATGGCCAGGACGACCAGGCCCGCATCACGACGCCTGTTATACGCCTCGACGATGTCCGGCATTTCCGCGCGGCACGGCGCGCACCATGATGCCCAGAAATTGATGAACACCGGCCGGCCCCGGTAATCCGATAGGCTGACCTCGCCGCCACTGCTGGCGCCCTCGCAGATCCCCGAAGCGCAGCGGAGGGGGCGCCCCGCGGGGTCGAGTGCCTTCAGCGTGAAGTCCGGCGCAGGAGACCCGGTGGCGACGCCGGCAGGCGCCGGCGACGAGCCTGAAAGGTTGGAGGATAGGGGATTTGAGGCCGGAGGCGCACAGGCGGCGGCCGCCATCGCCGCTGCGAGCGCCGCGAGCCACACACGTTGTCTCACTCTGCGCTTCCCGATTCGACTGTGGCGTGTCCCACGGCGTGCGCGCTCAGGTAGCCGATGTACGCCGGAACGAGCGGCAGCACGCACGGCGACAGGAACGACAGCAGCCCGCCCGCGATGGCGATC
>Ga0209751_10003078_pt1 | contig 16294 bp, 12 predicted proteins | sample RifCSP13_1_FD_184019 | JGI IMG/M metagenome (GOLD analysis project Ga0209751, IMG submission 184019) | Soil microbial communities from Rifle, Colorado - Rifle CSP2_sed 13_1 (SPAdes) (version 2) | ecosystem: Environmental > Terrestrial > Deep subsurface > Rock core/Sediment | place: Rifle... | reverse complement strand
TCCCGGACGCGATCGTCCGGCATCGCCACGAGCGCGGGCTCCGCGACTTCGGACGGCGCATGATCCAGTACGGGCACGGGCGCGGCCAGAGCCTCCTCCTCGGCCCGCCGTTCTGGGCCTCCCTGTTGGCACCCGCCATCCTGGTCCTCACGGCGTTCAGGCCCGTCCTCGCAGTCGCCGCGGTCCTCGTGTACGTCGGAGTGCTCCTCGCATCGGCGGTCGGGCCCGCGATCCGGTTAAGGCGCGGCGCCCTCCTCGTCGCCTTGCCCGTCATCTTCGTGATCGAGCACGTCGGGTATGCGATCGGGTTCTGGAAAGGTCTCCTCGCGGCCCGCCTCCCGAGGGCGAAGAGGGACGCGCAGGCCCCGGGGGACTCGCGATGAGGATCGCGCATGTCGCGGTCGAGATCGTCCCCTCGGGTCCCGGTGCGTACGTCGGCGGGCTCGTGAAGAACCTCGCCACGATCGCGGAGGCCCAGGCCGTCGCCGGGCACGACGTCGACATCATCACGACGGACATCCGGGGGCGCGGGGCCGCGAACGGTCGCGGGCGGGGCTTCCGGGTCCGCCCCGTCAGGACGATGGGCGAGTACGGATCCTTCGTGTTCGCGGGCAGCTTCGTGACGGGAGCGGCACGGGAGTTGACCCGAGCCCACCGGATGGACCCGTACGACGTCGTCCACGTGCACTCCGCGTACGCGTCCCTCGCGGGCATCCGGTACGCCCTGTCCGGGGTCGACGCGCCGTCCGCCTTCACCCTGTACTCACCGAACTTCGGGCTCCTCCCGGGACACTCGTGCAACGGGTCGTTCCTCCGCAATGGGGACCGGGTCGCAGCCGCGATGCTCCACGGGTTCGACCGGACCGCCGTCCCGAGCCACAGCCTGAGGGCGCGGCTCCTCGACATGGGGCTCGACGGGGACCGCGTCTCGATCGTGCCGCCCGCCCTCGATCCGGGGCTGTTCGGGGCGCTCCCGGAGAAGGAGGCCGCCCGGGCGGCCCTCGGGGTCCCGCCCGAGGTCCCCGTCCTCCTGTACCTGGGGAACTTCTCGACCTGGAAGGGCGTCCACGACCTCCTGCGGGCCATCGAGATGGTCCTGAAGGCCCACCCGGAGGCAATCCTGCTCACCGCGTGGGGCGAGCCGTACGAATGGAGCGGGAACGTCCGGGGGGAGATCTTGGACCTCATGGACCGCCTCGGCGTCGCCTCGGCCGTGCGCCAGGTCGGGATCCTCGACGACGTGAGGCTCGCACTCCGCGCCGCGGACATCCTCGTCTCCCCGTTCCACTGCACGTGCAAGGTCCTCGACTACCCTCTCTCAATCCTCGAGGCGATGGCGTGCGAGCGGGCCGTCATCTCGACGTCCGTGGGCGGCATCCCGGAGGTCCTCGGCGACGGGGACCGCGGCGTGCTCGTGCCGCCCCGCGATCCGACGAGGCTCGCAGGCGCGATCACGGAGCTCCTCGACGACCCCGTGCGGGCGCGGATCGTCGCGGCCCGCGGGGCCGAGTGGGCGCTCGCCCGATTCCGACCCGATCTCGTGAACGAGGCACTGCAATCCCTGTACCGCGAGCTTCGTGAAGGTCCCAGGCCGGGGGATGCGCATCCGATCGCAATCGCTCGCTGACGCGGACCGCGCGAGGATCGTGGCGGTCGTCGGCGCGGACGGCACGGGGAAGACGACTCAGGTCCGGAGGCTCTCGGAGCGGCTGCGCGCCGAAGGCGTGCGGGCGCGGAGCGTGAGGCCCGTGTTCCTTCTCTTCGATCCGTACCGGCTGTCCGAGGGCGGCGGGAACTCGACCGCGTTTCCCGGGAGCCCGCGGATGTCCCGGCTGAGGCAGGACGGGACGCGGGGCGGGCGGAGACCGCGGAGCCCCCTCCTCTTGACTGCGGTCGTCGGATACGCGTACGCGCTCGCGTCGTACCTGGCCCTCCGGTGGGCCCGGCGACGCAGCGAGGTCGTCGTGTGCGACCGATACTTCTACCAGTTCTTTTACGATCTCGTCGGGCCGGCCGGCTCGAAGCTGGCTCGATCATTCCCGCGGCCCGACCTCGTCGTCTGGCTCGATGCGCGGCTCGAGACGATCGTCGCCCGGTCCGGGCCGAGCCCGCCGGATCGGCCGGAGGTGGAATATCTGAGTTCCGTCATCGAGTACTACCGGGAGATCGGGGAGAGGCTCGACTTCCGGAGGATCGACGCGGAGATGGACGAGACGCTCGTCGCGGAGGCCATCTGGGACGCGGTGAAGGAGGGCCTGACGTCGTGCGACACATGAACGAGGACGCGTTCTGGGCGGTCGTGTCGGCCGTGTCCCCGTCGTTCGCGGCGAGGCGTCAGGGAGGCCGCGCGGACGAAGCTCGGGACGTTCGCGAGGCGATCGCGTACGCAGATTCGAACGGCCTCTACTTTCCCTTCGTGTCGCGGCTCGTCGAGGACGGCATCGAGATCCCGAGAGAGGAGTCCCGTCGGTGGCCCGCCGAGCGCGAGCGGCTCGCCCGATTCCGTCGTTCCCTCCGTGTGCTCGATGCAGCGTCGAGCCGGACGGGCTCCGCGTACGCGGTGATCAAGACGATCCGTACGATCCCGAACCTCCCACGGGACGTGGACATCCTCGTCCGGGAGGAGGATCGGAGACGGTGGCTCGATGCTCTCGGGCAGGCGGGCTTCGCCCTCCGATACCGCAGCGCCGCGGAGGTCTCCCTCGAGATGCGCGACGCGATCCGCGTCGACGTGTACAGCCGGATCGAGTACCTCGGCCGAGCATTCCTCGACCCGGCGTACCTGTGGGGGTCCATCCGCGCGGAGCGTACCCACGCGGAGGAACACCCGGGCCTCACGGATGAAGCAGAATTCCTGCTCAACTCGTGCCACGACATCTTCGGACACGGCTCGCTCACCCTGATGGACTTCCTCGACCTCATCGCGTTGCGACAACGGGTCGACGTCTCCCGATGCCTCGACCTCGCGACCGCCGCGGGCTGGGGTCATGTGCTCCGCCTGTGGCTCGACCGGCTGGACCGCCTCGAACGGCTGATTCGGGATGAGCGCGGACCGCCGAGGTTCCCGTTGCGTCACGGCCGGCGGTTCCTGTGGGAATGCGTGGAAGCCCTGGCTGACCCGCCGCAGGGGCGACGTGAACGACTCGCGATCGGCCTCTCGTTCCTGTGGGACGACGCGTCCGACCTATCCGAGGAGTCCGGGCTCGGAGGTGCGATGCGGCGATCCCCGCAGGTCCGAAGGCTCGTGAACGTGGCGGGCCACCGCCTGCGCACCCTGCGGGGCGACCGGAAGGCGGCCATGCCCTCGTTCCGCGACGAGGGGGGATGAGCCCGTGAAGGTCCTCCTCGTGACGTCCATGTTCCCGCCGTACTGCGGAGGCGGCGTGAGTTCTCACGTGCGAACCCTCGCGACGGCCCTGAGCGGCCTCGGCCATGAGCCGTGGATCCTGACGAGCCGCCGCGGCCGGCCCGTCAATCCGGAAGAGACCCGACATGCTCCGCCGGGGACCCGCGTCGTGTACGCTCGCTCGTTCGTCGACATGGTCCTCCGGGTCGGGCGGCTCGTCCGTGAGGAGCGGTTCGACCTCGTCCACCTGCACGCGTTCAACGCGCTCGCGGCCGCCCCGTTCGTCCGGGGTGGTCCCGCGGTCGTGTTCACCCTCCATTCGGACAGCGCGAACTACCTGGCGTCCGTCCGAGGATGGGCGCGATCCCATCCCGCGTACCGGCTCCTCCTCGCGTACGAGCGGCTCGCGATCCGCCTCCCGGACGTGACGATCGCGGTGTCCGGGCGGATGGAGGCCTACGGCAGGGGAATCCAGGTCGGACGAATCGTACGGATCCCGAACGCCGTCGACAGCGACTTCTGGACGCCGTCCCGCGAACCTTCGAACGGCTCGCCACGCGCGATCCTCGTGCCGCGGATGCACGTCCCGAAGAACGGCATCGAGTACGCGATTGAGGCGATGAAGTCGATCGCGCGGCAAGCTCGAGACGCGCGGATGTTCGTGACGGGCGATGGCCCGCTGCGCGAACGCCTGGAGGCGATGGCGGGGAGCATTGGGGGGGACCGGGTCCGGTTCCCGGGCATGGTGAGCCCCGAGGAACTCCGGGAGCTGTACCGCCGAGCGGACGTCGTCCTCATCCCGTCCGTGACCTCGTCGGGAACTCAGGAGAACACGAGCATTGCGGCCCTCGAGGCGATGGCGTGCGGCACGCCCGTCGTCGCGTCGGACATCGGAGGCTTGTCCGAGGTCATTCGGACGGGACAGGACGGGTTCCTCGTGCCCGAACGAGATCCACATGCCCTCGCAAAGGCGACCCTCGCCCTCCTTACGGACCCCGAGCTGGCACGGCGCATGGGCGAGGAGGCCCGCGAGCACGTGAGACAGGAGTTTTCGGTCCGCGCTTGGGCAAACCGCGTCGCTGCACTCTATGAGTCCATCTTGCGGAAGGAGGCGTGAGACCCCGCGTGACCCCTCGGAACGTGCGGTTTCTCTCAGCTGGGGTGCTGGGGCTCAGCCTCCTCGTCGTGGGGGGACTCGTCCGTCTCGGTTTCCTTTCGACCCTGCCGCTCATCTTAGCCGTGGGCCTGGGAAGCGCCGCCTTCCTCGCCCAAAGGCCGCGAACGATTGTCGATGTCGAAGCCCCCGTTCCATCTTGGAATCCCGTCTCTAAGAGGCGCGCGAAGGTGCTTCTGGCGACGGCGTTCTTCCTCCTGTCGGCCGCGAGCATTGCGGTCCTTCTTCCCGTCCTTAACGAGAAGCCGATCGTGTACTACGTCTTCGTGTCGGCCAGCGCCGCCGTCCTGGTTGGGTTCATCTTTCTCCAGGAAGATCCGCGGGAAATGGTCGGGGCGCTCGTCATGGTCGGAGTCTTCTCCGCGAACATCCTCGGATCGAATCAGCTCGCGTTCCCCGGAGGACTCGGCGGCGCAGACTCGCCGGTGCACATCACCTATCTCGTAAACCCCATTGTGGCGGGAGGGACGATCCCCGTGGGCTCACGAGGGGGCTGCGGCCTCATCTACACGACATTCCCCGGTCATCACCTCCTCGTCGCCTCCACTGCTATCATCGTCGGAGGAGACCCCGCAAGCACGTACTATGCCCTCGGTTTCGCGACGATGCTCCTCCCCGTCCTCGTCGTCTTCCTCGTCGCGCGAAAGATACGAGGAGTCCGGACCGGGCTCCTCGCCGCGGCTGTGCTAGCGGGGTCAAGCTACTACATTGCGTGGGCATCCCACGCAGCCCCTCTCACTTTCGCTCTCCCGCTCATCGCGGCCAACATCCTTGTGCTCCTGAAGCTGGTCGAGGATGGCCGGGCCCGATGGCTGGTTGCCGCCTTCCCGTTGATGCTCGCCCTGATCCTCGCGCATCCGTACTCGTCCGTCATCTTTGGAGTCATGTTGTTCGGTGCCGTCGCAGGCCACCGGCTCGTAGAGCGAGATACCCGGGCTCAGACTTGGACGCCCACGGTCATGGGAGTTGCATTTGCGTACACGCTGCTCACCGAGTGGTCGAACTTCTCGTGCCTCATCACGAAATCGCTTCAGCTTGCGGAAGGATACTACGCCGCGTTCACGGGGGAAGCTCTCGGGTCTCCGCCTGCGGTGTACGACGCCTTGCCGCTATCCCTCATCGTCCTCAACACGGTGGGAGACTCCATCCTGTTCTTCTCGGCCACCATCGGGTTCTTCTCTCTGATCTCCGAGAAGCTCTCGAGACGGGGCATGCTGGTCATTGGCCCCTCGGTCACGCTCCTCGTGTTGTCCACGATCGGCCTCCTGACGCGCCTCGACTACATTCTGCCGAACCGGGTGTACGTGTTTCTCCAATTCGCGGGCCTCGCACCCCTCGCCGCATTCGGCTTACATCACATGGCGTTGCGATCCTCATCCCGTGGTCGGTCGCGGTGGGCGGCGCGCGGTGTGCCCATCGGAGCCTTGCTCGTCGGAGCGTTCGTCCTTATGTCTTCAACGAGCATCATCGCCGGGTTCGAGACGAGTCCGTTTGCCACGGGGTTGCCGTACGTCAAGCTGTACGAAACCAACGTCGAGGAGGCCGCAGCGACCTGGTTGTGTGAGCACACACCACCCCTCGCCCGGGTGGAAACCGCACAGAGCCTGCATGGGCTCGCTCAGGGCGAAATCACAGATTGCCTGAGGTCAGACGGGACCGTCGTGGACCGCATCAGCGTCACGAGAGGAGGACTCCTCGACCTCAGAGGGGTCGCCCCGGGCGCCTTCGTGGTATACTCGGAATTCGATTTGAATCCTGGCTTCGGCCTCGGCGCCACGAGCGCTGGCCAGTACGGACAAGGCATCTACCTGCGACTGGACCCGCGTGCAATCGAAGAGTTCGCCGCATATGACCGCTTGTACGACAACGGAGCGATTCATGTGTACCGATTGCCATAACGAAGAGGGGAAAATCGGGGTTGAACCGGAGGCGAGGAGTCAGCCGTCGGCCCCCTCGGGGCGACAGGACAGGGGTGGGGCGCCGCTGACGATTCCCTCCCGGTACTCGGGGGGCGACCAACGTTCACCTCCAGTGCCTACCCTCCCGATTGCGGTGTGCGTGGCGTGCGCCGGATTGCGGATGTATTTCAGAAGGCTGTTTCGGCATTCCGGTTCTGCGTTTAAGGTCCTGGCCGAGCTCCGCCGTCTGAACGCTCGGATTCGATTGCCCGACGGACAAGAGCTCGCCGTTCGACCGTTTTCGAACGACCCCGCAATCGTTAAGGAAATCTATTTCATGAGGAGCTACGAGCGCTTCTTCCTCCCGCGGGAAGGCGACGTGGTAGCTGATGTGGGGGCACACATTGGGGTGTTCGCCAATCGGGTCGCGAAGATGATCGGTCCCAACGGAATGCTTCTCTCTTTCGAGCCGGAGGCCGAGAACTTCGGATTCCTACAAGCGAACATCCGGATGAATCGTCACAGCAACGTCATCGCATTCCGCAAGGCAATGAGTTCCTCCAAGGGCACGCGGCCGTTTCGGGTGAGCGGGACTGGCGCGAGCGGCGGACACACTCTGGAAATTGCACCAGCAAGCCCTTCCAGCCACCCCTTCCGGTCAGTCCTGACCGAAGTCGAGTGCGACACACTGGACTCGGCGCTCCGCGAACGAGGCATCAAGCGACTGGATTTTCTCAAGATCGACGTTGAAGGCCACGAGTTAGAGGTCTTGAAGGGCGCAGAGGACTCGATTCGTCGGTTCCGCCCCAAGGTGGTCGTTGAAAGAAAACCGGTGGGCCAATCACCGGATCATGTTCGGAACTGGTTGGTCAGTCACGGATACACCGTGATGTCTGCCAGGGACCTTCCATCTCTGGTCTACGGAGATCCTGCGGCGCCGGGATCCGCGGAGGTGGGGTAAGCCAAGGGCATCGAAGGAACCTGGGATTCGACGAGACTGCACACTCCCATCCCGTCGGGAGACAGAGGCGGCCGGCGGTCTCGTCGAGTACGGGCAACGCAGTGGACTCGGTCGAGATTGATAGCCGACGTCGCAGTAGTGAAATACCAGCCCGACCCTCTTCACAGGCAACCATCCGGCTCAGGAAGGCAGCGTCCATACGATGTGCGCGGATCAGCTGAACATTGCACTGATCATCCCGAACGTCGATGTGTTCAGCGGAGGCGTCGAGCGGACGTTGAAGCTCGTCGAGCACGCTGGCACCGCGCGCATCCGATACACCGCCTTCGTCCCCGCCGGCGGCAGCCCGAACGCCGAGGTCGTCGCGCGTCTGAAGGAGCTCGAACTGGCAGGCCGAGTTGAAGTCCGGCAGCTCGCGCCGGGACGGCTCTCGAACGGCGGCTCTCGCTTTGACGCCGTTGCTGTTCCGACGGAGTACTGGTGGGGCGCCTGGAAAAGGGCAAAGGCCGCCGGCCTGCGGGCTCCTTGTTGCGTCGATGTCCACCAGCTTCCGTACATCGGCACCTTGGACATCCTGAAGACCATCAACATCGACGAGCCGACCCTGCCGGATGTGGGAAGGATGCCGTTCCTCCAACACAAGCTCTACGTGGACGGGCTCCTCGACGCAGCGTTCCAGACGGTCGCGAGCGTCGCCTCCGTGAGGTGGTTCTCATCGGTCCGCGATGGCATGTTGATGGCAGTAACGCCCGTCGTAGCGAAAAATCTGGCCGCGCTTGGGTACCGCGGACCCACGTTCGTCCCAGCGTGCCCCAACGGGATCGATCGGGGGGCCATCGAGGCCCAGAGACTGACTGACGATCCCGCGGAGTTCGACGCGGTGTTCGCCGGGCGGTTCCATCCCCAGAAAGGCTTCCTTGACGTGCCGCAGATCGTGGCTCACCTCAGAAGGTTCCTGGGCCGCGAGCCGAAGGTCGCCGTCTGTGGCGGGTCCGGACTCCCACGGCACGTGGCTCAATTCCGGGCAGCCGCCCGACGCTTGGGCATCGAACGGAGCCTCGAGATCCTTGGCCGGGTCCCAAAGGCCGAGCTGTATCGGACAATCCGGCAGGCGAAGGTCCTCCTCTACCCAAGCTACGTCGATGGTTTCTCCATCACAGTCCTCGAGGCCCTCTGTCTGGGCGTGCCCGTCGCCGCCTACGATATCGACGCCATGCGCATGATCTGGAGCCACCGCAAGGCCGTCTATTCCGCTCCCGTGGGCAACCCACGGGCCCTCGCGGTACTCGTTTCCACGCTCGTCCGGGGTGGAGAGTTCGAGGACGCTCGGAAGGCCGCACGAATTCAATCCACCGCTCTCATGGACGAGTACACGTGGGAGAAGGTCGTGGCGGACGAGCGGAGGTTCTACGAGCATGCAATCGTGGCGGCGGCCTGATGACCTCGCTGTCGAGCATCCCCCTCGCGGGGGACGCGGGCCGCAGACCGCGCACGGACTCCGTCGACTCGATCCGGAACGCAGGGGGAGATCGCACGGGTAACCCTCCGGAGTCTGTCCATTTCAACATCCACGATGTCCTCCGAATCAGAACGAACGTGCGTATCGCGCCTCGCATCCCGGAGTGGTTCCGCGTCGACTCCGTCGAGCCGAACCTCGAGCTGACCGGCGTGCGGTCCCTAGAGGCACCCGCCACGGAGCGCCTCAGGGGCGCTGTCGGCTATCCGAAGACATGCGACCTCGGGGACGGCGGGGTGTATTACGAGATCCACCTCCCGTTCCTGCACTACCTCGGTGTGTCCGAGCGGTGGAAGCTCCGCGTGGACGGTCTCGCGGACGACCGCACCCGGATCACCTCGACCCTCCCGTTCTTCTCGTTCGGACCGATGCGCGCGCGGCTCACCGATTTGTTGTCCCGAATCGCGTACACGATCATGGGAATCCGGCTGGTCCGCGCGGGGTATGCCCTTTGTCACGCATCCGCGATCTCCAATGGGGACGCCGCATACCTCTTCTTCGCTTACGGCGGAACCGGGAAGACGACCGTGACGCACGCCCTAATGGCGAGGCAATGCGACGGTTACCTGTCCGATGACTATGCGCTCGTCGATGCCCGTGGGACAGCGTACTGCTGGCCTGAGCATACGCCGCCTCACTCGAGCGAGAAAGGGACGCCTGGCTTGCGGTACATGTTCGGGCGGTACCGCGAGACGAGTGCGGCGCCGTATCCGGTGCGAAGGCAGGCGCGCGTGGCAGCGCTCTTCTTCCTCGAGCACGGCAGAGATGAGGTCTTCGAGATTGCGGCGGACGAAGCGGCTCGGAGGGCCATCCTGTTGAACATGGAGGAGATATGGAGGTTGTGGAACAGCCCGGCCGCGCAGATCGTGGGCCAGTACGCTTACTTCTATCCAGAAATCGACCTGACCGGCTTGGTGGCCGCGTACCGGACGTGCATCATGTCGTTCGTGCGTAACGCCTCGCGCTGCTATGTCGTCCGGTCGAGCACGCCGGGATTTTCGGCTGCGCGCGACACAATCGATCGCCTCCAACACGCCTCGCGGTGAGACCGATGCATGCGGTGACCCGAGGCTGGCGAGCGCGGGGACTCCCGTTGGCGGGATGGAGGGGCACATGACGGACCCGACTCTGGCCTTCAACATTCACGACGTGATCCGGCTGCGGACGAACGTCTGGTTCGCGAACCTCCCAGAGTACTTCCGTGTCGACTCGGTCGAACCGAACTTCACGTTCGAACGGGTTCATCGATTACAGCCACCAACGATGCAATCGTCGACGAGGACGGTCGGCTACACGTCATACGATCTCGGAGATGGAGCGCTCCTCTTCGAGGCGGCGGGCCCGATCATGGCGGCGGTCGGCGCAACGTCGAAGTGGCGAGTGTCCGTGGCCGGACTGCTAGGAGACTCGACGAGGGTCGCCACGTCCATCCCGTTCTACGGGTTCAAGCCGGTTCGACTCAAGGCAAGGGAAGGCTTGTCGAAACTGGCTCGCTTGATATTCATGATCAAACTGATTCGAAAGGGCTACGCGGTCTGCCATGCGACGGCGATGTCGGAGGGAGACAATGCACGCCTCTTCGTCGGGTTCGGCGGGACGGGGAAGTCGACGATCGTCGCGGCTCTCGTGGACCAGGGCTATGACTTCCTCACGGATGATTTCGCGATCGTAGACGCGGCAGGACAGATCCATTGTTATCCCGACTGGCATGGACCATACGCTGAGAGATCCGGACTGTCAGCGGCAAGATACATTGTCCACACGCCCTCCCATTCGGTTGCGGGATTGCGGATTCGAAATCGGGCAGCCGTGAACTCCATTGTCTTCATCGAACGGGGGTTGGAGGAGGTTGTCGAGCTGGACGAGGCCGAAGCGATCCGGCGAATTAATCTCATCAATGGGGCGGAGAACGAACGCCTCTGGAACAGTCCATTGTCCCCCATCCTCCGCCACTATTCCTATCTTTACCCGGCATTCAGCTTCGAGGACATGGCGACGAGGAACCGCGAAACTGTTCACGCGTTCGTCCGAAAATCGAGGCGCTACGTGGTCCTTCGATTCAGATCTGCGGACCTCGCGAACATCCGTCAACTCCTCAGGCGGGTGTAAGGATGCGAGGTCTCCCTCGAGGCTACGCGTGGGCTCGCCTCGACGACTGCAAGTCTTCAGAAAGCTACGTGGGTCGCCCCTCGGGGGCGCCCATCCTCTCCTAGGTGACGGGTCATTGGGCTTCAAGCAGCGTGCAGGAAGATTGGTTCGGAACTGGGCGATTCAGAGCATCAACTGGTACGGCCTTACGGAAGTGGTCGCGCAAGTCCTTCTCGAGGGAGGGTTCGTCGTCCTTTTGTGGGTCCTGGGCTTGAGTCCGTGGATCATCCTCGCAGGCTGGCTACTGTTCCATACGGCGGCTTGGATCTTCCTCTACGGCGGTTTCATGATTGTCTGGAAGCTCCTGCGGATCGAGACTCGGGTGGCGCGCCTCGAGGCGTACCGAGACCGCATCGGCCGAAAGGTCCGAATGGAACCGTCCCTGAGACTCGTCCTGCTCCGAGGGGGGGCGGCGCGGGGCAAACTAAGCGAGCGGTCCGACATCGACCTCCTGGGAGTCCCAGAGAAGTCGGTCGCAATGAAAGCTCGGGGGATCCTGTCATGGTGGGCGTTGCGGGCGTGGGCAGCACTCCACCGAATTCCCATTGAAGCACGGTGGGTGGACGCGGAGCGGCTCGTCCCGTACCACGTAGTCGGCGAGTCGCCCATCGTGCTCAAGGATAGCCGTGAAGTCCGGGACGTACGCCGGCGTCTTGCGACCCACGGACTCCTCGTTGCCTTTTCCGGAATCGACGGTTCAGGAAAGACGACCGCGGCGAGAGACCTTGTGGCCTCATTGAACTCCAAAGGCCTCCGGGCCGAGTACTTCTACGGACACCGTCCCGCATACCTTCGGGGTGGCACTCAGATTTCATTCGCGATCGCATTCAAGTCGTTTTGGAAGCGCACGGGCCATTCATTGCCAGACCTGGAGAAGCACGGGTGGGCGAAGATGTTGTTTGACGTCACGACGCTACTCGATTATGTCTACGTCCAGTGGAAGCTGTCCCGGATCCTAAGGCCCAACACGATTGTCGTCTCGGATCGGTACGTGGCGGATGTCATCGCGTACCTACGGTTCCTCGGACCCGTGAAAGAAAGCCTCGCAGGACTCCTCGTCCGTTACTCGCACGAACCCGACATCGCGATCTTCTTCGACATCAGCCCGAGCGCGGCCCTCAGCCGGAAGCAGGAACAGACGCCGGCGGAGCTCGAGAAATTCATGCGCGGTTACGCCGACCTGCGGCAGGTGCTCGGGCTGGCCGCGGTGGACGCGGCCCTCTCGATTTCCGAGGTCCGTATGCGGGTTGAGGAGATCGTCATGAAGGACTTACCTCGTTTCGCATCCGGCTCCGTGCGCGCCTCGGCGAACCGAGCTTAGCTCGCGACAAAGGCTCGACCTCAAGGTTCGCAATCCGAGGCTCCGCATCATGCGATGGGATGCATGGCACGAATACGTTTCCGACGCAGCACGACGTACATGAGCAGCCTCGTGGACTGGCCCGCGATCACGCCGGCTGCCACGCCTAAGGTTCCGACAACCGGCAATGCCACGTACGACACACTGATCGTCACAGCGGCCGAGAGGAGAGCGACGAAGAAGATGGGCCTGGCTCGCTTCTCCACTTGGAGGTCGGCGGAAAAGATCCCCGTCACGAGGAGGATCGGGCTCGCGAGGACCAAGACGACGAGAGCCGGATAGCTGTCTGGGAACGAGGGCCCGAATAGTTCCAAGATCGGATTACCGAGTACGATGGCGCCGGCGATCCCCGCGACAAGGAGCGGCCCGGAGTACCGGACGGTCCTCCGCCGCTCCAATCCCATGTCCATCGGGGCATAGGATCCCTCTACGACGAGCACCGTCGAGAACGACTGGGGTATGCCGTACAGGAGGGATGCGATGGCATATGCCGCAAAGAAGTGGGCGGCCGTGATCGCGCCCACATCCGCTCCCAACACGCTTAGGATGAGGATGGGCAGGACGCCTGACGAGGCGGCGGTCACAACACTCGTCGCGTACGTCCAAAGGCTGAACCCGATCATCCCGCGGCTCCTAAGTGGACGTAGGGCGAAACGGAGGCGATATCCGGGGAAGAGTCGCGGTAGAAGGAGCGCGGCCGCGGCGACCGATATCACGAGTGAAATCGTCCACGAGGCTACAATTCCCAGAAGTCCCCAAGCGGCGAGGCCGACCGCAAGGGGCAGCCGCAGTCCATAGAAGACGGACGTCCGGACCAGGCCGTAATCGGCCCGCCGTGCGGCGACAAAGGCATTGTCGACGATCCCGTCGAGCGTGAAGAACACGACGGAGGCGAGCAGAGCGGATGTGAGAATCACGTCTGACCGGACAAAGGCGACGGACGGCGTCCAGACGTCGAGCCCTAGGAGAAATACGAATCCGATCAGCAAGGCGATGAGGCTGGCCGCGGTGATGGCTGCGTTGATCAGCCCGTTCTGGTCCCGCTCCCCCGGAAGGAAACGCAGGAGGCTGCTCGGAAGACCCAACGCCGCTCCCCGTGCGAGGAGGAGCACGACGCTCAAGAGCGCGACTCCTACGCCCATCACCAAGTCGTCGTACCACCTTGCGACGACGAGCCAGAACAGGAACCCCAGCAGGTAATTCACGGAGGATCGGAGGAGGAGGAAGAACGAATTCCGGAACAGGGATGTCTGGAAAGCAGCTCGAAACCGCTCCACGATGCCTCTCACGAACCCGAACCCCTGGCCCATTAAGAAGAAGCGATGGACGGACTCCTACATCAAGCATATCGCCCTCGCGAGACTTTCGAGCCGATGTGCTATTTATGCGGCATCTTCCATGCACGAGAGGAGTCCCATGGGATCCGATGCGTTCCACGCGGCTCTCCTCTTCCCGCGGATCACGGTGCAGAGCGGCGGGGTCGAACAGACTCTCAAGATTATCGAACACTCGGCGATCGCGAACGTGCGTTACACGGCGCTCCTCGCGAAGGGCAACATCCAGAGCACGGAGGTCAATCGACGCCTCGAGGCTCTCGCCCAGGCGGGTCGTCTCGAGATCCTCCCTCTCTCTGGGATCGGGCGTCGAACTGTTCGGTATGACGCCGTGGTGATCACGAGCGAGTTCTGGATGCCGGCGCTCCGCAAGGCCCGGGAGGCAGGCGTTCGGGGCCCGCTGATGATCAAGGTCCACCAGCTTCCTTACGTGGGCACGCTGGACGTCTTGAAGGTCGTGGGGATCGATGAACCGACGAGCTTCGACCTCGTACGGGTTCCGTTCCTGTCGTCGAAGTTCCTCCGGGACAGCCTCCCGTTCTTCCTATTCCAGATGGGGGCATGCGCGTTTTCCGTGAGGTCTCTCGAGGGACGGCGGGACGCCGCCGTCATGGCCGTCACGGCCGTTACGGCAAAGAACCTGAGGAGCATGGGCTTCCGTCGCGCCCTCTACGTGCCCCCCGTGCATGTCGGCATGGAACCGGAACGGATTCGCCCGAAAAAGGAACGAGGCGGAAGCTATCGATTTGACGGCGTGTACGTTGGGCGGTTCCATCCCCACAAAGGGTTCCTCGATCTCCCGGCTATCGTGGCGCAGATGAAGCGCTCGACGAATCGAGACGTGTCGGTGGCAGTCTGCGGGAGCCCCCAGTTCCCGCGGCACATGGAAATGTTCTGGAGCCGCGTCCGAGCCCTTGGGGTAGAAGACAATCTGGTCGTCCTCGGATATCGGACGCAGGAGGAACTGTACTCGACAATCCAGGACTCAAAGGCACTCCTGTATCCAAGCTACGTGGACGCCTTCTCAATCACCGTGCTCGAGAGCCTGTGCCTCGGCGTCCCGGTGATCGCGTATGACATCGACGCTTTGCGGATGATCTGGGCCCACAGGAAAGGCGTCTTCCTCTCACCCGTGGGACGTGCGGAGTCATTCGCGAGGCTCTACGCGACCATCGACGCCGGCTCTCAGCTCGAGTCGGCTCGGCATGAGGCTGCCTCTCAGGCGGCGCAGCTCCTGAGTGAATACACGTGGGCACGGGCCGTGCGGTATGAACGGGAGTTCTACGAAATCGGGCTAGAGGCCGTACACCGGCGCGGGTACGGATGAACGCGAATCGCAGGGGCCCTTGTGGCACATCGTCCAACGCAGCCTACGACGTCCGGAGAGGTCTTCGCGTGCGTCTCCGCTTCAAGAACTCGGCAGGACGCCATGGGTGAGCGTTCGGCTGGTCGACGCTAGGTAGACCGAATCGCCATCGAAGCCGGTCCGGACCTCCCATGAGCCTGCGGTCGTGAAGGTGAACTTGATGTAGTAGTCGCCGTGAACGTTCGTCACCACGCCGGCGACGCGGGTCCACGTTGTCGTCCCGGCGAGCCGAACCTCGAGCCAGACGAGGAGACCCGGCACCCGAGCGTTATTCGTCCCATTCATCATGTAGCCACGGATCGTCGTCTCCTGGCCGACGACCGAGGGCGACGGGGAGATGTACACCAGGCTATTCTTGGACTTGATGAATCCGCTCGGCGGAGCGCTAACGACGACCGTCTGGGTCACGCTAGCCGTCTGCCCGTCGGAGCTCGTGACCGTGAGGACGACATCGTAGGACCCTGCGGCCGCGTACGCATGAGTGGGGGACGATCCGGTCGCGAAGGTCGCGTCCCCGAAGTCCCAGGTCAGGGTGTACGGCGGAGTGCCGCCGGAGACGGTCTCCGTGAACGTGACGGCCTGGCCGGCGACCGGGCTCGCCGGGTCGTACGTGAAGTCCGCCGCGAGGGCGGCCGGGTTCACGACGACCGTCTGGGTCACGCTGGCCGTCTGCCCGTCGGAGCTCGTGACCGTGAGGACGACATCGTAGGACCCTGCGGCCGCGTACGCGTGGCTTGGGGACGATCCGGTCGCGGAGGTCGCATCACCGAAGTCCCAGGTCAGGGTGTACGGCGGAGTGCCGCCGGAGACGGTCTCCGTGAACGTGACGGCCTGGCCGGCGACCGGGCTTGGTGGCGCGAAGGTGAAGTCCGCCGTGAGGAGCGGGCTCACGGTGACGGTGTGGGTGATGATCACCGTCTGTCCATCGTCGCTGGCGACGTTCAGGGTGACGTCGTAGGAGCCCTCGGCCGCGTACGCATGAGTGGGGGACGATCCGGTCGCGAAGGTCGCGTCCCCGAAGTCCCAGGTCAGGGTGTACGGCGGAGTGCCGCCGGAGACGGTCTCCGTGAACGTGACGGCCTGGCCGGCGATAGGGCTTGTTGGCGCGAAGGTGAAGTCCGCGAGAAGAGGAGACTGGCTCACGACAACCACCTTCCCCACGTCGACGACTTGGCCGTCGTCGCTCGTGAC
>Ga0209751_10003076_pt1 | contig 16295 bp, 21 predicted proteins | sample RifCSP13_1_FD_184019 | JGI IMG/M metagenome (GOLD analysis project Ga0209751, IMG submission 184019) | Soil microbial communities from Rifle, Colorado - Rifle CSP2_sed 13_1 (SPAdes) (version 2) | ecosystem: Environmental > Terrestrial > Deep subsurface > Rock core/Sediment | place: Rifle... | reverse complement strand
GGGGAGGTCCACGGCTCTACGTCAGGCTCGACCTCGAGTGCGATGGTGAAGCGCTCACCCCGTTCGAGAACATGCTGGCCCCCGTCGCGTGGGCGCCGCTCCTGGTGGACCTCCCCGTCGTTCGGCCCCGGACGGGCCTCCCTCAGCGACTCCCGGCGCAGGCGGCGCGGGTGTGACCAACCGTGCTGTTGGTCACAAGGCGGGAGAGCGTGCGGGCCGCGAAGGGCCGTCCGTTGCGAGCCCTGGTCCCCCGGGCAGCCAGGGCCCGCGAGATCGCCCTGAGCGAGAGCCCCGTGGCCCGGAGCCGGACGATCTCCCGGAGCGCCGCCTGTTCCCTCGGGACCGCCAGCAGGCGGCCACCTGGGCCGAACCGATGCCCGTAGGGCGCCCACCGCGAGAAGCGCCGGCCCTTCGCCCGGAGTCGCGCCAGGGCGTCGCGCGTCTTCTCGGAGATCACGCGCCGGTAGTGCTCGGCCGCTAGACCCTCGACGGCCGTCACGATGAAGCCGGAGGCGGTGTCGGCCTCGACGCGGCCGCGGCCGACCACGTGGAGCTCGACGCCGCGGCGTGAGAACCGCCGGAGGTAGTCGAGCGTGCCGGCCAGATCCCGGGCGAAGCGGTCGAGGTGGTAGACCACGATCGCCCGGGCGCCGGTTGCCCGCACCCGCTCGGCCAGGCGCTCGAGTCGCTCCCGCCGACCACCGCTCACGCCGTCGTCGGCCACGACTTCGGCCACGCGCCAGCCCTGAGCGCGGCAGTAGTCGGCGATCCGCACCCGCTGATCTTCGAGGGAGACGGTCCGCTCGCCGGATTCCTTCGAGCGCCGCACGTAGCCGAGGGCGGTCACTTGACCCTCCGCAGGACGGGACGGGCGGGCGCGTCGTTTCCCAGGATCCGCTGGGCGAGGCGCCCAAGCTCGCCTCGAACCTCCGCACGCCTGGCCGGGTCACGCTCGGCGCCGAGCTTGAGGCACAGCCCGGCCCACTCGGCGAGGCGCTCGTCGTCGCTCGCTTCCCAAGCTTCGCTGTCGGGCTCCTGCGCCGTGATCAGGTGCTGGGCGGTGATGAGGTCGAGAACGTCCGCATCGGCGAAGGTGGCATCGGTCTGGGTCGGCATGGTGGCCTCCGTAGGCGGTTGATGGGTCGTGTCACGGGAGTATGCTTACCGCTAAGCGTGTAGTCCTGTCAAGGAGAAGCGTCGTCATCTACCACTGATCAATTGCCGCTTGACGGTAAGAGGTTCCACGACATAGGGTTGGTGTCATGGTAAAGGCGACGAAGCGGAGCGCGGCGCAGATCCTCGGGAGCCTCGGCGGGAAGGCCAGGGCACGAGCCCTGTCGGCGAAGCGGCGTCAGGCGATCGCGAGGAAGGGCTGGGAGGCGATGCAGAAGAAGCGCAAGGGGGCGCGCGGGTAACAACGGGAGGAGGCTCAGCGGGAGGAGGCTCAGAATGAGCGCCATCACGATCATGGTCGCTGTCGCGCTCCTCGCCGGGTGCGCATCGAGGGGAAAACTGGAACAAGCGGGAGGGACGAGCGTAGCTCTGGCCCGAGCGAACTACCGCGTTCTGAAGGCCAACGCGGTCGGGGAAGATACGGCCTGGTCGCTCTTGTGCTTCATCCCGCTGGGATCGCCGCAGCACGCAGCCGCGAAGGCGAGGCTCTACGAGGGCTCGGACGTGCAAGGCAAGGCCACGGGGCTCGCCAATCTCACCGAGGACCGGCAGACGCTCTTCTTGCTGCTGGTCTGCCGCGACACGCTGACCCTCAGCGCCGACATCATCGAGTTCACTGATCCCCCGCAGCGGTGATCGTGAGCGCCGACCGTTTCCCTCGGCGCTCATCACCCGGCGACGGGGAACGGACATCGCCTCGCCACGTCGAAGGGGCACACCCCCGGGGGGAGGGGGTGGTTCCCCCACCCGGTTTCGGGGGAGAGGGGGCTCTCCATCTGCCCGATTCAGATTTTGACTTCTGACGCGCCGCACCACACAAGAGACACCGCGATGGCGGTAGGCTCATGTGAGGAGAGGCGGTGATGGCGTGACGTCTTCTCCGAAGAGACGACGCGGCCTGACGCCAGCCGCGCGTACGTTCCTCGTCGCCGCGCTCATCGCCTTTGTGCCTCTCGCCCTCGGTGTGACCATCTACCTGCTATCGCTTGGAAGGGCATACGAGAAGGAGCTCGTCGAGTGGCGCAACGCGATGCTCGAGTCCCAGCTCGAGTCCCAGCGGCCGCCTCTGCGGGGAAGTCTGCCTCGACTTGTGTACGTGCCGTTGACTCCGGAGCCCCGACCGACCTCGGACGACGTAGCCGGTGGATTCATCGCCGTCTACTTCGGCAGCGTGGCGTTCGGCCTCCTCACGGTTCTCGTCCGTCGATTCATCCTTCCTTCTGTGACCCTTCGTCGGTTCACCATCACGGCTGTCGCCATAGGTCTCGTGCTCTTCGGGCTCCTCGTCTGGCCGACGTTGTGGATCTACTATCCAAGCCGCGTCGGGAGCGGTTTGATTCGCGTCCATCGAATCACGGGGGAGGCCGAGTATGTCGAGCCAGTCCGGCCAAGCCGCTGAGCGCAGCGCCGGGGCGGGCGGCGACGCCGGACTCATTGTGCTCTCTAGGGACGACTGACTTCCCGACTCCGATGCCTGAGCCGACACTTCGCTACTGGAAAGACCCTGAGTGGGTCGTCGAGCGAGTCGGCGACCGTGCGACGATCCGCCTGATCATCCACCACCCCGCGACAGGCGGGCGGCTGGGCTCGCCCCACTACGCGGCCGACACGCCAGACCAAGAGAGCGCCTCACGGGCCGCCCTGATCGAGTGGGCGAACGCGCTCGCGGCCGAGAGGAGCCCATGAGGGTTCGCAAGACCGTCGTCGTTGACGTCGTGCAGCTTCACTGGGGAAACCTGGCCCACGTGCCAGCACGCGAATCCTGCCCCAGGGACAGACCCCCGAGCGAATCGCTCTCGACGTCCCGACGCGTGACGCCGAGACGGGAGAGCGTAGGCATGAGGCCCCTTCGGGGATGATCCCTTGTCGCTGCGGAGATGTTAGCGCCGAGCAGCGGCGTCCTCGAGTGCCACGAGCATCCCCATCACGATGTCCAGAATCGAGCCCGGGCGTACGAAGGCTTGATCGAGCGCGCGTTGCCGGATGCGGTCCGAGCGGCTCGCCCGGGGCCTCTCACCCTGTTGGCCGCAGCCCACGCAGCGATACCGCGCCGGCTCGGTGGTCAGCGCGCCGCCGCAGTAGGGGCAGCACACCTTCACGCCTGGGTCCGTTGCAGGATCGCACGCGCGGCGTCGAGGCGCCGGTACAGGGTGCTCCGATGGAGACCCAACACCCGCGCGAGCTCGGTCATGTCGGGGAAGCTGCCGGAGGCCGCGAGGATGAGCACCCACCGCGCCGTCGAGTTCCGCAACAGGTGCTGCAACGTCGCCGCGCGATGCCCACGGTCGAGCGCGACCTTCGTCGTCCTCGCAACGCGCGCGGCCACCGCGAGGGCCCGGGCCGCAGCGCCCTTCGGAGGACCGGGAAGCAGGCGGAGCCCGACCGCCGCGGGATCCTCGCCGTGGGCGAGCAGGATGAAAACCACGCGCGGCGCCGCGGGCACGAGGAGCAGGGGATCACCGGAGGACACGTCGAGGAAGGGGGAGCGGACCAACTCACGCCCGCGGACCACATCAGCGGGATGGACTTGATCGCCCACGGCTCAGTATTCTAGCAGCACTCGGCCCCCTCACCCGCGCCGGCCAGCGCGGGGACATGGGCGTCCCGTCGCTCCGGGGGCCGAGTAACTCACGGGGGAGCTCCGAACGGGAGGAGCCGATGGCGCTGCGGAACAGCCGGGCACGACGCGCAGGTCGCGCAAGACTGCACGGTCAGGGACTCGCGCTGCCCAGTTGGTGCGCACCGGAAGATGTCAAGCGGGTCACCGAGAGCATTCCAGAAGACCTCGAGAGCGTCTTTCGTCTCGTCGAGGACCGCGCGAAATGGGCCCTCGTTGCGACGCTGCTCGAGGAAGAGATACGACAGGGCGTGACGCGCGACCGAGCAGAGGCGGTAATTCGCTCGACGAACAAGCGCGCCGACGCCTGGATCAACGATGTGAGAATCCCGTGTCGCGCCCTTGCCGTCAAGACCCGGGGGACGACACCAGACGCCTACAGCGAGATCCTCGCCCAACGGGCGGCCCTCTTCGCCGACCTTCCGCTCCCGCAGTCGAGACGCGGGCGCCCCCGGAAACGACCGGCACTGTCTCCGCGAGAAGCCTGGCGACGATACCGAGAGATCCTCCACGCGCGCTCTGGCGGCGCCTCGATCGAGCAGCTCGCCAAGGATTGGGCGCCCGGACTATCGAGGGAGACGCTCATCTCGCTGGATCGACGCCCCGACGCGGAAGTAGCCGCGTACCTTGCGGGGGAACCGTACAAGGTCTCGCTGAGCGAGATGCGCAGGAAGCTGCTGCCGAAGGCACGCGCCGAGCGCTTCGAGCTGGCCGTCGCATTTGCACGCGCGAGCGGCGAATCGCTGACGCGGGATGACTTCGACGAGGACAGCGTCGCCAACGAGCAGGGAGACTGGGTGCAGCGTCGCGGCCGCTGGTTCTTTCGTCGCTGGATCGAGGGACCCGACGGGAAGCCTGATCTCGGAGCACCCGTTCGCGTCAACGGGCCGGGTCGCATCCCGACGTAGGGCGTGTCAAGGGAAAATCTGGCCTCCCCCTGGCTGTAGCCTCCGCGCGCCGTCCCATCGTCGCGGGCACATCACCAAAACCCTGCTAATTGGTGGCGCTCGGCGCCGATTTCTTGGAGAAAGTGACCGTAAAGTGGTGGCGCTATGTTGGCGATCACCGATGACGCAACGAAGAGGATCGGCGCGGCGGCGCGCGCGCTCGGCTACTCGGCAGCGACTCTGATCCGACTGGAGCGCCGCGGGAGAATTCCGCTGGCGCGCCGCGATCGCAGTGGTCATCGACGCTACACCGCGCTCGACATTGAGCGGATCCGCGCGGTCCTCTTCGGACGCGAGACATGACCTGGGTCCGCCTCGACGACGGGGCCCCGCTTCATCCGAAGCTGTACCACGCCGGCGTCGCCGCCTTCGGTTTCTGGGCCGCCGGCATCTGCCACAGCAACCGGCTCCTGACTGATGGCGTCATCCCGCGCGCCGACTTGCCGCTCGTGTTCGTCGGCACCACGATCGAGGAGGCCGAGCGCCTGGCCGAGGTCCTCGTGAGCGCCGGCTTGTGGGAGCGCGTCGATGGCGGCTGGTCGGTGCATGACTTCCACGACTTCCAACCGAGCCGTCGCGAGGTCCTCAGGCTACGCAAGCTCCGTAGTGCCGCTGGTCGCCAAGGTGGCGTGAAGTCGGCAGAACGGCGCAAGCAACTTGCTTCGCGAGTGGTGAAGCATGCTGCTTCGACACTGTCGAACCCCGACCCGTCCCATCCCGACCCGTCCCGTAGAAGCTCCCCCCTTCCCCCCAATGGGGGTGAGCCTGAGCCCAGCTTCGACGAGTTCTACGATCGGTACCCGAAGAAGATCGGCAGGGACGCGGCCCGGCGCGCGTGGACGTCGGCGGTGAAGCGCGCCCGGCCCACCGAGATTCTCGCAGGCCTCGAGCGACAACTCGGGGAGCTGGCGGCACGCGAGCCGCGGTTCGTCCCCCACCCGAGCACGTGGCTGAACGCTGGCCGCTGGGCCGACGAGGTGGCGCCAGGAGCACGGCCCGGAGCTTTCCGGACCGACCTCCGCGGGCTTGAGCGGTTCGCCGAGCGGGAAGATTCGTGACCTCCGCGGACCGTCGCGCCTTCGCTGCCGAGCTCGCTCGCCTCGCTGAGGTGTTCGGACGGCCGGCCAGCGAGGCCCTGGCGGAGGCGTTCTTCGACGCGCTCGCGGACTGTTCGATCGAGGAGATCCGGGCGGCGGTACGACAGCTCATCAGATCGAGCCGATTCTTCCCGTGCCCCGCGGAGCTGCTCGAGACGGTTCGCCACAGGCGCCGGGAGCTCGAGCGCGCGCGGTCCCTCGTGGCGCCGCCCCAGCGGGCGCTCGCGGATCCGGAGGCGCTGACGCGCGAGGCCGCGGAGATCGAGCAGGCGCGCGGCGCCTTCCGGGCGCTCGTCGAGCGCCTGGCTGGGCTCTGGCGCCAGCCGGCGCGCGCGGCGCGGGCAGAAGGTCGGGAGCCGACGGTCGCGGAGGTCGCGGAGCACGAGCGCCGGAAGGCTGGGGTCCTCGCGCAGGCCCGGGCCGCCGCGTCGGAGACCACCGGGGGCACCGCGTGAGTCAGGACCGGCGCTCACACGTCTCGCCGGGCCACCTGTCCCGCCTCAAGGTCGTTCTGGAAGGCCACCGCGGGACGGCGCGGACCATCCGGGCCAAGGACCTCGCCGTGATCCTCGGCATCCACGATCCGACCGGCCGGACGATCCGCGAGTGCGTCAACGCCCTCATCGAGGAAGGCGTCCCGGTGGGCTCGGTCAACTTCGAGGCCGGCGGTGGTGGCTACTTCATCGTCACCACCGAGGCCGAGCTCGAGCGGTGCATGCGGAACTACCAGAGCCGCGCGCGCGAGAACCTCCGCAAGGCGGAGCGGCTGACCGAGGCGTTCCGGCGCGGGGTGAAGCAGCCGGCGCTGCTGGACGTCGGCCAGGCGCGATGACAACGCCCACCGCCTTCGATTGGCTGCCGCCGCGGCTGTGGACGCCGGAAAAGATCCTCGCGGTGCTGCTCAGCCAGGGCATCGGCGTTCGAGTCGAGGGGGCGGAGTTGGTCCTGAGGGATCCACGAAGGACCGGCCTGCTGTCGCCCGCGTCTCTGGACCTGGTGCTTCGACCCCGGAAGCTCGAGCTGATGGCGCTGGTCAGGAGCATCGCCGAGTACCGGACGATCGTTCGGAGGTGCATCGAGCTCGAGGAGGCTGACGACCTGTCGTTCGCGGAGTGCCAGTCCCTCCTCGATCAGCATACCCGGCTCACCGACGAGCTCGGCGAGACCCTCGCCCTGCTCGTGTGGGAGCAGGAGTTCCAGCGGGCCGCGTGATGGAATCCGGGAGCCGCTCGCGAGCGCGGACGATCAGCAGCGACCGCCCTGTGCTGCATGCCGAGGGCGGCGACGAGCACATGACCCTGACCCAGCTCGCGGCGTACTCGAAGCTCAGCGAGCAACGGCTCCTCACGCCCGGGCAGGCGGCGACGTACCTCGGCCTGCCGAGCCGCTGGTCGATCTACCGGCTCGTGAGGGGTGGCGCGCTCCCGGGCCTGGCGCTCGCCGGGAAGCTGCGGCTCGATCGGCAGGACCTCGACCGGCTCATCGAGGCGAAGAAGGCGGACGCGGCCTCCCGGACACCGGCCGCGGCGATGATTCGCCCGGCGACGCGGCTCGCGCGCGCGAGACTGAGCCCGCTGGCCCCGCGGAGGCGGCTGACGGTGACAGAACGGTGACGGCCCGCGCTCGCGCCCGCATCACGACAGGCGTTCGTGAGCGGCGCACGGATGTCCGATCCAGTGCGCCTCACCCTCCGGAGGCCAGTTGAACCCCGGCGCAGCCGGTGTCACGATCGCGCCCAGCACGGAGCAGGGAGGCGCGTGATGCCTCGACGGGCACGGCGTGGATCCGGCCATCTCTACCAGCGCGGCAAGGTCTGGTGGTTCAAGTTCTTCGACGCGACAGGGGCCCCGCACTGGCGGTCGTCGGGCTCGAGGGAGCGGGGCGTCGCCGAGGCGATGCTGCGCGAGCAGCTCGGTCAGCGGGACCGCGGCGCCCCGGCGCTGCCGGATCCGCGGCGGCTCACGGTCGATGCCCTGCTCGAGGGCCTGCTCGCGGAGTACCGGACGAACGGCCGGCGAAGCGTAGACCGCGCCGAGCTCTCCTGCCGCCACCTCCTGCGGCTCTTCAAGGGCCGCGCGGCCGCGTCGCTGACCGGATCGGACGCGACGCGGTACGCGGACCTCCGCCTGGCCGAGAAGGCGGCGCCGGCCACGGTCAACCGCGAGCTCGCAGCCCTGCGGCGCGCGTATCGGCTCGCCATCCGTCAGGGCCTCCTGGCGACGATGCCGCCGGTCACGGGGCTCCGCGAGGACAACACGCGGACGGGCTTCTTCGAGGACACGCAGATCGCCAAGGTGTGCCGGCTGCTCCCGAGCGGCGAGACCGCCGACGCCGCGCGGTTCATGTACGCGACCGGGTGGCGCAGTCGCTCCGAGGTGTTCCCGCTGACGTGGGCCCAGGTAGACTGGGCGGGCGCGCTCGTGCGCCTCGAGCCCGGGACGACGAAGAACAGGGACGGCCGGGCGTTCCCGATCACGCCGGCCCTCCGCGCGGTGCTGGAGCGCCGCCTGGAGTACACCAGGCGCTGCGAGCGGGCCCAGGGGCGGATCATTCCGCAGGTCTTCCACCGGGGCGGCCGGCCGATCCGGTCCATGACGAAAGCGTGGCGGACGGCCTGCAAGCGGGCAGGGGTGCCGGGGCGCCTGCTCCACGACCTCCGGAGAACGGCGGTGCGGAACCTCGAGCGCGCCGGCGTCTCCCGCTCGGTCGCCATGAAGATGACCGGGCACAAGACCGAGAGCGTCTACCGGCGCTACGCGATCGTGGCCGAGAGCGATCTCCACGAGGCCGGGGCGAAGCTGGCCGCTGTCACCATGAACGGTGACAGTTTCGGGGTTCGACGGTGACAGCCGCTGACCCCCGGGCCGGTGATGGTACACTCAGAGAGCTTTTCCGGAGCGTAGTTAGAGCCACGGAAGCGTCTAGGAACCCGGTGGGCCTCCCGGACTTCAAATCCGGTGGACCGTTCTAGACAAACGGTCGATGGGTTCGACTCCCATACGCTTCCGCCACGAGGAGAGGGATGGCGAAGCGGAGCCCGGAGCCCCAGAGGCGGCGCATGCCGCGCCGGCAGCGCCAGGTCCTGGCCGGCGCCGCGGCGGTGGTCGTCGCGGTGAGCGTGGGCTGGTTCGCCTATCGGGCCGCGGCCAACCTGCCGGGCACGCCGGTGCCCAGCCAGGGCAACCTCCACATCGCGATGGTGACGTCGCCCCACGCGCCGTACAACTCCGAGCCGCCGACCTCGGGCCCGCACCTGCCGTACATCGCCCCGTGGGGCGTCCACACGCGGCCGATCCCGCGAGAGCTGCAGGTGCACAACCTCGAGGACGGCGGCGTGCTCGTGCAGTACGGCTGCGAGTGCCCCGACGTCGTCGCCCGGCTCCGGGCCATCGTGGGACGCTACGACACGCACGTGATCCTGGCGCCCTCTCCCGGCCTCACGCCCCGGATCGCGCTGACCGCGTGGACCCGGATCGACACGCTGGACGAGCTCGACGAGGGGCGGGTCGTCCGCTTCATCGAGGCCTTCCGTGGGATCGACCACCACAGGTAGCCTCGCGCTCGCCGGCCTCGCGGCGCTCGGCCTCGCCGGCTGCGGCGGCCTCTACGTGTCGCCGCTCGCCCCGCCGCCCTACCGCGCCGAGATCCCGGCCGCGTACGACCGGGCGTGGGCCGCGCTCGTGCGCGCGCTGGCGCGGGAGAACGTGCCGCTGCGCGCGATCGCGCGCGACTCGGGCGTGATCGCCTCCGACGACTTCGTGGCGCCGATCGGCGTGTACGCCGACTGCGGGCGGCTCGGCGACGACCGGGTGGAGGGCGAGGCGCTCGTGGCGTTCACGATCTTCGTCGAGCGCGACACCCGCACGACGCAGGTCCAGGTCAACGCCAAGATGCGCACGCAGGCGCACCGCAAGGGCGGGAGCGGCACGCTGCGCCCGACGCCCGTCTACCCGTGCGCGTCGACGGGCCGGTTCGAGGCCAACCTCCTCGACGCCGTGCGGGACCTCGTGAGGGAGTAGGCCGTGCCCTCCCGCCTGGCCGACCTGATCCGCAAGGCGCGCCGGCTCTCCGCCGAGCGCGACCGGCTCATCGACGGCCTCGCCCAGGAGTGGGCGCGCGCGCTCCGCGGGCAGGGGCTGTCGGCCGCCGACCTCGACGAGCTGTGGGCGGGGCTCACCGAGGACGCGGTGCGGCGCGGCCGCGAGCTCGGCGAGGGCAAGGGGACCGCCCAGGCCTGGCGCCACGAGGCGAGGGAAGTGATCGGCCGCGTCCGCCACAAAGTCGAGGCCGCGCTCCGTGAGCCCTGAGCCCGCGGCCGCGCTCCGCGCGCTCCCGTCCGTGGACCAGCTCGTGCGCCGGCTCGCGGACCGCGCCGAGCTGGCGAAGGTGTCACGGGGGCGCCTCACCGCGCTCGTCCGCGAGACGCTCGACGCCGAGCGGCAGCGCGTGCTCGCCGAGCGGGCGGCGCCGGCCGACGCCGAGGCGCTCGCCGCCCGCGTCGTCGCGCGCGTCGCGCACGCCGGCCTCTTCTCCCTCCGCCCGCTGATCAACGCCACCGGCGTCGTGCTCCACACCAACCTGGGGCGCGCGCTGCTGAGCCGCCAGGCGCGCGAGCGCCTCGAGGCCGTCGCCTCCGCGTACTCGAACCTCGAGCTCGACCTCGCCACGAAGGAGCGCGGCTCGCGCTACGGCCACGTCGAGGCGCTGCTCCGCCGGCTCACGGGCGCCGAGGCCGCGCTCGTCGTCAACAACAACGCCGCCGCGGTGCTGCTCGCGCTCGAGACGCTCGCCCACGGCAAGGAGGTCGTCGTCTCGCGCGGCGAGCTGATCGAGATCGGGGGCGAGTTCCGGATCCCCGACATCATGCTGCGGAGCGGCGCGGTGCTCCGCGAGGTGGGCACCACCAACCGCACCCACCTGCGCGACTACGCGGAGGCGATCGGCGCGAGCACGGGGCTGCTGCTCAAGGTCCACACCTCGAACTACCGCGTCGTCGGCTTCACCGCCGACGTCGCCTCGCGCGAGCTCGTCGCGCTCGGCCGCGAGCGCGGCGTCCCCGTCATGGAGGACCTCGGCTCGGGCTCGCTCCTGGACCTCAGGCCGTACGGCTTCCCGTACGAGCCGACGGTGCCCGAGACCGTCGCCGCCGGCGTGGACCTGGTCTCGTTCTCGGGCGACAAGCTGCTCGGTGGGCCCCAGGCGGGGATCGTGGTCGGCCGGCGCGAGGTCCTCGCGCGGCTCGAGAAGAACCCGTGGAACCGCGCGCTCCGGATCGACAAGTTCACGATCGCCGGGCTCGAGGCGACGCTCGCGGCGTACGAGGCGGGCACCGCCCTCCGCACGGTGCCGACGCTCGCGATGCTCACCGAGCCCCTCGCGGCGGTGCGGGGCCGCGCGCGGAGCGTGCTGCGGCGCCTCGGGGCCGACGCCCGCGCGCGGCTCGCGGCGCGCGTCGCCGAGGACCGCGCCCAGGTGGGCGGCGGCGCGCTCCCCACGGTGGAGCTGCCGACGGCCGGGCTCGTCGCCGGCGCGAGCCCCGGGGCCGCGCGGCGGCTCGACGCGCTGCTGCGCGGGGGCGACCCGCCGGTCGTCGCCCGGCTGGTGGACGATCGGCTGTTCCTCGACTGCCGGACCGTGCTGGCGGGCCAGGTCGCGGACCTCGCCCGCCGGCTCGCCGCCGCCGCGTCCGAGCTGTGAAGCACGTCGTCGTCGGCACGGCCGGCCACATCGACCACGGCAAGACCTCCCTCGTCCGGGCCCTCACCGGGATCGACACCGACCGCCTGCCCGAGGAGAAGGCGCGCGGCATCACGATCGACCTGGGGTTCGCCTTCCTCGAGGAGCCGGGCGGGCTCACCATCGAGATCGTCGACGTGCCGGGCCACGAGCGCTTCGTCCGGAACATGCTCGCCGGCGTCGGCGGGATCGACCTCGCGATGCTCGTCATCGCCGCCGACGAGGGCGTGATGCCGCAGACGCGCGAGCACCTGGCGATCTGCTCGCTCCTGCACATCAAGACCGGCCTCGTCGTGCTCACCAAGGCGGATCTCGTCGAGCCCGACTGGCTCGAGCTGGTCCGGGACGACGTCGCGGGCCTGGTGCGCGACACGTTCCTCGCGGGCGCGCCGATCGTCGCCGCGTCGTCCAGGACCGGCGCGGGGCTCGACGAGCTGCGCGCGGCCCTGCGCGCGCTGGCCGAGGCCGTGCCCCCGCGCGTCAGCGACCAGCTCCCGCGGCTGCCGATCGACCGCGTGTTCACGGTGAAGGGCTTCGGCACGGTCGTCACCGGGACGCTCGCGGCGGGGCGGCTCGCGGTGGACGACCGCGTCCAGGTCTACCCGAAGGGCGTCGAGGCGAAGATCCGCGGGCTGCAGGCGCACGGGCGGCCGGTCGCGCAGACGCTCGCCGGCCAGCGCACCGCGATCAACCTCCAGGGGGTGGAGCGCGCGGCGATCGAGCGGGGCGACGTCGTCGCCCTCGCGGGCACCCTGGTGCCGACGCTGCTCGTGGACGGCACGCTCGAGCTCCTGGCCGACGCGCCCCGTCCGGTGCGGACGCGGACGCGCGTGCGCTTCCACGTGGGCACCAGCGAGATCATGGCCCGGGTGCTGCTGCTGGAGGGCGCCGAGCTCGAGCCCGGCGGGCGCGCGCTGGCACGCTTCCGCCTCGAGGCGCCGCTCGTGGCGCTGCCGGGGGACCGGTTCGTCGTCCGCTCCTACTCGCCGATCGTCACGATCGGCGGCGGCACGCTGCTCGACGTGGACCCGCCGCGCTTCAAGCGCAAGGCGCCGGCGCTCGTGGCCCACCTCACGCTCCTGCGGCAGGGGAGTCCCGAGGAGGTCCTCGAGGAGCACGTGCGCCACGTCGGCGCCGCCGGGGTGCGGCTCGCCGCGCTCTCCGGGCGGGTGCCCTTCGGCCCCGAGCGCCTCCGCGGCCTCCTCGAGCGGCTGCAGGCGGCGGGCCGCGTGCTCGCCGTGGACCGCGACTGGTTCGTCCACCCCGAGGCCTTCGCGCGGCTCCGGGCGCAGGCGCTCGCGACGCTCGAGGCCTTCCACCGGGCCAGCCCGCTCCGGCCCGGGATGTCGCGCGAGGAGCTGCGCGGGCGGGCGGGCGCCGCCGACGAGCGGGTGTTCGCGTTCCTGCTCGGGGCGCTCGACGCCGAGGGGGTCGTGCGGACCGAGCGGGACAAGGTGCGTCTGGCCTCCCACGAGGTGCGCCTGTCGCCCGAGCAGCAGCGCGTGGTGGACCGCCTGGAGGAGCAGTTCCGGCTCGCCGGCGCGGCGCCCCCGAGCCCGGAGGAGGCGCTGGGCCAGGCGGGCGTCCGCGGCGACGAGGAGCACGAGCTGTTCCAGGTGCTGCTCCAGGCGGGCACGCTCGTGCGGGTCAAGGCGTCGCTCTACTTCCACGCCCGGGCCCTCGACGCCATCCAGGACAAGCTCGTGGCGATGCTCCGCGAGCGCAAGGAGATCGGGCCGGCGGACATCAAGGACCTCCTCGGGGTCTCCCGCAAGTACGCGATCCCCCTGCTCGAGTTCTTCGACCAGCGGCGGGTCACGACCCGGGTCGGCGAGCGGCGGGTCTTGCGCGGCCCCTAGGGGCGGAGTAAGGTTGGAGCGCGGTTGGAAAGGAGTCGCACATGTTTGGGCTGGGCTACCAGGAGCTGCTGATCATCCTCGTCATCGTGCTGATCCTGTTCGGCGCGAACAGGCTGCCGGAGCTCGCCCGCTCCCTCGGCTCGAGCGTGAAGGAGTTCAAGAAGGGCGTCAACGAGGCGAAGGCCGAGGAGACCCCGAAGAAGGAAGAGGAGAAGAAGGCGTAAGACTCGACCTCCTCGCCGCCTCCGCGCTCGCCCTCCTGACCGTCGTCTCGCGCCTGCCCTACCGGGCGCGCATGCTCTACAACTGGGACGCCGTGCAGTTCGCGCTCGCGCTCCGCGAGTACGACGTCGGCAAGCACCAGCCGCACCCGCCGGGCTACATCCTCTACGTCGTGCTGGGCCGCCTCGTCAACGCGTGGCTCGACGACCCGGCCGCGGCGTACGTGGTGCTGGCGGTCCTGTTCAGCGGGCTCACGACCTTCGTCGTCTACTTCCTCGCGCGGGCGATCTACGAGCGGACGACCGCGCTGGCCGCGGCCGCGCTCCTGGCGGTGAGCCCGCTCTTCTGGTTCTACGGCTCCGTCGGGCTCACGTACGCGGGCGAGGCGCTGTTCGCCTCGAGCGTCGCGTACTTCGCGTACCGCGCCCTCCAGGGCAGCCGCGCCGACGCCGGCCTCGGCGCCCTCTACCTGGGCCTGGCCGGCGGCATGCGCCAGTCGCTCCTCGTCCTGCTCTTCCCGCTCTGGCTCGGCGCCGCGGCCGTCGGCCTCCGGAGCGCGGGCGTCGTCGCCGCGGGGCTCGCGCTGCTGGCGGGCGGCGCGCTCACGTGGTTCCTGCCGATGGTCTGGCTCAGCGGCGGGCTCGCGCGCTACGTGGCCGCGACGGCGGAGCTGGCCGACTCGGTCGTCCGGCCGACGTCGATCGTCGGCGGCCCGCTCGCGGGCACGCTCGCGATGACGCGCCACCTGCTCGAGTCCGTGCTGGTCGGGCTCGGCCCGCTCGCCCTCGCGGCGCTCCTCGCCGTCTGGTACGTGCGGCGGCACGGCTGGGGCCGCCGCGAGTGGTTCCTCCTCGGCTGGACGCTCCCGCCGGTCGCCGTCTACACGCTCGTCCACTTCGGCCAGGCGGGCTACGTGCTGACGTTCCTGCCGGCGCTCGTGATCTTCCTCTCGCGGGTGCTCGTGACGGCGCTCGGCCACGCGGCGCGGGCCTGGGCCCAGCCGCGGGCGCGCGCCGCGCTGACCACCGCCGTCGTCGCGCTCGTCGTCCTCGTCAACGGCGCGTTCTTCGTCTCGGCGCGCCCGCGGCCGCGGGACTTCGACGCGCCGCGGCCCGCCTGGGTGCGGAGGGCGCAGGACGACGCGTCCGACTGGATCCTGAGCCGCACCGCCGCCGCGCTCCGCGAGCACGAGCAGGTCGTGCGCACGTTCGTCGACGCGATCCGCGGCCTCTACCCGCCGGAGGAGACCGTGGTGCTCACCGAGCAGGGCAACCCCCGCTCGTACCCGTGGTTCCGGCACGCGATGTTCTACCTGCCCGAGTACGAGGTCTACGAGCTCGCGACGGGCGGGCTCGTGCCGGGCTACCGCGCCTCGCGGCGGATCGCGACGATGACCGCCGTGCCGGACACGCGGATCCGCCTGCCCGCGCGCGTCACGCGTCTCGTCTGGTTCGTGGACCACTGGAGCCCCATGACCGTGCCGCCGCCCGGGCTCGTCGAGCTGGAGCTGCCGTACGGGCGCTACCTCTACGTGCTCCCGCTCGGGCGCCGCGCCGTCGCGTACGAGGGCTACACGCTCGCCCGCGAGGCGCCGCCACGCCGCCGTGTCTCCCGCGCGGCGCGATGACCTCCTCGTAGTCGCCGCCGCGCTCGCGCCGCTCGCGCTCTTCCTCCTGCGCGAGCGGCAGATCGCCGGCGCCGTCGGGTTCCCGCTCGACGACTCGTGGATCCACCTCCACTTCGCGCGCAACCTGGCCGAGGGCGCGGGTTTCGCGTACAACCCGGGCCGGCCGGTCGCGGGCTCGACGGCGCCGCTCTGGACGCTCCTGCTGGCCGCCGGCGCCGCGGTCCTCGGCCCGTCGCTCGCGCTGGCGAAGGCGCTCGGCGTCGCCGCGGCGCTCGGCGCCGCCCTTCTGACGCGGCGGGCCGCGGCGGCGTTCGGCGCGCCGGCGCCCCTGGCCCTGCTGGCCGCGGTCGGTCTCCTCTGGACCGGGCCGATGGCGTGGGGCGCGCTCTCGGGCATGGAGGTGACGCTCGCGGCGCTGCTCGTCGCGGCGGCGCTCCTGGCCCACGCGCGCGACCGGCTCGTCTGGAGCGCGGCCTGGGCGGCGCTCGCCGCGCTGGCGCGGCCGGAGGCCGTGCTGCTCGTGCCGTGCCTGGCGCTCGCGCGCCCGCTCGGCGCGCGCCGGCTCGCCGCGTTCGGCGCGCTCACCGCGGCGGCGCTCCTGCCGATGGTCCTGTTCAGCCTCTGGACCGCCGGCGCCCCGTACCCGGCGACGGCCGCGGCGAAGGTCGAGGGGGGGCTGCTCGGCTGGCTCGGCGGCCTGCGCGAGCCGCTCGCGGTCACGCTGCTCGCGCGGCCGTGGCGCTTCCTCGCGGAGTGGGTCGGCTGGCTCGCGCGGACGCACGGGGTGCTGCCGCTGGCGCTCGTGCCGGGGCTCGTCCTCGCGTGGGGGCGCGGCGGCCGCGCGCTCGGCGCCGTCGGCCTCGTCCTGCTCGTCCACCCGCTCGGCATGGCGCTGCTCGCGCCGTACCGCGGCCCGGCGTTCCAGGAGGGCCGCTACTCGATCCACCTGCTGCCGCTCGCCTTCGTCATCCTGGCCGTCGTCGCGGGGGCCTCGCGGTGGGCGCGGCCCGGGCGCTG
>Ga0209751_10003075_pt1 | contig 16302 bp, 22 predicted proteins | sample RifCSP13_1_FD_184019 | JGI IMG/M metagenome (GOLD analysis project Ga0209751, IMG submission 184019) | Soil microbial communities from Rifle, Colorado - Rifle CSP2_sed 13_1 (SPAdes) (version 2) | ecosystem: Environmental > Terrestrial > Deep subsurface > Rock core/Sediment | place: Rifle... | reverse complement strand
TGGCCAGCGACAGCATCGGTTCCCTGTGGTCCACGGTCGGGAAACCCTCCACCGGCACGTTGGGCACGCGCTGCGTGGGCGACTCGGGAACGATCAGCTCAGGATAGTGCTCCTCGATCGCCCGCAGCCGCCGCATCAACTCGTCGTAGGCGGCGTCACTGACCTCCGGCTCTGATTTCACGTAGTAGAGGTAGTCGTGATGATTTATCTCGGCCCGGAGCTCCTCCGCGCGCAGCTTCGCTTCCTGTACGTGCTCGATACTGCAGGACATATCGCCTGTAGGGTATTACGGCGCTCCGAATGACGGGAAGGGGCGAGCGGCGTGTAACGAAAAGTTCATAGCTACAGGCTCCCACCTGCGGAGAGGTGCTGTACGCTTGGCGGGCAATGAGTTCTGTAATGATACGTGCCGCCGAAGAGCCAGACACCCAAGCTATCCTCGATATCTATAACGAGGCAGTCCTTAGCTCCACCGCTACATTCGACCTTGAGCCCAGGTCGATGGCGGCGCAACGAGACTGGGCCAAGCAGTTCGAGTACCCGTACGTCCTCGTGGTCGCGGAGCGGGTGGGAGAGGTAGTTGGCTGGGGATGTTTGCATCCCTTCGGCAATAAGCCCGGCTATCGCTTCACCACCGAGGACTCTGTTTATGTGCGCGAGGACCTCCGCGGCTCGGGCGTCGGCAAGGCGCTTCTTGTCGACCTCATCCAGGCCGGCGCCGCCAACGGCTTTCACACGATCATCGCCCGAATCGCCGGCGACAACCCCGCGAGCGTTCGCCTCCACGCCTCACTAGGCTTCGAGCACGCAGGCCACGAGCGACAGGTGGGCCGTAAGTTCGACCGCTGGCTGGACGTGGTGGTTATGCAGCGCATGCTGCCCTGAGGGAAAACCCCGTCCTCTGCTAGAATGGCGCTGTGAAGCTTGTCATCGTCGATTACGGTGCAGGGAATCTGCACAGTGTGACCCGTGCGGTGGTCCAGGTCGGCGTTCGCCCGTTGGTGACCTCCAGCAGGCGCTACGTTGAGAGTGCTGAAGCCCTGATCGTCCCCGGCGTGGGCGCTGCAGCCGATACAATGTTCAACCTCCGCCGTCACCATTTAGTGGAGCCGATCCGGGAATATATCGCCAGCGGGCTGCCGTTTCTCGGCGTCTGCATGGGGCAGCAGGCCTTGTTCGACGCCAGCGAGGAAGGCGGTGAGCACGAGTGCCTGGGCATCCTGCCCGGACGTGTTGTGCGCTTTCAGGACGGCTTGAAGGTCCCACATATCGGTTGGAACCAGGTGCACCAGGTGAGGCCCCACCCGATCTTTGACGGCATACCAGACGATTCGTACTTTTACTTCGTCCACTCCTACTATCCGCAACCTGAGGACCAGACGGTCGTTATCGGCGAGACAGACTACGGGGTCGCCTTCCCGTCCGTTGTGGCGCGAGGTAATGTCGTGGCGACGCAGTTCCACCCGGAGAAGAGCGGTGCCATGGGCCTAAGAATGTACGCCAACTTCCTGCGCATAGCATCGGAGGTCGAGGCAGCATGACAATAGAAGACGACGAAGGCTTCGAAGGCGTCGAGTTCGACACGCCGGTGGGCTCCTTCCGCGCGGGTCGCGGGGCGCGAGGCGGCTGGCGTGAGGCGCCCAACGCACCGGACGAGGACTACCGGCGAGCCCGCAAGCGGGTCCGGCGAATGATGTCGTTCTACCGGCACCTCACGACTTACATCAGCGTCATCCTGCTGCTCCTCTTTCTCGACATCATCACCGGCGCCGAAGACTTCTGGGTGCACTGGGTTGCCATCATCTGGGGTATCTTTCTGCTGATGCACTTCCTCAACGTCTTCGCGTTTGAACACCTCCTGGGGCGAGAAGCCGAACGGCGCATGATCGAGCGCGAGCTCCAGCGCCGCCGCGGTGGTGAGTAACTGCTCCACTCCCGGATGCAGATCATTCCGGCTATCGACATCCGCGATGGCCGGTGCGTCCGCCTTGAGCAGGGCGACTACGGCCGCGAGACGGTGTTCGACGACAACCCTGCCGCGATGGCCCGTCGCTGGCAGAAGGCCGGTGCGAAGCGTCTCCATGTGGTGGACCTGGACGGGGCGCGTGAAGGGTGCCCCGTAAACGCAGACGAGATTCATGCGATCCTCTCCGCAGTCTCCATTCCGGTGCAGGTGGGTGGCGGGATCCGAGACATCGGCGTTGCAGACGCGTACCTGAAGGCCGGCGCCGACCGCGTGGCCCTGGGCACGGCGGCGGTCAAAGACCAGACCACGCTCGTGAACGCGGTATCGTTGTTCCGGGATCGTATCATCGTCGGCGTAGACGCCCGCGACGGTATGGTCGCGATTGAAGGTTGGCTGGAGCAGTCCGACATCCGCGCGCTGGACCTCGTCCGACAACTCTCAGAGTTCGGGGTGGCCCGCGTCTTCTATACGGACATCTCGCGCGACGGATTGCTCGCAGGGCCCAACTTCGCGGGGATTCACGAGCTGTTGGAGCACGCGGCGGGTCTGCCCTCACCGATGGCGGTGATCGCATCGGGTGGCGTCTCCACAATCGAGCACCTTCAGCGGCTGGCCCTCATCGGCGTGGAGGGCGCCATCGTCGGTAAGGCGCTCTACACCGGGGCTCTTGATCTCGCCGAGGCGATCCGCGCCGTTTCTCTCTAGTCCATGGGTAGCCTATACTGCCGATGTAATCTCGCCCGCGGAGCACGCGGGAGTCCAGGAGGCGACATAAGATGAGAGACGTGGGGATCCCCGAAGACATCCGAGACGTGGTGAAGGGCGCCGTGTCCGGAGTCCAGCAGTTCGTTGACGCCGAAGTGCTGCCGATGGAGACGCAGATGGGCGCAACTCTGACCGACGAACGTAAGTTCTTCCGCGAGGACGGCCGCGCCGTCGAAGAGGTGCTGGAGGCTCGCAAGCAGGTGCGCATGAAGTCCGCGGCGGCAGGCTACTACGGCATGTTCGCGCCGGAGAGCGTCGGCGGCGGGGGCCTCGGCGTGCGTACGATGGTCTTCGCTGAGGAGGCGTTGTACCGGAAATACGGTCCTGGGCGGCCGCTGATCACGTGGGCGAAGGGATTTCTCAGCCAGCCCACGTTGGCATCCTTCGTAGACGGCCCTTCGCACATGCTCGTGCCGGTCAGCGACAGCGTGCGGAAGGAGCATCTCCCGGCGATCGCGTCCGGTGAGAAGATGGTGTGTTTCGGCCTGAGTGAAGCCGACGCAGGCTCAGACGTCTGGGCGATCAAGACGCGGGCCGTCCGCGATGGCGACGACTGGGTTATCAACGGAAGCAAGCAGTGGATCACCAACTCTCCTTACGCGGACTACGCGGTGATTTTCGCGATAACCAACGAGGAGATGGTGAAACAGCGCCAGGGGGGCATCAGCGCCTTCTTCGTCGAGGCAGACGCGCCCGGGTACTCCTTCGATGGCGTCATCGCCGTCATGGGCCACACGGGCGGCGATTGCGGCTCCATGACGCTGGACAACGTGCGGGTGCCCGCGGACCGAATGGTAGGGGCGCAGGACCAGGGCTTCCAGATCGCGATGTTCGGGATCTCGGAGGGCCGCATCTCCATCTCTGCCAACTGCATTGGTATGTGCGAATACGCGCTCGATCGCTCCCTCGATTATTCACAGCAGCGCATCAGCTTTGGAAAGCCTATCTCCGAATACCAGGCGATCCAATTCATGCTGGCGGATACGGCAATCGACATCTTCACGATGAAGTACATGGTCCTGCAGACCGCGGCGCTCGTGGAGGAGTTTCCGAAGACGGGGCGCATGCCCGTAAAGGAGATCTCTATCGCTAAGGCTTACGCTGTCGAGAAGACGCAGGAATGCTTCGACCGGGCGATACAGGTCCACGGCGGCATGGGGTTGACGAATGAGCTGTCGCTGAACGAGGGTTTCCGCATCGCCCGCACTCTGCGTATCCCTGACGGCACCGGCGAGATACAGCGCCGCACTATTGCCCGCCAGATGCTTCGCGGCGACACTGCTTTCTAGTCATTGTCGGCTGAGGTCATCATTGCCGGGGTCGTCATCGCATTCGCGGCCGCCGCTTGCCAATCGCTAACCGGATTCGGCTTCGCCCTGGTGATGACTCCGCTGATGGCGGCCGCCTGGGAGGTCAAGCCGGCGATCCCAGCAAGCATCATGCTCGGCACCGTCTCTCTGCTGGTCCAGCTAACTGAGATACGCGGCCACGTGCATGTGCCGCGCGTATTCACTCTCTTTCTCGGCTTCGTCGCGGGCGTGCCGCTTGGCGTTTTTCTCTTGGAGAAACTCGATGCTGACACGCTGCGCGTCGCGGTCGCCACCGGAGTAATCCTCGCCAGCATTCTCCTCTACCTGTCGCCTCATGCTCGTGCCAGTGACACTGCCGGCGGACGGTTGCTGGCTGGCTTTCTGAGCGGCTCCATTGGTTCGAGCACCAGCCTCAGCGGACCGCCAGTCGTCCTGTACCTCATGGGGCGTGGGCTCGATATGGCATCATTTCGCGCCACTATTCTAGCTTTGTTCCTCCCGACCAACGTAGCAATGCTGTTCGGTTTCGGAGTCGTAGGCCGGATCACCGGCGACGTGCTGCTCTTGTTTGCGGCAGCAGCTCCAGCAGTCGTTGTCGGCGTATTCGCCGGCCTTTGGCTCCGTCAACACGTCCAGGAGCAACGCTTTCGCGCTCTCGTCGTAGGCGTGCTCATCCTCACGAGCGTCCTCGTGCTGGCATCTACTGCCGGGATCCTGGGCTAGCACCGCGACACGGCCTCCCTTACTATGGTGTGGAAGGTCACAATGCTCACCAAACGAGTTATCCCGTGTTTCGACGTTGCCGACGGGCGCGTGGTCAAAGGGGTGCAGTTTCTGGATCTCCGCGACGCCGGTGACCCGGTGGAGCTCGCTGCCGTCTACGACGCGGAGGGTGCCGATGAGCTGGTATTTCTGGATATAAAGGCCTCGCCCGATCGTCGAAACACGGAGATCGACATGGTTCGCAGCATAGCCAATCAGGTGTTCATCCCGTTCACGGTCGGAGGCGGCATACGTGCAGCCGATGACGTCAGAAAAATGCTGGAGTCCGGCGCCGATAAGGTGGCGATAAACACCGCCGCCGTGGAAGACCCACACTTGCTGGAAGAGGCCGCCCACCGGTTCGGGTCGCAGTGCATAGTGGCGGCTATAGACGCCAAGCGTGCCGGGGATGAGCACTGGGTCGTGCATACGTATGGCGGCAAGGGTGGTGGGGTCGCGGTCGAGCTCGATGCGGTGGAATGGGCCGCGCGGTGCGCCGAACTGGGCGCCGGCGAGATCTTGATAACCGGCATGGACGCGGACGGTACCCAGGATGGCTATGACATCCCGCTTACGCGCGCGGTGGCGGACGCGGTGCCGGTGCCTGTTATCGCGTCCGGTGGGGCCGGCGAGCCCAAGCATCTCCTGGCGGCGATCGTCGAGGGGAAAGCGGACGCCGTCCTCGCCGCCAGCATCTTCCACTTTGGCACTTACCGTATCCGAGAAGTCAAGGACTACCTCGCACGGCACAACGTCCCAGTGCGGCCCTAGGCCGCTATCCGAAAGGACCTTCCGTGGACCTGAAGTACGACGATGCCGGCCTCATCCCCGCCATCATCCAGGACGATGATTCCGGCGATGTGCTCACACTCTTCTACATGAATGCTGAAGCGGTCGCGAAGACGCTGGAATCGAAGCGCGTCTGGCGCTTCAGCCGCCAGCACCAACAGCTGATGCTTAAGGGCGACACCTCCGGACACTTCCTGGACGTCCGCTCCGTCCTCTACGACTGCGACGCCGACGCCCTGGTCGTCCGCGTCAACCCGGTTGGCCCTGCCTGCCACACGGGCGAGCGCACGTGCTTCCACCGGGAGTTACGGCCGGCTTAAGAGCGGGAGTCTAAGATGTACCGGAAGAACATCTCCTTCAAAGAATCGAGCGCAAAGAAGTCCCGACTCGGGCGAATCGTGAGACGCACCATCAACTTCCTCACGTGGTTCGCGCATCGATCGGAGGGATATCTATACGACGAAGATCTGGGAAGCGCACATGACGCCTTCCCAAAACGCCGCGACGGCTCGCGCCTACCATACGCGGAGCTGACCGAAGAGCAACGGCGAGAGGCCGCCCGAGGAAATTAGGCGTCGGCCCCGGATGGGCTGACCGGCTTCACCTGGCCCTCAGCTGCCAGCACCTCGCCCAGGGCGCGTAACGCCACCTCCACCTGCGCATCGTCCGGCTGCCGCGTCGTCAGCGACTGCAGAGCCAGGTTCGGCCACATCAGTGCCCGTGTGACCGGGCTCTGTTCGAAGGCGCCGCCGAGCCGGATCACCTCGTAGGCGATCGCCGCGATCACCGGTATCAGTACTACGCGGGAGGTGATGCGCAGCCAGATGTCCTGGTCGCCGACGGCCGCGAAGACGATGATGCTAACCACGACGACTGTCAGCAAGAAGCTGGTACCGCAGCGGACGTGCGCCGTCGGATACTTCTGCACGTGCTCGGCGTCCAGCGGATCGCCGTGCTCCATCGCGTGTATGCTCTTGTGCTCGGCCCCGTGGTACTGGTAGACACGTCGAATGTCGGGCATCAGTCCGATGAGGCCCACATAGGCCACGACGATGCCGAGTCTAACCAGACCCTCGATGACGATGACCCAGAAATGACTGCCCAGTTGGTCTTCCAGCCAGTCCGTGAGGAGGAGAGGACCGACGAAGAAGATCGCGACCACGAGTCCCAGGGAGACCACCATCGTGCCCCAGATGGGTCCCGATTCCGCGGCCTTTTCCTCCTCGCCCAGGGCTACGTTCGAGGAGAAGATGAGCGCCTTCATGCCCAGTGCGAGTGTCTCCCACATGACGATCGAGCCGCGGACGAGTGGGACGCGCCGCAGGGCGCCCGTGTAAACGCCGAGCACTTCTTGCTTGTGAACCACGATGTCGCCTTCCGGTCGGCGGCAGGCTACAGCCATTGTGCGCGGGCCGCGGATCATGACGCCCTCGATCACCGCCTGGCCGCCGTAGTAAATGCGTTTTTCTGCCATGAGCCCTCTATACAATAATCGGGCCGGAGATACCTCCGACCCGATCAGATATGACCTTCGATCTGTCTACTTCATCCCGTAGCGTCGCTTGAACCGCTCGACTCGACCAGCGGTGTCCACGATCCGCTGTTCACCGGTGAAGAATGGGTGGCAACGGCTGCAGACCTCGACGCGGAGCATGGGCCTGGTAGCCTTGGTCTGCCATTCGTTACCGCAAGCACAGTGCACGGTGGCGTCGGCGTAGTCGGGGTGGATCTTTGCTTTCATCCGATTGATTCCTGTCCTCTTATTCGGCGGGAAGGACGCCGACTTTCTTGCGCCCTTCTTTGTTGTATGGTGAGAACTTCACCTTGCCAGGGATAAGGGCGAAGATCGTGTGGTCCCGCCCCATTCCCACGTTCAGACCGGGGTGAATCCGGGTGCCACGCTGGCGGACGATGATCGTGCCGGGGAGAACCACCTCACCGTCGTATCGCTTGACGCCCAAGCGTTGGCCGTGGGAGTCTCGACCGTTCTTGGCGCTACCACCGCTTTTCTTGTGTGCCATCTCTTACTCCTCCGCTGCCGTGGCGCTGTCCGGCGTTTTGCCCGCAGTCGCGGGCTTAGCCCTGGCCCTTGGAGTTGTACTCCGGGACTTACGTGGGGCCGCCGCCGGCAGTGCCTCTGCGACGGGCTCCGCGTTGGCCGCCGTCACCTCAGGGGCTTCCGCTGCCGCTACCACCGCCGCCGCGCGCTTCCGGGTGGTTCGCTTCGGCTTTTCTGCAGCGGCCTGAGTTGAAGGTTCACCGTCGATCATGATGTCGCGAATCGCCAGGCGTGTGAAGTCCTGCCGATGGCCATGCCGTCTGCGGTAACGGGTCTTATTCTTGTACTTGAAGACCATGACCTTAGCGTCGCGGCCGTGCTCGACGACTTCGGCGAGCACGGCAGCGCCGCTAACGTTGGGCGTGCCGATCATAGCGCGGCCACTGCCGCAGAGCATGAGGACGTCGCGGAGTTCCACGGTCGATCCGACGTCAGCCTGAAGCCGGTCGACATCGACAACCTGTGCGGCTTCGACGCGGTACTGCTTTCCGCCCGTGCGGACGATAGCGTAAATCTCAGTCCTCCTCGGTTAAGTCTGGAGCATTGTCCGGGCGCTCAACGAGTCCAGCGGGCCCGGCGTTCGGGAGCTAAGCCCGAACACTGATTGTACGCACGGACCCGGCGTTGTGTCTAGGCGTCCGGAGGGAGGCTCGTTGGCGTGTCCCATGCCAGGCCCGGCTTCGTCTGGGGAGCGGGCTTCGGTTGTGGTTCCCCGCTGGCTTGCGCCGGTGGGATGACGTCTCCCCCAGTCTCCGGCCGAGGCGGTACGTCTCCACCCGAAAGGACGGCCGAAAGGGCGTCGCCCTCGATCGTCTCTTCTTCGAGCAAGGACTTAACGATCGTATCCAACCTGTCCCGGTGTTCCCCTATAAGCTTCTTTGCGGTGTGGTATGCCTTATCGATAATCTGGCGTACTTCCTCGTCGATCTCCTCTGCCACCTTTTCGCTATAGTTGCGCTGCTCAGAGATCTCCCGGCCCAGGAACACCAGTTCCTCTTTGCGTCCGAAGGTCCGGGGGCCCAGCCGCTCGCTCATACCCCAGTGCGTGACCATCTGACGCGCGATGCGGGTGGCCTTCTCCAGGTCGTCGCTTGGCCCTGTGCTCGCTTCGCTGAACACCAGCTCCTCGGCCACCAGTCCGCCCAGCGTGGCTGCCAGGCGGTCAAGTAGCTGGCTGCGCGTGTGGAAGTGCCGGTCCTCCTCGGGGATGAACCGGGTAAAACCCCCGGCCATGCCGCGGGCGATGATGCTGATCTTGTAGGGAGGGTCCGCATTCGGGAGAATGAAGCCCACCAGAGCGTGTCCGGCCTCATGGTAGGCCACGATCTCTCGCTCCTTCTGGCTGATGACACGACTGCGCCGCTCGGGACCGGCGATTACGCGGTCCACGGCTTCGTTCATCTCGTTCATGGTGATCTTCTTCTTGCCGCGGCGGGCGGCGAGGATGGCGCCCTCGTTCACCAGGTTCGCCAGGTCGGCGCCCGAGAAGCCGGGTGTTTGCTTTGCTAGTGTCTCGAGGCTAACGTCCCCGTCCAGTGGCTTGCCCTTGGAGTGAACCTCCAGGATCGCCTTGCGGCCGCGAATGTCCGGTTGGTCAAGCACCACCTGGCGGTCGAACCGCCCCGGTCGCAGCAGCGCGGGGTCAAGGATGTCAGGCCTGTTGGTCGCAGCAACGACGATCACGTTAGTGTTGGTGTCGAACCCGTCCATTTCGACCAGTATCTGGTTGAGGGTCTGCTCGCGCTCGTCGTGGCTGCCGCCGAGTCCGGCGCCGCGGTGGCGGCCGACCGCATCGATCTCATCGATGAATACGATGCAGGGAGAGTTGCGCTTGGCCTGGTCGAAGAGGTCACGGACGCGCGAGGCGCCCACTCCCACGAACATCTCGACGAATTCAGAGCCACTGATTGAGAAGAAGGGAACTCCGGCCTCGCCGGCTACCGCCTTAGCGAGCAATGTTTTGCCTGTTCCCGGCGGACCAACCAGTAGGACGCCCTTGGGTATTCGAGCGCCAAGCGCGGCGAATTTCTCCGGGTACTTCAGGAACTCAACGACTTCCTTGAGCTCTTCCTTCGCTTCCTCCACACCGGCCACGTCCAGGAAGGTTACGCTGGGACGGCTCCCGCTGAACATGCGCGCGCGGCTCTTGCCGAAGTTGAGTGCCTGGTTGTTCGATCCCTGCGCCTGGCGCAGGAACAGGAAGAGGATACCGACGATTATGATGACGGGTAGGAAGTTAAGGAAGAGTCCGAAGACGGTCCCCCACTGGCTGCTCTTCTTGATCTTGCTGGGCACTTGGTCGAGAGGGATGTCGTTGTCCTGGAGCAGCTGCCGCAGTGTGTCGTTGCCCTCAAGTTTCGTCTTGTAGGTGATATCGTCGTCACGCAGATGGACGGTGAGGTTAGTGTTATCCACCTCGACGCTCGTGACATTCCGCGCCTTGGCCTCGTCCACGAATTGGGCCACGCTGAGGTCCTGTTTGTCGGAGCCGCCGCCGCTCAGGATAGTGAGAACGATAGCGACAATGGCGACGAGGATCAGGAGGTAGATGAAGCTATTGCGAAGCCAGCGACCATACATGTGGTGTTTTCCCCGTAGAGACGAGTTGGGTAGGCCGACGCCTACCCGTTTCTCTCCCCGATTATATCACAGTCGATTCGGCTCACAGCCGCCACAAACAGGGACGGCCCCGGCACCCCTTCGTTACAGGAAACGGTCAATCGGAGTCCGAGGCCAGTTTCCCAGCCTGCGCCCAATTCTCGCGCGCGATGTCCTCGAAAACCACTATCGTGGCGTCGGCGGTCGTCTGGGCGATGCTTACCATTGCCTCGGTGATGACCCGGGCCAGCTCCTGTTTCTGTGCTACGGTACGGCCCGGCCACATCTCTACTCGTACTATCGGCATCTTCTCCTCCGGTATTACGCCAGCGAACAAGTTTCGGGATCACCATAACGGTAGGGGCAGTTGCACGAGATGTCAATCGTCAAAAATGATAATGAGCCTAACTGTATTGACATTCAGCGCTTCGGGAAATAGCATCGACGCAGCGCTATGCCTCGACGGCCATCCTTCGCAGCCGAACGCCCCCTCTGGAGCCGTGGGATCTTCCTTGTCGCCGGTGTAGATGAAGTGGGGCGAGGTCCCTTGGCCGGTCCTGTGGCCGCCGGCGCCGTCATTCTGACGCCCGGTATGCGGGCGGAGGGCCGCTTCCGGTGGCTTTCGAGGGTACGGGACAGCAAGCAGCTGTCTGCGGCGGTCCGTGAAGATCTGGCCCACTACATCTGGGAACACGCCCTCGCCGCCGCCGTGGCCTTTGTGCCGGTCGAACCCCTCGACAGAATCGGCATCGCCGAAGCATCGCGTCAGGCCATGCTCGCCGCGGTCGGCGACCTAGCGAAGCGCCCGGCTCACCTTCTGATCGACGCCGTCCACCTGGCCGCCTGCTCAATACCTCAGACGCCGATCACGGGGGGCGACGCGAAGTCGTTGTCTATCGCCAGCGCCTCGATCATCGCTAAGGTCGCCCGCGACCGCTTCATGGACCAGCAGGAGATTTTCTACCCCGGCTATGGCTTTTTCGCGAACAAAGGCTACGGAACACGAGAGCATATGGATGCTCTCCTGACGCTGGGGCCATGCGCGTTGCACCGCCGGTCCTTTGCCCCGGTGCGAGAGATGCTTGCGGCAGATGGGCAGGAACCGGTGGTTGCCCTGGCTGCTGTATAATTCGCGGCGACACCTGCCGAAGGAGCACCCAGGATGCCGTCTGTAAACACCGTGTCCGGAGCACTGGACACCGCGGAACTCGGATTTACGCTCATGCACGAGCACATCCTTGTGCAATCGCCCGGGCTGAAAGAAAACCTTCCGGTTATGGACCGCCAGACCGAGATTGACAAGGCGACGCTAAAGCTGAACGATGTGATGTCACGCGGGGTCAAGACGTTCGTCGACCTCACTCCGGCCGATTGGCGGGATATCCCGTTCGTAAAGGAGGTTGTGGCCCGTAGCGGGATGCAGGTGATCGTCGCCACGGGTATCTACTGGGAAGTGCCGCCCTACTTCAGAACGCTGGGACAGAGGACCGCTGAACAGATCGCGGACCTGTTCGTCCGCGACATCACCGACGGCATAATAGACACCGGCGTCAGGGCCGGGATTATCAAATGTGCGACGGACGAAACAGGCGTCACCGCTGACGTTGAGCGCATCCTCAGGGCGTCCGCGAAGGCACACCGGGCGACCGGAGTGCCCATATCCACACACACGCACGCCGCGAGCAAGGTCGGGCTCAAGCAACAGGACATTTTCGAGTCCGAGGGAGTTGATCTCACCCGAACGGTGATCGGGCACAGCGGTGACTCGGACGACCTGGACTATCTGACGACCCTTATCAAGAGAGGCAGCTACATCGGAATGGACCGCTTCGGTCTCGACCAGTTCCTGCCACAGGACAAGCGTGTTTCCACGATCGCGAAGCTATGTGAGATGGGATACGCCGAGAAGATGGTGCTCTCCCACGACGCGTCGTGTTACTTCGACTGGGCGCCGGAGCAGTTGATTCCCCTGGTGGTCCCCAACTGGCACTTCAATTACATTTCCGACGTAGTAATCCCCGATCTCAAGAACGCCGGTGTCACGGAGGACCAGATCGACACGATGACTGTGGACAATCCGCGCCGTATTTTCGAGCGACAGGGTGGCTACTAGAGCGACGCCCAGCCCTCGCCGGCGGCTTGGGGACTTCGGCGAGCGCATAGCCATCCAGCATCTCGAGGCGAAGGGCTACCGGATCCGGGATCGTAATTTCCGTACCCGGCACGGGGAGATTGACATCGTCGCTGAAGGCCACAACCTGGTCGCCTTCGTGGAGGTGCGCAGCCGCCGTGGCGGGTCGTTCGGCGGGGCGATCCAGTCCTTGAGTCCAGCCAAACAGCGCCGTCTCGTCGCTCTGGCAGAGGCGTATGGCCAGTCCCGCGGCGACCTGCCGTCCCAGTGGAGGATCGACGTTATTGCTGTGGACCTCGCGCCCGACGGGCGCGTGCTGTCGGTACAGCACATCGAGAATGCGGTGGAGGGGTAGAGCGAGGTCCCTCTGTTTCAGTCGTCGCTGATTCGGGCCACCTCGGGCACGGGTGTGCCGCGGAACGATCCCTGGCGCTTACGCCCGTTGTTGAACATGGTGCCCTTTACGTAGCCCTTGATGACTGACCGGACGAACTCCGGCTTGTCGTTATCCAGGAGCGAACATCGGTACGCGCAGCCAACCGAGCAGCCTTCCTCGCACCCCTTGAATGTGCGCGACTGCTCGTCCAGATCGTTCACCGTATAATCCTCAATCGGCTTGCCGAGACGGCCCATCTGCGAGGCGCAGAACTGCACTTTGCCGGCTTCGTCCACATAGAGATAGCGCGAGCCGGCGCGGCACTTCCAATCCGGACGGTCGCCCTGGAGCAGCTTCTTGCCGTACTCGTAATCCAAGTAAGTGAACGGCTTGCCTTGCCGGTAGAATCCTTCGTAAAGTTCTATGTATTGCTCGCCGCCGATCGTGACATAACCCTTGGCGTTGTGGATCAGGTTCACCGACATTCGGAAGCCGAACGTCTCGATCTCCTCGATCAGTTCCAGGAAGTCGTCCTTGGACGATTCGCAGAGCACTGCCGTCACATGGACATCGAACCTGGCAAGCTGTCGCAGCCGCTCAAGCCGCGTGCGGAGAGACCGGAGAGACTTCTGGATGTATCTGGTAGGGTCAGCATGGAGGGTGTCAATGCTGACGGTGAGGTTGTTGAGACCGGCCTGGTTGAGCGATTCGATGACGCTGTTCCGCAGGAGGAACCCGTTCGTCACCAGGCTGACGTTGGACTTTCGGGCGGCGTAGACTACGATTTCTGCAATATCAGGGTGCATCAGTGGCTCACCGCCGAGGAGCGTAATGTTGGCGGACCCCAGGCCATGCAGCGCGTCTATCCGGCGCCTCAGGTCCTCCACCGGAACAGGTTCCGAGACGCTGTCATACTCGGAGCAGTAGCCGCAGCTCAGGTTGCAGCGGCGGGTGACGATGAGCTGAGCGTCCAGCGGCGCGTTGGTGAAGAGCATGCGCGGAACCGAACGGAGAAGGTTCTTAACCTGCATAGTCGCCCTCCCCCCCAGGTGCTATCAGAGACGTCATCAGTTACGCGGTTGCTGAGCCGGGTGCGCCGTTTATGCCAGTTTTGTCCTTGGCCTGGTCGGAGACGCCGCAGAGCCAGTGCAGCCACTGTACCCAACCTTTGTGGCGCATCGTCTTCTCAGTCGGGAACTTTCGCACCGCGAACCACCGTGCCGCAAGGGCGATCAACAGGCCGGCCATCATCACTGCGAACCCGGCGAAGGCGTCCACTATATAGTGGTTCGCCGTCAGTACGATGACCGCGAACATGGTCAGGGGCATCAGGGCGCCGAACGCCCGCATGAGCACATTCCTGGTCGCCAGCCACAGGCTGATGCCCGTAAGCAGGTTCCAGCCGATGTGAAGGCTCGGCAGCGCAGCGTACTCGTTGACGAAGAACGCCGGCGTGTCCGGGCGGCTTTGGTTGTACTCCCGGAGGATCGTGTCGACAAATCCAAACTCGACGCCGTGCGCTTCCAGCAGCCGCGGAGGAGCTGTGGGGAAGTTCAGAAAGATCACCAATCCGATTGCGCCTGATACGAGGAACGCATTTCGCATGATCAGGTATTGCGGCCTGTGCCAGAAGTACAGCCAAACGGCCAGCACCCCGATAATCGGGAGGTGCCCGTAAAGATAGAAGCCGTTCAGGAAGGTGACGAGCCAGTCGTAGGGGAGTACCCAACTCTGCAGTTCCACCTCCCAGAAGATCCCGAGGCTCTTTTCAAAGTTGACAACGTCTACCCCGCGCTGGACGGCTTCCTCTACGCGCTGATGGGCCTGGCCGCGAACCAGGTAATAGAGCGGCAACGCCGAGGCGAGCAGAAGCACCTCGGCTAGATCCTTCTTGCTGGGGCGCCAGCTCAGCAGGGGGTCCAGGGCAGTTGTGATCGTGTTCATCAGTCTCCCAAGCGGAGTGCCGTTCTTGATTACTTGTGTGAGGGAATTTCCCCCGAGACCCAGCTTCATGCTATGAGTCGACTCCTACTCGGGCCAGAAGACTCCGGCTCCTTTGAGCCAGATTACCACAGCACTCCGAGCGCGCCAATACCTCAGCGATGCCCTGTCAACAAAGTGTTAAAATTGCCTAGCGATATGGCTCGTTACTCGCCCCTGCGCCTTCGCGTCTTCGACAGTTGCCGTCTGCGTTACCGCTATCAATACGTGGATAAAGTCACTGCCCGTTTGCGACCCTCCGATACCGCGGGCACACTTGTGCACCGGGTGCTCTGTGACTTCTACTCGAAGGTACCGGTGGCAGGTCGCACCGAGGAGCGGCTAATCGAATTGTTCGAAAGTGGTTGGGCCGCGCTCTCTCAGCGCTATTTGCGGTTGGATGGCGCCGATATGCTCAGGCAGGCTTCGCTGACTCAGCTCAAGAACTTTGTCCTACATCACGTCTTGACGGCCGAACCTTTCGCGGTCGAGACGTACCTCCAGGCTGAAGTCGCGCCCGGCGTCACGCTGTTTGGCCGCATGGACCGCATCGACGAGGAGCCCGACGGCACGCTCCACATCATCGACTACAAAACGGGCGAGCCGCCCGCCGAGATCGATGCCCGGCAGATACGTCTCTACGCTATAATGGTCGAACGAGAATTGGCGCGGACCGTGTCCAAGGCCTCGTTCTGGTACCTGGACGACGGCACGACATGGACGGAAGGACTCGACGACAGCGTGAAGCGCCTCGCCTTGCAGGACATGCTCACCGCAGTAGAAGAGATGCAGCGGACCAGCGACTCTACACCCAGCATCGGCACTCACTGCGCCCACTGTCCCTACCTGTATGCCTGCGAGGTCCGTGATGTGGTCGCGCGCCGCCGAGCGGCCGAAGGCTGGTAGCGTGCCGATCTACGAGTATCGTTGTCGCTCCTGCCGCAAGCGTACGTCTGCATTCATTCGCAGCATGTCCACGACCCCGTCCGCGACCTGCAACCATTGCGGCTCCGCCGACCTCGCGCGGCTCTTCTCGCGGGTCGCTGTCCTCCGGTCCGAGGGTGACGGGCCCTCAGGCGGCTTCGACGAATCGTCGCTCGGCGACGTGGACGAGAACGACCCGCGTTCTGTCGCGAAGTGGGTGCGCAAGATGAGCCGCCAGATGGGCGAGCCACTTGACGGCAATATGGAGGCCGACCTCGAACGCATGGAGGCGGGAGAGATGCCGGACGACTACGCCGATGAACCGGAGGAGGACTTCGCCAGTGTGGACTAGGCTCTAACCGTGCCAATTTACGAGTACAAGTGCACGGATTGCGCGCGCATCAGCAGTGTGTTCACTCGCAGCGTCAACTCGCCGATCGATGCTGAGTGCCGCCACTGTGGCTCGAAGAAGCTCGCGCGCGCTCTCTCTCGATTCGCCCACCACAGGTCAGAGGCCGATGTGTTGCGCGACTACGGCGCGGAGCCGAAGCGTCTGGAAGACTACAAGGACCCGCGCCAGATCGGTCGCTGGGCGGAGCACAAGTTCGACGAGTTCGGAATCGACATGCCGAAGGAGGCCCG
>Ga0209751_10003073_pt1 | contig 16305 bp, 17 predicted proteins | sample RifCSP13_1_FD_184019 | JGI IMG/M metagenome (GOLD analysis project Ga0209751, IMG submission 184019) | Soil microbial communities from Rifle, Colorado - Rifle CSP2_sed 13_1 (SPAdes) (version 2) | ecosystem: Environmental > Terrestrial > Deep subsurface > Rock core/Sediment | place: Rifle... | reverse complement strand
CGACGGTCACCTTGACTGCGATCAGCTCGCCGTCGGGAGACCATACCGGATCGATTTCGGCTCGATCGTCGGACGTCAGGCGGCGCGGTTCGCCGCTGCCGTCGATGCGCGCGACGTACAATTCGGGCGAGCCGCGTTCGGAATCGGACACGTAGGCGATCAATTCGCCGAGTGGAGCCGGCGTCGGGACCGGCGCGCGGGTCGGAGCGGCCGGGCGGCTGCGTATCACGGCGGCGACGAAGAGAATCACCAGCCCGACCAGCACGACGGTCGCAAACGCGAGCGTCACGCCCAGATGGCCGAGCGCGAAGCCGATCGCGCGCTGCCACAGCGACAGGCCGGAGCGGCGCGGCCGGGGCGCTGGGCGTGGAGCGTGGGGCGTAGGGCGTCGTGGCACGGCAGCTGGCATGCCCTCAATAGCCTGTAGCCCCCGACGCGCGGTGGCGTTGTTCGGATTGATGTCGAGGATGCGTCGAAAGTAGCTCGCACGCTCGGCGTCACTTTCGGCGAGCTGGCTGAGCCACAGCAGCGCGTCTTCGTTGCGCGGGTTGGCGTCCAGCGCCTGCATGAACAGCGTGCGCGCTCGCTCGGTTTCGCCGTTGCGGAAGGCGTCAATGCCTTGAGAAGTCAGCGTGTCCATATCGGATCGACTTCGTCCGCCTTCGAGTCCGCCGTGAGATTCCAGATCGATGCTTCGTCGACCGCGATCAGGTAGACGTCGAAGTCGCCATCCTGATCGGATGCCACGAGCAGGAAGCGCCCGTCCGGCGACCACGCCGGCTGGGAAGCGCCTGAGAGGGCGGCGAGCAGCCTGACGTTCGCGCCTTTGGCGTCTGTCAGGTACACGCCCTCGCCGTTGCGATTCGAGATGAAGGCGATTCGAGCGCCGTCGGGCGACCATGCCGGGCAGCGATCGACGCCCGCGTGCTGGGTCAGCCGCTTCAGATCCGTTCCATCGACGTTCATCAGGTACACGTTCAGGTCCCCATCGTGATCGGACGTGAAGGCGATCTGCTCATCCTCGGGTCGCCACGATAAGCATCCGTCGTAGCCGGGTCGGCTGATCAGGCCGGCAGCGCCCGATCCATCCGGTTGGACTAAGACAACGTCGGGGCCGCGCTCGGCGTCGACCTCGTAGGCGATCAGCGTCCCATCCGGCGACCATCTGGCCGTGTGGGCCGGCTCCGCCCCCTGCGTTAGCGTGATCACGCCGGTCTCCGGGCTGCTCAGGTCGACGACGAAGATGCGCTGCGTATCCGTGAAGGCGACTTCGAACACGAGTTGTGACCCTGCAGGCGAGAGCGCCGGATGTCTCTTGTCATTTGGCAGGTCGCTCAACACGGTCCAGTTCTCCCCACCGAAGTCCATGCTGAACAGGTCGAACTGGCCCTCACGATTCGAGGCAAACGCGAACGCGCCTTCGGGCAGCTCGAACGGCGGGGCTATCGCCGTTGGCGCTGCTTGCGCCCGTGCTTGCCCCCCGCCCAGCGGGGTCGAAGTGGCTCCCGCTGTCAACGCCGCCGGATCGACGTCGATCGGTTGCCAGGCGGCGCTGCTCACGCCGGTCACGCCATCTGCGACCCGGCTTGAGCCTGATCCGTCCGGTTGGACGACAAACAAAGCCGTGCCGTCCGTGATGACGGACGTGAACAGGATCGCCTCGTGTGGGTTCCACGACGGTGCGCGATCGTCCACGTCATTCCTGGTGACGCCGCTCGACCGCGTTCCATCGGGGTCCATGACGAACACGTCGGCGTCTCCGGCGCGCGTCGAGATGAATGCGATCCGGCTGCCGTCGGGCGACACCGATGGGTCCGTATCGTCGGCGGGATCGCTCGTGAGCCGCGCCACGCCAAAGCCGCCGGCGTCCATACGGTAAATGTCTATCTGGCCCTCGCGATTCGACTGGAACACAATCGTCCGGCCATCCGGCGACCAGGCCGGCGCGCGATCGTCGCCTTCGAAGCGCGTCAGGTTGAGCGCGCCCGTGCCGTCCGAATTCATCACGTAGATGTCGAAGTCGCCTTCGCGATCCGAAGCGAAGGCGATGCGCGTCCCATCTGGCGACCAGGCCGGATCGACGCTGTGCACGTCACCTGGAGTCAACGGCGTGAAGCCCTGGCCGTTCGCTTCGACGACGGCAATGACGAGCGCATCCCCCAGCTCAGCCGTGAACGCGATGCGTGTCCCGTCCGGCGACCAGGCCGGATCGATATCCGCACCATCGCGCCGCAGCAGCGAGGTCACGTTGGAGCTATCCGACTGGATCAAGGCAAGATCGGCGTCTCCGCCCTGGTCGAGACTGGCGACGAGGCGACCTGTCGTGGTCACGACAGGAGCGGCGACCGGCTCACTGGAACGCGACGAGAAGAAGGCGTAGGCAGCAGCGCCGCCTGCAACCACGATGAGGACAAGGATGAGAATCGGCGTAGTCGGCCGGCGTCTGGCAGGTCTGCGCTCGACACGGCGAGTCTCGGGCACGCGGCGGCTTTCCTCTTCGACGCGCGCAGGCACCGCACTTGCTTCCGCCATGCCCTGGGGTGCCTGCTCGATGGCCGGGGCAGGCTCGACGGCGGGTGCGGTCGGCATCAGGAGATGCCTCGCGCCAGCGGCAGGCTCGACAATCGTCGGTTCGACCTGCGGCGCGGGGATGTCCGGTGGCGCGGGTTCAGGCCCGGCGTATGGCCCGGCTGCGACGCTGCTCGAAGGCGGGGTAATAGCAGGCTGCGGCGGTGGTTCGGCCGGAGTTGGCTGCGCGGGCGGCGCAGGACGCGCCAGGGCGGGAGCGGGCGGCGGCACGCCGCGCATCCGCGCTTCGAGGAGCGCGACGCCTTTGCGCGCGGCGGCGTTGTCGGGGTTGATGGCCAAGATGCGGCGCAGGCAGTCGAGTCGCTGCGCGTCGCTCTCGACGATCTGGCTCATCCACAGCCAGGCCGTTTCGCTGCGCGGGTCGGCGCGCAGCATCTGCGCCAGCAGCCGCTGGCCGGTCGCCTTGTCGCCCCGGCGGATGGCGTCGATGGCCTGCTGCAGCAGCGCCTCGGTCATGGGTATATTGTAGCCGGGTAGGAGTGGCGAATCAAGCGGCGCTGTGGGCTAATGCGACTTATGTGCAATCACCAGAGTCTCAGGCGGTTTGCTTGCGGCGGATGGCCTCGATATGCTATAGTTATCCACAAGCGAGGTGAGAAGCTGGCATTGGAAACTTTCAAGATCTCAAAGTGGGGGACGAGAGATGAAGCCCCACGCTTCTGATTGGCTAGATCTATCGGCCTACGATCTGGACGTGGCGAAAGACATGTTGAAGAGTCAACGCTACGTGTACACGGTCTTCATGTGCCATCTTTCCACCGAGAAACTGCTCAAGGCAGCAATCGTGGAATTTACCGAATATGACCCTCCGCCAAAGATCCATATCTTGAAGCGGCTGGCAGAAATCGCCGGTTTGACGCCGACCGATGAGCAACTCAGGTTCCTAGTCGAATTGACGGACCAGCAGCAACGCAGCCGATATCCCGAGGATATTGCCGCTTTGGGTCGGATTTACACTCGGGCTTATGCCAACCGTATCCTGAAGCAAACAAAGGACTTCCGCCGATGGTTAGAACCGAAAATCAAATCCGGGCCGCCGTCAGGGAATTTGTCCAAGCATTGAAATCTGCGATCAAGGTCGAGCGCGTTATTCTGTACGGCTCGTATGCCGCCGGGGCCGCACGCGACGAAAGCGATATTGATATTGCTGTTCTGTCCGCCGATTTTGCCCAAATGTCGAAGTTGGCGGTCATTCAGTTACTAGCTCATCGGCGCATCCATTGCGACTCAATGCTCATGCCCATCGGCTACACTCCGGCAGAGTTCGACGATCCGAACAACGCCTTTGCCCGCGAAATCTCGCGCACGGGCAAAGTGATCTACCGCGCACCGCGCCGACGTGCTAGGCGAAGCAACGCTCGCGCCTATAAGACTTCCTCGCCGCGGGCGATTAACTCGCGCCCCTGACGTTCAGCAACAGTGCTTTCACGTCTCTCGCCTTGGTCGGTACTGCAGTGCCTCTGCCAGATGTACCGCCTGAATCTTCTCCGCCCCTTCTAAATCCGCAATCGTCCGCGCCAGCTTCAGCACCCGATGAAATGGCCAGGCGTTCATACCTCATTGCCGGCTGCGCGCGTTGGATGTGTCGCTAGCAGAGTCAGGAAGTCGCGTGGCGAAAGGATACGTACACCCCGGTATTCGCTCAAATCCAGCAAATGACGGTCGCCAGAGACGATGAATGCACAGTGTGTTTCGATAGCAACCGCGACGCCGCCGATCACAATAGATGGGATACCGGCCTCACTCAGGCGTCCCTGAAGCGCTACGATGGATTGAAGCAAATTCTCCATGTTGCTCCTGCCATTCCGCTATGCGGCGCAGCCGAGCCTGGAGTTGAGCCAGGGCAGCCCATCGGTCGGGCCCGAAGATTGCCACACTCTGCTGCAACTGAGCTTCAAAGGAGCGTTGCAGTATCAGCCACTGGCGAATGCTCTCTTGGACAGTCATGCTGCGCAGCAAACGCGTTTCTTCGGCCTCAACCGTTTCCCAGCCTTCCCGTAGTGCACTTAATCCACGCACGTCTTGCTCCTTATCCCTGCCGTCTGGGTCTATACTGCAACGCCTCGGCCAGATGCGCCGCTTGAATCTTCTCCAACCCCTCCAAATCTCCAGTCGTCCGCGCCAGCTTGAGCACGCGATGAAACGACCGCGCGCTCATGTCGAGCTGCTGCATCGCCGCGCGCATGAGCGACTTGCCCGCCTCGCCCACTTCGCAGTATTCGCGAATGTGCGCTGGGCCCATGTCGGCGTTGCAGGTCAGCGGCGTGCCTTTGAAGCGCGCCTGCTGACGTTCGCGCGCGGCCAGGGCGCGCTGGCGGATCACCTCGCTCGGCTCGCCGGCCCGGTCGGAGGCGAGTTTCTCGTACTCCACACGCGGCACTTCCATGTGGATGTCAAACCGATTCAACAGCGGGCCGCTAATTCGCTTCTGGTAGCGGGTCACCATCGCCGGAGAGCACGTGCAATTGCCGAAGGGTCGGGTCGCCCAGCAGCCGCAGGGGCAGGGATGGATGCAAAACGCACCCTTTGCGTTATCGGCTGAAGGCGACATTTGCAGGGAACGCAGAACTTCAAATTGTCTCATTCATCTAGAAGGCATCCCCCGCTAGCGGCACCGCGCTGCCTCGACCACCTGGCGGATGGCATCAATCACCAGTTCAGGCTGATCGATTTGAATCAGGTGACCGCTCTTTTCCGCGACGATTCTCTTCCCATTCGACGATTGTGCCGCCAGTTCGACCTGCATCTGCTGCTCGGTCTGCTCCTTCTGCCTGTTGACCTCTTCAGACAGGCCGGGCACACGCTGCGTCTGGCCGTGGCTGAGCACGATCAGCGGGATGTCCCCAGGGAGGTGATGTGCGCAGCGCGCACGCTGACATGGTGGTCGTCAACTGTGCCATACTCCTCACGGACCGCCGCCAGGCATTTGGCGTCAGCCGACATGACGCCCCGATACGTTTCCCTGGCTTCCTCGGGCGCAATGCTCAGAAGCTGTTGTGGGTAGAGCCTGGGGGCCAGCGCAAGCAATCCGGCGGCGGCAGACATCTCCCCCAGACGCAGAAACCAGGCCATCGGCTTTCGGCTTCTTTGTAGCAGGCTGCTGAACGCCTCCGGGTATCGCAAAAACATTTCTTCGTGCACGGCGTCGACCAGGACCATGCCCGCCACTTGATCAGGATGCTCGTGGGCATACAGGCGCACAAACAGCCCACCCAGCGAGTGACCGACCAGCACGTACGGTGGCTCCACACCCGATCGCGCCAGCAGGGTGTGTAGGTCTTCCACGAGGTTGTGCGCCGTGCGCGGTTGCGGACTGCGCTCGCTCCAGCCCAGTCCAGCGCGGTCATAGGTGCAGACTCGGGTGAACCTGGCCACCTCGCGCTGAACCTGGCCCCAACTCAGCGAGCAGTCGGCGGCGCCGGCTTCTATCACGACAGTCGGGCTGCCCTGACCCTGGCAGTTAATGTGCAACCGGTAACCGCCTACATCCACCAGTTTGCCCGGCGCGGGATATTTGGCCGCCAGTTCCGCCTTCGCTTTCGCGCCCCGTCGCCACGTCCAACCGACCAGGATAGCCACGACTAAAGCTATGCCAACGACGATTGTCCCGTTCAACGCGAGCGACTCCAAAGCCATCTACCCAAGATACCCAAGATACTGAGACCGACCAGCGGGACGACTATGCTCGGAAACAGAATGCTGAGGATATCCGGGTTGATGAAGGCGTAGGCTCCCATGCCCCAATACGCAGCAGTGACCAATGAACCCACAATCATGACCAATCCTAGCCCCACTGCCGGGAGACCGGTATAGAATGCCTTCTGCTCGACGTCCATCCGAAACGGGGCAAAGGCCCGCAGGATGGCGGCATCCGGAATAGGCGATGGTCAAATCCTCGAACCATTCCGATCAGTGTGAACCTCCCCTGGCACTTTGCTGGCGATCTTCGGAAACTGACAATTCTTGCTCAACACGATGCCACTGACCAGGCACACCAACGTCACTTTACGCCTCACTCTCCAAACGCCACCGCGACCGTCATGCCCCAGCGTAGACGCGGATCGTTTTCCAGCACCTTGATCTTGACCGGATAGATCACATCGCCGCTCTTGAGCTGCGCCACGGAACTGATCGATTCAACTTCGCCCTTCAATGTCAGTTCGGGCAGCGCGTCGATCCTGATCGTGACTGGTTGGCCGACCTTGATGCTCGGCACTTTGATCTCGCTTACGTCGTCGGTTTCGATCTGCCAGCCCGATAGATCAGCCAGCACGGCGGCGGGCTGCTCGCGCGGCGTGAGTTCTCCCACTTTGAGGTTGAGCTGCGCGATCGTGCCCGCCAGCGGCGCGCCGAGTTCGGTCTGTGCTAACGCCGCTTGGGCGCTGTCGATCGCCGCCTGCGCTTGCTGAATCGCCGCTTCGAAACTATCGGCCGCTATGCCATCGCGCTCGGCGATCAATTGCTCGAGCCGCGCCTGTGCTGCGGCCTCGGCGGCCTGGGCGGCGTCGATCTGCGCCGTCGCCGCGCGGTCGCCCGGCGATCCGGCTTTCAGCGCCTTCACGCGCGCATCGGCGGCCTGCGTCGCTTTCACGGCGTTGGCATAGGCCAGCTGCAACTTTTGCCAGTTTTCGCCGCTGTCTTGTTCATATTGGCGCATGATGTTCATGGAGGTTTCGATCTGCGTCTGGGCATAGCGCGCCTGCGCCAGCGCCGCTTCGGCTTCGACGATCTCGGCCTGCCGATCGCGCCCGGCGGCGGCCCCGGCCTGCTGTGCCTGCGCGGCTTTCACTTCCGCTTCGGCGGCGGCGATGAGCTGCGGCAGCTGCGATCGATATGCGGCCTGACTAGCTTTCGCAACGGCCAGCGCCGCTTCCGCTTCAGCCAGCGCATCGCGCTGTGCATCGCTCTTCAAGCGCGCAATCACATCGCCCGCTTCCACCGTCTGTCCTTCCTTCACGTTTACCTCGATCACCAGACCGCCACTCGTGAAATTCAGCGCCACACTCTGCACCGGCTCCAGCTTGCCTTCGGCGGCCGTGGCCAGATTAGTGTTCTTCGCTTGAACAGCTTCTGCCGTCGGCGTCGCGGTCGATGGTGCGCTGCCGCAAGCCGCCAACACGAGTGCCAGACATCCCAGTAAAATCGCTGACTTCTTCATGATGATTTCTCCTCACGGCATGACTAGATCGGTTTCCGACATCACGCCTCACGCCTCACGTATCACTTTTCAAACTCCACCGAAGCCGTCATGCCCCAGCGCAAGCGTGTATCGCTTTCGATCAACCTGATCTTCACGGGGTACACGATGTCGCCGCTGCTGGTCCGACCCAACACCCCGATCGATTCGACGGCGCCCTTCAGTTCCAACTCCGGCAGCGCATCAAACGTCACCACCACGGCCTGGCCTGCCTGGATGTCCGGCACTTTGATCTCGGTGAGGTCATCGGTCTCCACCTGCCAGCCGGAGAAGTCGGCTAGCATTGCCACTGGCACGCCGGGCGCAGCGGTCTCGCCCGCCTTCAGATCGAGCTGCGCGATCGTGCCCGCGAAGGGCGCGCGCAACTCCGTATCGGCCACAGCGGTCTTCGCGGATTGCAGCGCGGCCTCGGCCTGCTGGATCGCCGCCGCGTAGGTGGGATTGGGCTGCCCGTTCGCTTCCGCCTTCAGCTGATCGAGCCGCGCTTGGGCGGCCGCCAATCGCGCCTGCGCTGCTTCGATTTCAGCCGCGGTCGCGCGATACGTCGATCCAGACTTCAACTGCGCAAGCCGCAATTCAGCTGCTTCGGTCGCCCGCTTCGCCATCTCTACCGCCAGGCGAGCCTGCTCTTCGGTCGGACCATACAACTTGTTGTCGAGCACGGTCTGGTAGACATCCTCGGCCGCTTGCTGGCTCACCTTCGCCTGATAGACTGCGGCTTCAGCGGCGGCGATGGCAGCCGGATCATTTTGCTTCGCAGCAGAAGCCGCAATCTGCGCTTCAGCCGATCGGATTTCTGCTTCCGCCGCCGCGATCTGCTGAGGCAATTGCTCCAGGTATTTCGCTTCGCTGGCTATGGTGGAAGCCACGCCGGCTTCGGCGCGCGCCACCGCCGCTTGCTGTGCGTCTGATTTCACGCGCGCGAGCACGTCGCCGGCCTTGACCGCATCGCCTTCCTTCACCAGCACCTCGGCCACTTCACCGCCCGTGGCGAAGCTCAGGTTCACCGACAGCTGCGGCTGCAGCTTGCCTTCCGCTTTGATCGCAGCGCTATCCTTCACCGGCGCGATCGCCGTGGCGGTGGTAGGAGCTCCACCGCAGGCCGCCGTGAGTAAAGCCATCAATCCGAATAACACCACAATCTTGATTGTCATGGATCTCTCCTCACTCTCATGACCTGATGACAGTGCCGCGTGACCACCCGGTCACCCGCTCACCCTGTCAGGCTGTCGCTACTCGTACGCCAGGCTTTCCCGAACGCTGACGCGCGTCGCGCGGATGGCCGGCAGCAAACTGCCCAAGATCGACAGCACGACGATAATGATCAACCATTGCAGCGCGCCGTTCCACGAGAACTGATACAGGATGCTCAGCTGGAACACCTGGCCCATCACGAACGCAAATAACTGTCCGACTGGCACACTGAGCGGGATCGCGATCAGCCAGGCCAGCAAGCCCAACAACAAGCCTTCGCCGATGAACAGACCTGCAATCGTCGGCGCTGAAGCGCCGATCGCGCGCATCACGCCGATCTCGCGCCGCCGTTCCAGCACATTGATCGACAACGTGCCCGCCAAACCGATCGCACCGACCAGAGCGATCAGGGCGGCCAGGGTCAGCAGCATCATCGAGATGGGGCTGTAGATATTCTCGGTCTGTACGCGGACTGTTTCATACGTCTGCGTGCTGCCCACGCGCAGGCCGCGAGCATTGAGCGCCTCGCGCAGCTGGCTTTCGACGCGGAGTTGCGTTGCGCCGTCATCGGGCAGGGTGCTGACCCACGCCCATGTGCCGCGGCCTGTCAGGCCTACTTCGCTCGCGTACACCGGGCGTGAAACAAATACGTCGCGCTGCAGATTGTTCAAATCGAATACCGTGCCGACGACGACCCACTCGATCTTCTTGCCGCCCAGGCTGATCCAGATCGGGTCGCCAATCCGCACGCCGAGCCTGTCGGCCACCTCGCTGGTGAGGACAGCGGCGTGATCGTCTTCGGGCAGCAGCCAGCGGCCTTGAATCACGGGTAATTTGATCAGTTGTGAATCGGGCCGGACGCCGTTGAGAAAGATATCCTCACCCTTCACGTCATCTTTGCCCCGGTACGCCGTGCTCGCCTCGAACAGCTGCATCTCGACGTGTTCGACGTTCGGCTGCGCGGCAACGATGGCCTGAACTTCTTCGTTTCGAACGGGCCGCTGAAAGCTGATCTGAACTTTGAAGCCAAGCGAGTCGCTCAAAAACGCGATTGTGTGTGAGAACGATTCGGCGGAGCTCATCACCATAATGAACACCACGCCGGCCATCACCAAAGTGATCTGGGTGAGGGCGACGCGGCCCTTGCGGCGGAAGGTGTTGCGCAGCGTCAGCGCCAGCGGGCGGGGCAGGCCGCGCAACCGGCTCAAGGCCCGATCGAGGATGCCTTTGCCATAACTCGCGCGGATGCCATAGGTGCTGATCGCCTCACGCACGGTGATGCGCACGCCGGACAAGACGGGCCACAACGCGGCGAGCAGCGGCACGAGCAGGCCGACGACGAGCTGCTGAATCACGGCCTGATTCGAGACACGGAACACAGGATCCGGTGGAATGCCAAAGAAGCCGAGCATGCCGGTCGAGAAGTAGGCGGCGACCGCGACCCCCAGCGGCACGGCAATGAAAACGGCCAGCACGCCATAAACCAGCACGCCGCTCAAATACAGCTGCAGCATCTGGCGCGTCGTGCCGCCAATCGCTTTCATCATGCCGATCTGTGGCACTTGCTGCGCGACGATGGCATTGACGATGTTGATCACGAGCAGCAAACCCAGCCCCAGCGACAGAATCGCCATCACGTTCAAGATCAGTATGATGAGGTTGATGGCGTCCTGCAGCGGGTGTTCGTTGGGCGGCTGAATTTGATAGAAGAATACGGGCGCGCTCATCTTCTCCAGCTGCGTCTTCAGCAGATCCACCGTATCCTGAGCGGCTTTCTCCGAAAACACCGGGACCTGCACCCGCAGTTGGCCGTAGCCGCGTACGCCGAAGACCGTTTCCGCCATCTGCGGGCTCATGTAAAACTGCGGGTTGCCGCCGGAGGCTGGCGGTGAGACAGCCAGATCCTTCACCACGCCGGTGATCTTGAACTCGCGTTCGCGTTCACGCTCGTCAAGCCGCAGCGTCAGCGCGCCACTGCGCAGCACGGGGAACGAATTGACCGTCGATTGCTCGACGGCGATGCTGTCCCTGTCGGGCCACGTGCCGCTGAGGAGCTTGATCGTATTGAATTTTTGATCAGCATAGTCCGGGCGGACCGCAATCGTCACATTGCGCAGCGCCGCGGTGGGAGCGGGCTGCCAGCGCGCGCCCAGGTAGCGTACGCCTTCAATGTCCAGCACACCCGGCACACGCGCCAGGCGGGCCAGATCGTCGTCGGTGACAATGCCGGAGAGATAGATAGTAACGTGCGCTGGATGGGTGTCGCGATAGCTGCTCATCATGCGCGCCGGCACAAAGTCACGCATGCCGCTAACCATGCCGACCGCAAACACGCCGACGGTGATGCTCAGCACCGCCAGCAGGGTGCGCCCTTTGCTGCGCCACAGGTCACGCAAAATTTTGCGAAAGCCGATCCTCATGGTGTCGCCTCTTGGTCCGCTGGAGGCCGCCGCTGCTCGGCGGCTTCATGCTCTTCAAGCCGTTCTTCGACGACTCGATCGATCGCCTCACGCGTCGCCGGCGATTCGGCGATCAGCCGATCGAACATCTCCCGCTCGAGGGCAACCACGTCCAATCCTTCGTGCAAGGCCGCGCGAACGGTGGCGATATTCGTGCCGCCATGCCGCAGCTCAATCTCGCCGAAGTATTGGCCGGGATTCATGCGCGCCACCACGATGTCGGAACCATCTGGCCCTTGCAGAACCACCTCGGCCTGTCCGCGCGTGACGATGAAGAACTTATCGGCCGGCAGACCCTCTTTCAAAATGATGGCGCCCGGCTCATGCCTCTGCGGTTGGATACTGCGCGTGGCCTCTACCAACTGCTCTTCAGTCAGCGCCGGGAAGGTGCGCGCCAAATACTCGTCGATGACCTCGCCGTCAGAGACGATCACGGCACGATCGACGCGTTTGGCCATCTCGGCATCGTGGGTCACCATCACGATCGTTTTGCCGCTGGCGCCCAGCACCTCGAACAGATCGAAGACGGACTTGGCTGTCTTCGAGTCGAGATTGCCGGTCGGTTCGTCGGCGACGAGGATGGGTGGATCGTTTGCCAGGGCACGGGCAATGGCGACGCGCTGCTGCTGCCCGCCCGATACGGCCGAGGGCAGCCGATTCGCCTGGTCGCCCATCTCGACGAGATCGAGCAGGCCCAGCGCGCGTTTCTTGCGCTCGCGCACGGAATACGCGCCGCATAAATCCATCGGAAGCATCACATTTTCGACCAAAGTCAGTGTCGGCAGCAGCTGGAAAAACTGGAAGACGATGCCCATCTGCTTGCCGCGCCATTTGGCCAGTCGGCCCTCGCTCAGCTTGTGTACGGCGGTATCGCCCACGTACACTTCACCCGCCGTCGGTCGATCGATGCCGGTCAGCATATTGAGCAGCGTTGACTTGCCGCTGCCCGACTTGCCAATGACGGCGACGAACTCGCCTTTGTTGACGCGCAGGTTCACGCTCTTCAGCGCCGTAAACGGTCCGGCAGCGGTTCTGAACGTCTTGACCACGTCGCGCATTTCAATCTGATATTCACTGCCGCTGCCATTGCTGTGCTTTGCGGTCGGTGTGGATGAAAGTGAGTTGGGCATGTTTCCCTCTCGTGACTTCTGGAGCCGGCGTTTCGATCAGGTCTGCACCTGCGTGTCCACGAGGTCGATGATTCCACGGTCCCTGTTTTCCAGGATAGTTGCCTCCTGTGCAACGACCCTGCCGAGCGGATCATCTAGCCTTCAATCTCGACACAGCTCACCGAACGGAGCGACAGTCCCAAATTGCGTATCTTTGCGATGAGTCCGTACAGAGCAGCTTGATCGGGAATGGGGCCGGTCAGGACCGTTTCGTCTTGGTCGGAATGGGCGATGGCCAACCCATCGAACCATTCCGACCAGTGCTCGTCAATGCGCCCCTTGACCCGGATTTCAACCTGCTGCCTCATCTTCACGTCACTTCGCCGGCGTTCGGGAGACATTCCGAACCAGGGTGGAGAGGATGAGGATGGTGACCGTAACGCCAACCACGGCGGTGAAAATGCGGATGGCCGTCTGCAGCAAATCCATGTTGAACGTCACCGTGGAATAGGCGATCGCCAGGACAAACCCAGCCCAGGCCAGGGCCACCACAATGAAGCCCAGGCCCACGATGACTGCCCGGCCACCGGTGACCGTGACCATCTGGCGGATGTTTCCAAATCGGACTGGGAAGACTGCCGCCCGCAGGATGATGAGATCCAGTCCGAAGAAGATGGTCAGGGGGACTCCACACAGCGCGAAGCACATCCACCAGAATGGAATCTCAAGCGGTGCCTGGGTCCAGTTGATGGAGGCGAACAGCGCCTTGACGAAGATGCCGACGGCAAGGCCAATGCTCGCCGCCTGGAGGCGTTTCATCCAGCGATGAAGCGCCAGCCGGGATTCCGGTTCCTGTTCCAGATACTGAGCGTACTGCGCCCTGGCGTCATTACCGGCTTGCGTTGTGCTCACTGCCTGTTGAGCGCCCAGGTTGTTTTCCATGATAGATGTCTCCTTTTCTCGAGTCGATTGCCTGCCCTCGCGCGCTGTTGGCGGGGGCGCGATTCCTTCGCTTGCACACGCACGATACCATCCAATTGGGTAGACTGTCATCTATCTGCAGGTAGATCGGAAGGTATATTCGAGCGGGTACGCCCGCGAAAATGTCGCCGGAACGTAACTGCCCAGCCCGCGTCATTGCGAGCGCTTCCTTCGACTACGCTCAGGACAGGTTTTGCGAAGCAATCTCCTGCACGGATAGCCATGCTCGCTCAGGGCGGCGGAGATTGCTTCGTCGCCAACAGCGCTCACCTGCCCCGCACGTCATTGCGAGCGTCTTTTTGCGAAGCAATCTCAGCGGGGTCGCAATGACGGCTGCGTAGTTACGACGGAAAATTGGACTGTGCATGACACGAGGAGCGGCCGTAGGCGCCAATCGCCGACGGCCGCGCAAACTGATGCACCCGGGCGCTCCTCCCAAAGGCTTCCCGGGCCTACACTCGGTTCTACTCTCGGCCTACAGCAGCTTCAATTCCCTGGCCCTGGCCACAGCCTGAGTGCGATCGCGGGCATCCAGTTTGCCGAGGATGCTGTGCACGTGCGACTTGACCGTGCCTACGCCGATGATCAGTTTGTCCGCAATTTCGTGGTTCGACAGACCGGCGGCAATCAGTCGCAGCACTTCAAGTTCGCGTTCGCTTAGGGACTCAGCCAGCGCTTGGTCGGCAGGGGCAGGGGCCGGCGGTCCGGCCTGGTCCTGATCGCCCTGCAGCACCCGGTCGACAAAATCGGGGGCCAATTGGCGCACTTTGGGAAGGAGTTTCAGCAGGCGTCGGCCTTCGTCGACAAAGGCACGGACGTAATTTTCGGGAGCTGCCAACCGCAGGGCCGCACCCAGGCCGGCATGGGCCTTCGCCTCACGGCCAAGAGCGTGGTGAGCCAGTGCTTGCAGAATGTGTATCGCGATCACGCTGCGATTGCGCCCGCCGGCCAGGGCGGATTGCTCTAGTTTTTCCAGCAGGGTGAAGGCTTGTGCCGGTTTGTCTTGAGCCAGCAGCAGCCGGGCGTACGTAACATACTCGGATTCTCGCAGGTGGTGGGGTGTGTCTGTAGAGGATAATCCGGCGGTCTCCGCCCAGCTTGCAGCGGCGGCAAGGTTCCCCTGTCTTAACTGGATTTCGGCCTCGACAGCCGCGATTTGGGCATCCAAATGCGGGAGCTTGAATCTCATAGCCGTCTGGCGAACTTCACGTAGGGTGGAAGCGGCCGTTTCTGCCTGGCCCAGCGCCTGTTGCAGCCGCGCCAGCATCATCTGGCCTGCCAACACCCATCCCGGTGAACTGACGTGAGTCCCCGGTTCCAGTGCCTCGGTCACATGTTGGTGCGCGCGAGCCAGTTCGTTGGCCTCGTAATGCAGAAGCCCTAAGACGATGTGGGGCACAATCGCCAATGGAAGCGGCCGGCCACGTGTATCCACACATTGGTCAAGGGCTTGCCGCGCGCACGCCAGCGCCTGTTGCCGCTGGCCCTGAAGATTCAACAGTTCGGCAAGATGGCTCAATGCGCTCACTTGAGTCAGAGCGTGTTGACTTCCCTGACTAAGGCTGAGCATCTCACGGAGGGTCTGAACAGCGGCCGGGATGTCTCCCAGCATCGTCTGCGCTTGAGCCAGGTTGTTCAGCGCCGCACCGCGCACCATGTAAGGGTCCCCCTCCTTCAGCAAATCGAGAGCCTCCATCGCCAATTCCACCGTCGCAGCGACTTCGCGCCGGGCGAGGGGAAAATAGGAGCGAAGGCTGAGCACGACGCCGCGATAGGCAGGCGGCGCATCAACCGGCATAAGGCGGACGGCCAGGTCGGCGTAGGTTTCGGCCATTTCGAACTGGCCTGTGATCATCAACGCCCATCCTTTCGCCAGGGCAAACTCATGCCGTTGGCGCACGATTTCATCCGGCACGACTTCAAGCCAGCGACTCAGGGTCGTAATCTGCCCGTGCTGGATGACCTGCGCGGATGCCATCCCGATCAGAAGGGCTGACCTGTCCCAGTCTTGTGCGGCCAGGGAGTGTTGAAGCGCCTCGATGATGAACCCGTTGGCTTCATACCACTGGCTGGCTCGTTGACGGAGCAATGCCTCGGCAAATTCCTTCTGCGCACGCAGCTGATGATGCAGTAGATCCGCAAAGAGGTGATGATAACGATACCATGTGCGCGATGGGTCGAGAGGCACAACGAAGAGATTGGCATGCTCCAGCGCTTCAAGCAATGTCTGACTGTCAGTGCGGCCGGTGACTGCGTCGCACAGCCGGGCGGAAAGCTGGTTCAGGACGGATGTCTGCAAGAGGAAGTTCTGCACATCGCTGGACTGCCGCCGCAGGACTTCCTCAAACAAGTAATCCAGAATGTAACGATCACTTCCGGCGAAAGCCTGCACGAAACCCTGCACGTCGGCCTGTCCGCGCATCGACAAGGCTGCCAGTTGCAGACCGGCCGGCCATCCCTCGGTGCGGCGTTCGAGAGCTGCGATTTCATCCGGGGACATGTCGAGCCCCATGACCTTTTGCAGAAACTCGGCTGTTTCCTCGGCTGTGAAGCGCAAATCGTCCTGGCGAATCTCCCCAACCTGACCACGGGCGCGCCGCCGGGCGATGGGCAGCGGCGGGTCTTCACGGGAGAGAATGACCAGGTGCATCTGAGGGGGTGAGTGTTCCAACACGAAGGTCAGTTGTTGGTGGATGGCCGGAGTGTTGATGGTCTGGTAATCGTCCAGGGCCAAAATAAACGGGGTAGAGACGGCCGTTACATCATTGATGAGCGA
>Ga0209751_10003072_pt1 | contig 16305 bp, 10 predicted proteins | sample RifCSP13_1_FD_184019 | JGI IMG/M metagenome (GOLD analysis project Ga0209751, IMG submission 184019) | Soil microbial communities from Rifle, Colorado - Rifle CSP2_sed 13_1 (SPAdes) (version 2) | ecosystem: Environmental > Terrestrial > Deep subsurface > Rock core/Sediment | place: Rifle... | reverse complement strand
TCATGTACAGTTCCCTCGCAAGTGTGCTCTCCTCGCCGGTCACGTACCGACGGAAAAGCCAGTCGGTGATGGCCGCCCGTTCCGCCGCGGGCAGTTCTCGTTGTAGGACGCGTTTGATGAAAACCACCTCCGCAGAATCACGTCTCCCCGGCGAAGCATTGCGGCGGAAGAGCTCCTCGCCCCGACCGCCCAGCAGCGCCTTGAGCTCCCGTGCCAGCCGACCGCTCCCCACCGTCGCTAGGACGAAGTGGATCTTGTGCGCGTCGAGAACGCGGTGCTCCTCGACCGGCATGGCCACCGGGTAGAACCCCGCTCGCAAGCCCCGGGCCCGCAGGATCGGGTAGACGGTCTCGTAGTGATCGATCAGGCCGTCGTCAAATGTGAGCAGGCAGGCGTTCTCCGGCAGGGCGGCGCCGCGGGTCGCGGCGATGACATCCGCCACCCCCACAACCGTGTAGTGCCGGGCGATGTAGTCGAGCTGCCCCTCGAACCGGGCCGGGAGGAGGCCTTTGATCCTCGGAAAGCTCGTGCGGGGAAGGTCGCGCACATAGTGGTACATCACGATCGTGAGCATTAGCACGACCGGCTGAAAATCCCGATAAACGCCGAGCTCCAGGCCAGGCTCATCGCGGTCCGCTCGAGGCTCTCAAAGGCGCTGGCCAGGAGATTGTAGAAACGGGGGGCGACCGGCTCGATCCAGGGCAGCAGGGGGTGCGGGTGGACACCGACGAACTGGGGGCGCTCGAACCCGGCGGCCCTCGCCGCCTGCGCCAACCCCGCTGGGGTGTGCTGGCGGCGCCCCTGGGCAAAACCGTCCGGGGGTGCCGGCTCCTCCCGCAGATCCGCCGCCAGCGCCGCCTGCAACGCGGGCAGCACCTCTTCCAACCGGCGCAGGAAGTCCCGCAGCCTGTCTCGCGAGGGACGCAAGGCTCCGATCTCGTCGAGCAGCGCCTTCGCGCGTCCCGTCTGCACCTCGTTCAGCGTATGGGCGTTGAGGCTGGCCAAGTTGAAGAGCCGGTTGCGGCACGACACCACCAGGACGCCGCCCGGCCGCAGCAGCTCATCCGCGTGACGGAAGAAAGGCTCGTCCCCCGGGAGGTACTCAATCAGTCCCAGCGCCGTGACCGCGTCGTACCGCCCCGTCGCCTCCAGGGCGTCGCCCAGCCGAAAGCGTAGGCGCCCGCGCAACCCGTCCGGGAGCACCGCCGCGCGCCTCTCCGCCTCGGCGGTCATCCCCTCGGCGATGTCCACACCCGTCACGTCCATCCCCAGCTGCGCCGCCATCAGGCACAGATCGCCCCCACCGCAGCCCAGGTCAATGAGAGAACCGGTCAAGCCGATCCGCTCCGTAATGGCCTCGATCGCGATCCGGACGCGGTGCGCACCGATGGGGTACGCTCTGGGGTCGTCATAGGCACCCGAAAGCCATTGGGCAGCGTGGTCTGAAAAGTATTGCCGCACGTAGGTGGGGTCGGCCATCCGTCAGTTACCTCACTCGAGTCGGCGCCAATCAGCGGCCACGCTTAAGGAGCACAAAGACGGCAAACTCGGGCGTCGTGGGTTGCAGCAGGGGACTGCTATTGTAGCCGACCGGGGCAGTGAGGTGGGTCAGCTGCATCGGAAGCCGGACCGCCTGGCCCCTGTACGTGCCCGTGGCCACGGGCGGTCCAAAATAATCCTGCGCGTCGCGGATCTCGTACCGATCTCCTCGACTGAGGACCTTCGAAAGGTCCACAGCGACCCGCGGGAGCAGGTCAAAATTGTAGATGATGATGTGCGCTCGCCCAGGCTCATACTGGTTCGGTCTGACGAAAACGCGCACACCCCTTGGCCGCTGGTCAGGAGGAAAGAAGATGTTCTCCGGGTACCGCTGCGGGGAGAAGCCTTTGACCCTGCCGATAAACAGGTTGCTCTGCATGCGCAGGCGGTCGAGCACACTGCCCGAGACCTCCAGGGCCGTGTCGCCGACAAGGATGTTGCCCTCCACCATGGCGAGCCGGATGCCTGCGGTCTCACCGAGATTGTTCTCGCCGCCGCGCCCCGGCGGATAGTACGTGAAGTTCTCAACGACCTCGATGTTCTGGGCGAGCGCATTGCCGCCGACCAGCAGATTCTTGGAAAAGCCGCTCCTCGCGGATAGCCCGCCGTTGTTAAACAGGACGTTACCTTCGATGCGATAGTTGTTCAGACTCGCGGCCGATGAGCCATAGACGATCAAGCCGGACCCATACTGCTCGAAAACCACATTGTCGATGATGCGTTTGATCCCGGTCTCGTTCTGTGTGTAGATTCCGTGGCCGTGGCCCCGGTCCGGGCCGTCCCATCCGTTGTAGAAGATCAGATTCCCGTACAACTCACTGTCCCTGGCCGATCTCCAGAACCCCACGCCGACCCCCGCGTCATGGACCAGGAGGTTGATGAACTTTGAAGACGGGGCGAGGACCACGATGCCGCTCGAGACCCCCCGGCCCAGATCCCGCGGATGCGAGCCTTGGGTGGCGGTGGTGCGCTCCGGATCGGAACGCATGATCTCAAAACCCCAATAGACCGCCCACGATCCGGCTACGGTCAGTACGCTTGCCGCCGCCGCGCCGCCGTCGAGCACCGCGCGCTCGTCCGGGTACTGCCTCACAGTCACGGGAGCCTGGGGAGATCCCGTCAACCGGCTCTGAAAGGCTCCCTGGTAAGTCCCCCCGCGGAGCCAGATGGTGTCACCGGGTTTAACGGCCCTGGGGTGAGCGAGCGCCGTACCTAGATCCCAGGGACGGGAGCGGCTCCCATCTCCATCTGCTCTGCCGGCAGGGGAAACATAGAACGACCTGGATTGCGGGAGCGCCTGCTGCGCCTGAAGAGGCGTCAGGATGAGGAGCAGGCCGAGCACGGCGGAGACAAGGGGTGCGCTCTTCATGAGCCCCTTCCTCCGGCCGCCGGCAGGAGGGCGCGATCGACCGCCTCCCCCTTCCCCCCGGACGCCCATCGCTCGACGACGTCGGCCACGCGGCAGGCGGCACGCCCGTCCCACAAAGGCGGGTGCCCGCCCGTCTGCTCTCCGCCTGCCAGGATCCGCTCAACGCTGCGGTAGATCCTCTCGGGATCCGTGCCCACGAGCTGGTTCGTCCCCAACTGAAGCGTGACGGGACGCTCGGTGTTGCGCCGCAGGGTCAGGCAGGGCACACCCAGCGCCGTGGTTTCCTCCTGCACTCCTCCGGAATCGGTCAGGACACACCGCGCCTCTGCCAGGAGACCGATGAAAGTGAGATAGGGTAAGGGTCCATCGATGTGGACGGCCGGTGCCAGCCGCACGCCGGATTGCCGGAAGCGCTCATCGGTCCGGGGATGCATGGGGAAAACGACTGGCAGCAACGCGGCCACCCGGTTGATCGCCTGCACGAGCCCCTCGAACACCCCGGGATCATCGACGTTGCCCGGACGATGGAGCGTCACCAAGGCGTAGCCGCGCGGCGCAACGCCGAAGGCATTCCAGGGGAAACGCCGCCGGGCCATTTGGACGTGCCGCATCAGGCTGTCTACCATGCAGTTCCCCACGAAGTAGACGCGGGCGGGCGCGATGCCCTCCCGGGTGAGGTTGTCGTTCGCACTGGCTTCTGTCGTAAACAACAGGTCGCAGAGATGATCGGTCAGCACCCGGTTGATCTCCTCAGGCATGCTCCGGTCAAACGATCGCAACCCCGCCTCCACGTGCGCCAACGGGATGCCGAGCTTGGCGGCCGCAAGCGCGGCACCCAATGTGGAGTTGACGTCGCCGCCGACAATCACCAGGTCGGGCCGGCTGCGCAGGCACACGTCTTCAAAGGCAACCAGCACGGCGCTCGTCTGGCGGGCGTGCGTCCCCGCGCCGACACCCAGGTACACGTCGGGCGCAGGCAGGCCAAGTTCATCGAAGAAGACCTGTGACATCTCGGCGTCGTAATGCTGTCCTGTGTGGACCAGTATCTGCGGGAGGCCGCGGCGGGCGATCTCCTGCACGACGGGACCGATTTTCATGAAATTGGGGCGGGCGCCGACAACGTTGCAGACCAGCATCTTACCGGTGTGCCTCCAGGAAATCGATAAAACGGTCCAAAATGGCCTTCCGGCTGAACTGGGCTTCGCAGGCCTGGCGGGCGCGGCGTCCCAGGTCTTGGCGTTTGTCCGCACGCTCTGCGAGATCCCGCAGGGCCCGGGCCAGCCCGGCGGGATCGCCCGGCCGGACGACGACGCCCGCATCGGCTTCGCGCACAATCTGCGCTGCCTCCCCGTCCGCGGCGAGGACCACCGGCAGGCCAGCCGCCATCGCCTCATAGAGCTTGGAAGGTACCGCGCCTGGAATGTGGCACCGTAGTGGGACCAGGGCGATGTCGGCGGAGGCGAGGAGCGCGGGGACCTCTTCGTAGGGTCGTGGCGGGAGGAACCGCACGTTCGTCAAGCCCAGTGCCGCACCGTGCCGGATCAGCCGGTCCTTTTCCAGACCGTCACCGACGAACACAACACCAAGGCCGCCTTGCCGCTGGAGCAGTGCGGCGGCCTCCACGACCTGGTCGAGTCCCTGCGCAACGCCGTGCAGCCCCACGTAGATGGCAATGCAGCGCCCATCAGGGGCAAGGACCTGCCGCGCGCGTGCCGAACGCGCCGCCGGCGAGAACTGCTCGGTATCGACGCCACTGGGAAGATAGTAAGAGGCGCGCCCAGGGAAGCGCGCAGTGATGTCTTGGAGGATCTCATGACTCTGGCCGGTCACCAACCAGGCCTGGCGATAGCAGAACGCCTCCAGCGCCCGGGCCAGGCGTAGCCCTGCACCGGCATGGAGCGCCCCCAGCCGGACGCCGCTTTCCGGCCACAGGTCCGAGACGTTAAAGACCCAACGCCCCCCGGTAAGACGGCTGAGGAGATATCCGGAAGGCCCAAGGAGAAGCGGCGGGGACTGCGTGATCAGGTAGTCCAGCCTGGGCAAGGCTGTGGCGCCCGGAAGGATTGCGGAAAGCGCGAAGGAGAGGTAGGAGGCCATACGGTGCCAGCCCAGCCCTCTGGTCGCATAGACGAAGGTACGGATGATCCGGACGCCGTCTCGCTCCTCTCGCCGTAGGACCCCTCCGTATCCGGGATAAATGCGACCCTGAGGATAACTTGGCATAGGTGCCAGCACGTAGACATCGTGCTGCCTCTCGGCGAGCCTGCGGGCCAGCCCGGCCAGCCGGGACTGAGCCGCGCCGACCTCGGGAGGAAAGTATTGGGTCAGGATGGCCACTTTCATCGATGGGGGCGCACGGACGGCAAAACCGCCGCGTCCTGTGGCGAGCGCGTGCTACCTGCTGCGCGAAGCGTCGCCGTTCTGTCTGAGGTGTGAAACGACGGCGCGGAACTTGCCGGCGGGGGTCCGCGGGATCTGGTCGACGGGTTCCACGACGACGCTCACCTGTGGGCCAAGGCGTGCCTGCACCTGGTGGATGATCTCCCGCACGTCGGCGGCTCCAAACCCAGGCGCGGGTACGACCCGCACGCGGATCCGGTCGACCGCCTCTTGGACGATCTGGCCCATGTGCACGCGCGGCTGGTTCACGAACACGCCGTGAAATCGCACCATTCGACGGCCATCGGGTCCGACCACGATGTCTTCAAGCCGCCCCGTCACCTCAGTGAGGACCGGCATCGCCCGCCCGCACGGGCATGGTTCCTCCGCCCAGGCCGCCAGGTCGCCCAGCCGGTAGCGGACGAAGGGCTGGTAGTCCCTGATGAGACAGGTGGCCACGACTTCGCCCACTTCGCCGGGAGCACACGGGGAGCCGTCCGGCCGCAGGATCTCGACGACCCCCGCATCGGGGCTGACGTGCAGGCGCCGGTGCTCACACTCGCTGGCGAAGACGGCATTCTCGACGGTGCTGTATTCTTCGTAGACCGGGCAGCGAAAGGCCATTTCCATGACCCCCCGCATCTCGGGGGTCACCTGCTCGCTCGTGGTGACGATCGCCCGAAGCGGAGGAGGGGTGAGCTCCTCTTCCATGATGAACCGCGCCAACAGGTAGAAGGAGACAGCGTATCCGGTCAGCCACTGAATCTGGTGCCGGCGCATCGCTTCAACGTATGCCGCTGCCGTGTCGGGGCGGAGGTGGAACGCCGAGAAGTAGATCTGACGCTCCACGGCATTGTAGCGATAGTAGGGCCCGGCGCTGTCGGGATGGGGCTCGACGAGTCGCCCCGAAATCGTCGCGCGCGGCATTCTGAAGGACACCCCCGCCCAGCGCGCGGACCGCGCCTCGCGCAGCGCCCGGGAAGACCTGATCTCCTGCACCGTCCAGATGCTCGCGATGGGGGTCCCCGTTGACCCGCTGGTGTGGTAGACCAGACGGTACCAGGGCCGCAGATCTCGCCGCTGAAACGCCGTCGGATCCGCGCGGATGGGTTCTTTGTCGAGGAGCGGGAGCTCTTCGAGACGACCGGCGGCGGCCGCCGCCCTCTGCCGCCGGCTCCAGGACTCCCGATAGTAGGGGACCCACGCACCGCACGCCGTCAGGAGCGTCTGCAATTTCCCGCGCTGCCAGGTCTGCCACTCGTCCCTGCTGAGCGATTCCCGCGCCACGTACTCCGCGACATAATGGCCGTAGCCGCGGCCAAACCTGAGCCAGTAACGATACAGCCCGTAAGCGCTCACGGCCGCCTGCTGCGCCCAAACCGGCAATTCGGAGTACAGCGTGTCCAGGTGGCCCATGGCCCGTCACGCTCCCCCGGCCCGTGCGGCGGTCCGCAGCACCTGGTCCCACATGGGCAGGGTGCGGCTCCAGGCGAACTGCTCAGCGGTCTTCCGGCCGTTCCGCGACAACTGCTGTGCGAGAGGTGGCTCCAGCAGGACACGGCGGACGGCGGCGGCAATCGATTCCGCATCTCCACCAGGGGCGAGCAGCGCGTCGTACTCGTGCCGGAGCAGGTGACGCAGGCCGCCCACGTTTGTGCTGACAACGCAGAGCCCACACGCCAGGGCCTCCAGAACGGTGACCGGCGTGTTGTCCACGGTGGGTGTGTTAAGGAAGATGTCCGCCCGATTGAGCCACTGCCCGACCTCTCCCTTCGGCACCGGGCCGTGAATATGCACCCGGTGGGCAACCCCCATCTCCGCCGAGATCCTGGCGGTGGCCCCCAGGCTTCCGTCGCGCATGTCTGGCCCGATCATCTGCAGGCGGACGTCCGGAAATTCCCGCTCCAACAAGGCCAGCGTCCGGGCGGCGAGCGTTGGGTTGTAGATCCCGTGGAACGCCCTCATCCAGATCAGAGAGGCCTTCGCCTGTGCGCGTGGCCGGAAGGGGTACGCCTGAACGTCCAGCGAATTCGGAACGAGCGTCAGGTCCTGCCGATACGGCCGCATCTGCTCATGGAGGTAGCCTGAGGGGACGATTACCGCCTGCGCCGACCGGAGCATACGCTTGACCCGCCGGGGGTATCGCTGGGCGAAGCCAGGGAGGTTCCCCCCACGGAGCGAGAGGATGTACGGCTTCGCCGCCCAGCGTAGGGCCAGACAGGCCAGTTCCGCCCAGAGGAAGGCTGCGCCGCTGTACACCTCGACGTGAGCAACGTCGAAATCGTGCCGCCGGCGCCAGATCGTCCGGGCGATGTCCAGGGCCCGCAGCGCGCGGCCGGGCACGCTGGACGTCATCAGCACCTTCCACCCGGCTCCCCTGAGCTTGACGGCCAGGTCGGCACTATAGCTTCTGGTCGCCCGCTCCCCGGTGAGGAAACTTGCCGCAAGCAGCACGGCGGCTCTGCCGCTCGCGGGGGTCATGAGGAAACCTCCTCCTCCTTGTGAACCACAGGCACCACCCTTCTGGGAGGCTCCTGACGAGGGAGCGCCGCGTAGGCCATTCCCAGAGCGAGCGCCGGAGCCGCAAGCCGCATAGCGTTCACAGCCATGTACAGAAAGCTCCAGGCAAGGAGCGCGGTGGCCAGCGCGTTGCCGGGCGGCGTTCGGTTGCGCCGCCAGGCCCGCCGGGCCATCCGCAGGAGCATCAACGCGGCGGCCGCACCGAAGAACCCATGTTCCGCCAGCAGGCGCGAGAATTCCGTGTGCGCGGGCGCATCACCGAACGTCGCCTCGGAAGCCGCCTCGCGGGCCGACGCCGCCTGCCCGGGCCCGACGCCCCACAGCGGATTCTGCCACCAGATCTGGAGATCGGCGACGACGAGACGGTCGCGTCCTGTCGGGTCCAGGTCGCGGAATCGCTGGCTGAGGGTTCCCCCCGTGAACCTATCCAGCTGCGGCAGCAGGACGTACCGCGCGGCCAGGAGCACAAGCACCGCGCCGATGATCAGCCCGTGTCGCAGGCGCCGCACGGCCAGCAGGCGTGTCGCGCCTGCCAGGAACGCTCCGGCCGCCAGGTAGAGACCGCCGCGGGAGAACGTCAATGCGCTCTGGACGCCAAAGAGTGCCAGTCCGCCGAGCATCAGCACCTTCAGCACTGATGGCGTCCCCTCATCCAAAAGGTAGAAGGCACACAGGAGGGCGGCCAGCCCCAGGATGGCTGAGACCTGATTGGGCCCGAAGCCACCGCTCGTGATGAAGTTGGACGACAAGCCAAAGCGGATGGACGATGATCCCAACGTGGACGTAAGGACGATGGTGGCAATAGCGACCACAGGAAGGATGAGAGCCATGATCAGCCGGCGCACGTCCTGGCGGGTGAAGGTCACGTGCGAGAAAAACCAGACGGCGATGGCCACGGTGAGAGGACCGGACAGGTTGAAGCTGAGCGCCCGGCGCGCCTCGCCGACGCCAGCACTGCTGAGGGTCAGGACTACGGAAGGCACGAGGAAGAGAAAGTATAGAAAGGGGGTGACTGGTAAGCTCCAGCGCCGCCGCAGGATGGCCACGAGGAGGATGAGTGCCATCGCATATTTGCCAAACTCCCAGAACACTGGCGCGCCGGTCATTCGCCACAGCACTTCGGATCCGACGATGTAGGCCGCCGCGATGGCGCTGAGCGCGACGCGGCGGCCGAACGCCGCCACACCCACGCCCCAGACGAGCGCGGCGAGGGCGTGAAGCGTGGCCAGCCCTGGGGCCGCCAGAATCGCCCGCGCCAGCAGGACGTGCCCGGCGAGGGCAAGCAGGAACCACGGTGCGGTCGCGGGCGCGGAGGAACGACCCGCCGGCCGCGGTGCTGCGTCCCCGGGCGCGCGTGGTCTCTGGGATGCTACGACGGCGCACATGAAAGGATGCGGTCGTACAGTTCTGCCAGCAATACGGGCAGCCGGGCGAGCGAGTACGCGGTGCTCACATGCTCCCGGCCTGCGTCCCCCATACGTCTTCGGAGGGTGGGGTCCTCGGAAAGCTCTGTCACCGCCGCGGCCAGGGCCTCCGCGTCGTCTGGTTCAACGAGGTACCCGGTCTCACCATGACACACGACCTCCGCGGTGCCGCCCGCGGTGGTCGCCACCACGGGCAGGCCAGCGGCCATGGCCTCGAGGATGACGTTGGGTGTCCCTTCGTGATCCGAGGTAGACACCAGAATATCGGCTTCGCGGTAGAGCCCGGCCACGTCGGCTACAAATCCGCGGAACTCGACATCATCTGAGGCGAGCCCCAACCGCCGCGCCAGTTGCTCCAGCGTTCGGCGCTGCGGCCCGGCGCCGGCGACGATGCCCCGCACGCGCGTCCGGGACCGTTGCTGCACCCGGGCCAGCAGTGCCAGGAAGCGGTCAAATCGCTTCTCCGGCAGGAGACGGCCCACGACCGCGATGTGTATGTACGGGCGCCGGTGCCCGTTCCCGGGCTGAAACTCCTCAACATCGACGACGTTGGGCAGGTAATGGAGCCGGCGCGACGCCACGCCAAGAGCGAGCGCCTGGCGAATGGCCGCCCGGGAGTTGACGGCAATGGCGCGCGGCGCGTGGAGGTTCACGTAGCCGGCCAGCGGGCCGTTCAGGCGCACAGCGCGCCGGGGGTCGCTGCGGATCGCTCCCACCTCGTGGATCCCCAGGAGCCTGGCAGCCGCCACCGCGTACGCGTTGGTGAAGAAGTGTTGGCTGTGAAGAATGGCCGGCCGGTCGCCTCGGACTTCCCGAATGATCCCCGCGAGGCGCAGGGGCCGGGAGACGGGCCGGCCCACCCAGCGAAGGGGAATCTCTCGCTCCGCCAGACGCTCCCCCCAGGGACCCCCCGGATGAAGGTACAGCACCTGAACGTGCGCTCCGGCGTCCCGCAACGCCGTCACGGCGTAGAACAACTGCCGTTCCGCTCCTCCTGCCCCCAGCGTCCCGGCGATGAAGCCCACCTTCAGCCCGTTCAGGTCAAGCATGGACGTTCTAGGGACCCCAGGCTTCCCGCAATCGCTGCCCGACGCCCTCGCGCCACCGCTCCAGCGAGTAGTCGCCGGCCGTGTGGAGGGCTTTCGCCGCCATTGCCGCATAACGCTGAGGGTTGCCGAGCACCTCACCGACTGCCTCAGCGACGGCTGCCGGGGTCGCCGCCGCCAGCAGGATGCCGCACCCCGTTCCCAGGAGGGACGGCAGGACCGAGACCGGGGTCGCCACAACCGGCAGCCCGCAGGCGAGAGCCTCCAGCACGGCCTTGGGAAACCCTTCGGATGCCGCCGTCGGATAGCAGAAAAGGTCCGCCTGACCCAGAAGGCTCATCACCTGGTCGTGGCTCACCTGACCGTGAAAGGTGACCCGGCCGTTCACGCCCAGCGACCGGGCCAAGGCCTGGAGGTTGGCCAGGTGGGAACCGGTTCCTACGACGTCCAGCCGGGCCTCGGGGAAGCGGCGGAGGATCAGCGGGAGACTCCTGATGACGGAGGCTGTCCCCTTCCGCGGTTCCTGCCGGCAGACAATGATCAGACGAGCGCCTGCGGGCCCGGCCGAGCTGCGCTGTCGCACGCGAGCTTCGAGTTCTGCCTCGGTCAGGCTCGTGGCGAAGGTCCAGTGAATCGGCCCCCCGTTCCCGGACGCCGGCCGGGGCCCGCCGCCGGTGGCCAGCATGACATTCCGCCCCCCGGCGAACCGGCGCATCAACCATCGACCGAAGACGTCCCCGATCGTCTCCGGGAAGAACCAATTGCCACAGTGGCGGACAAGGAGGCGCTTTCTCATGGCAAGCGCCAGAAGCATGCCCACCGTGCCGACATCGCCGGGGATGAGCGCGTGGACGGCGTCGGCATGCCGGATCTCTCGCAGCAGGGTCGGTCCGTTGCGCGCCAGCCAGAAGGGGAAGGTGAGCGCCCGCCAGGGGCTCACCCGCGGAGGAGGCGTGAGCGGAATGACCTTCAGGTGTCGCCCCCGGAGCACTCGCTCGCCGGGCCGCGGCCCCGGGGGCAGGCCGGGAAGGAGCAGTGTCGTGGATTCGAACAGGTCGGCCAGCGCTTCCATCTGGATGGGAAAGCCGCCGGTGCTGGCATAGCCAGACGCCCCGGCGTTCGTGACCCAGCACCTTTTGTGCGAGATGACGGCGCAGCGCATCTGTCTGCTTGCGGCGGGGCTGGTGGAACGGGCCTGGCTTGACGTGGGCTGCGCTTCACTGGATCGATTCTCCCGCGCCGGTCGGAGGAACCACGCCTGGGCGATCCCTTCGAGTTTGCCTAGCGCGGCCCACCAATCATCGCGCCGCCAGCGGCGCAGTGCATAGAGCACATATCGACCCAGATCGAAGCCCTGCACGAGCCAGAAGCGGATCTCCTGCCGCAGCGTCCGCTCGGGGACGATGTCCATAAAGACGAATCGATAATTCACCGCCGTCTTTCGCGCGAGGCGGCGCCTGTCGATCCGGGCCGTGGGAGACCGGAGATGGGTGCAGCGGGCACGGCCGCATTCCATCAGCATCCACCGACGGCGCGCCCGGAGGGCGAGGTGCGCGTCTTCCAGAACGCCGAAGTCGCAGAAGAAGGGGGAGAAGCGCAGCCCGTCGGCGAAGGCCTCCCGCCGCCATACGGCGGACCCCGCTCCCATGACGTCCACCGGTCTCAGGCCCTCGTGCGCCGGCTGGAGATACCGGTTGATCGGATAGCCCGTGGCAAAGTCGTACCGTCCGGGTTCGTAGGTCGTGAACAGCCGGAGGCGTCTGTACCAGCGCCACCGCCGGGAGTGTTCCGGATCCAGATGCGTATTGGTGATGTATCCGGTCACGGCGCCAATCCGCCTGTCGGCGTCCTGCCGGAATACGGACAACACGATTTCGAAGAAGGCGGGATCGAGCCGTATGTCGTCGTCGACGAAGGCGATGAAGTCGCCGTGCGCCGCGTCGATGCCCGCATTGCGCTGAATGGCGGTGCCTGCCGCGCACCGTATGTATCGGCAGGCCACGGGGAGCGCCGGAGCCAGCGCCGCCACAACCTCTTCGGTCTCGCGCTCGCTGGCAGGCGCGCCGTCCACCACGATGATCTCGGAGGGCAGGTGCCTCTGCCTGGTCAGGTCTGCCAGCAACCCGGCGACTTCCTGCGGCCGGCGGAGGGTCGGTGTGACCACTGAGAGGGAGGGACGGCCCGCGGCGTTCGCCGGACCGCTCTGTGCGGGTGCGGGTAGCACCTCGGCAGCGCTGGGAGGCTCAGACGCCGCCGCTTGCGGCGTCCGCCCGTACCGCTCGCAGAACCGAGAGCGTTCATAATCTCTGAGGAGACGGAATCGCCAGCCGGAGGTCGAGCGATGAATCCTCCCGTTTTCACAGTCAATCAGCCAGGGGATCCCCGCGGACTCCTCGATCACCACGTTTTGAAAGGTGTGGCTGACCCCCGTCACCCCGCACCCGTGTATCACACCGATCTGCCGCTCCAGATCATCGAGCAGGGACTTCGGTACAGATCGGAGAACCCCAGCCGTCGCTCTCGCCTCGATGGCCCGCCTGCGACCCTTCGCCGGCAGGCGCTGCAGGTCAGGATCACCGGCGGTCTGACCGCTCAAGATCCGCGCCCCTGCTTCTACCAGGAGATCACGGACCGTCTTCCCTAAGACCAGGTGCTTGTAGATGATGGCGCGGTCCTCATCGACGTGATGGATCGCCGGAACATTCACCTTGCCCGCGAGATAGGTGAGTGTAGCCCACTCCGCGCAAAAGCGGATGCGGTCGCCACGAAAGTTCTTCCGCACGAGCACGCTGTTCCCGATTAGTACGACGTCCAGCTGAAAGCGGGAGCTCGGGCGATACTCCGACGCCGTCGTGGCGGGCATCCCGGGCAGCGGCCCGAACAACCCGAGCACCCGGCCGTCGCGGTCGATCCGGCCGATGACAAGCTCCCCGTCTCTGTTGATCTCTCGGAGCAGTTCGATATTGCGACGGGTGCGCTCCGACACATTCAGCCGCTGCCAGGACGTCAGGCTTTCTCGGGCGGGGACGGCGCCCGTATCCTTGAAGCCGCGCGCCGTCCGACACAGGCGGCGCAGCCTAAGCGGTCGGCTGCCCAGCGTGGCAGCCATGAGTGTCAGTTGCGCCAGGAGCACCAGCCAGAGCGCCGCGCGGAGTGTGGTGACGTACGTCAGCACGACCACGGCTCCGAGAACGTACCCGGGCCGGCTCATGGGTGTCTGCCACCACGCTCCGTCAGAGAGGAGGCGGAGCGTGTCGGCGAATCGCGCGTAGACTCTGACGGCCAAAGGTGCGTCTACGATTCTCATCAGACGGCGGGAAACAGGAGAGGCTGGCCGTACAGTTTGCGCGGTTCAGGAGACCCGTGCGGCGATCTCCAGGAGGCACTGCCCTACGCGGGCGCCCGACCTCCCGTCTAACGTCGATCCGAACATGCTGTCGAGGAAGCGATGGCGCGCCTCTGCTCCATCTCCGGGCGCCGTCAGGGCGCGCCCCAGCATCTCGCGCAGGTCGGCCTCCGAGCGCGCCACCATCACGGCCCCGCTCTCGATCACGGGGCGGTAATGTTCGTACTGGGGGTACCGGAGGTACCGCGAGTGCTCCGGCCGGTCCACTCCTGCCGGAGCGTAGGCGATGTTAATCACCGGCTTGTTGTGCATGAGCAGCTCCAGCGAGACCGTCGAGCCCACGTTGATTCCCACCTGCGCGTGACGGAGGAGCGCGCTGTAGAGCACCTGGTCCTCGGGGAGCGGCATATGCCACTTCTCCTCCCAGAGCATGGGGGCGAAGGTGACGCCGGGCAGCCTCTGGGCGGCCAGCGCTTTCGTCTCAGGACTCGTGCCTTTGATGTAGGTTCGCACGACGAGCTGAGGTGTTGGCCGGACCCCCGTCTCTCGCAGCATCCGTGCGGTCGTCTCGACGAGCACGTGCTCGTTGGGCAAATGGCGGGCGATGCCGGTCGTGTAGAGGACAAACGGGCGACCCGGGTCGATACCGATCCTCTGGGCGAGTTGCTCTCGGGTCAGCGCGGATTGGGGCCTGAAGTGGAAATCAAACTGGGGCGTTCCTGTCACGAGGATCCGCTCTTCTGGGGTGGTCGGATAGAGCTCCCGCAGCTGCCCGCGCATGCGGTTATTCCAGGTGAGGAAGTAATCGTAGCGGGGAAAGATCCGGCTGCGTGATGTGGGGTTGTCCCATGAGAAGATGAAGGCTGCGGTGCGGATCCCGAGCATCCGGGCGATCCTCACAGGAAGGTCCGCCGCGGGGGCGTGGACGTGAGATGTGTTGAAGACTAGGTCGGGTTTGAGCATCCGCCAGAGCTCAAGGTAGTCATCGTTCGTTCGCAGGGCCCAGGTCAGACGGCGCTCTACTTCGGTCAAGTACTCCAGGACCCGCCGCCGGGCGAGAGCGTAAGCGACGGCCTTCCAGAGCATCCGTTTTGCCTTCGCCTGAAGAGTCACGGCCTGGGCGTCGTGGCGCGCCCAGGTGGTTTTGACCGCCTCGGTCCACAGCCAGCGGAAATGGCCTTGATGCACCAGGCGGCGGAAGGACTTCACGAGCCGGCGCTCCGGGTACTGGATGAGCGGCACGACGCAGGAGGCTGGGGGGCTGAAGCGCGTCACAAACTCCTCGTCGTCCATAACGGAGAGCAGCGTGACGCGCGCGTGCCGGCTGAGGGTGGGCAGTGTGTCCGAGTACAGGAAGTTGCGGACAGCCTCCCCCCGCGCCAGGACCATCACGATGTGCGGCCGGTGTCCATCTGTCTGAACGGAGTCGAGTAGCGTCACTGTCGCTCCGCGCTCCAGGCGATTTCCGGCGCCAACAAGCCCGGTTGTGGCTCCGGATCGATGTCGGAGCCAGGGGTTCCCGCGACGTCGAGCATATGGCTCTGAGAGACGTATCGCGCTTTTCCGGGGCTCAGGGTGTTGCCCATCAGCTTGAAGTACAGATTGTAGACGCCGGGTCGAAGCCACAGGGTTGGGAAACTGGCCCGGATCACGTATTGGCCCGGCTGGCTCAACGCGCGCAACTTGCGGTCATCGACCAGCGCCCGCACCACGGGGCTGCTGCCCGCGTCTCTGATAACGCAGGACAGCGTAAAGCCGGGCAGGGGTGAGCCGACGTGCAGCCGACAGGTGACAACGAAGGGCTCCCCGGGGCGGACGGATCCGTTGCGGGCGCTGCCGATTCGCACATGCGAGAACTCCACCGGCTGCGCGCCCTCGGGAAGACTTTCCACCTGGTCCGCGTGCATGTACTCATAGATCGCCTTTTCGATCGCCCCGAGGTATGTCAGCCGACCGTGGTCTAGAACCATTCCCCGAGTACACAACGAGCGGAGCGCCGCCAGGTTGTGGCTCACGAAAAGGACGGCGCGGCCTCCCCGCGCCACTTCGTCCATCTTCCCCAGGCACTTGCGCTGAAACCCGCTGTCTCCGACGGCCAGTACCTCGTCCACCAACAGGATCTCGGGCTCCAGGTGGGCCGCGACGGCAAACGCCAGCCTGAGGTACATGCCCGTGGAATAGTGCTTCACGGGTGTGTCCAAAAACTGCTCCACGCCGGCGAAGGAGACGATTTCGTCGAGTTTGCGATCGATCTCCGGCCGCCGCATGCCCAGAATCGCGCCGTTGAGATAGATGTTCTCGCGCCCGTTTAGTTCGGGATGGAAACCCGTGCCCACCTCAAGCAGCGATCCCACGCGTCCGTGGATCTCCGCGTAGCCCTCGGTGGGCTCGGTGATCCGCGAGAGGATCTTCAGGAGCGTTGTCTTCCCGGCCCCGTTGGCGCCGATGACCCCGACCACCTCCCCGTGCCGGATCTCGAAAGAGACGTCCTGCAAGGCCCAGATCTGGTCGCGTCGTTGATTCTCCCGCTGACGCAGCCCGCCGGACGTGGAATGGAGCTGTCGCAGGAATGATCGTGCGGCCCGTGTGATGGCATCGCGAAACGTCCGGTACCGCTCCGCCCGCTGCCCGAGGCGATAGCGTTTCGCCAGCCTTTCGGCACGAATCGCGATGTCGCTCATG
>Ga0209751_10003069_pt1 | contig 16310 bp, 17 predicted proteins | sample RifCSP13_1_FD_184019 | JGI IMG/M metagenome (GOLD analysis project Ga0209751, IMG submission 184019) | Soil microbial communities from Rifle, Colorado - Rifle CSP2_sed 13_1 (SPAdes) (version 2) | ecosystem: Environmental > Terrestrial > Deep subsurface > Rock core/Sediment | place: Rifle... | reverse complement strand
ACGAACGATGTCACCACGTCCGTTCCCCAGATGCAACTGCTCCTTGACGATCAGGTCGCGATTGCGGCCGGTGGCGGTGGCCTCCGACTCGCAGGGCATGGAGGACTCGCTGCATGAGAGACATCACCCTCGGCGAGACGTTCTATCATTTCTTTACCACACGAGCCTTCGCGACAGGCATCCCGACGACGCTGGCGGGCACGCCGGTCTTGTCCGTCCTCGAAGAGAACAACGCCACGCCCATCACGGCGGGCGTGAGCGTGCAGGTCGATCGCGCGACTGTCGTGGGTATGAACCAGGCCACGATCGTCGCGACAGGCGGGAACGGCTATGAGGTGGGGAAGAGTTACGCCATCTACATCTCGACCGGCACGGTCGGGGGCGTGTCCGTCGTGGGCGAGGTGGTGGGCGAGTTCACGATCCAAGCGTCGGCGGCGGCGGTGGATCTGGCGAATGCGACGGATGGGTTGTCGGCGCTCAAGACGCTCATCGATGCCGTAGATAACTTCGTAGACACGGAGATTGCAGATATTCAGGCACGCCTGCCCGCCGCCCTCACAGCGGGCGGGAACATCAAAGCCGATGCGCTCGCGTGGAATGCGCTGGCGACGGTTGCCCTTCCGCTCATCCCGACCGTCGCCGGGCGCACGCTCGACGTGAGCGCCGGAGGCGAAGCCGGTCTCGACTGGGCCAACATTGGCAGCCCGACAACGGCCGTGGATCTGAGCGGGACGCGCATCCTAATCCACAGCGGCATCAAGAAGAACGTCGCGATGGCGAACTTCAAGTTCCTGATGACGGATTCGACCAACCATGCGCCCGCGACGGGCTTGACCGTCACCGTGGCACGGGCGATTGACGGGGGTGCGTTCGCGGCGGGCGCCCTCTCGGCGGTGACGGAAGTCGCCTTCGGGATCTATCGCGTAGACTTTGCCGCCAGCGACCTCAACGGTGACAACATCACGTTCCGGGCCACGGCGGCAGCGTCGGATGATCTCCTCGTCACCATCGAGACCGATCTGTAGACGCCCTGATGTCTCACCACTACCTCGCGCCCTACGTCGGCACCGGCACAGAGGATGACCCCTTCCGCCCGAAGGGCGTCGATGGTCTGAAGACGTGGACCGCCATAGATCTCCGTGCCGACTGTACGCAGGCGGCGGGCTTTGCGCTCCTCGCCATCGAAACGCCTGACCCGAGCATCGGGCCATATCTCGGGGATGACCCCGACACCGAGCGCCCTGGGCTGCCAGGACTCATCCGAGCATCCCTCGGTATCCTGCCAGAGGCGACGCGCCTGCGAGACATCCTCGCCGAACTGCTGATCCTGCACGGACGAGAAGACGGCACGCGCTACCGTCCGATGCGCCCCTCGAAGGATGGCCAGTATACCATCTGGCTCGGTGGCCAGCGCTGGGGCAGCTTCCGCCCGATTCGGGGTGGCTCGACCATCGTCGAGAGCTTCAACACGGCCGACAGCGACACGCTGGGGCCGGACCTGTCGTGGACGGAACTCATCGGGGATGCGGATGTCGTCAGCACCGAACTGAGTATCATCACACGCGCGAGCTCGGCGGTCGCGCGAGCCGATAGCGACCTTGCCACCGACGATCACTACTGTGAGGCGGTGCTGAGCGCGACCGCGCTCGGTACTTCGACCTACAATTACTTTGGTGTGGAGTGTCGGAAAGACTCCACGACAACCCTGACGAACTACAACTATCGCGCCGTTCAGACGACCACGCCCCTCAATGAACATAGACTCCAAAAGTTTATCGCTGGCACAGCGACGCAACTCGGCTCGTCGGATGCCGCTGACGTTGTCGCGGGCGAGATCGTCCGCATCGAGGCTGATGGCAGCAGCATTAGCGGGTGGCTCAACGGGATCGTGAGTGTTGGGCCGGTGACGGACACGGCGATTGTTGGAAGTCTTCGCACGAGTATCCGAGGTCTCGTGGATACCGGAACGGGGACGGCGCGCATCAAGCCCTTCCGCGCCGGCGATCTCTCGGACATCCGCTGCCTCCACTGGGCGAGCAACAAGACGACCGACTTCGCGCATTCCTCGCCCATCGTCGTCCCCATCACCGCGACGACCGCCGGGACGGATCTCGTCGTCATGGTGCAGAACGGGGAAGATCCGAACGCCTTGCCCACCGTCTCGACAGTCACGGCGACGGATGGGGTGGACACCTACAACCTGAGCCGTCGAGGGGGCGTCCAGAACACGAGCGGGACAAAGAAGATCAACGTCGAGTGCTGGAGCTTGCGGAATGCCGCAGCCGGATTGACCTCTGTGTCAGTCACCTTTACCGCGAACGCGGTCGGTGTCGCGTGCGTCGTGGAGTACCCCAACGTGCAGTCGCTCGGGCAAATCGTGTACGCGACGGGCACGGGCACCAATCCCACGATCAACCTGACGACGCAGGACTCGAACAACATGGTGGTCGTCGGGTTCGGCAACGAGGACACGGGACAGGCGGCGTTCGACGTCGCCTCATCGGGGATCTTCCGCACGACGAAGTACGCGTTCGGCGACGGCTCGCCGGATGTTGCTGGGGCGCTTGTGGACAATCCTTCACCCACCCCAGCGGCGGTGGCGAATACGCTGAGTTATGCGAGTAGTGTGCTGTGGGCGGCGGTGGCGCTGGAACTGCGCACTCAAGCGGCGGGGACGGCCATCCCGATCCGTCGAGCAGGCGCCTACGCATGAGCCGCATCCTCGCGTGGCGGCGTCTGGGCGGGGGCGCTGCCGGGCACGTCTTCGTCTGGCCGACGAATGGCGCGGCGGCGGCGGCGCTGACGACGCTCTATCGCCCATGGCTGCTCTACGGGCGACTGGGCGGGGCGCATGGGCAACTCTTCGCGTGGCACGCGGAAGGGGCCAGCGCCGCACCGACGCCCGCCGCTAGCGACTACATCCCGACCTGGCGCCCGAGGCGACGCTAAGTGGCCTCGCTCATCAACTTCGGACAACAGTGGCAGCTCGCGACGGCGCCACGCGCCAATGGCGTCTTTCCGGCCGCCTCTGTCTTCGTGGACGATTTCACGGTCTACGCCTTTCACCGGCACACGGACGGCCAGGCGTTGAAGTACGACGTGTCGCAAGATGGCGGGCAAACCTTTCCGACGGTGCGCAGTACCGCGATCACCGTGGGTTCGGATGACATCTATGGCGCGCGCGTCACGAGCTTCGCGGGCGTGCCGTTTCGTGTCCTGCTCTTGTTGAGTGGGGGCGGCGGCAAACATCTCTACGTGTCCGATACGGTCCTGACCTTGCCGGAGACGTCCACGTGGACGCAAGTGGCCTTGCCCGGCACGGCGGTGGGGGGGCCGGCGGCCGTCGAGGTGGATGGGGCCAATGTCCTGGTGTTCGGGCAAGCCGGTGGCGGGGGTGCAGCGAAAATCTGGCATTCCGAAGATGGCGGGACAACGTTTGCCGGACCTGTCACGATCGGCGTGGCGGAAATCCTGTCGGACATCACGGCCTGTTACCATCTCTGCTCGCCCTCTCCCGGCCTCTGGTGTCTCATCAATAAGGGGGCCATCTATCGCTCGGCTGACAATGGCGCCTCCTGGACCGGCCTGCCGGTGCATCTGATTCCGGCCGGCAATATCGCGTGTCCGGGTGCGTCAACCATCCTCGCCGTGAACGCCACGCGGCTGATCGCCTGCTTCAAGGGGCAGATCGCCACCTCGGATGACGCGGGGGCGACGTGGACCGATCGCCAAAATCTGACGCTCAATCCGCCGAGCCCGACGTCGATCAACCAGGGGGCCATCGTGGCCTTCGCGAACTTCGGCTCGCGGGCCGGCTCGCCCGTACTGGGTGCCGCCACGGCCTATGTCAAAGAGTTCACCGCTGCGGTCACTCGCGGAGCCTTCTGGCGTTCCGTGGATTTCGGCACGACCTGGACCCTGGTGGAGTGTGTCGGCGGCGTGAACATTGCCGGCTCGTCACAGTTGATGACGGCCTTCATCGCCCGCGGCGGTCGCGGCGTAATGGACCTCCGAGAAGCCGGGCCCACGCGTCATACCTTCTTCAACCCCAACCCCGAGGCCGTGGGGGTGCCGGCGCCGCGCGCTCCCTCCGCCTCCTCCTTCACCGTGCGCCCATGTTTCCAACCCTGTTGAGCCGAGAGGAGTCTGCCCATGGCTGACGTGGCCGTTGCCCATCCCTTCGTGAGCACCAAAGCCGACGGGGCCGACACGACCCGCGTCCGGCCCTCGAACTGGAATGCCAATCACCTCTACGCGGGCGGCGCCGACGACGATGTGGTGGCCTACGATACCGCGTCCGCCACCAAGGGCACCTGGGTGAAGCGCCGGAAGGTCGTGGCGAGTGGCGTCATCACCACGGCGGTGGGTAACGTCGGCGCCGGCACGGACGACCTGATGAGCTTCACGCTGGCGGCCGGCGCGCTCGGAACCGATAAGCAAACGCTGGCCATCACCGTCTGGGGCACCACGGCGGGCAACGCGAACGTCAAGACCGTGACGTTCAACTTTGGGGCGACGGTCGTCACCATCAACCCAACGACGGCCGCGCCGAACGCGCAGAACTGGCGCGCTGAGTTCACGGTCGTCCGGACAGGCGCGGCGACCCAGCTCCTCAGCGGCCGTGCGACCTTTGGCGCGGTGCAGGAAGGCACCTTTGCCGCCAGCCCTACGGCCACGCTCTCTGGCGCTGTCGTCATCAAGTGCACCGGAGCCGCCACGGCCGACAACGACATCATCCAGGTCGGCATGATCGTGGAGCAGCTCAACTAGCGGCCATGGCGACGATGCTCACGGCTGTCAACATCGCGAACCAGGCCCTCGCCAACCTCGGCGAAGACCCGATCACGGCCTTCACCGATCCGACCAAGCGCGCGCGGATCGTGAACGAGCATTACGCGACGATCCGGGACGCGACCCTCCAGGCCCATCCGTGGACCTTCGCACTGCAACGGACCACGCTTCTGGCCTACACGGAGCCCGCCGGGACGCTGACGCCGGGCGCGGGGGCGCTGACCGTGGACACCACGGGCGTGATCTTCACAGCGTCACAGGTGGCCTTTGCCGCCACTGACGTGGGCAAGGAGTTGCGAGGGGACGGCGTGGCGGGCGTGGCGACGATCACCGGCTTTACCGATACCCAGCACGTCACCGCCACGATTGCGACCGCCTTCGCGGCGCTGACGGCCATCGTGACAGGTGCCTGGCGCCTCTACAACGCCCCACCCGCCTGGGGCTTCTCCTTCACAATCCTCAAGCCTGCCGGGTGCCTCGCGGTCTACCGCCAGGAGGATAGTGCGCTCACGGGTGCGCAGGGCGGCGATCACCTGACGGTGGCCGATCCCGAGCCGTATCAGATCGAGACCGATGGGACGCAGGAAGTCATCATCAACGAGGCGGACAGCATCAACGTGCGCCTGCTCCTCCAGGTGACGGACCCCACGCGCTTCTCGCCCATCTTCGTGCGGGCCTTCGTGAGCCATCTATCGGCCGTCATCGCGGAGCCGATCACGGGGCAGGCAGGCAAGTCCGACCGCTTCTGGAATCTTTACCAGGCGCTGCTCAAGCGGGCGCGGTCGGACAATCTCAAGGAAGGGTCACGGAACATCCGGCGGTCGAGCCCCTTGGTGGATGTGAGGACGAACGGGTGAAGATGCTCGCGAGCCAGATGGACTGTTCTCGGGTTCCCGGGCCCTTCTGGCAAGAGTGGGTTTTGTCCCGAGACCACCGCGAGCACCGATAGGTTAACATGCCAAGTCATCCGTTTCTCACAAACTTCACCTCTGGCGAGCTGACGCCCAAGCTCACGGGCCAGGTGGATCTCGCCAAGTATGCCCACGGCGCGGCCTGCCTGGAGAACTTCGCGGTCCAAGTGCATGGCGGCGCCGCGCGTCGGGCAGGCACGACCTACATTCAGGACGCCCGGGAATCCGGCGCCTTTCAATCCGACTTCGTGCAGACCGATGCCTTCGACGTGGCCACGGGGGATACCCTGGTCCGCCTGGTGCCGTTCAAGTTCTCGACGACGCAGGTTTACATGCTGGAGTGCGGGAACCAGTATATTCGCCTGTTCACCAATCGGGCGCCGCTGCTCAGTGGCGGCATTCAGGTGGAAATGTCGTCCCCGTATGCGGGGGAGGATCTCCGCGCCCTTCGCTTCGCGCAATCGGCAGACGTGCGCTACATTGCGAGCCAGTTCTATCCGCCCCATAAGCTTTCGCGGATCACGGCCACGAGTTTCTCGCTCGCGCCGATCACCTTTCTGCCGCCGCCCACCACCGAAGTCGGCGCCGATCTTGACGCAAGCCTGACGCTCTCGGCCGTCTCCGGGCTTGGCATCACGATCAGCGCCAGCAACCTGGTCTTTCTCGCGGCGGACGTGACACGGCAGATCAAAGCCGATGCGGGCGGCCGCGCGGTCATCACCGCCTTCACGGATGCCCAAACGGTGACAGCGGATGTGCTCGATCCCTTCACGACCGTCGGCCCTATCGCCTCCGGGGCGTGGCTGCTCCAAGGCTCCCCGGGGGCGACAGCCACACCGTCCATCAAGGAACCCAAGTTCGGCGCGGTGACGGTCACCCTGGGCGCGGCGGGTTATCGGTCGGCCGAAGTCGGCCGGTATCTAAAGATCAGCGGGGGGGTTGTGAAGCTCACGGGCGTGACGAGCCCGACCGTGGCCACGGGGCAGATCCTCAAAGAGTTGACGACCGTGACCGCCGCACCAGCCGGCGCCTGGTCCCTCGAAGAAGAGGCCTGGTCCGAGGCGCGGGGCTATCCCGGCACGGTGGCGCTGTACGGTCAACGCCTCTACTGGGCGGGCACGCTCGCCCAGCCGGATACCATCTGGGGCTCGGTCGTCGCCGACTACGAGAACCATGGCGGCGGCGCCGACGATGATGATGCGGTCGAGTTCGTGATCGCCCAGGATGCCGTCAACGTCATCCGGTGGGTCAAGGGCTTGCGCCAGCTCATGATCGGCTCTGTCGGCGGGGAGCTGCAAGTCAGCGGGAGCACCGATGGGCCGATCACCCCGAGTGCCGTCAACGTCACCAATCAGACCTCATGGGGTTCGGACTACGACGTGGACGCCATCCCCATCGCCAACGTGATCGTCTTCTTGCAGCGCGGCGCCCGGAAGATCCGGGAGGAAGCCTTCAGCTTCGAGGCGGATAGCTTTGTCTCGCCGGATCTCTCGATTCTCGCCGAGCACCTCTTCGGCTCCAGCGTTGTCGAAATGGCCTACCTGTCCCAGCCGGATTCGATGCTGCTCTGCGTGCGCGACGACGGGGTGCTGCTCGGCATGACCTATGAGCGGCCGGAGAACGTCGTGGCCTGGCATCATCACACGACGGACGGCAAGGTCATCTCGATCGCGGCCCTGCCGAACGCCTCCGGCGATGAGCTGTGGGCGGTCGTCGAGCGCGAGTTCACCACCGTGGACAATGCCTTCCAGACGGATGCCTTCCAGACGGATGCCTTCCAGCCCAGCGGCTCCTCGACGGAGCGACGCCGGAGCATCGAGGTCTTCGATGGGGCGCTCACCACGGACATGGCGGCGACCTACGATGGCGATCCAACCACGATGGTCTCGGTGCCCCATCTGGAAAGCAAAACCGTGGCGGCCGTGTTCCCCGATGGCACCTTTCAAATGGACGCCTGGCAGCAGGATCTCATCCAAGGCGATCGGCTCGACTTCGAATACGGCGTCGTCGTGGATGGGCGGCTCACGATGAGTGCCGAGCATGCGTCGGTCGAGATCGGCCTACCATTCGCCTCGCACCTCGAACTACTCCGTCCCGAGCTGGCGCTGGCGACGGGCAGCATCCAGGGCCGCCGCTTGCGCTACAACGAGGTGACGGTGCGCTTCCTCTGTACCGAGGGGAGCCCGACGATCAACGGCGAGGCGATCCGCTATCCCGACGAGGGCCAGGGGATCGGGCCCTTTACCGGGGATGTGCGTATCCTCGAACAGGGCTGGGATCGGGCCGGCATCATCCGCATCGCGCAGCCTGATCCGCTGCCGTGTACCGTGCTGGCGGTGGGGGGCAGCATTGAGGCGGATAACGGATGACGGCTCAGCGTTCCTCGGCGTGGAGGCTCGTCCAGATCGCCTCCGTCAGCCACTCGACGGCGTTCTCATCGCCGGTTGAGCCAGCGCGCACAATGCGGTCCCATTGCTCCGCGATCAGCCCTCGGAGGGCGTCCTTCGTCAACGTCTCTGGCGCATTCATAGTGGATAGAGTCTACCATGGGTGACCGCCGCGTGGTGCCCTATGAACCCGCGCACTACATCGAAGCCGTGGGCACGCCCCAGCCACCCGATGCCGGCCAGTTCTATGCCCAGCACCCAGCCTGGACGGCCCTGATTGACGACCGCGTGGCCGCCTGTGCCGGGATCATCATCCGCTGGGGCGGCTTCGGAGAGGCGTGGGCGATCTGGACGCCCGTCGCGCGGGAGCCACGGCACCGCCGCTTTATCCATCGGGCCGTCCGCGATGGGCTCTGGCGCATCATCACCGAACGAAAGCTCTACCGCGTCCAGGCGCAGATCGTCAGCGACTTCTGGCCTGGCCGGCTCTGGGCGGATCACTTGGGATTCAAAGAAGAGGCCACCATGCCCCTGTATGGTCCGAATCGCGAGCACTTCACGCAGGTGGTGTTGTTCCCATGAGCCAGCCGCGGGCACGCGGGCATCGGTATGCTGGCCCCATCGGACGTCGGGACTTTGCCAGGCACACGGGCGCTGAAACGGTGGCGATCATCGGCGCCGTCGCAGCGGTAGCTGCCACCGCCACGACCGCCTATGCCGCCTATGCTCAAGGCCAAGCACAGCAGCAAGCGTCGAAGTACAACGCCAAAGTGGCCGCGAACCAGGCGGAAGCGGCGCGCAATGCCGCGGCCGTCCGCGCGCAGCAGGCCGCCCTCCAGCATCGCCGGGTGGCCGCAGCCAATGTGGCGGCAGCCGGTGGCAGTGGCGTCGAAGTCGCGGCAGGCAGTCCCTTGCTCGTGCTGGCCGATGAAGCGATGAACGCCGATCTTGAGCAGCAGCGCATCCGCTACGGCGGCGAGCTGGAAGCCTCGACCCAGCGCGCCAACGAGCGGCTCTTCCGTTTCCAGGGCCGGCAGGCGGCGGCGGCCGGCGGCTTGCGGGCGGGCACGACGCTGCTGAGCGGGGCGTCGGCCTTCGCGACCCGCTATGGTGGGCGTTCGGGCGGCAGTATCGACCCCAACGCGGTGCAGGCGAACTGATGCCGAAGCTCCTCCGCCTCCCACCGCAGACGGGCATCCCGGGGAGCCTGCCATATGCGCAGGCGAGCCCAGCCGCGTTCGGGGCCGTAGCTGGGGCCGTCGAGGAGGGGGGCGCCGAAGTCACGCGGACCAGTTTGGCGCTCCTCGATCAGCAGACGAAGATCCAGCAGGCGCTCACGCGGGAAGACATCAAACTCAATCTCGCGGAGACCATGGCGGCGCTCAAGGACGAATACGCGCGCCGGGACATTGCCACGCGGGGACGGCTCGGCTCGCGCGATCCGAACGCCGATCCAGTGGACCCGGCGAACCGGCCCCTGGAGCCGAGCCAGTACCATGGCGCCATGGCGCAGGAAGCCGGGCGACTGTTGGAGATGTACCAGGGGCGGCTCAAGTATCCCGAGTCGGTTAGCCAGTTCCGGGCGCAGGCAATTCCGTTCCTCAGCGAACAGAACATCAAGGCGCGCTATGAGGGCTTCAAGCTCCAGAACGCCATGCTGGAGACTCGCGACGGGTTGCTGCTGGATCAAGCGAGCAATCAGGCCGTGACCGGCGGCACGGCAGCGGAGCGGAACACGGCGGTGAGCGCCGGGCTCGACCTCATCCGCTCCGGTGTGGAATCGGGCCGCTATTCAGGCGAACAAGGCGCTGGGAAGCTCCTCGGTTTTCTCAAGAGCATCGACCGCGGCACGGCGCGCCGCGATTTTGCCGATGATGCTCTGCGTGAGAACATCCGCGGGCGACTCATGTCGGGCACCTATGGCACCACGCTCCCAGCGGAAGAACAGATGATCCTCGGCCGCACGCTGCAACAGGAGTTCACGGCGCGCCAGCGTCAGCAGGACGCCGATCTGGACAAGGCGGAGCAGCGGAAGGCCGACATCTTCGTGTCTCGCGTGCTGGACTCCTACGGCACGGGGAACCCGGAGGATCGGATGGCGCCTGATCTCGTGCGCAGCGGCTTGCAACGGTACGAAGGGCATATCCTCGTGGGCACGCACCAGGGGCTCCTCGACCTGGTGAATAAGCCGGAACTCGAAGGCGGCATCACAAATGCCGCCGTGTTCAATGACTTCCGGCTCCGGTTGCTGGCCGGGGATACGACGGTCACGCCGGACTCGATTCTCCGGGTGCCAGCGGACCAGCTCAGCGCCAGGACCAAGGGCGATCTCTTGAAGATGTACACCACGGCGGCGGACGAGCAGGACATCAGCAAGACCCCGTTCTATCAGAAGGGACGCGAGCAGATCATGGTGCTTTTGGGTGGGGTCCAGACGGGGATGCCGGAGTTCCTTGGCCTCCCGATCCTCAAGCCCGCCGAGCGGGAGCTGCTGGCGAAGACGCTGTTTGCGTTCGATCAAACGGCGCGCACGGACAAGTATAGAAAGAACCCCGAACTGCTGTCGGAGCTGGGTCGCACGATGGCGCTAGGGGCGCTCGGGCAAGGGCCGACGCCGACCGCCACAAGTCCGCAAGCGACCAGCGGGGCGCTCTCCACCACGGCGAATTGGTATCGGGAGAAGGCGGCGGCCACTTCGGATGTGCAACTCAAGCGGGATTTGCTCACGGCTGCGGATGCCGCGCAAACGGCGGCGGATAAAGCCGCGGGCCTGCCGCCGCTCCCGCCGACCATGCCAGCCGTCACCTTGCCCAAGTTCGGCGGCGCGCCGGCTGCGGCGCGCACGGCCCCGCGGACAGCCCCACGATGAGGAGACGGCATGGCTGAGCCTCTCTTGGATGCGGAGTATCTCGCGCGACACGCGGCGCGACGGGATGGCTCGATGCCACCCGTGGAGATGACGTTTGAAGTGACGGCGCCGAGCGCAGAGCCCGAGACGCCGACGCCAAGCGCCCCAGCGCCGGACGCGGCGACCCCGCCAGCTGAAGCCACGGGCGCGTCGATTGCCGCGGCCGCCACGACAGGGGATGCGAAAGCTGCGCTGGAAGAATTGCTCCGCAAGTTCGGCATCACGCAGCCACTGGGCGAAATGGGCTTCCTCGAAGGCGCCGCCAAGTCTGCGAACGTCGGCGACCTTGTGACCCGCATGGTGCGCGGGCTCGATCTCGGCTTACAGCTCCTCGTCGCGCCAGCCATCGGGGCGGGCACGGCCCTCGGGGACATCACGCAACTCGGCGGCGCGGCTGTCGGCACCGCAGCGAAGGCGGTCGGACTCCCAGTCAGTGAGCAAGCCATCCGGCCCATGGCGACACCGCTCAGTCACGCGGCGGAGACCTTCGCCGCCGCGCTGGCTGGCTTCAAACTGCCGGCCGGGCCTGTCGTCAAGACAGCGGTCAAGGGCGCGGTGGAGAGCCCGACCGCGCAAGCAACGGCTGGGATCATCCGCGAGGATGTCATCAAGTCCCAGCGTGGCGCTCTTGGGCCTCCAGCGAAACCGACTGGGACCGGGATGCCACGCCCAGGGACGAAACTCGGACCTGAATACGTTTACCATAATACCAAGAGCGAATCGCTGGCCGTCATAGAACGAGAGGGGTTTGACGCGGGAGCATTTTCTGATCGCCCGATTGATTTTGGTGGAGACGTATGGATCGCCGCTCGGAAAAGCGATCTCCCGAACGTGCAAACGCACCGCGTTGGGACGAGAACAGATTTTGAAACATCATTTGAGAATATGCGCCCACTTGGGGCCGAGAAGCTTCTGCTTGTAGACAAAGATGGGCGTGTCATTCGGAGTCTTGACGTCGGTTCATCTGGCGGCGGTCCAGTCGTGCCCTCGCCTCCCAAACCCAAGCGTCCCCTGCCGATTCGCGCAGCCACGGCAGAGGAAGCCAAGACCTTCCTTGAGACGGACGCCTCAACGCTCAAGGTCGGCGACAAGATGCTGGCGATCCAGTGGGGCGAGATGGCCAGCGACGAAGCCATCGCGGACACCATCAAGAAGCTGCGACACTTCTACACGGAGAAGAAAGTCTTTTCCATCGAGAAGACGCAGGAGATGGCGCAACACCTCCGGGAAATGGGGTTTGAGGATCAACTCCTCTCGCGGGCCTTCAAAGATGGCAAGGTCCGAGCGGAAGCGCAGGCGACTTTCGACATCATCAAGAAAGGTATGTTGCGGATGGGCGAACTCCGGGAACGAATGCGCGACACTATCCCCGGCTCCTATCCCCACACGGTAGGTTTGCAAGAATTCCAAGTCCAACTCGGTATCAATGGGCGTTTCATTCAACATCTTGACGACATGCTAGCCGAGGCGGGCGGGACCATGCGGATCGCCCAGGAAGCCGCGCAAGGGAACCTCCGCACACAGATGAACTGGATGCGCCGGTATGCCACGCTCGTCCAGAAGGGGCTGCTGCGCGACATTCAACAGCTCCCTGAGTTGTGGGATGCGCTTCCACGGCCGGAACAGCAGTGGCAATTCGCACGTCTCGCCTCGAAGCATGGCTGGGACATTCTCCGGGAACTCATCTACGATTCGATGCTCTTCACCGTGGTTGGCCAACTGGCGAATATCGTCGGCAATACCATCCAGCTCAAGCGGCCCGTGGATCTGGTCCTCGCCACGGGTATCGGGCAGATCCGCTCGGGCCTCGTCCGCTCGGTCGGCGGCACCCCACGCCCGACGATTCCCCTTCGGCAGGCGTACGAATCCGGGCACGGTATGCTGGCCGCCTTGACGGGGGCGCACTGGGCCGCGCTGGAGACCTATCTCACGGGTGTGTCGCGCTTTGGTGCGGAGTTCAAGTCCGTACAACGGGCCATCACGGGGGATCGCTTCCGCGAGACGCTGGCCGCCCGAAATATCCGGCTCACTGATCCGCTCGCCCATGCCCTTGACTGGTTTGGGTTTCTGGCCGGGCAAGGCAACCGAGCGCTGGCTGGCGCCGATGAATGGTACAAGATGGTCCAGTACAGCGGCCGGTCCTATGAGATGGCGGTGGAAGAGGCGATCCGCCAGCAGACCCCGGCGAAGGAGATCGGGCGCTTCCTGCGCCAGTGGCTCCAGCAGATGCCCGACGATGCCAAGCACGTCGCGGCGGCCTTCGCGCATCACGAAACGTACACCGAGCCGTTGACCGGGACGCTCAAGTACATGAATCAGGCCACCGACAGCCCGGTGCTGGTCGGATTCATCCCGTTTTTCAAAACGCTGGCGAATGTCGTCAAGGTCGGGTTTGAGCATTTGCCAGGCCTCAACATGCTGGTCAAGCGGTCCCGGGATGCGATTCTCGCGGGTGGTCCCGAAGCGGATCTCGCGCTGGCCAGAGTCGCCGAAGGCACCGCCCTGGCCATCACGGGGAAATGGCTCTTTGATGCGGGCAAACTCACGGGCCGCCGGCCGGATAACCGCGCACTCGGCCGGCTGCTGGAAGACATGGGCTGGCAAGAAGACGCCTGGGTCTTCTATGACGAGGAAGGGAACCCCAGCGCGTACCTCGGCATCAATCGGCTCGACCCCGCCAATCAGCCGTGGATTCTCATGTCGCATATCGGCTCGCTGATGCAGGAGCAGGGGGCGGATGGATTGGACTGGGACACGCAGGGCGAGCTGGCCGTCGCCGCGGGACTCGCCCTTGGCGAATACATGAAGAACATCAGTATGATGCGCGGGGTCAAAGACGCGCTGGAAACCTTCACCATGTCGGATCTCCGGGGCGCTCAGAAGCGGCAAGCGTACTTGGCGCGCCGGGTGGCCTCCCTGGCGGTGCCGTCTGCGATCGGGCAGCTCAACCGCGGCCTCGACCCCTATCTGCGCGATGCCCAGAGCTTCAGCGACCAGGTGCGAGCCAAGGTGCCGTTTTTGTCCACCGGGCTCTATCCGCAGCGCAAGCTGAACGGCGAGCCGCGGGCGCGCGTCAATGGGGCTGGCCCGGTCGGCTTGGGCTGGGCCAGCCCCTATCCCTATACGAAGGCGCAGCCGGATCCCGTCAGTGTCTCGATGGTCCAGAATGGGATGCGCGTCACGTATCCCAGCCGCGTCATCATGGGCTCGAATCCCAACGAACTGGTACCTCCGAACCCGGCGCGCGATGGGATCAAACTCACCTCGGCGCAGTTCGATCTCTACCAGCGACTGGCCGGGAACGAGTTGAAGCTCCCTAGCGGCCAGCTTGAGCCCCTCCTTCGCGCGCTCGGCTACGACGGCCGCCTCCCGGCCTCGCGGCAGATGGGGATGTGGGACATCCTGACGGCGGTGGTGGACACGGACTTCTACAAAACGGGCCTGACCAGCGGCAGCCCGAGCGGGAAAGAAAAGGTTGTGCTGGGCATCATGGCGCACTTCCGCCACGCGGCGATCTCGGCGCTAGTCCTGCGCGAACGGGAACTCCTGGGCGCCGCCTACGACCCAACCAAGGATTTTCGCGCCCAGTACTTCGAGAAGAAGCTAAGCCTGGCCGGAGCCGTGGGCGGGCCGGCCGTGCGACAGCAGGCGGAACGCGCGCTCCAGGCGGTCGATTTCGACGCGCTGGCCCAGCGCACCCGGCAGCCGGCGCCCGCTCCGGGGCCGGCAGAGGGCCTGATCCAGAGCCTGGGGCGGTAGCGGCGCCCCTGATAGGAGCCCGCCTGCGGGCCTAGGCCGTCCCCTGGCGGGCTCGCTTCGTCAGGGCGGCCCGGTGGGCTCTGGCGCGCCGTTTCGGGCCTTCAGCGGGTGGCATGGCGCGGCAGAGCACGCAGCGGAACTTCACTCGGATTCGATCCGGTCATCTTCTAGCAAGGGCAGGATGGCTTCAAGATCCTGTATCAGCTGACGAACATGCCGCTGGCCACCGATCTCCCATCGCTGGCATTGATGGGGCAGACTGGCAATCAAGTCAGGACTGTCGCTATAGTCCTCCCTGCGGGCTTGGACCATGCCTGGTTTGTACCGATCCCCACTACTCATGTCTCCATCTCTCCTGCCTGTTCCACGTGGAACCTACGCAGTGCGTCATGCCTGGGCCTTGCCCCGATCCCACCGTGCCCGAATGACGCGCTGCATGATAGCGCGACGCTCGGCCACAGAGACACCCTGCCATCGTTTCGTGCCGCCGCGCTTGCCGAGGCGCTGGGCCGCTTTGTCCTTGGCCATGGCGAGAGGATCGCATAGACTGATACGCAGCGCAACAGAAAAGACTTGACACGGACTCTACGAAGCGGTATATATGGCGCAAGGAGGACACCATGGAAACAACTATCTTCAAAATGTTCGGACCGTGCAAGGAGTCCAACCACGACGAGTGCGCCGGAGAAACGTATCTCGGCGAAGGGTGGCTGATTTGTGTCTGCGATTGCCATGAAGAATGGCATCCAGATCGGGCCTACGAAGCGGGCTATAGCTACGCCGCTGGCTATCAGGACTGAGCGATGACCACCCTTGAAATGTTCGTCTGGTTCAACGCGATCCTGGCGCTGATGATCGCGGTCATCGCGTTCGTCGGCTGGTGGAGGATGCGGTGATGGCCTATAGATTCCGGCACTGGATAGTCTCTGACCGCATGATGGGCGCGGTGACGCGCTACATCGAACAGGGCATCCCGCCCGGCGACTTTCTGACGGCCATCATCGAAAACAATCTTTCGGAAGCCATCGGCCGAGCCGATGACGAGAACATGGCCAACATCCCCGCCTACGTCGCCTATTTCTACAACGAGGCGCCCGGTCCGTGTTGGGGTTCTCCAGAGAAGCGGCGCGCCTGGCTCAGGGCCAAGCAAGAGGAACACCTAGGCACGGAGGACGCCTAGCCATGCCCCTCAATTACTTCAAGATCGCCAGCGATGTCTGCCGGAAGGACGCCGAGCGCCGCCGGCGGGGGGAGCATATCCCGATGGGGTACGTCCCGCTGGCCCGGGCGGCCATCTGCGTGGACTGTGAGGCCCTCTTCCTGATGGGCGCTGCCTGCGCGAATTGCGCGAGCACGCAGGTCATCCCGATCGCCCTGTGGCTGGATCGGGTCCGCGTGGATGGTCCCTGTCCGTTTCTGTGCTGCCGAGAAGGGAGGTCCCACCGGCACCTGATGTGTCCGGTGTGTCGAGCCGCGCGATACGGGAATACCTTTTGTTCAACGTGCCGCGAATATTGCGAGAAAGGACGACCAAGATGAGACGACATCTGTGTA
>Ga0209751_10003068_pt1 | contig 16313 bp, 10 predicted proteins | sample RifCSP13_1_FD_184019 | JGI IMG/M metagenome (GOLD analysis project Ga0209751, IMG submission 184019) | Soil microbial communities from Rifle, Colorado - Rifle CSP2_sed 13_1 (SPAdes) (version 2) | ecosystem: Environmental > Terrestrial > Deep subsurface > Rock core/Sediment | place: Rifle... | reverse complement strand
CGAGCGGATCCACACTCCGCCTCGGGGAGCGCCGCCGCCAGCACTTCGTCGAGCCTTCCGCCCGGACGCGGGATCAGGATGGGTCGCTCGACCGCCTGCAGCAGCGGGAGGTCGTTCGGCGAGTCCCCGAGGGCGATGGTGCGGATCCGCTCGCCGGCGGCCTCGAGGAGGCCCACGAGGACGCGGAAGGCCTGCCCCTTGTCCGTCGGCCCCGTCAGGTGGAAGAAGCGGCCTCCTCGTGAGACGCGCAGCCGGCGTCGCCCCGCGGCGTCCGCGATCCGTCCCTCGAGGCCCTCGTCTTCGAGGACGAAGGGCTCGTCGTATTCCCGAGCGAGCGCCTGGACGGCGCTCGCGGGGGGTAGCCCGGTGAGCCGGGCGACGTCCCCCGCGCCGAGCTGCGCGAAGCCGCGGACGCTGGCCCCGGTCTCGGCGGCGAGCGCGGCCAGCTCCCGCACCAGCGCCGCCCGCGGCGTGCCGAGGACCAGGACCACGGCGCCGTCCTCGAGCTTCGCCCCCGGCGCCTCGCGGACGAGGGCCCGCGCACGCTCGCGCGTCGCGGCACGCCCGAGGCCCTCCTCCGGGATCACGAGGGCGCCCCCGTTCTCCACGATCAGCGGCGAGACGAGCCCGAGGGCGCGGCGGATCGGCTCCATCTCCGCCCGGGTCTTGCTGCTGGCCAGCACGAGCGGCACCCCGCGGGCCGCCAGCGCCGCGAGGGCCTCCCGAGCTTCGGCCCATGAGTAGCCCTCCTCGTCGAGGAGGCTCCCGTCGAGGTCGGTGGCGACGAGCAGGCCTTGGTCCACGGACCCCGCCTTCACTTCGTCGCCAATGCCGCCCGCGCCGGCAGCCCTCCCGCCTCCTGCACGGCGGCGAGGAGTCGAGCGCCGGCGTCGGGAACCCCCGCCCACACCCGCGACCAGTTGGGGACGAGGGGGGCCCCGAGCGGATCGACCAGGAACTCCTCGATCGAGGCCCGCAGCGCGCGGATGAAGACGTTCACGTTGTCCTCTTCTTCGTGGCGGTCGAACGCGAGGCCGTTGATGCTGGCCATCGCGTAGCTGTCGGCGACGGCGTCCTCCGCCTCCCGCTGGTAGGCCGCGAGCAGGCTGCGGAGCAGGCCGTCGGGCAGGTTGACGCCGGCCGCCGCGAGCGTCCGCAGCAGGTGCTTGATCACGTCCTTGGCCATCCGGTGGAGGCCGCGGCTCGGATCGTCGGGCGACAGCTCCTGGTGCTTGTGGTCGTAGCGCTCCGCCAGCTCCACCTGTGCCACGCGCACGGCGGCGCGGTGGCGCAGCGCCTCGAACAGCGTCACGATCTCGAGGCCCCAGTCGCAGGCCAGCCGCATGCGCTCGGCGAGGTCGCACTTCAGCGCGAACTCTCCCGCCAGCGCATAGCGGAAGGACGAGAGATAGCGGATGTAGGGGTCGGCGCCGATGAGGCGGGTGAAGGCGGCCAGCAGCGGCGTCAGCATGAGCCGCGTGACCCGGCCGTGGAGCCGGTCGGAGACCCGCGCGTAGTAGCCCTTGACGAAGTCGAAGTCCATGGTGGGGTCGACGGCGGGGAGCACGAGACGGGCCAGCATGGCGCGGTGGTAGTTGACGACGTCGGCGTCCTGGAACGCCATGTACTCGGCGCGCTCCTCGGCCAGCACGAGGCCCATGGCCAGCCAGCAGGCCCGGCCCTTGCCCGGCTCGCCCGTGTAGAGGCCGGCCGAGGCCATCTGCTCGACGAAGGCCTCGACCGCGGGCGCCTCGTTCCAGAGGATGACCTTGCGGCCGGGGTAGCGACCGAAGAACTCGGTGGCTCGAGCGTGGTCCTCCGCCGTGGCCTTGTTCAGGGATACGAGCAGCGTGTCCAGATAGCTCACTCGACACAGCTCGCCCAGGATGCCGGCGAGGGCGGGCCGGTCCATCTCCGAAGGGATCATCGGGATCACGAGCGCGACCGGGAAGCGCCGGGTCAGGGTCTGGATCCGGCGCTCCATCTCCTCGACCGGCCGCTTGACGAGCAGGGGAAGGGCGGTGACGGGTCCGCTCTGGTGGAAGTCGCTCATGGCGTCTCCTTTCGGCCCGGGAGGGATGACCCGGGGGTCCTCGGGTTGCGCCCGCGGAACGGCCTTCAGGGACGAGGGTCAGGCAGGTGCGTGGGCCGTCTCGGGGGCACGGGCCTCGATCGCGAGCGGCGGATCGTGCTGGGAGCTGGGCGTGGCCTCGGGCGCGATGGGCGTGAGCAGAGGGGTCGTATAGCGGAGCGCGCTCCACTGAACCGGGTCGCCTGGCCACGTCCGCCGCTCCCGCATGTCCCTGATCATATCCCGAGGGCTCAGCGGAAAACGAAGAAGAACGCTGCTCTCCCCGCAAGAGCGGGTGGGTTCACCCACCCGGCGTCCAGTTTGCGTCACGAGCCCGGGCCGGCGTACGGTATCGGCCCATGAGCACGTGGTACGTCGCCGTGGCGGCGCTGGCCGCCGCTCTCGCCCTGGGCGCCGGCGCGCCGCCGGCCGCGCAGAAGCGCCTCTCGGCCTGGGACCCGAAGGTGAGGGCGCTCCTCACCCGTATGACGCTCGAAGAAAAGATCGGCCAGATGACCCAGCCCGACCAGTCCTCGCTGGTCGACGAGAAGGACATCGAGACCTACTTCCTCGGCTCGCTCCTCTCCGGCGGCGACTCCGACCCCAAGACCAACAGCCTGGCCGACTGGACGGAGATGTACGACCGCTACCAGTCCCGCGCCCTCCGCACGCGCCTACGCATCCCGCTCCTCTACGGGGTCGACGCCGTGCACGGCCACAACAACGTTCCCGGCGCCGTCGTCTTCCCCCACAACATCGGCCTCGGCGCCACGCGGAACCCCAAGCTCGTGGAGCAGATCGGCCGCATCACCGCCCAGGAGGTGCGGGCGACCGGCATCCAGTGGGTCTTCGCCCCCTGCGTCGCCGTTCCCCGCGACGAGCGCTGGGGCCGCACCTACGAGGGCTTCTCCGAGGATCCCCAGCTCGTGGCGGCGCTGGGGGCGGCCGCCGTCCGCGGCCTGGCCGCGCTGCGGCGGGCCCACATGGCGGGCTACGTCGCGACCCTCGAGGCCGGGGTCGGCTCGATCATGCCGTCCTACAGCAGCTGGAACGGTCGGAAGATGTCCGGGCATCATCGCTTGCTCACCGAGGTCCTCAAGGAGGAGATGGGATTCGAGGGGTTCCTCATCTCCGACTACGACGCGATCGACCAGCTCCTCGGCGACTACCGAAGCGACATCAAGGAGTCGATCAACGCCGGCATGGACATGGTCATGGTCACGAGCAAGTACCGCGAGTTCTTCGCGACGCTGCGGGATCTCGTGTTGAAGGGCGAGGTCCAGACGTCGCGGATCGACGATGCGGTGAGGCGGATCCTGCGTGTCAAGTTCGCCCTGGGTCTCTTCGACGAGGGGCGATCGTCGCTCGCAGACCGCAGGCTCCACGCAAGCTTCGGCGCCCCGAGCACCGGGCGGTCGCGCGCCAGGCCGTGCGCGAGTCGCTCGTGCTTCTGAAGGACGAGAAAAAGGCCTTGCCGCTCTCGAAGACGGCGAAGCGCATCCATGTCGCCGGCAAGAGCGCCGACGACCTCGGCAACCAGTGCGGCGGTTGGACGATCACCTGGCAGGGCAAGAGCGGCACCCCGACGACCGGCACCACCGTCCTCGCTGCCCTCCGCGCCGCGGCGGGCGCCGGCACCGAGGTGAGCTTCTCGAAGGACGGCACGGGGGCCAGAGGGGCCGACGTCGGCGTCGTGGCCGTCGGCGAGACCCCGTACGCCGAGTTCGAGGGCGACCGGGAGGACCTGGCGCTCGCCGCCGAAGACCTCGCCGCGATCGCCAACGTCAAGACGGCCGGCATCCCCGTCGTCGTGGTGCTGATCTCGGGTCGGCCGCTCATCCTCGGGGAGGCGCTCGGCCATGGCGACGCGATCGTCGCCGCCTGGCTCCCGGGAACCGAGGGACAGGGCGTCGCCGACCTCCTCTTCGGCGACTACCGGCCGACGGGCAAGCTCCCCTTCTCATGGCCCCGTTCGATGGGCCAGATCCCGATCAACGTCGGCGACCCCGGCTACGACCCGCTCTTCGCCCATGGGTACGGCCTGACGTATTGACCGGCCGCGTGGAATGATCGGCGAGATCATCTCCCGCTACCGCATCCTCGAGGAGCTCGGCTCGGGCGGGATGGGTGTCGTCTATCGTGCGCGGGACCTGCGGCTCGGCCGCGACGTCGCCCTCAAGTTCCTGCCCGCGCGGCTGACGGAGGACCCCGCGGCGCTCGCGCGGTTCGATCGCGAGGCACGCCTCGCCTCCTCGCTCAATCACCCGCACATCTGCACGGTCCACGACGTGGATCAGCACGAGGGTCGGCCCTTCATCGTGATGGAGCTGTGCACGGGACGGACCGTTAAGCGCCTCATCGAGGACGGCGCGATCCCGCTGGAGCAGGCGGTGGACCTCGCGACACAGACGGCGGAGGCGCTCGACGCCGCCCATCGCCGCGGGATCATTCACCGTGACATCAAGCCCGCCAACCTGTTCGTCCTCACCGGCGGGCAGGTGAAGGTGCTGGACTTCGGCCTCGCGAAGCTCGCGGAGCCTCCACGGATCGCGACGACGGCGCTCCCCGAGGACTCGGCGCCCTCGCTGGCGCCGCTGGACGAGCTGACGGGGCCGGGGATGGCGCTGGGCACGATCGCCTACATGTCGCCCGAGCAGGCCCTGGGCCGCCCGGTGGACGCCCGTGCCGACCTCTTCTCGCTCGGCGCCGTGCTCTACGAGATGGCGACCGGCGAGCGTGCGTTCCCGGGCCCGACGCCCGGGGTCGTGTTCGATCGGATCCTCAATCGCGACCCGCCACGACCGCGACACATCAACCCTGCGGTCCCGGTCGAGCTGGAAGGTGTCCTCGATCGGTTGCTCGCGAAAGCGCCCGAGAACCGGTATCAGAGCGCCGCCGAGCTGCTCGAGGATGTTCCCCACGTGAAGGGGGTGATCGTGACGCGCCGCGGCGCGGCGTCGCCCGCTCCACCCCGCCCCGCCGACGGCGAGACCCGAATCTGGGGCCGACGGTGGTTGTGGCCCCTGGGGGGACTGGCCCTCCTCGGGGCGATCGTCGCCGCGGCCTTCATGGCGCGGGCGTGGCAGGCGCGGGCAAGGCCCCTCACCGAACGCGATCCCATCCTGCTCGCGGACTTCGAGAACCACACGCGCGAAGCCGTGTTCGACGGGACCCTGTCCCAGGCGCTCGCGGTCCAGCTCAGCCAGTCCCCGTTCCTGAACATCGTCGCCGACGACCGCGTGCACGAGACGCTGTCGCTCATGGGACGGACGCCCGACGAGCGCCTGACGTCAGAGGTGGCGCGAGAGGTGTGTCAGCGGCTGAGCAGCAAGGCGATGGTCAAGGGCTCGATCTCGCGGTTGGGCAGCCTGTACGTCCTGCTCCTCGAAGCCACCGATTGCGCGACGGGCGCGTCACTGGCGCGAGAGCAGGGCCAGGCGAGCAGCCAGGAGCAGGTGCTCGAGAGCCTCGGCACGGTCTCGTCGAAGTTGCGCTCACGCCTGGGCGAGTCGGTCAAGTCCCTTCAGCGCTTCGACGTGCCGATCGCGCAGGCGACGACGCCGTCGCTCGAGGCGCTGAAGGCCTACACGTTGGGTATCGCCCAGCGCACCCGCGGCGCCGAGGTCGAGTCGATTCCGTTCTTCGAGCGGGCGCTCGAGCTGGACAAGGATTTCGCCGCCACCGCGACGACACTGTCGACCGTGTACGGCAACCTCGGGGAGGACTCGAAGAGCCTTGAGTACGCACGCCGGGCGTACGCGAGCCGGGAGCGAGTGAGCGAGCGTGAGCGACTCTTCATCATTTACCAGTATCACGACCGCGTGACGGGCGATCAGAAGCAGGTGGCGGACACGCTCGAGGTGTGGAAGCAGACCTATCCCAACGACTTCCGGCCTGCCAACGGGCTCGCGATCCTCTACAACCGCCTGGGCAGATACGATCGCGGCGTCGAGGAGGCGCAAGAAGCGGCGGCGCGTAGCCCGGGCCACCCATTCGCTCTCTCGAACCTCGCGCACGCGTATCGCGGGCTGGGGCGCTACGCGGACGCCAGGAGAGTCGCCGAGGAGGCGGTCGCCCTCAAGGTCGAAACCGTGCCGACACGACGACTGCTCTATCAGCTCGCCGTGCTGGAGGGCAATGTTGCGGACGCCTCGCGGCAGCTCGAATGGGCGAAGGGCAGGCCGCGGGAGTTCGATCTCACCGCCGCCCAGGCCCAGGTCGCGGCCTACGAGGGGCGGTTGCGCCAGGCGAGCGAGCTGTATCGCTTGACGATCGCGCTCGCCGAGCGGCGGGGGCTCCCGGAGGCGGGCTCGACGTATATGGCGCACGAGGCCCTGACGCACGCGCTCTACGGAAACCCCGGCCGCGCCCTGGCGCTGGCACGCGAAGCCCTCTCGACGGGCAAGCGCCGCGAGTCGACGGCGAGTGCCCTCCCGCGATTCCGTGCCGTCGTCGTCCTCGGGCTTCTGGCCGCACCCGAGGCCACGCAGATCGCGACCGCGGTCGCCGAGGATTATCCCCAGTCGACCTTCGCGAACAGCGTCCTGCTGCCGGCCACGCGCGCGGCCATCGATCTGCAGCGAGGCCGGCCGGCGGCGGCGCTGGTGGAGCTGCGCGCGGCAGCCGCCTACGAGACGGGAGGGTTGGCGGTCCTGATTCCCGTCTACCTCCGTGGCGAGGCGTACCTGCACGACAAGGCCGGTTCACGGGCGCTCGAGGAGTTCCAGAAGATCCTCGACCACCGGGGCGCCGATCCGTTCTCACCGGTGTGTGCCCTCGCGCGATTGGGCGTGGCGCGGGCCTGGCGTGTGATCGGCGATCAGGATAAGGCCGCCCAGGCGTACCGCGAGTTCGTCGCCGCCTGGCAGCAGGCCGACGCCGACCTGCCCATCCTCGTCGCGGCACGCGCGGAGTACGACCGGCTCACCGCCCGCTCCCGGATCCGTTGACGCGCGTTCAGGGAGTGCTTATCGTACTCGCGATACCGTGGCGGTTTCCCAACCTCGCGCCCCCGACACTGCCGCATGATCGGGGAGACGATCTCGAACTACCGGCTGCTCGGGCAGCTTGGCGCGGGCGGCACGGGTACGGTGTACCGGGCGGAGGACCTGCGGCTCGGGCGTGAGGTCGCCATCAAGGTGCTCTCGGCCGACCTGGCTGAGGAGCCCGCCGAGCTCGAGCGTTTTCAGCGCGAGGCCCGCCTTGCCTCGGCGGTCAATCACCCTCACATCTGCGCGATCTATGACGTCGGCGAGCACAACGGCCGTCCCTTCATCGTCATGGAGCTGCTGGACGGGGAGACGCTGCGAGACGTGCTGCGCGGACAGCCCCTTCCCGTCGACCGTCTGCTCGCTCTCGCGTTTCATGTCGCGGAGGCGCTCGAAGCCGCCCATCGGCGTGGCGTCATCCATCGTGACCTCAAGCCCGCCAACGTCTTCGTGGCCACCGACGGCCGGCACGCGAAGGTTCTCGACTTCGGCCTGGCCCGGCTCCTGCCGGATCACCCGCGCACGCGGCGGGCGTCGTCGTCCTGGCCCACGGCCTCCGCGCGCCCCGACCCCACCACGAGCCAGTCCGGCGCCGGCAGCGCGCCCTACATGTCGCCGGAGCAGGCGAGGGGCGACGCCCTCGATCCGCGTACGGACCTGTTCTCCTTCGGCGCCGTGCTCTACGAGATGGCGACCGGCCAGCGGGCGTTCCCGGGAAAGACCGCCGCCGCCGTATTCGACGGCATCCTCAACCGTAAGCCGACCGCACCCACCACCCTCAACCCCGAAGTCCCCGCCGACCTCGAGCAGGTGATCGGGAAGGCCCTCGAAAAGGATCGCCAGCTCCGGTATCAGACGGCGGCCGATCTCCTGGCTGACCTTCGCCGGGTCAAGCGACGGCGGGAGAACCCGTCCTCGACGGGCCCGCTGCCGGTACCGCCGGACTCGCCGTGGTCGGAAGCAGACCGCGTGGGCTCGGTCGCGACGCGGCGTCGAGCCGGCGCCGCGATTCTCGTGTTGCTAGCGATCGCCGCCGTTGCCGTCGGCCTCTGGCGGCTGCGCCGTCCCCGCCCCGCGCCCTTGAACGAGCGCGACTCGATCCTCCTCGCGGACTTCGTGAACACGACGGGGGATCCCGTCTTCGACGGCACTTTGCGCGAAGCCCTCGCCGTTCAGCTCAGCCAGTCGCCCTTCCTCGACATCGTCCCCGACGACCGGGTCGGCGAGACGCTGCAGATGATGACCCGGACCCCCGACGAGCGGCTGACGCACGCCCTGGCGCGCGAAGTCTGCCAGCGACTGGGCGCCAAGGCGCTGCTCGAAGGATCCATCGCGAGCCTCGGCCGCACCTACGTCCTCACGCTCGATGCGACCGACTGCGGGGCTGGCGAGTCGATCGCGCGCGAGCAGGCGCAGGCGGATAGCAAGGAACACGTCCTCCGTGCCCTCGGCCGCAGCGCCTCGTCCATACGCGCCAGGCTGGGCGAGTCGTTGGCGACGATGGAAAGATTCGACGTGCCGATCGAGCAGGCGACGACGCCGTCGCTCGAGGCGCTCAAGGCCTACGCCCTCGGCGTGGCGCGGCGCGCGATGGGGAGCGACGTCGAGGCGATCCCGTTCTTCAAGCGCGCGGTGGAGCTGGACCCGACCTTCGCCTCCGCTCACAGCGCGCTCTCCTCCATCTACGGCGGCCTCGGGGAGACGGAGCAGCGCGGGATCTTCGCCCGTCTCGCCTACACGAACCGGGACCACGTCAGCCAACGCGAGCGGATGTTCATCGAGTACCAGTACCACGACGCGGCGGGCGACGAGCTGCGCGCGGTCGGGATCCTCGAGGTGTGGAAGCAGTCTTACCCCCACGACTATCGCCCCGCGAACGCGCTCGCGGTGTCGCTGAACCGTCTGGGGCAGTACGCTCGGGCCATCGAGGAGGCAAGCGAGGCGCAGCGGCGGAATCCGTCGCACCCGTTCCCGTATTCCAACCTCGCATACGCCTACCGCGGCGCGAACCGGTTCGCGGAGGCGCGCCAGGCGGCGGAGCAGGCGGTCGTGCGAAGGATCGAGACGGTTCCGACGCGACGGCTGCTGTACCAGCTCGCGCGGCTGGATCACAACCCGGCCGAGGCCGAGCGACACCTCGTCTGGGGACGAGGCCGCTCGCGGGAGTTCGATCTCGTCGGCGCCCAGGCGCAGGCGGTCGCCTTCGAGGGGCAGATGTCGACCGCGCGCGCTCTCTATCGGCGGACGACCGACATGGCCCAGCACCAGGGGTTCCCCCACGTGGCCCTCGGCTACGCCGCCCAGGTGGTTTGGACGGAGGCCCTCTACGGCAACGGTCGGCTGGCGGTGCGGCAGGCTCGGGAGGTCCTGCGCGGCGATCCCACCGCCGCCCCCCGGCTTCGTGCTGCCGCCGCCCTGGCTCTCGCCGGCGCGCCCGACGAGGCGGAGCGCGTCATTGCGGCCTCGAGGGACGCCGAGACCAGCGACACTTTCGTGAAGATGGTGTACGTGCCGGTTGCCGAAGCCGCTGTCCACCTCGCCCGGCACCAGCCCGCCCAGGTGATCGAGGCCCTGGAGGATGCTGTGGCGTACGAGCTCGGCAGTGTGGCCGCGCTCGCGCCGGTGTTCCTGCGCGGCCAGGCCCTGCTCCAGCAAGGCGACGGCGGGGCGGCGGCGAAGGAGTTCCGGACCCTCCTCGACCACCGCGGCGTCGACCCGTTTTCGCCGCTCTACGCGTTGGCGGGCCTGGAGCTGGCCCGAGCGCTGGCGCTCACGGGCGACACGGCGAAGAGCCGCACGGCCTACGACGAGTTCCTGGCTGCCTGGGCCGACGCCGACCAGGACCTGCCCATCCTCCTCGCGGCACGCGCGGAGCGAATGCGCCTACGGTAAGGGGCTCGGCGTGCACCCCGTCTGCGGGCGCGCAGCTTCGAAGCACGGCGGCGTCCTCGCCGGGGCCCCGCTCGCCGAGCCCCTTGCCGCGTGGCCGGCTGCGTTCACGCGCCTTCGGTTACGGAACACTACTTGCACCCTTCCTGCACGTACCCGAGCGCCTTGAGACGCTCGCAGGCCTCCGGGCTCAGGTGCTCCTCGCCCGAAGTTCGTGCGAGGGCCTCGCGGATGCGGCTCCACTCCTCGGCCTCCTGCTTGAGGAAGAGATCCAGCTCCCGTTGCTGGATCCGCAGCTCCGCGGGCCGATCCCGCGAGACGTCGCGGGTCTCGCCGGGATCCGCGCCGCGATCGTAGAGCGCAAGGCGACGTCCCTCCCGCAGCGGCGTCGCCACCAGCTTGAAGCGGTTGTCCCAGGTTGCGGTGAGGTGTCGGTCGTTGTGCGCAAACAAGCGCTCCGGACCCGACGCCTCCCGGCCGCTCACCACCGGCAGCAGGCTCCGTCCGGCGAGACCGGGCGGGTAGGAGACCTTGACCGCGTCGAGCAGCGTCGGGACGAGATCCAGGGTCGAGGCCAGCACCGTGCTTCGAAGCCCCTTCGGCGCCCCGGGTACGACGACGATGAGCGGGATCCGCAGCGACGGATCGAACAGGTTCTCCCCGTGCTCGAAGTAGTAGTCGTGCTCGCCCAGGCTCTCGCCGTGATCGGCGGTCAAGGCGACGACGGTCGTGCCCTTCACCGCGGAGGAGGAGAGCGCGGCGAGAACCCGCCCCACCTCCGCGTCCGCCGCCGCGACCTCGCCGTCGTATTGGGCCACGTAGTAGCCCAGGCGATCCTGCCCGGGGACGGCCCACCGACGCGGGATCCCGCCGTGAAGCGAGTCGACGACGGGCAGGCTCGGCCCCTCCGTCGCTCTCGCGTCGAGAAAGGCGGTGTCGAGGGGCGGAGGGGGTGTGTAGGGCGAGTGGGGATTCACGTAGTGGAGCCACAGGAGGAACGGTCGCTCGGGACGCGCTTCGGCGAGGAACCGGACGGCGGACTCGGTGATGGCTCTCGTCCGGTCCATCTCGCTCTCCAGGCCCTGCTCCTCCCACGTCTCCCGGTAGACGCGGAAGCCCTCGGCGTACCCGAGCGAGGCGGCGACGTTGGCGTTGTCGACGACGGCCATCGTGTCGTATCCCGCCTCCTGCAGCACGCCGGCCAGCGTGGGGTTGAAGCCCAGCAGCAAAGGGTGGGTCTTGCTGTAGCCGGTCTGCGAGGCGCGCCGCCCGGTGAGCAGGGCCACGAAGCTGCCTCGTGTCTTCGGCCAGTACGTGAAGGCCTCCTCGAAGAGCGTCCCCTCGCCGGCCAGGGCATCGATGTTCGGGCTTGTGCGGCGGAAGTAGCCGTAGGCCGCGAGGTGATCCGAGCGCAGGGCGTCGATCGTGATCAGCAGCGCGCTCCAGCCGCGGCCGGTCCGCGGGGGCGCCGCGGACTCCCTCCGCGGGCCCGGACACCCGACGAGCACGAGGGCGAGCGCGAGCAGCGTGCGAGGGCCGAGACGGCGGCGGCGGTGGACGACCGTCATCTCACCGGGCAGGTGTGACCCGCCCCGAGGTAGCCCAGGGCCTTGAGGTCCTCGCACTGCTCCTTGGTCATGGCGGCCGGCGCTTCGGCCGCGACCGCCCGCGCACGGAAGGCGGTGCGGGTCCACTCCCGAAGCGTCTCACGGTAGTAGGCGGTGCGCAAAGGGTGCTGCCCGGCGACGTCGGTCGTCTCTCCGGGGTCGGCGGCGGTGTCGAAGAGCCACTCGAGACCGGTCGCGGTCTCGCACAGGTACGCCCAGCGGGCATCGCGCAGGGCGTAGCGCGGGCGATCCCAGACGGTGCGGGAGATGACCAGCGGCCTTCCGGGCGCCCCCATCATGACGGGCAGGAGGCTCCGGCCCTGGAACTCGCGGTCGGCGCCGCCCTTGCCCCGCGCGCCGAACACGTCGGCCACGGTGGGCGCGATGTCGAGCAGGTCGACGAGCTCGCCCACACGCCGGCCGCGGGGCCCGATGCCGGCGGGGAATCGGATGATGAGCGGGATCCGCGCCGCGGGCTCGTACACTTGGGTGTTGTGGCCGATCCAGCCGTGCTCGCGAAGCTCCTCGCCGTGATCGGCGGCCACGATGAGCACCGTCTTGTCCCAGACCCCGGCCCCTTCCATCGCCTGCCGCAGGGCGCCCACCTCCTGATCCACGTAGGCGAGGTTGCCGTCGTAGAGCCGCACGAGGTGCGCCTGCTCCTCGGCGGAGAAGGGCCGGCGCCCCTGGTTCACGTCGCGGAAGAACGCATCGCGACGGCTGGCCTTGGGGATCGGCCCGTCGGGACCGAACTTCGTGTCGAAGGGCGGCTCGGGGTCGTAGGGAAAATGCGGCTCGCGGAAATGGATGTAGGCGAAGAAGCGCCGGTCCCTGTTCCGGGCGAGCCAAGGGGGAATCGCCTGGCGAAAGACGTCGGCCCGGCTGCCGATCTCGCGCCACACCTCGTGGAATTCCTGGAAGCCCCGATCGAATCCGTTGAAGGCGCCAGGGACCGCGGTGGCCACGAAGCCCGCGGTGAAGATGCCCTGCCCGGACAGCACCTCGGCCAGGGTCAGCCGATCCCTCGGCAGGGGGGAGGAGAAGGAGACGTCGCCGTGGTGGCGATCCGGGTATTGCGATGTCCAGACCGATGACATCGCGCCCAGGGTGTAGACCGCCGGGGTGTAGGCCCTCTCGAAGAGGACGCCGTCGGCGGCGATCCGGTCGATCTCGGGTGTCGTGTCCCGGTCGTAGCCGTAGGCGCCGAACTGGCGCGCCCGCGCCGCGTCCAGGATGACGAAGAGCACGCTCGCGCCCTCGAGCCGGCGTCGGAGGTCATCGGCGCGTGCGTCCGCGGACGGGGGAAGGGCCCCCGGTGCCAGCGGGTCCATCCCGCCGCGGCCGAGGATTCTCGGGGCGCGCCACGCACCCCAGGCGAAGCGGTCTCCGGCCGCGGCTCCGACGAGGAGGGCGACCCGGGCGATCTCGCCCGCCCTCCCGGGCAGGGGCACCGCTACCTCGCCCGGGCCCTCGTCGTTCGCCCGGACGACACGGCTCCAGATCTCCCGTTCCGCGCCCGGCCTCTCGGCCAACTCGATCGTCACCCGGAACGATGCCGCCCCCGCGGCGGCCCGGGCCGCCCGCGTCAGCTCCGGTGTGAACCGCAGCTCGGCGCTCGGGGGCAGGCGCACCGCGAAGCGGACGATCGCGGGGCCGATGAGGCTCAGCGAAGGCACCCCTTCGGCCTCGGCGACGGCGAAGGGACGGGGCGCATCGCGGCGGAGCAGGTCGTCGAGCCCGGCATCCGACTCGGCGCCGGTGGTGAGGCTGTAGAAGACGGCGGCCAGCTGCCGCTTGTCGGCGCTGGCGGCGTCCAGCTCCGCCGGCGAGACCGCCCCCGCGAAGACGAAGCGCAGGCGGTTCTCGCCGGGACGCTGCGCCGGCGCCGGCAGGCGAATGCGCTGGCGCGACCGCGTGTCGGCGAGCCGGAAGCGTTCCACGCGCACGCCGTTCAGTCGAACCTCGACGCTCTGGTCGCGCAGCCTCGGGAAGGGCGCCATGTCGACGACGGCGGCGCGAGGGGCCACTCGGTCGAACCGGAGGGCCACTTCGGCCTCCCGCTTCGACCAGAGGAACGGCTCGCCCCCAACTCCCGCCTCCCGATAGAAGCCCTCGGGCAGGAACGGCTCCGCGGAGGGCGTCCCGAACAGCAACACCTCGTGCTTCGACCACCGCTCGGCCACGGGCACTCTGCGTGCCAGGTCGTAGACGACCTCCCTCGGCGCGGAGGGGCAGCCCAGGAGGGCGACGCTTCCCGCGAAGACGCAGAGGATGCGGCGCGGCGTCATATTTTTCGATCTTACACGAGCCAAGCGAGAAGGCCTGACGCGTTGACTCTGGTCCGGCGGAGGCTAGGATGCCTCCGACACGATGGGGCGCACCTGGCTGGCCGGCCTGACGGTGGCGCTGCTCGCGGCCACGCTGCTCGTGGCGACGGTCGACGACTACGGCCTGACCTTCGATGAGCCGCTCTACATCGTGATCACCGACGGCCTCCGCGGATGGTTCGCCGATGTCGCGGCCGGGGGCCTGGGCGGGCTGCGGGAGCAGCTCCGCGATGAGCGTCTCCGCGAGACGTGGCTCTTCGCCGCGCGCCAGAACCGCAACCTACCGGTGCCCGTCCTGCTCTCCGCGCTCTTCCGTCCCTTGGGCGAGGGATGGCCCGGCCCTCCGTACTCGTACCGCCTCGGGACCTGCCTGCTCCTCGCCGCGACGGTGGCGCTGCTCTTCGCCGGGCTGGCCCCGGCCCACGGGTGGGAGATGGCCGCCGTGGCCGCGGGCAGCCTGCTCCTCATGCCCCAGGCCTTCGCCCACGGTCACCTCGCGGCCAACGACGTGGCCGTTTCCTCCTTCTGGCTGCTGGCCATCCTCCTGTGGCTCTGGAGCGGCACGAGTGCCCGGCGCGCGCTCGTCGCCGCGCTCGTCTGTGGCCTTGGCCTCGCCTGCAAGGCCTCGTTCGTCCTCGTGCCTGCGCTGCTGGGGCTCTGGCTGCTCTGCTTCCGGCAGTGGCGGCGCTGGCGCGCCACCCTCGTCCTTGCCGTGGTCGCACCCCTCGTCATGCTCGCGCTCTGCCCGATGTGGTGGGGCGATCCCCTCCCCCGCATCGCCCGCTTCTACTGGCGCGCCTTCAACGCGAGCCAGCACTGGACGAGCGACTCGTACTACCTGGGCACGAGCTACCTGGGGGCACTGCCCTGGCACAACGGGCTCGTCCTACCCGCGGTGACCACGCCGCCCTGGACGCTCGCCCTCGCCCTTGGCGGGGGCTGCGCCGCCGCGATCCCGTCATCGCGCTCTGGACGATGGGCGCGGGCGTCCTGCCGTTCCTTCGCATGCTGCCGAACGCGCCCGGGCACGACGGCGTGCGGCTCATGCTGCCGAGCCTCTTCTGCCTTGCTCCCCTCGCCGGGTTCGGCTTCCTGGAGCTCGTCGAGAGGTTCCGGACCCTCCGCGAGCGGATGGCGCCGCGGCTCGCGATGGTCGCTGCCGTCCTCGTGCTGGGGGCCCAAGGCCTCGTGACCATGCACCCGTTCGAGATGTCGTACTACAGCGAGCTCATCGGCGGCCTGCGCGGCGCCGCGCGCCTGGGGTTCGAGGTCAGCTACTGGTACGATGCCTACACCCCGCGCGCGCTGCGGGAGATCCAGGTGCCCTTGCCACCGAAGGCGAAGCTCGTCACCGTGCCGAACTACGACTCCTACCTCGTGCTCCTGTCGGAGTGGGGCCGGCCCAGCCTGGACCGGACGCCCGTGCCCCACGAAGAGGCCGAGTACCTCCTTCTGTACTCTCGGCGAGGCGCCCTCTATCGCCTCCCGGGGATCCCAGAGATCTACGAGCACGGCCGTCCGCTGTGGTCGCTCCAGTGCCGTGGCGTGCAGCTCCTCGGCCTCTACCGCTTGGCGGCCGGGTGGACGCCGCTAGTCGCGACCGAACAGCGCGGCCGACGCCGCGGGGCGGTCCAGCCAGTTGCTGACGATCCACGGTCCCGAGACCGCCAGGGAGAAGAGGACCAGGAAGAAGGCGAGGAGGGGAGTCGAGCGACCCCTCTCTAGCCGACCCGCGAGGAGACGGGCGGCCAGCAGGGCCACGGGAAGAGCGGCGGGCGCGAACAGGTCCCAGTCCCGCCGACGCCGCAGGATCCCGTGCATGAAGAGCGAGAAGACGAGGAAGGACAGCGCCGCCACGCCGAGGAACACCGAGGCCGCGTCCCGCCGATCGGCTTCTCCCCGCCTGCGCCGCCACTGGATGAGCACGACGAGGGCGCCTGCGGGCAGAGTCAGGAGATAGTTCTGGGCGACGTCCCAGAGGTGCCGCGCCGACAGAGCCTCCGAGAGCCCGAGAAACACGGGGCTGGCCTCACCGAAGCGGTTGACTCCGATCTCCAGGGGGAGTGCGCCCAGCGCCCGGCAGAAGGCGTAGAAGAGGCCGAGATACGCCAGCCCGGGAAGGGCGGCGAAGGCAAAGCGCCGGAGCGCGACGGGCGTTGGGGGCGACTCCCGCAAGAGCGGCAGAGCGAGGAGCGGCGCGATCAGAAACGAGGCCAGCGGGTGCGCGGTGACGGCGACGGCAGCCCACAGCCAGACCGGGATCCAGGAGCCCCCTGTCGTCAGGGCCTCGAGCCCTTCACGAAAGAACATCATCATCAATAGCGTGACCAGCGTGTAGTTCTCGACGTGCCCGAAGAACAGCTGCGAGGCGCCCATGGAGAGGGTGAGGCCGAAGGCGAAGAGCCGGCCCGGTCCCGTTCGGCCGAGCCTG
>Ga0209751_10003067_pt1 | contig 16314 bp, 38 predicted proteins | sample RifCSP13_1_FD_184019 | JGI IMG/M metagenome (GOLD analysis project Ga0209751, IMG submission 184019) | Soil microbial communities from Rifle, Colorado - Rifle CSP2_sed 13_1 (SPAdes) (version 2) | ecosystem: Environmental > Terrestrial > Deep subsurface > Rock core/Sediment | place: Rifle... | reverse complement strand
GTTTTTCCACGCATTGCTGGATGAGTGGATTGACAGTCTCCAAAACCTTCCGGAAGATTTGCCTAAGTCGGATCTGCTGGTCGGACCCAGTCTGGTCTTCGGAATCTGCCATGGGGTCCATTGAGGGTGAAGTGGGGGATATTCAAACACGCCATCAGATCCTCTCTCGCTGGTCCGGCGCTACGGTAGTGGTAAACTACTTGCGGCGTACCGGAGATATTGAGGAGTGCGAGGCTAACCCGTTCTTTCCTACCGCACGAGCAATCCTGCTTGATGTGATTTTGGGAGAGCGAATGATTCCGAAAGAACGGCGTGAGGTGTTGGCATGACCATAACGGTCCCTAATCCCAACCGAACCAGTATCACGGAGCGAGCCCAAGAAATCTTGGATGGTCCTGCAGAAAGTAAGTTGCCCAAGCTGTATGTGGCAGTCACACATGTAACCCGTCATTTTGGAGGCCCTGAAGAAGGTGGGTGGTGGTACGACCACACATCGATCGAAGATGTTCGAAGGGTGTTTGGCAGTGAAGGGGTAATTGCTGCACTTGAGAAGCTGGACCGGGAATATCCCGAGCCTCGCTACAACCGTAATTCGGTTCTGGGTGCCGCCGGTGACTATGAGTTCACCGTCTGTGCTGACCAGGACGATTTCCCAGAAGAGACCACCGAGAGGCCACGATATGAGTGAAAAGTCTACGGACACTTTGAGTCAGAAGCTCTCTAATTGTCAGCAAACCCTGGCTGTGAATAAAGCCGAGCGCCGCGGCCGGAACATCGTCATGTGTAAGGTGTGTTTGACTGTGATGGAATCCACACATCGGCACGACTTCGTTCAATGCTCTTGCGAAAACGAAACATTCGTGGATGGTGGGATCGACTATCAGCGTATCGGCGGAAGGGATTTGTCACTTGTGGAAGTCATCGAATCGCCGATCTGTAAATAGTGAGATCTTTCCCATCATTCTGATTGCAGCCATAACGGTTGTGATTTTTGGTGGTACATATTGGTGGCATACCAATTTCCGATGTGTCAGCAAGTCACCGGAGATGGTCTGTACCCATAACGGCAGTATGTCAAGATGCCGGATGGTTGACGCCTGTAGTGACTGGGAGGCGATTGAGGTACCCGCCCAACGCCCTCGACCAAAACATCTGCCGGCAGAAAAGGAGTAGTGATGATTGATCTGGTTCAAGCCCTGCGGGACACGCAGGCATACCTACGCAGCGGTAAGACCCTGGCACAATTCGAGGCCGAGCATGGCATCCGAGGCAAGGTAGAAGGCCCACACCTCATCCTAGACTATGACCAGATCGCAGTCAAGTGGGCTGAGCCGTACGGCTACATTTGTCGTGGGCTGGTGTTGGATGCAAATACATTCGAAGTAATTGCATGTGGTCTGGGAAAGTTTTTCAATGATGCCGAGCACTACGCTGCTCCGATTGACTGGGATAGCGCTAAGGTATTCGAGAAGATCGATGGCACCATGGTCAATCGTTGGTGGAGCCCCCACACCAATCGTTTCGAGTATTCTACCCGATTCCAGCTGCCGGATGGGTTGAAGACCAACCTGGTAAACTCAGGAGTGATTTGCTGGCAGGATATGATTGATCGGTGCATGACAAATGTGGGGAGTCGGGATGATGGGCTGTCTCCGCTGGACCTGCAGCCTATGTGGGAGACTTGGACGTTTGAGGTCTGCTCTATGCACAACATGGTTGTTGTGCGCCATGCGGATTACCACGCCAAATTGCTAGCAATCAGGAACAACATCAGTCTACAAGAGGAAAGCGTTGAGAGTCGCGGGCACGGTGCCAGTACGCCAAGATCCTATTGTTTCATCAATGCTGCTGAGGTGGCAGAGTTTGCCAACCAACACCCCGCTACGGAGCTAGAGGGTTTCGTAGCGGTAGATGCGGCTTTTAATCGTGTGAAGATTAAGAGCGACCAGTACGTAGCTCTGCACCGAGCCAAGGACGGTCTTAAGGGGATCAATAACCTGATTCTGCTGGCTAAGTCCAATGATTACGAGGAGGTGGTTGTTCACTTCCCGGAATACAAGTATGATTTGGATGTGGCGGCTGCGGCCATTGAGCGGGTGGTATCAGCGCATGAATTGATCTACGAAGAGTGTCGCGGCATTGAGAATCAGAAGGAGTTCGCCATCGCCATTATGTCTTGCGGGCTAGAGTATCCGGCAGCCTTGTTCGCTACGCGTGCTGGTAAGTCCGTCAGTGTGCGACAGGCATTCATGTCCATGAATGACACTGGTTTCTGTAAGCTTTTCAAGATGAAAGTCCGCCTGCTATTGAGCGATCGATACCAGGAAGAGGAGTGATTATGTTGCTTGGGGATTGGGCGGATATGAGGTGCCGGATCAAAGACATCAGAGAGAAAGTGCAGGAGGCGGACTTTGACGTTGCTTGCAAGGCGCGCCTGTTTCTCGGCGGGCATGTGTCGCGGTATGCACTGCAAGACGCACTCGACAAGCAGGCGGCGGCTTATGCCGCTTGGGATGGGGCTCTTGATGGAAACCTCGCCGCGCACGACGCGGGCGGGAAGCGGTGTCGTGGCTGCCTAACTCCATGTGAGGATCCTTTCGTCAGTTAGGTGGGAGGATACGATGAACGAGGAACAGTAAGTATGGGTCACTGCAAACAGTGTACTTCGAATCATTCGGAGGTTCGTATGGAGCGTGAGCTAGAGGATCCTGAATCATTTGCCGCTATCTTGATGCGTCGATTGCGACTGAGCGATGACCGCGCAGCCTTTCGCGACGCCGAAGAGGTTATCTATGATGCCATGAATGAAGCATTGAATCAAGCGCGAGCGGTTGTAGCCAAGAGCCCGCGCTGGGGGGTTGAGGCAATTGACTCCCTGCGAGCCCGTCTGAACACTCAAAAGTAAGGAATGTATGCGTACGAAGAAGGATTTGGCGCAGTATCTGAAGCGGGTACTGCCTAATTGTCGTTTGACGGTGGATGATATCTCTCGCGAGGTTATCATTCATACAGGAGTTTTCGAGACTACTCCCAACGGTCTGCTGGCCGATATGGAGGAGGATGATTCGGATTTTGAGGAAGAGTTGCCGGAGTTCGGTCGGTACAAAGGTGATTGAGTAGAGTAGATAGGCCTGGGGTTAGCCTAAAAGCCCCACAAGCCCCACGCTGGGATAGGCTCCAGCATACTGGATAGCATAAGGCTATCTCAGGAGTTCATCTTGGTTGCAAACGTGGAAAATATGATGTGGACCGGCGAGATGAAGGATATGCCCTGGCACATGAACCCGGATAAGTTCTACGGGTATGGCGGCACAGACCCGCTCTCGGCCGAGGACACCATTCGGCTTTCCGGTCTGGACTGGAAGGTAAATCTGCTCCCGGCCTGTGTGGTGGCTGGTGGCGGGATCTATTCGAGCGACGAAATCCTCCACATCGTTCGGGATCGAGATCATAAGATTCTCGGCACCTGTACGGAGCGATATGCTCCGATTCAGAACTCCGAGGCATTCAGCTTCCTCGACTCCGTGGTGGGAGAGTTGGGGCAGCTGCGCTATGTGACGGCTGGTTCGATCGATGGCGGCAAGCGAGTCTGGTTGCTCGCTCAGCTGCTGGGGGAGGGGTTCGATCTGGAGCCGGTCCTGGGAGATAAGACTAAGATGTTCTTGATGGTGTCGTCTGGCCATGACGGAAAGAACTCGCTGAAATGCAAGTTCACTTCCGTGCGCATCGTGTGTCAGAACACGCTCAACCTCGCCCTGCGTACTGGTGAGGATGGGGTGAACATCAAGCACGTTGGTGACCCAATGCGAAAGGTCCAGCAGGCTCGGGAAATCCTGGGGCTGGCTTCGCAGGAGGCGGAGGACTTCCGTAAGGTTTCGAGCTGGCTGGCGAGTCAGCGAGCGGATCGAGCCTACACGCAGGACTTCCTGGAGGAGATGGCCCCTACTGCCGATAAGGGAGCGAAGGCCGTTACCCGTGCTGAGAACATTCAGAAGGAGCTGCTGATGCTCACTCTGAATGGCAAGGGCACCCACATTCCTGGCGTCTCCGGCACTCGTTGGGGTTTGCTGAATGCGGTGACCGAGTACAACACGCACGAGCGCAATTATCGCGATACCAAGCAGTCTGGCGTCGATACGAATAAGTTCGATGCGCTGTTTGGGGGCGGTGTGGGTGAGAAGTTGAACCAGCGTGCGCTCAACTTCCTGCTTGCTGATGCTCCGGAGGCGGTCTATAAGACGCCTGCCCGGCGCAGCACCAGTGAATTGGAGCTTGCTTAAGGCGAAACGGGGCTTCGGCTCCGTCACAGGGAGGTTGACTACCCTGTCTGATGAGCCAGTCCAGATAACCAAAGGAGCGTAGATGATTTCTGCAAATGCGATTGCGGTTCGGCATGGTCTATTTACGGTCGATATGATTGCGAGGCGTTTTAAGGTCACTACCGGTGTAGTGCGTGCCCGTATTCAGACCCTCGACCTTAAGCCGGTGGCCAGGATCTGTACTGGTCGAGAGGGTCGGCCGGCAGCCGCATTCAAGGAAGATCAGGTGGTACGACTTGGCCGTACCTTTCCACGCGTTGAGTTGCTCTAATTCAAGGAGGTAGTTATGCTAGCGATGGGTGCTTGGTGCCTAGTGTGGCTTGGGGTCGCGGTTATTGCACAGCACAATACTACCAAGCAAAACCGGCTGCTTGCTGCTGAAAATGCGCAGCTGCGGGCCGAGGTAGACATTCTCTCTGATCAGATTATCCGAGAGAATCCATAAGTTCCTGATGGTTTGGGCTGTGGTAGGATAATTACGTTCTATCAACGGCGCGTAGTTCAAGAATCAAGGAGAGATAATGCTTACTGAGCTTCAAAAGCTTCTGCTCGAAAACCTCAAGATCAAGGCTGACCGTACGGCGATTCAGCCTGGCAACTATAACATTCCGCCGTTTATGGTCACGGTGGGCGGCAGTATGGACGTCCTGGAGGATGAGGCTTACACCCCCACGGTGGACATCCCTCTCATTCCCACGGTTGCCTTGGCGCTCAAGAAGATGGGTATCCAGCGGGAGCACTTCTTGAAGGTCATGAGTGAGTCAGTGAACGAGGTCCTTTTGCAGAACCGTAGTATGCGCGCGGCACTGCTGGCTCAGTCCGGTCTGGAAGAGTTTGAGGCAGAATTCCGTCGTAAGGTGCTGGCGGAGCTGCCGAATAAGACCCGCAAGGGTAAGGTTCTTGCGCATACTACCGTGCAGCAGGTGGTGCAGACGGTAGTGCGTTAGGTTGAGGAATATGAGGCGACTTAGAGACGATGTATTGGACGTGCAGCAGGTGGTGCAGACGGTAGTGCGTTAGGTTGATGGGAGTGGCGGTTGCCGCCCTCCCCTTAGTATCGTAAAGATTAGCCTACGGTATTAAAGGGACGGCGGCAACATCTAGGAGGTTGACGTGCTCGAAGCTAAATGTCAGGATCCGCTAGCTAAGGGGCCGCCCATGCAGTATAATCTTGCTGAGAAATTGGCAATCACCTACTACCTTGAAGCTATCCTGTACGGTAATCGCGAACGAGCACTCTACTGGCTGGGGTGGTGTGATTGCCTGGGAATTATGCATCCTTTCGTCAGCCGTAATAACATCAATAACCATGGCGAGATGGATCGCGCTGTGGTTACAGAATTCATCCAACAGCTACGGAGTTAGTGTATGCTAGTACCAAGTGCACAGTTCCAGCAGGAACTCTATTGTCAATGTGCAAATGCTACTGATAATAGATATCCAGAAGCATCGCCTGCAGACCGAGACCTTCTGATCGAAAATTTGCAGAAGGAAGTTGTTGGTTGCATTGTGCGGCACGGCATCGCCATCGTGCTTGGATACCGAATTGGACAAGGAGAATCACCATGACCGACCGTGAACTCGCACTTCAGACCTATCTCGCTAACCCCAACACGGCCAACCGAAATGCTTTGGTTGCCCAGCACCATGCACTAATTAAGTACGTGATTACGCGTAAGCTGAGGGTTCCCAGCGTGCTATATGCGGACGCTTTCCAGGAGGGGATCATCGGTCTCTGTATTGGAATTGCGCGCTATGAGCCCAGCCGAGGGAGTTTCGCGACCTGCGCCATGCATTGGATTCGCGCCACTGTACAGCTGTGGATGGAGCGAAATGTCCGGGAGTTGCGTTGCACCACCATCACTAGTCGTCGCAAAAACGGCACTCAATCCCGTGATTCTGTGATTGTATCCCGGCGGCTGACCGGTGTTCGTCAGTGCGAGGAAGGTGATGAGCTGGATGAGGTAATTAACACTGTTCCAGATCCCTCCCCTGGGCCATTTGAGCGTTCGGCGGCACACTCTACTAGCCTGCATGTAAAGAGGGTTTTGGCAGAGTTTGCTGCTGATGCACGAGAGAGTGCGGTGTTGCGAGAGAATGTATTTGGTGAAACCCCGCTCAATATCCTCGCTGAGCGGTTCGGAGTGACGAAGCAGCGAATGTGTCAGATTAAAAGTCAGCTCATGAGCCGACTGAGGGAATCCATTGAGCCAGAAGAGAGTCGATGCTAGGTAAGTTGAGTCACGCCCTGTGGATCTGGAGTCCTGGAGAAGTAAATGAATTCTGACATTCTCTTTGTTCGAGTCCGTCACCAATTCGGTACGGTTATTGTACCAATTAAGGATGCGGATCTGGTGCAGGTAGATCCTAATACCAAACAAGTGGTGCAGGAGGTACCTCTGTTGCGTCCTATTGAGGATTTGATGGAGTACAATTTGACTGCATTCGTTAAGATCCATCAGGATCGTAAGGGGTGGCTGGATGCGCTCGAAGGCCGAGGTTGACGAGAACGCTCGAGAGGCTAATGTAAAGACCATCCTCGCGCTCTGCACTCTAAGGAGTTCGGAGATTAAGGTGTTTCTGCGGTTTGCATTAGATGATATGTCTAATCAGCAAATTGCCATCCTAATTCAGAAGATGGGGGAGTGGATCGGAGAGAATCCTCCAAAGAAAGGCAAGGCATGAGTCATGGATAGGAATTTGCTAGAGCTATTGAGGCTAGAGGACTTTCCTCTCGTCCAACCATTGCTTAGGAAGCGTAGAGTTCCTTGTTTTAACGATTGGGGGCGGAATGAAGCGCAAGAAGGCACCCAAGGTTAGGAATCGCACAGCTGTGGCCGCATGGAATAAGACCGGAGCCGGCCCTCACAAGGACCGAAAGCGAGCCAGTAAACAAAAGGAAGTTAAAGAGGATTTGGATGAGGAATGAGCCTTTTGGTCTCAACTGTCGTAACAATCCTACGGTAGAAATTCCCTCCCTCCCCGTTTCTCCGGGCAGGGCAATCGTGCCTGCGCGTAACAATCTCGCAACGTATCCGGCAATTACAGCGTTCGCTCTTGCACTTAATACCAACACTCAGCACAGATGCAGGTTCGGCCACACTTTTCGCGAGGTTACCGATGGCAGAGTTTGTTGTGCTAAGTGTTTTAAGATGTGGAGGGAGGAGTGAATAAGGTGCTGCATCGACTGCTTAGGGGTTGCTACATCTGCCTTCTGGGAGTGTTAGGGTTCGGGGCTCTGTATTATGAATTCGTCTTAACCGGAGGTGATCCGATCAAACTACTCAGTCCGTTCCATCATGTGGTGGTCCTGATTAAGCTGGTTAACGATCCCACGTTCTTGATTGCTGGTGCTTTGGCGCTGAGTATTAAAGCACTAGGAAAGGTGTGAGTTATGGATTTCTTGGATAAGATTCGTATTCCGGCGGCTAAGGAAAAGCAGATTCGCTCCTACTCGTTTGGGGAGAAGTGGGCCAATGAGGCCGTGCGTGCTTACAAGGCTGGAATTTACATCGATCAGGAGCTGGTTAAGGTGAGCGACGGGGGAGCTGTGGTGGGCCGATGCTGCTCGGAGGGTAATTTGGTCTACCAGCGGAAGGACGGAGGTGACATTACCGATGATGATGTGACCGCACTATTGGCCATCAATCGTGGTCAAATCAATAATGTCCGAACCCGGACCGCTAAAGAAGTAACCATCTACTGGCTCTGCGATTCCTCGGATTAAATCATGACCACTAAATCTATTACGATTTACAATGATGATGGCGAAGAGTGCGTGATTGAGGCTCCTGCCCGGTGGGAAATCTGCCGCAAATGTGAGGGGGAGGGCACGATGGTAAATCCTGCCATTGATGGCAATGGGATTACCGCTTCTGAGTGGGCGGAGTGGGAAGAGGAGGAGCGGCATATGTACTGTAGCGGTGGGTACGATATCCGCTGCAATGAGTGCGATGGGAGTGGTAAACGCTTGGTAGTAAATCACGAACAATTCAACTCACAGCAACCTAAGGAGTATGCTCTTTGGGCCGAATCTGAACGGGAAGAGGCTGACTACCGTTCGATTTGTGATAGTGAAGCTAAGTGGGAACGTCGTATGCTGTATGGAAGTGATTACTGAGCCGGAGGGTGTATGAGTAGTTGGATTAATTCGCTATTTGAGAATACCCACACCGTTAATCGTGTCGCATATGATTTGGAGGACCTCGCACATTCCGCCACTCATTTGGGAAATACATCTCTCGCCCATCGTCTAAATGACTATGCAAAGGATTTGCGAAGTGCGGCAGCTAACATCATTGATGCGCACGCTGATAAGCAGCAGGCGGAAACAGCGGCCAGCGCACACCTCTTCAAGTCACTTGTAAAGAGATCCATTTCGCTTGATTGATAAGAGGAGTTTATGGGTTACACCACTGTAAAGGAATGCCTTAACAAAGCCAAGATTGGAATCGAGGAGGCCGTAGAGGAACTTGATATATTAAATCGGCATCCATATACCCATGGATGGGATGAATTTACGGAAGATTACCGGGATCGAGTCACAAAGGCACATCAGTCTCTACTGGATATTAGAAATCTTTTGGGGCGTAGGTAGGTGTGCTACCTACACTGATTGCAGTATTCCTATATATCCACATTCATATCGACTGCTGGCGGGTTGGAGACGGCATTTACAAGTGTGAATCGTGGAGATCGTGATTAAGCGCGAGTAGCGTTTCCAGATCGGGGACCGGTGGTAGCTACCCCGTTCCCGCCGGCCTATACCAGGATGAGGAATATGAGGCGACTTAGAGACGATGCATTGGACGGCTCCGGCTCCGGCGACGGCTCCGGCTCCGGCTACGGCTACGGCTACGGCTACGGCTACGGCTACGAAGTCCCTCCGGGCCTATACCAGGATGAGGAATATGAGGCGACTTAGAGACGAGTTGCGGGACGGCGACGGCTCCGGGTACGGCTCCCAAGTCCCTCCGGGCCTATACCAGGATGAGTAAGTACAATAAGGAGTTGTGCATGGATAATTCTAACGATATTCGAACATGGCTATTGGCTGCCAGTAGAGCATTGCCATATTACGGACGGGCAATTGCCGCCCTTACGCCAGTGCTCAGACCAGGCTTCCTTACGGTTGCGGTAGATTCTAGGTGGCGCCTTTACTGGTCGCCCGAAGGATTGACCAAGCTGATTGCTGACGGCAATAGTGCGTCGAGCATTGTGCAACACGAACTCGAACATTTGCTGCGTGATCATTCTGGTAGGAAGCAGTTTCGTGATCATGAATCGTGGAACATTTGTTGCGATGCGGAAATCAATGATGATGTGGATGGTCTAGGTCCCAATTGTTGGCGACCGGAGAATTTAAATTGCGCCGCAAATGACATTGCAGAGGTGTATTACGATCATGTTTCGGTTACCGCTCATCAGAAGTGCACGTGCGGAGGCGGATCTGGGGTGGATGGCGAGCCTAAGGATTATGAGGCAGGCGACGAGACGGCTTCCGTGAAGCCCGGAGAGCGCGAGCCGTTGCTGGACGCGGTCGCTAACGATGTGAAACATCATGCGATGCGTGGAGAGGTTCCGTCTGGGGTTGTGGTGTGGGCAGATGCCCGTCTAGCCAAGAAGCCGATTGACTGGCGAAAGTTGCTATCCGCTCATGTGCGACGAGCTAGGGCGGTAACTGCTGGGTTCTGGGATTGTACCTATGCGAGAGCCAATCGTCACCAGGGTAACAGTAGGATCGTTCTGCCTGGCCACCAAATTCCCTGTAGTGATATTGACGTAATCGTAGATACCAGCGGGTCCATGGGGGGCGATGGTGATGTGGTGGCCGGTACTCTAGATTCTTTGCGCCGGGCGGGTGTAGATAGGAACATTCGCCTCATTTCCTGTGATGCTGTCGTTCATGCTCGTGTGCGATTGAAATCATGGAGTGTGGTTAAAACCCTTCGTGGTGGCGGTGGAACGGATCTTCGGCGGGCATTTGAGCAGGTAAAGGCCCCGTTGGTCGTGGTCATTACTGACGGGGATACTCCCTGGCCAGAACAATGTAATTCTAAGGTAATTGTGGTGCTGTGTGGATCCTCCATGCCACCTAGCTGGGTATCTGCGACGATTAAGTTCACAAATACTCCCAAAAGATAGAGATTCTCTAAGACGGCATTTGGGTCGATTACGGAAAGGTGACTTATGAAACCTGAGCTTGAAGTTGTTAGTGCGGCGCTTGCGGCAGACATCCCTGTTCTTATCTGGGGCCCTCCTGGCACTGGAAAGACGGCAACCATTACGGCGCTGGCGGCAGCGGCCGGTGCTCATCTAGAGACGCTTATCGGTTCCACAATTGATCCTACGGATTTGGCGAGGCCGGTAATTGGTTCGGATGGAGAGGTTCGACTCTCAGCCGCCCCCTGGGCCAGGCGCATTTGCAAGCTGCTGGACTCTGATACTCCGGTCTGGCTTTTTCTGGATGAACTCTCCTGCGTACCTCCATCGGTACAAGCGGCTCTTCTGCGGGTAGTGCAAGAGCGGGTAGTGGGCGAGGTCGATATTTCTGGCTGTCGGTTCTTGGCGGCAGCTAATCCAATCGACCAGGCGGCTGGCGGGTGGGATCTAGCAGCGGCTACCGCCAATCGCTGGACTCATGTGGACTGGCGACTAGATTATGAGGAGTGGGTTGCCGGGGAGCTTGGTGGCTGGGGAAAGTCGCGATCCGAGTCGCAATCCACCATCGCTGCTCTGGTAGCAAGCTTCATCAATCACCGACCTCAGGCGCTACTGGATTGCCCTACGGATCCGGTAATGGCCTCCAGGGGCTGGCCATCCCCCCGTGCATGGTCCAATGTAATCAAGCTGTTGGGAGCCATGCCGACAGATAGCTTGCCTGCCCAAAGTGCGGCGGGCAGGCTGGCCATGATTGGGCTGGTCGGCGAGGGGGTGGTTCGGGAGTTTTCTACGTGGGTGGTGGACCAGGATCTTCCGCACCCCAGCGACATTTTGAGCGGAAAGTGCAAGTTGCCGACCCGAGGCGACCGGCAGCGGGCGGCGGTGGAGGGAGTGATCGCATTTGCCCTTAATCGTAGTATCTCCAGCGACTGTGTATTGAAGGTCATTTCCAATACCAGGAAAGATGTGCGGATTGCATTGGGAAAGGCGTTTCTGCAAGCCGCTTCCGTTGCGAAGGTCGAGATCTCGTTTTCTAAGGAGTTTGATGAGATGATTGCAGAAATTCGGGGACTTTCCACTTTGCATGCAAAGGCTAAGGTGGCATATTCAAAAGACACTTAATCATTAGCTAGTTTGGTAATTGAGTTAGCGGTACGTAACGTAAATCTGGAGTAAGTATGAACAAGACGTTTGGAATTATGTCGTTCGGTCGTGGTCACACCATCATCTGTGAGTTGTCGCTTCTTGAAACGGGAGCTACTATGCTGCGGATTCCCAAGGCATGCACGATCCGTAACTGGGGTGCAACGCATGGCCTTGGTGAACTCTCTGCACATGGTCCCACTAGCAAGACGGTGTTGGATGCGATTGCGTTCCCATGCCGGGTGCCTGCGGATTCGATTCACATCATTTACGAGTGTTCGGATAAGGCAAATGTGGCCTGGGCGAAGGCGGTAAAGACTGCCGAGGAAGTTCTTTTGAAGGGTTAAGTGTGGCAGGGTGGTGGTGAGCGCTGGCCGCCTAGAAGGAATAATTCCTTTGAAGTCACCGATAATGCAGCTTGCTGCAATAAGCGGTATATCTGGTAGGATGAGGAGTATGAGGCGACTTAGAGACGAGTTGTGGGACGGCTACGGCAACGGCGACGGCTCCGGCGACGGCTACGGCTACGGCTACGGCGACGGCTACTGCTACGGCTACGGCTCCGGCTACTGCTACGGCTACGGCGACGGCTACGGCGACGGCTACGGCGACGGCTACGGCAATGGTGGTAGCTACCCCGTTCCCGCCAGCCTATACCAGGATGAGGAATATGATTTTTCTATTACCACAGGAAGTGAATCTTGAGTAAACCGATGCATCCGAAAGAAAATAGCGATCTGCTTGCTGGCGCCCGATTTGAACTATGCTACGCCATCTCTGCCCTAAACATGTGCCCGGATCCAATTCCTTCTGACGCGCAAATACCTGATAATAATGGGTATTTGTCAGAAACTGACTGCTGGGCCGAACACGCTGTAGAGCATATGCGTGCTGCTATGGAATGTCTTAATATCGTAGAAAATCAGCAGTTTACTTCCGTTCGATTGCTAACTCAGATGCTATCGGACGGGCGCATTCGAGACCGCGATGTTTTTAACCTGCTTCATGATTTGAAAGACAACAACCTTTCCCCTGGCGAGGAACGGGATCTTCATTTGCGATATCTTAAGTTCAAACACGAAATGGAGCAATCGGATGAATGATTTTGTGCTGGCCATCATCCTAGTGATGATTGATCTAGTGCGACTCAATCGGTTACAGAAAGAGCTTGAGGCTCCAAAGATCAGATTTAAGACCGCGGTGCATGAAGCTGGCCACGCTTTGATGGTACTGCGCTCTAATCAAGTCCAAGGCACCGTAAATTGCGCTTCTGTAGTTCCAGAAGGTGATAGCGGCACGCAAATTCGGAGTACCCTTCGACATTGCGCTACTGCAAGCGAACGGTGGGTTCCATGCGCTTGAGCGAACTTGGGTACCCACCAGAGCTTAAGTAGGAGATCTGCACTAATGTCGCACCTTAGATTAATTGAGGGTGGCGGTGGTAGCCTGTGTGAGTTGGATGGTTATGGAGAAGATGAGTTGTACGACAGAGAGGTGCGCGAGCAGTATTTATACAAGCGTATTGCCACCACTAACTTCATCAAAGGGGTTGCTATTGGTTTTGTGATTGCTGTTGGATTTGCTAGCGTTACGTTAGTGTGGGGACAGTAATGAGGTGTCTTGGTATGGGGCAGCTACAGCACCAAAGTCCCTTCAATGAAGGAAGGACAGCGCTATGAATACGCATCCTCGATGCCCTAAGTGCGGAACTCCCGCGCGCGCAGTCCTGGTTCAGAAGGCGTGGGTCCGTTACGTGTTGAACGCCGATGGCAGCATCGGCCCCGTGCTCTCCGCGTCACGAGAAAAACCTGACCCCGTCGGCTTCGAGTGTAGTGGGGGTCATACATGGAAACCGCAACTACCGATCATCGATGAGTGATACAAGTAATAGTTTTCCGCCATCCATTGGAACACCAATCAGATTTAAGACCCTGGGCCTAAAGGGTGCGGTGCCAGAAATAGATGGTGTAGTAGATGAAATTCTATTGCATTACGCAATCTGTGTAATGGGCGAGGATGGTACATTTTGGCTGGTGCTCGAGCATGAGTTGGTTTGTATTTATGAGGTGCAATAATGAGCCCACTTGAAGAAATTCGCAAACTGATCATTCTGGACCCGCGGGGATGGAAATGCGCATATGATGGTGCGGATCGGCTTACGGACTTGACCTACAATGGGTTGTTAGTTAGGGTATCTTATAGGTGGTACCACGGCGATTCTGATAGAACTATCGCTATCTATCCCGGCGGACAAAAGCTGGGATGGCTGGACACGATCCGATTTGACCGGCTAGTAAAGCTACTGACCTCCACAACAGTACGCTCGTTCGCGCTAGAGGTTGCCGCTAAGATGGTAGCAGATCGTGATGCGGAAGTCCAGCGGGAACTTGAAGCCCTGGACTCTGTTCTAAACCCAGACCTAATGGCTGAGTTTGCAGTTTTGGAGGCAGCCGATTCGGAGCGTAAGCGAGCGGTTAAGGAGGCTCCGATCGCCACCGGATTCCTTACGGGCGTAAAGCGTAAGTTGGTTGATAAACATGGATAATAAGGGCATCTGGCGAATGATCGTAGTGCAGTTTTTGCTTGCATCTGGTTGTAGCCCGGAGCAAGCAGCGGCCAAAGCACCTCAGCTGATTCCATAGGAGGATATAATGGGTTACTATATGTCTGAACGAGAGTCCAAGTTCTTTATCCATAAGAAGCATTTCGAGGCGGCTATGCATGCTTTGCGCACTATTAGCCAACTTCAGGACCAGATGAGCGGCGTGTGGGCGGGCGTGCGCCGCTGGTATTCTTGGGTAAATATGGATTATGTTAAGGAAACTGATTTGGTAAAGATGGTGCGTCACTGGCGTTGGGAATTTCATCTGGATGAAAACGGGAATGTGAACAACATTTCGTTTAACGGAGAGAAGTTGGGGGACGACTTCCGCCTCTTCTCCGCCCTTGCCCCATTCGTAAAGCGAGGATCTTATATCGATATGAATGGTGAAAATGGTGCAATTTGGCGGTGGAAGTTTGACGGTAAGACGGTTAGAGAGATTTCAGCTACGATTAGCTTTCGCTGAGGAGGTGCTATATGTCGCTTGATTGGAATGTGAATAAGATTAAGAATCATGACCAGGTTTGCTTTACCAACGGAGAGATGAATCATAGTACGGAGATGCTAATCTTTCTAACTATGGTGGTTGGGATTAATCAGATTACTGAGAAGAACGCTAGGGAATTCTACGAGCGGTTGGCGATTTACGAGCGACTGTCTGGCGCATTCCGCACTACTCATGTGGAGGGAGGTGGTAGGACGGAGGTTCGTTTTACCCCACAAGAAGTTGAGGCTCATATTGGGTTGAGTACCAATGCGGATTCTCTGACTGCTGATCAATTTGCAGCAAAGATTATGAAACGGCTGCGACGGGAATTGGCGTGAAGGTAAGTCAGCTAATCCAAAAGCTACAGGAGCTACGGGCCCGGCAATTAGCTATGGGCGAGGATTTTGAGGTACTATGTTCCGGGTTTGATGAGGGTGTTGAGCTTCAGCGGGAGCCCAATCCGAGGATGGAATTTAATAAATGTACAATCGAAACTCAAATTCTACTCTAATGTTAGAGAAAGATCCGTTCCGGGATGCCGAGCGCCATACCCGTTGCCCTACTTGCTATAACCTGCTCTTTTGGAATAAGGAGGATGGTCTTAAGGGGCAGCGTTGTAGTTGTGGGTACGAATTTCATGGCCGCGAGCGGCCTAGCTATGCGGGCAATCAACCTTGGGTTCATGATGAGTTGCAGTTCCCACGGTTGCTAGCCGAGATTCGTGCGGTGGGCCTAACCGACGATCAGTATAAAGTGCTTAGAGAATCTATGGATCTTACATCTGGGGATATTGATGAGCTTCTGGAGAGGGCGGAGGGCACTTGGAATCAAATCAAAGCGTGTGGGTTGTAGTCCGGAACAACTCCTCATTTCGGACGTATCAGATTCACGCAATTTACGACAATCGGGCGGCGGCGGTGCTGCATCGGGATCTGGCAGCTCTTCCCGGAGAGCATTGGGAGGTGCAGAGGTGGCTGGTAAATCACGAAACTCTGAAGTAGCACGCCAAATTCTCTGGTCCTATCTGGCTGGATTGCTGACCGGGCTAGCACTGTTTGGCGCCGGCTCATTCTATTTCAATAGGATTTTCGGATGATTCTGAAGTTGCATGTAGCATCTATTGTATTGGTTTTGGATGACCGATTCGCAACCGTTCACTTGCGCCGCACCACTCCTACCAATGCGGTAGTGGTATTTGAGGACCGTCGTGAGGCCAGACGAGCACTTCGCGAAATGGGGGCAGCACATTATTTGGAAATAGATTTGGTTAACCAGGAAGAGACTATGTGTCGTCTGTAGGATGAGGAATATGAGGCGACTTAGAGACGAGTTGTGGGACGGCTACGGCGACGGCTACGGCTACGGCTACGGTGGTAGCTACCCCGTTCCCGCCGGCCTATACCAGGATGAGGAATATGAGGCGACTTAGAGACGATGCATTGGACGGCGACGGCTACGGCTACGGCGACGGCTACGGCTACGGCGACGGCTACGGCTACGGCGACGGCGACGGCGACGGCTCCGGCTCCGAAGTCCCTCCGGGCCTATACCAGGATGAGGAATATGAGGCGACTTAGAGACGAGTTGTGGGACGGCAACGG